>Ga0123328_1002881_pt1 | contig 15113 bp, 9 predicted proteins | sample BioC12SIPDNA_2_FD_89702 | JGI IMG/M metagenome (GOLD analysis project Ga0123328, IMG submission 89702) | Anaerobic biogas reactor microbial communites from Washington, USA - Biogas_R1_A C12 SIP DNA | ecosystem: Engineered > Bioreactor > Anaerobic > Unclassified | place: Washington, USA...
CCGGCAGCACGCCTTTGCGGAAGGCCTCTCCGGCTCCGGCCTTGTCCAGCGCGCAGGCGCTGCTCTTGACGCCGTTGGTCAATGTCCCGGCCTGGCGCTGCCGCGCGAGCCACTGCTCCGCCCAGCGGCGCGGATCGCGGATGCGCGCCAGCGTGTCGAGGAAGCCGGGCAGCTTCGTTTCCCATGTGGGATTCTTCTCGCGCGGCGTTCCCTTCCAGGTGATCCAGTCCATCTTTTCGCCGTAAATCCAGATATACTCTTGTGCCGCATCCAACGCCTGGGCGACATTGCGGCGCAGGTGGTTGAGGCGCGAGCCGTCCAGCTCGCCGAAGTACCAAAGCGAGTTGGTCGGATTCGTATACATGTCAAGGTAGAGCCCGAAACCGGCCAGCACCTGCGTCTGGTACTTGGCCCGGTTGGCCGGCTCCACCAGCGCCAAAGCCTGGTTCTGCGTGCGCCAGCAGGCGAGGTAGAAATCATTGCGGGCCGCCTGGTAGCGGTAGCCGTGTTCGTCCCCGTCGATCATGCGCGCGCCGGGCGGCAGTTCCTCCAGCATGCCGTTGAGAAAGGCGGGCCACAGGTCGTCGGCCTCGGCCACGGCCGCGCCCGGATCGTTGTCCGTGAAGTAGCGCGGGTGCAGGCTCAGCATCCAGAACGACAGCAAGGTGACGTCGGGATATTCGGCGGCGATGCTCCGCATGATCTGCGCCCCGCGCCGGCGCGCCAGCGCGGCGGTCTCCGCGAAGGGCGCGTCGCCGGGAACCAGAAAATACTGGCGCGTTTCCGGATAGTCTTCCGGGTCGATCAGGATGCCTTTCGCCCCGCTCTCCTTGGCCAGCCACGCCATGACCCCGATGCTGCGGGCGAAGCGTTCCCACGCCGCGTCGTCATCCCACGCCAGCCGCTTGTTCGGCGCCCAGAACGTGGTCATGAAATTGTGCTTCAGATTGCGCGAACAGCACTGGCGCAACGACGCGAGCTCTTCCGTGAACCACGCCCGCTGCCACGGCGGATCGGTCATGATCGTGCCGAAGCTGACCGACGTGTCATCCGGCAGCTTTTTCCGCAGCGTCAGCGAAATGCCGTCGAGCGGCACCTGCTCCCAGGCGTCGAGATTCCGCGCCACATCGGCCGGCCGCACGGCCAACAGATCCCAGCTATGCCCGATCATTTTCTTGTCGGCGCCGCGCACGGTCAGCGCCGCGGCGCAAAGGATGAACGCGCCCCATCCACATCGACGTGTCATTACCCCCTCCTTGTGTTGACTCCTGCGTGCACCGTCACGCGGCGCAGCAAACCCCAGCCCGCAGCGGCGGCGACCGCCAGCAGCACCGCGCCCCGCGCGGCAGCGCCGTACAGCAGATAGCCGACGCCGAAGAGCGACGCCCACACCAGCAGACAGCCCAGCAGCATGCAGAGCAATCCGTTGGGCACGTTCCAGCCTTGCGGCGCCGTCCCGTCCAGCGCCGCCTCAAAGCGCCGCCAGCCCGGCCCGCCCGGCCGGATCTTGCTGCAGAAGGCCGCCAGCGTGCGCGCGTCCACCGGCGGAGTCAGATAGGTCACGGCGAGCCACGCCGCAGTCGTGATCAGGATACCCAAAACCATTTTCCACGAGGTGAAATCCATGACCCTCAGCCAGCCGGCACGCTCCAGCGTCGCCTCGATCCCCAACGGCGCGGCGCCGAACTGAAAGAAGGCCGCCACAGCGAACGACACCACCATCGCGGTGACCTCGCTCCACACGTTGATGCGCCACCAGAACCAGCGCAGGATATAGAGCAGGCCGGTGCCCGCGCCCACCTGCAGCAGCACGTGAAAAATGGTTTTGACGGTCGTCATGTGAAAGGCAATCGCCGCGGAGGCCAGCAGCATCGCCAGCATGGTCACCCGGCCGACCCGCACCGCGTGGCGCGCCGAAGCGTGCGGGCGGAAGAACCGCAGGTAGACGTCCTGCACCACATAGGAAGAGCCCCAGTTGAGCAGCGTCGCGACGGTCGACATGTAGGCCGCGATCAGCGACGCGACGATCAGCCCCTGCCAGCCGCGCGGCATGCGCGCGACCATGCCGGGATAGGCGATGTCGTGGCCGAGGTAGGTATCGTCCACGCGCGGGAAGGCACGCGCCAGCGACCCCACGCCGCGCGCGTCCGCCCGGCGCAGGCGCACGTCCTCGCGCAGCGCGGGCGGCAGCGCGGCTTTGCCGGCCTCGTACTGACGCACCTCGGCCGCGTGCTCCGCCAGCCACGTCCGGGCAGCCGCCTGCTCGGACTGCGGCGTCAGCGGGAAAACCGCCAGCGAGACAAGCGCCACAAGGATCCAGGGCCACGGCCGCACCGCGTAGTGCAGCACGTTGAAGAGCAATGTTCCTCCGACCGCATGCTGCTCGTTCTTCGCGGCGAGCATGCGCTGCGCCACAAAGCCGCCGCCGCCCGGCTCCGCGCCCGGATACCAAACGTTCCACCACTGCACCGCGAGCGGCAGGATCAGCACCGTCATCAAGGTCGAAAGATCATGGGTGGCCGGTTGGATCAGCGAGAGCTTGGGCAACACCGCAGGATGCGCGAACAGTTGACTCAGCGAGGTGACGCCCTCCGCCATACCGGAGTTGACCGCATACACGGCCGCGAAGATCGCACCCGCCATCGCCACGCCGAACTGGTAGAAATCAGCCCACATGGAACCGGTCAGCCCGCCGAGCGTGGCATAGATCGCGACACCCGTCATTGAAAAGAGCAGCGACATTCCCGGCGAGAGGCCGAACATGATCTGGCCGATCTTGATGGCCGCCAGCGACACGCCGCCCAGAATGATCAGGTTGTACACCACCCCGAGATAGACCGCGCGGAAACCGCGCAGAAAAGCGGCCGGTCGCCCGCTGTAGCGGAGTTCATAGAAGCCGAGATCGGTGTCCAGCCCCGAGCGCCGCCAGAGCCCGGCATAGACAAACACCGTCAGCATGCCCGTCAACAGGAAGGCCCACCACACCCAGTTGCCCGCTACGCCGTTGAGGCGCACGATCTCGGTGATCAGGTTCGGCGTGTCGCATGAAAAGGTGCAGGCGACCATCGAGACGCCCAGCAGCCACCATGGCATGTTCCGCCCCGAGAGGAAAAACGACTCGGTGTTCTGCCCTGCTCGCCGGGCGGCCCAAGAGCCGACCAGCACGACCGATGCCAGAAACCCGAAGATGATCCACGCGTCCAACACGGTGATCGTAATCATGCACCACTCCGAATGGGAAACTTAAAGCTGGAAAGCGCGCAACGCCGCCGCTTCCCAGCCCAGTTTCTAGTTTCCGGCTCCTACTTCATATACGCTGCAGCGACTTTCTTGAACGCGTCGACACACGCCTGCATGTGTGCCTCGGTATAGACAGGATGGGTGAAGAAGCACATCGTGCGGTCGGTCATCCAGCGCGCGCGCGGACAATCCACCTGACTGTAGTCGATGTTGCGCGCCTTGGGGTCGAAGAAGGGATACTTCGCTACGCCGAAACCGTTGCGTTCGACAAAAGCGCGTTCCTTGTACATCTCCGGCCAGAGCACGCTGTAGACCGGCACCCCTTCGGCCCCGATCGCCTTGATGAAGACCTTGATCGAGCAGGTCAGCTTGGAGGTGTCCAGCACGAACGGCGCCCACCAGTAGGAATTCTGCCGGTCCTTGGTGTCCACCGGCGCATGCAGCACCAGCGGATGTTTCTCCAGCGCTTTCTTCAGCAACTTGCCGTTGCGGATTCGGTTCTTGAGATTCCAGTCGTCGAAGCGCCTCAGTTCGCACAGGCCGATCTGCGACTGGATCTCGGTCATGCGGAAGTTGAAGCCGACCCGCTTGTGGATGTACATCAGCTTGCCTTCCATCTCCAGCAGGTTCAGGCGCTCCTTCACGTCGTAGCCGTGATCGCGGAAAGACCGGCATTCCCACGCGAGATCATCGTCGTTCGTGACGACCATGCCGCCCTCGCCGCCGGTGGTGAAATGTTTGCTCTGGCAGAAGCTGAAGCAGGCGACATCGCCGAGCGTGCCGGCCTTGCGTCCCTTGTAGATGCCGCCGAAACACTGCGCACAATCCTCGATCACCTTCAGCTTGTGCCTCTTGGCGATTTTCAGGATCGGCTCCATGTCCGCGACCACGCCATACAGATGCACCACCACGATGCCGCGCGTGCGCTCCGTGATCTTCTCCTCGATCTGCTTGGGGTCGATCTGATGGTCGAAGCCCACGTCGGTAAAGACCGGCAGCGCCCCGGCCTGCAGGACGCAGAACGAGGAGGCGATAAACGAGTAGGACGGGCAGATCACCTCGTCGCCGGGGCCGATCCCCAGCGACGCGATGGCGGTGTGCAGCGCTGCCGTGCCGTTGGTCACGCTGATCGCGTTGCGCACACCCAGCCATTTGGCGAAGGCGGTCTCGAATTGCATGCCGACCGGCCCGGTCCAGTAATTCACCTTGCCGCTCACCAGCGGCTCCAGCGCCGTTTTCAAGGTTTCGTCCGAAAAAGAGGGCCACATGGGGAACCCCTTGTCCCAGACCTTGGGTCCGCCGTCCACCGCCAGAACCGCCGTCTGTCCAGCACCTTTTTTCGCAGTCTTTTTATCTGTTGCCTTCATTCGCGTTTCTCCTTTAACCCTTGATGCAGGCCTCAACCTGCGCAATCGCCTGCAGGTTCTTCTCCTGCCACTCCGGCAGCGTGAAGAACCACGGCGCCATCAGAAAACCTTTCAGCCGCTCCGGCGCGAGGTTCTTCCTGCAGAACTCGACCGTCCCCTTGAAGTTCACATCGTTGCTCCAATTCGACCCTGCCGGCACCTGCTCGAACCCTGCCTTGTCGAGATCGAGATAGGTCTTCACGTACTTTTGTTTCTCGGGCTCGAACGTCGCGCCGTAGTACCAGTTGCTCTGCAGGACCGATTTCGGCATGCGGTTCACGAACTCCTCAGGGTGGTTCCAGTAGAAATCCGACCAGATCCAGGGGCGCACGCCCTGCTTCTCGACCTGCTTCACAAAGAACATGAAGTCGTGCCACCACAGCTCGCCCTGCCGGATGATCGCGATGCTGTACTTCGCCTGATGGCCCGCGGTCTCCTCGTCGTATCCGAGGTGGAAGAAGCGCGGCCGGTCAAAGATCGCGCACACCTCGCGGATCAGGTCCGCGCACACCCTGTAGTAGACCGGGGTGGAGACCTGCCGGCCGTACTCTTTGAGCCACGTATCGTGCGCAGCCGAAAAGTTCAGCTTAGGGATCGGTTCCAGGCCCATGGCCCGCAGCCGCGCCAGCTCTTTGCGGAAGCGCTCGATCGGCCACGCCCCTTTGGCCGCCAGCTCGGGGTGGCTCTCGTACTGCAGCGCCTCGGCGAGATCGATCACCACGAGGTTCATGCCAGCTTTCTGCATGCGCGCGGTCAGCACCTGCCAGACCGCCTCGTCAAAGCGCAGGTGATCGGACTGGCAGACCAGCTTGAGCTGCTCGCCCTTGAACGGGCCCCAACTGTTCACCGGCACGTCAGACCAGCTATTGACGCCCATGTGCAAAAGCGCGCCCCACATCATAGACGGCGCCGCCTGCTGGGCCGTCACACGGCCGGCCCCGGCCGCGGCCGCCATCGCCAGCGAGCCGCGCGCCACAAAATCCCGCCTTGTCCATCGTTTCATCGCATCCTCCCCGGTGTTCATCCCCCTGTCAAACCTCGACCACGCCCAGCGGCTGCGCCGTGCGCCAGGCCCCGCGCGTGAAATCAGGCACCTCGACGGCGCTGCCGCCCTTGAGCACTGATCGCTCGGTCAACTCCACCAGCGAACTCCACGTCACGCCGTCGTAGACATCCTGGTCCAGCGGCAGTCCGTTAAGCAGGCAGTGGCAGAGGCGGTACTCCATCAGATAGTCCATGCCGCCGTGCCCGCCGTTCTGCTTGGCGATCTCACCGATCTTGCGCCACAGCGGATGCGTGTAGGCGGCCTTCAGCTCGGCGAGCGCCTTGTCGTCGAGCCACTCATGCCAGCCGGGCGAGAGCGCGACGCGCAGCGGGTACGAGCGCAGCGTGCCCTTGGTGCCGGAGATCAGGTTGATGCGGTCGTACGGGCGCGGGCTGTAGCGGCCGTACTGCACCATAATGGTCCGGCCCCGCTCGGTCCGCAGGATCGTCGTGTTCATGTCGCCGGTCCTGTAGGGATACCCGGCCCGCGGATCGTCCTTGCCGAAGGTCTCGCGGATGAAGGACGAGAGGCCGAACTCGCCGGAGCCGAGTGAAACCAGCCGTTCGAACCGGTCGCCGCGGTTGATGCCCATATACTGCGCGATCGGCCCGAGCCCGTGCGTCGGATACGAGTTGCCGGCATGGCGCTTGAAAAATTCGAAGGCGTAATCTTTATAGTAGGTGCCGTCGGTCAGGCCGGCGCGCAGCTCGTGGATGTAGCCGCAGTCGCCGTGCACCAGCTCTCCCAGCAGGCCGTTGCGCGCGAGCGACAGGGCGAACAGCTCATCCTCGCCATAGCAGCAGTTCTCCAGCATCATGCAATGCAGGCGTGTCCGCTCCGCCGTCTCCACCAGGCGCCAGCCGTCCTCCACCGTCATCGCGATCGGCACTTCGACGCACACGTGCTTGCCGCACTGCATGGCATACAGCGCCATCGGCACATGGAAGTGCCAGGGCGTGCAGACGTAGACCAGGTTCACGTCCGGCCGCTCGCAGAGCCGCTTGTAAGCCTCTTCCGATCCGAAGTACGTCTGCGGCTTGGCGTGCCCGGCGGCGACCACGTCCTGCGCGCTTTTTTCGGCACGGTCCTCGAACACATCGCAGACCGCCACGACCCGCGTTCGGGGAATGCGGCTGAGCCGTTTGACCGCGCCCGGCCCGCGCTTGCCGACACCGATGAAGCCGACGCGCACCTCCTCCAGCGGCGGTGCCGTCAGCCCCATCACCGAACGGCCGGTCCGTGTCGCTCGCCCCAAGGTCCGGCATCCCGCCCCCTGTACCGCCGCCGACAGCCCCGCCGCCGCCGACGCCACTTTCAAGAACTCGCGCCGCTTTGTCATGGTCGCTCGCCTCCCCCTCTCGCTGCTCCGCTTAACCGCCATCTAAACCGTACCGGAAGTATCTCACAGCCGCATCCAGCCGGCAAGCTCCAGATCCGGCGTTATCAACCCCAAATCCGGCGTGTCGGGGTTTTTGTCGTTGCCGCAGGCCGCCGGATGCCGTATGGTGTTTTCGCTGTTTCGCAACTGGATCACGTCATGAAACTGATCGCTGAAAAACCGTCGCTCCTTTCGGCCACCGACCTCGTCGAGTGCAATCTCGTGCGCGGGCTGGAATTCGGGGATGTCTGGCATTTTCACCCCGCCTGCGAGATCACTCTTGTCCGGCGCGGCGGTTCGGAGCGCTGGGTCGGCGACACCCTGGAGCCGCTCATCCCCGGCGATCTGGTTTTTCTAGGCCCCGAGCTTCCGCATGACTACCGCAACACCCCGCTTCCGAACCGGCGTCCTCGGCCGGTCGAGGCTGTCGTCACGCATTTCATGCCGCACCTGCTGGGCGAGGAGTGGCGCACGCTGGCGACCTTGGAGCCGCTGCGACGGCTGTTTGAGCGTGCCCGCCGCGGCCTGCGCGTCGGCGGCCGCACCCGAAACCGCGCGGAAGCGCTCCTGCTGCAAATGGTACGCGCGCACGGCTTGCGCCGCCTGATCCTCCTGTTCGAGCTGCTGGATCTGCTATCGCATTCCAAGCACCTGACCGAGATTTCCTCTGAAGGCTTTCTTGTCGAGCCCAAAGCCTGTACCACAGACCGCATCGGCGTTGTGTGCGCCCACATCGAACAGCACCTGACATCTGCGATCCGCGTGACTGAACTCGCCCGGATGATGGGCCTCAGCGAGAGCGCCTTCAGCCGGCTGTTCAAACGCTGCACCCACAGCACGGTGCCGCAGTACATCAACCGCCTGCGCATCGCGCATGCCTGCCGGCTGCTGGCCGAGACCGACCTGACCGTCGCCGAGATCATCCGCCAATGCGGGTACCAGTCACCCGCGCACTTCCAGCGGCAGTTCCAAAAGATCCACCGCCGCGCACCGCACGCCTACCGGCGCGCGCTGCGGGGCACCGGATAAGGGGCGCATCCCGTTACAACCAACTGTTGCCCTAGGCTTGGTCAACTCGGTATACTGCGATCATTCTGTAAAGGTTGGAGACTTGAATGACGATTCGGACATTCTTTGATGCCGCCGTCGCGCAAACCCCTGATGCGCCCGCGCAACGCTTTTTTCAGGACGGGGAATGGGTAACACGACGATATGATGCCCTTCAGGCGCGCGTCGAACGAGCGGCGGCGATCCTTCAGGATTTAGGAATCGAGCCGGGGCAGCACCACGTGGCGTTGATGCTCGAGAACGGCCCCGAATGGCAGGAAATTTATCTGGCGCTCGCCTGCGCGGGTGTGGCGGTTGTGCCCTTGGACCCTAAGCTGCGCGAGCAGGAAGTATCCCACATCCTCGCGGACTCCGAATCGGTTGCGGTCTTTGCGGGCGTGAAGACGCGGGACGTCGTCCTGCAGGCGTCCGCTGCGCTTCCCAGACTGCGCGCCTGTGTCTGGGTCGGCGATCGAGAGGAAGAATATACACCTTCTGGAAAGCCGGAGGAACGGTCGTATGACTCGCTCATGGCCAACATGCCCCCGTCATCCATCCAGACTGCTCAGACTTGGTTGTTGCGGCACGTCCCGACTCCCGGCACGATCGCGTCGATCATCTACACCTCCGGCACGACCGGCAAACCCAAAGGCGCCATGCTCACGCACGGTAATTTCACATCCAATGTGGCCGCCACGATTGAGCGCGTCGGGTTTTATGCCACGGACAATTTTTTGAATGTCCTGCCCCTGTTCCACTCCTTTTCTTTCACGGCGAATTTCATGTTGCCTCTGGGGGTCAAAGGGTGCTGCAGCTTCGTTCGCTCGGTCCGGACGATCGCCGAGGACATGGCGATCCTGCAACCGACGGTCCTTTTGGCCGTGCCACTGATGGCAGAGAAGCTCTATGCGCGCATCGCCGAAAAACTTCGCAAGAATCTGGTCGCGCGCGGCCTGTTAGGCATGGGGCTCAAGCGCGTCGTCGGCAAAAAAGTCATCGAGTCGTTCGGCGGCCGGCTGCGCCTCCTCGGGATCGGTGGCGCTCAGACCGCCCTGGCGGTGCTGAAAGGCTTTCAGGATGTCGGCATTCCAGTGCTGGAGGGATACGGGCTCACGGAGTGTGCGCCGGGGGTTGCGTATCCCCGGCTGGAGTCATACGTGCCGGGAACGGTCGGCCCCATTCTGAACAACATGCAGTTCAAGCTGGCGGATACAGACGCGACGGGCGCGGGCGAACTGTGCGTCAAAGGGCCGAACGTCATGAAGGGGTATTATAAAAACCCCGAAGCAACGGCAGAGGTGTTCGATGGCGACGGGTACTTCCACACCGGCGACCTGGTCAGAATCGACAGCCAGAATAACGTGACCATCTGCGGCCGCAAGAAAGCGCTGATCGTCAACCGTGAGGGCAAGAACATCTATCCGGAAGAGATCGAGCAGGTCATCGAGCGCTGTCCGTTCGTTCGCGATGTCGTGGTGCTCGGTTACCGCATCGGCGACGAGAGCGGCGAGCGGGTCGGCGCAATCCTGGTTCCCGACACGGATGCCGTCACCGCGCACAACAAGGGGATGCCGCTGACAGGAACCGATACGGAAACACTCGTGCGCGAAACCGTGCTGGAATGCTGCCGTCGCCTGCTGGCGGACTACAAGATGCCGCGCAAGTTGCTCGTGCGCCACACCCCGCTGGAACGGACCTCGGCCCTGAAGGTGCGCCGCGTCGTGTATGCCGGATCGCTGGACGAGAGCGTCGTAACCCCTTCCGCATGCACCCCTCCCGCCGAGTTTGACAGATCGCCGGTCGATTCACCCGGATACCCAACACCATAAATGAAGATCGCTGTTCTTAGATTCAGTGCGCTGGGCGACTTGGCGTTGGCCCTTCCGTTCATCCGCGCTCTGAAGATCAAACCGGTCGTGTTGACCATGGCGCCCGGCCAGGCGCTTTATCAGGATGAATGCGAGTCGTTCGTCATATTGAAGGACAAGCGCCTGCGCTCGCTCGCTCAGTTCGTGCGCGAGACTCGCCGCCAGCGGTTGGACCTGCTGATCGACCTGCAGAGCAACGACCGCAGCCGCCTGCTGACGCGCCTGTCCGGTGCCCGACGGATCGCCGAGCGCCGCTTCAAAGCCCGCCCGCGTTCCGCGCAGGAATCCTGGCAAGCGATCCTAGAGCCCACCGGCCTGTTGGGCCCGCTAGATCTGAATTTCACGCCCAAGCCGCGCGACTACATCGTGCTTAATGCGGGCAGTTCGCCCCATTGGATTTCCAAGCGCCTGCCCGACGCCAAGTGGCGCGAGATCAGCACCATACTGCACGAGCGTTTCGGCCTGCCGTTCGTACTGACAGGATCGCCCGAAGAGCGGGAGTATGTCTCGCACCTCGCAGGCCAACTCGCCGGACGTTGCGAAAACCGCGCGGGGCAGACTTCTATCCAGCAGCTTAAGCATCTGCTTGCGGGTGCCTTCCTGACGGTGTCCACGGATTCTGCGGCGATGCAGATCTCCGCCGCGATGAAGACGCCGACGATCGGCCTCTTCGGCGCCACCAACTGGGTGCGCTCCGCGCCTTTCGGCCCTTGGTCGCGCACGGTCTTCGACACGGTCTACTACCCGGACGGCGAGCCCCCGGTCGAGAATATGCGCGAGTGCAGGCGCTTCTATGACCACCTCGACATCCGGCACGCGCTCGATGAGTTGGCCCCCTATTTAACCTAGCCCGTCCAGTGCCGCCGCGAGTTGCGCGCGGATCACGGGCGCCGCGAAGCAGGCTTCGTAGAGGCTGCGCGCGGCCTGATTGCGCGCGGCGAACCGCGCGGGGTCTGAGGCCCACGCCGCCACCGCATCGGCCAAGGCGCGCGGATCGCCGGGCGGCACCCAAGCGATCGCCTCGCTCTGTCGCGCCGCAGCCGGATACGCCTCTGAGACGCGCGTCACCACCGGACGCCCCGACGCCAGCGCCTGAAACACCTTGTTCGGAATCACGCGTCCGGCCTTCTGCGTATCGCCGAACACACCGAGCAAAATATCGGCACGGTGGATGCGGTCCGGCAGCGCCGCATAAGGGATGCGCGCTTCAAACATGATATCCGTCAACATACCGGCGGCACGCTGGCATGCCGGCTTTGCGGGGCCGTCGCCCAGCAGGCTCCAGCGGACCGGTGGCCCCCGGTAGAGACGGGCGGCCTCGATGATCACGCTCGCGCCGTGCAGCGGGATAAAGCTGCCATAAAAAAGCACGTCGACCGGCGAGGCCGGCACGCGCGCCGGCGCGGGCCTGAAAAGCGTCTCGTCCGCTCCGACATACACCACATGAAGCTTCTCGCGAGGGACCTCTAGCGTCTCGGCAAAGAACGCGGCGTGGCTGGCCGTGTCGGCGATCACCCGGTCTGCTCTGGAAAAACGCGCGCGTTCCCACGCCAGCAACCGCTCGGCGCCGCGGTCACTGCCCCTGAGTTTGAACCGCTCCCACACCTGTTTGTCGTACGCGCTGATCAGCGGATCGAACACGAGCGGCACGCCGCCCTGGCGGTCGCACCAGCGGCGCGCGGCCAGCAGATCGCGCTGGCGGAAACAAGGCACCCACACCGCATCGGGCCGAGGCATGCGGCGCAGCGCGGCCTCCAGATCACCCAAAGGAGAGACCGCAGGCGTGAAATCCGTGACGTCCCAGCCGAGCGCCCGCAGGTGTGCGCGCACCACGCCGTTCCGAGAGTACTCCGGATCCGACCGTCCCCACCACAACATCTGTTTTCCACAAGACATAATGCGTGTTCAGCGTTGCGAGGCGTCCTTTCGCAGTCTCTCGTACGCCTCGAAATAGCGTCGCCCGAACTCGATCAGCGCCTCGCGGTTAAAGTGAACATTGTCACTGTTCGCGCCTAGCCCCTCTGAAGAAACACTCGCACTGTTCGGAACGGCTTGGATCGCCTGCGGCAACATCGCATTGAAACCGGAATAAGCGTCGCGGAACCGCCCCAGTTCGCCTACCAGCACCGGCACGTCGGGCGCGTTCAGGTCGGTGCGCAACTGCGCGATCATCCCGCTGAAACGCGCCGGATACGTGGCGGTTTTTGCCGGCGAGCTGTCCCCCTCGCCCTGGTGCCAAAGAATCGCCCGGAGCTGTCCGCTCCGCATGGCGGCGCGCGCGCGCGCCACGGCATTGGTATAGAGCGCCGTTCCCGGCAGCCATTGGTCTAGCCTCGTGCCGCCGAACGCGCACGGCACGAGCCCCACGGCTGCCTGCGGCTCCGCCGCCGCAACACGGCGCGCAAACTCTGAGCAGAGGCCGACGCCCGCGATTTTGGGCTTGTCGAAATGCACGGGGTCGGCGGCGGGCACCCAAACGTTGGCTTTGTCGAGCATCACGATGCGCGGGTGCGGCGCCTGGTCGGCGGGCTCGACCTTGCCGCGCCCGGCCATGTTGGACTGGCCGATCAGCAGAAAGAGCTGAAGGTCGGACGGCTCTTTCGCGAACAACGCGAGCCCGGGCACGAGCAAGCCTATCAACACAGACCGAATGGCACGCGCAGCCAGCATCTTGTCCCCCTGTTTTGAATGCATCCCTTGCGTAGTCGAACAACGGTCGTATGTTAACACGCCGACGGGCAACACTCAACGGCATTCAACCGGAATCGGAATCGGATTATCCGGGCAATCGGTTGGAGGCTGGGGAGCCGGATATCACCGCACCATGATCAACAAGCCGAAATCGTAACTCAGGAAAACTTTGCGGTTGGAGGTGTCGAAGCGGACTCGCCATCTATCCGGCAGTGCGGCCGAAGCGAACGGCCCGGTTAATGTGCCCGTGTACGAGGCGATCACATACTGCTGATCCCTGTTCCATGCGCTCGTGTCGGCCACGGCCAGTGCCAGAGCAGAGAGATCCAGGTCGCCCTGCACATGCAGACGGTCACACCTTCCGTCAGCCGCGACATCCGCAAGAAAGACACCGCTCAGCCCGGCGGGTGTCGCCGCCAGTGTCAGGGCGCCGATCACGTTGGTGCCGCCCGGCGCGAGGGTCTGCGTCACGCTCAACAGGCTGTTGTTGGACACGGTGCCGCTTCCGCCCAGGCCAGCCAGCGTTTGGCTCTTGCCATTGACGTCGAAGAATGCGTTGGAGGAGACGAGCACGTGGTTGCCGTCCATGAGCGTGTTGTGAACACCCAACTTGAGCGTGCCTGCCTCGACGGACGTCACGCCCGAATAGGTGGCGTTGGTCGAGAGCGTCAGCGAGCCTGTGCCGCGTTTGATCAGCCCGCCGTCGGGGACTGTTCCCAAATCCGGGTCGTGGAGCAACACTTGGTTGATCGAGATCGCGTAAGCCTGACTGTCGATGATCGCGCCGCCGCTCTTCACATAGGCCGCGGTCAGATGCTGATTCATGTCGGCCCCGGAACCGCCGATCAAACGTTCACTCGAGGTGGCCCGAAGCGTGCCGCCGTTCAGGTTCAGGATCGCGGTTAACGAATCCGGGCCATTAGCAAGCCTGGCGCGCGACAGGATGCGGGGAGCGGCGACGACCCCGCCGTCAAGGTTGCAGACGGTGGTGAACCCGGCGAATTCTCCGAGCGAAAGGGTGCCCGGCAGGCTCAGAAAGGCATCGCCCGAGACCGTCAGCACGGCGCTGTTCTTTCGGCCGACCAGCAACCCGCCGCCGGACGCCTGTGTCAGTGTCCCGCCGCTGAGGAGGATGGTCGAAATCTTATTCGTTGTGGGGTCAGCACTCCATCTCACACCCAGGTAGACCCAGCGCGGCAGGGAGAGGGTGCCGCCGGTCTGCTCGAAGGTGGCGCCGCCAGCGACCCAGAAAGGGTTGTAGTCCTCGCTTTCCGTCGAGGCCGTATTGATCGCCCACGCGCCATTCGTGATGGCCATCTTCCCCCCCACCGTGCCCAAGGCACCCAACTGGGTGCCGCCGGTGCCGCCCGAGAGGATCAGTGTGCCGGTGCCGGTTTTGCTGAGGGAGCTGTTGGTGCCCACGTTGCCGGAGAACGTGCCTGCGACAGCCAAGGTGGAGTCGGTGGGCACGTCGAGGGCGACGGTATAGGCGCTGGCATTCGTGAGGTAGAGGGCCCGCTCGGCGGACAGGCTGACGTAGGGCGCGCCGCCCCGCAGCGTGCCACCGGCCGTGAAGGTCAGCGGGCTGCTTCCGGCGCCGAGCGCGGCGTCCGTGGTGATGCTGAGCACGCCGCCCTTGATGATCGTGCCGCCGCTGTACGTGTTCGCGCCGTAAAGTTCCAAGGTGCCCGCGTTGAGCGTGATGCCGCCGCTGTTCGCGATGGAGCCCGCGAGCGTGAGCGCGCCGGCGCCGGATTTGGCGATGGTCCCGTTATTGACCACCGGTCCAGGGACGGTCAAGGTGGAGGTGGCGGGGATATCGAAAGTAAGCGTACGGCCCGCATAGCTCGTGAAGCTTCGGCTGGGGGCCAGGGTGATAGCCGTGCTGCCAGCCGTTTGGAAATTCATGGAGTAGACCGCCTGCACACCGTTGTTGGTATGGCCCATGGCGGCGTCCGAATTGATGTTGAAGGTCGGAACATTGCCGCTGTCGGTCGAACGCAGAGGGTCGGTGAAGGTGTTGGTGCCGGTGAGGATGACCCTTCCCGTGGCCATCCGCAGGCCGCTGCCGCTCACCGTCCCGCTCAAGGTCAGATCTCTCTGACACCAGAAATCGCCGTTGCTTCCATGATTCAACAGGACGTTCCCGCTCAAGGTCAGGTTGCCGGCTGTTTTACCCGCGACCGTATAATTGACAGGAACGAACCGATACGTCCGCATCTCCACGTCGTTGGTGAGCGTGATGTTTCCGGCTGACTGTATCCAGTGCGTTCCCGACCCCACGTTTGCGCCGAAGATCACCTTGCCGGTTCCGAAGGCTTGCGGGTGACCGATGGAGAACGAGTTGTTGCCGCCGGGATTCGACGAAGAGATGAGCGTATCGCCCGTGTATGTGTTTGCGCCGTTGAACTGGATATAATTCTGTCCGGAGGTGGCCA
>Ga0123328_1002882_pt1 | contig 15109 bp, 15 predicted proteins | sample BioC12SIPDNA_2_FD_89702 | JGI IMG/M metagenome (GOLD analysis project Ga0123328, IMG submission 89702) | Anaerobic biogas reactor microbial communites from Washington, USA - Biogas_R1_A C12 SIP DNA | ecosystem: Engineered > Bioreactor > Anaerobic > Unclassified | place: Washington, USA...
GGGTTCGCGAGCTCTTGATCAGCCATGAATCGCTTGGCCTGGCGGATGGCGATAGCCTCGTCCACCTCGCCACGGCGGCAACGCTGCTCGCAATAGGCGGGGCAGACGCGGCCACACACCAACGCAAACGGGTTGCGCTTGCGGTGGATCGCCAACGCGGTAGCATAGTCACCTTCGCTGATCTTGGTCAGATAGCTGGGCACATCCACGCCAGCCGGGCACGCATTGACGCATGGGGCCCTCACCAGAGCCTTACAGGCGCCCGCGGGGCAGCGCTTTTCTAGGATGTGAGCCTCAAACTCGGGCCGGAAATAGCGCAAAGCCGACAGCACGGGACCAGGCGTGAGCTGACCCAACGCGCAGATGGCGCCCTCGGTCATGCCCTCGGCGATCTCTTGCAAGAGATCGAGATCCTCCATGGTGCCCTCACCCTCGGAGATGCGCGTTAGGATCTCGAGCATCCGTCGCCCACCAACGCGGCAGGGAACGCACTTGCCACAGGACTCGGCCGTGGCGAACGTGAGAAAGAACTTGCTGAACTCGACCATGCAGGTGGTCTCGTCGACCACAATCATGCCGCCCGAGCCCATCACAGCGCCGGCCTGCCGCAAAGAGTCAAAGTCCACGTTGAGGTTGAGGCCTGACGCGGGCAGACAGCCGCCCAGCGGACCACCCGTCTGCACAGCCTTGAACTGCTTGCCATCGGGGACGCCGCCGCCGATATCAAAGACGATCTCGCCCATGGTGATGCCCATGGGAACCTCAACCAGGCCCGTGTTCCGCACCTTGCCCGTCAGAGCAAAGATGGCTGTGCCAGGGCTGCGCTGGGGGCCGATGCCCGCGAACCAGTCCGCGCCCCTGGCAATGATCTGTGGAACATAGGCATAGCTCTTGACGTTGTTGTTGTTGGTCGGCTTGGCCCAGAGGCCCGAGACCGCCGGGAAGGGCGGACGCGGACGCGGCTCGCCACGCTTGCCTTCGATGGAGGCGATCAGCGCCGTTTCCTCACCGCAGACAAAGGCGCCGGCTCCTTCCTTGATTTTGAGCTCAAAGGAAAAGTCGGTGCCCATGATGTTCTCGCCCATGAGCCCATACTCTTTGGCCTGGGCGATGGCGATCTTGAGCCGCTTGATCGCCAGTGGGTACTCGGCGCGACAGTAGACATAGCCCTCGTGCGCACCGATGGCGTACGCGGCGATGGTCATGCCCTCGACCACCGAGAGCGGGTCGCCCTCGAGAATCGAGCGGTCCATAAACGCGCCAGGGTCACCCTCGTCAGCGTTACAGACCACGTATTTGATGTCGCCGGGGGCTTTTTGGGTGAACTCCCACTTGAGCCCGGTCAAAAAGCCGGCGCCACCACGCCCGCGCAAACCCGCGTTCTTAACCTCGTCGATGACCTGCTCGGGAGTCATGGTAGTGAGCGCTGTCGCCAGACCCTCATAGCCGCCACGGGCGATGTATTCCTCGATTCGCTCCGGATCGATAATGCCACAGTTTCGCAGAATGATGCGCTGCTGCTTGTGGTAGAAGGGAATATCCTCGTAGAACGGGACCGAGGCCTGCTCGTCGGTGGTCTTGTAGGTGAGGCGCTCGACCACGCGACCCTTGACGAGCGTCTCCTCTACCAGCTCCGGCACATCCTCCGGCTTGACCTGGCAATAGAAGATGCCCTCGGGATAGATCACCATCACAGGGCCCATGGAGCAGAGGCCGCGGCAGCCCGTCTGCAGAACCTGCACTTCGGTATCAAGGCCGCGCTTGCCGATCTCGTCGATCAGCGACTCGTAGACTCCTAGCGAACCCGACGCTTCACATCCAGTGCCAGCGCAAATCATCACGTTGGCACGGTACACTGCCTCTGACATGCCTGTCTCCTTGCGCTGCTACGATTCTTCGGAGGTTGGGACAGCGACGCCGCCATCGGACACGCGACCGAACACCCACTCTTGGACCACGCGCCCATTGACGAGGTGTTCCTCGATCAAGCGCGGCACCATCGGCGGATGCACGTTCGCATAGGTAACCCGCGGCTTGCCGGCTTGCTCGATATCCACCAGCGGCTCTTTTGAGCACATGCCGATGCAGCCCACCGTAGCCACGTTCGCCTCGATCTCACGGCTATCCAGCTCTTTGAGGATGGCCTGCATCGTCTCACGCGCACCAGCGGCGATGCCACACGTGCCCATCCCCACCGTAATCTTGGTGCCCGTGCTCCGCCGGATCGTGAGATCCCGCAGCGCACTCTCGCGTATCTTTTTCAAGTCGTCGAGAGATCCGATCTTGGGCATGATTGCTCCTTTAGCTCCTGCTCACACCGGGCCAGATACTCGCTCAACCAACGCCTCACTGCCGCGTCTCCCGGTGACATACCACCCAGGAGATCGTGCAGCTCGCGTGTATCAAAGGCAAAGACCCACTCATCGATGCGATGCTCGTAGGTCAGCCTCAGTCGCTCGTCATCGCCACGCAATAGGATCGCCATAAGCGCTCCGGCCACATCACCCAACGGAGCTCGATCGATATGGCTGCGCTGGAACCGAGCTACCACCGTCGTGCCGACGCCTAGCTCGGAACTGATCTCCAGGCCCCCTCCACACCGCTCTGCGGCCGCCGCCAGGAACGGAATTCCCAGCCCCACATCGCGCGTGGTGCGCGTGGTGAAAAACGGCGTCCGAACCTTGGCCAGCGTCTCTGCGTCCATCCCGCAGCCGTCATCCTGGACGGTCATCACCAGGCTATCCGTGGCAAGAGACTCGCTGATGCTAATGTGCAAATGGCGGGCGCCCGCCGCAATGGCGTTCTCGGCAATGTCGAGCAGATGCAATGAAAGCTCGCGCATCGCCGCCGGTCACCTATGCCAGCTTACGAACCACGTCTAGAACCTTGTCCGGGACGAGGTGCCCGACCACATGGTCGTCAATCACAGCTACCGGAGCCAGACCACACGAGCCCAAGCAGTATACCACCTCGAGCGTGAACTTGTAGTCCGGCGTTGTCTCGCCAGCCGAGATACCGAGCTCTTTTTCCAGCGCGGTGATGATGCGTGGCGCCCCCTTGACATGGCAAGCGGTGCCATCGCAGACACGGATGATATGCTCACCGCGACGGGTTAGGAAGAACTGGGCGTAAAAGGTCGCCACGCCATAAACCTGGCTAACGGGCACACTCATCCGCTCAGCGATGCGAGCCAGCACCTCTGCGGGCAGGTAGCCATAGATCTCTTGGGCCTGCTGTAGCACAGCAATCAGAGTCCCCTTGCTCCCCGCATAGGTCTCGAACACCGGCTCGAGCAGCGAGAGATCGATCTGCTCTTCTGTGATGGTCTGCGTCTCTTCGGCCACTGTGCTCTCCTTGCATCATGTGATCGTCTCGTGGGTCGCGCGCCCGGGTAGACGACACGGCCTATGCTAGTAGCTCTATCGCACGTCCCGCCTCGCCTCGCAGAGCGAGCTCAAACTCGGCGATGGTCGGCCGCTCCACCGTTAGGCGGAAACACGCGCGCATCTGCGACAGTGTATGCGCATCGCTGGATCGAATCAAAGGCCAGCGTGCGACCTGCGGCAGCCTCGAATGGATCTCTCCCAGAGGCGTCGCTTGCGATACCTCAAGGGCTGCCAGGTCCAGATCCTCCGGAACAAAGCCCAAGCTGGCCACCAGGCTATAACTGGGCCGATCAACATGGGCCGCAATGGCGATGCCACCGCGCTCCCTAACCAGGCTCACGACGCTCTCCACGGAGAGGCCACAAGCCACCTGGCGCAGCAGCGCGTCTTTGCGCAGGAACTCGCCCTGGGCATCCACCACCAGCTGCACCCCGAAAAACGCTTCGGGGTTCTCCTCGTGAGGAAGGTGTCCCTCAATCGTGGCTGCGAGCGCCTCGGCCTGCTCGGGGCTATCGAATAGGCAGGTGATGTGCGCCTCTTCGCGCGTCTGCACCTCGATGCCCGGCCAGACCACCAGGTCAGACTCGTGGGCGGCCTCACAGACGGCGGCCACGTTAGCTGCGCTGTTATGATCGGTGATCGCGATCACATCCAGGCCGAGCTGACGAGCCCGTTCAACAATGAGCGGCGGCAGCATCTCGATCTCGGCGCAGGCAGACGCTACGGTGTGAATGTGCAGGTCGGCCCGGAAGCCTCGCAGCGAGCTCACGCGCTGCCCGGAACGCCCATGCCGGCCAACTGGGCCACGGTCGCAAAGCTACCTTGATCGGTGCTCAGCACCACCACGCCGCGCTGATCGGCGCGAGCCAGCGCCTCGTCATCTAGGGAAGCCCCTTCGGTGATGATGACACAGGCCAACTCGAGCAGCGCCGCCACGGCGATGACGTTCATGTGCGCCTGGAGCGTGACCCAGACGTTGCCCTTTTGCGCCCCGGCCATGACGCAGCTCAGCAGGTCCGAGGCATAGCCGCCAGTGACCTCATTATCCAGATGATCGGCTCCCGCGGCCACTCGCACCGGTAGCGCCGCCACGATTTCGGATACTTGCACCGTTCCCTCCGAACCTATCGCAGCCGGAACGACAATACCAGCCGCGTGCCCACCCCCAGATCCGAGGTGATCGTCATCTCGTCAGACGACGCCTTGATGTTCGAGAGCCCCATCCCCGCCCCAAAGCCGAGCTCGCGGATCCAGTCGGGGCACGTCGAGTAGCCGGGCTTCATAGCCTGTTTGACATCGGCGATGCCGGGCCCAGTGTCCTCAGCGGTCAGCACCAGGCGATCGGGATGCACCTCGGCGCGCATCTCGCCACCCTCGGTGTGGATCATCAGGTTAGTCTCTGCCTCGTAGGCCGCGACGGCGATGCGTCGCACGACGCGGCTATCAGCCCCTAGGCGGGTGAGTGCCTTTTTGATCTTGCTGGATGCCTCACCGCCCCGCACGAAATCTCGAGGGGCGATGTGATAGCGGAGGATCAGCGAGGTAGCGTCGGACTCGATATCCTGAAAGACGTGGCTGGCACGGTAGCGCTCGACCTCTTCGGCGTGGTATCGGCTCTCGAGCTGCTTGACCAGCGCCCGCATGATATCGCCCTTGGTAATGATCCCCACTAGCTTGCCGTCGCGATCCACCACTGGAAAGCGTCCATAGCCCGTGCGATCGAACTGGTTCACCGCCATGATGAGGGTCTCATCGGCTCGCATCACGCAGGGCTCGTCAGTCATGTGCTCGCGAACCAGGGCACGCGTCTCGCCAGCCTCGAGGGAGCGGATGACCCGCTCGATGCTGACCACGCCGACGAGTTTGTTGCCGTCGACCACAGGAACGCCCGAGATACGCTTGGCGCGTAGCAGCTCTTTGAGATCGTCCATCGTCTCGTCAGGCGTGATGGTGACGACGTCGCGCGTCATCACCTGCTCGATTGTTAACTCATAAATCAGCTCTTGGACGATGCTGAACTCGATCGGTGCGCCGCCCAACGATCCCCCTTGCTGCGTCCCTGAGCCTAGGCCTCCTGGCTCGGCTCGTCGCCAAAGGCCTCGCGCCAGCTGGACATGGCCAGATCAAAGACGCCACAACCGGGCAGGCCAGAGGCATAGAGACGTCCACAGGTCTCATACATGGTGTAGCGAGATGCGAGCAGGGGAACGCCCTTTTCCTCAGCCAGAGCGATGGTCTCCGGAGGCGGGTACTTGCCCCGCACAAAGACGACGGCCAAGACTCCGGCCATCTCCGCGGTTCGTACCACTTGGGGGTTGGTGAGGCCGGTCATGAGCAGCGTGCCATCATGCGTAAACACCAGCACGTCACTCATCAGATCGGCTCCACAAGCCATGGCTACCTCGGCCGAGAGATCCACCTCTCTCGAGATGACCTTGCCATCCACGATAGCCAGAACATCCGCCAAATCCATCCTAGTCCGCACCATCCCTTGCTGCTCAGACAAGAGCCACGCACCGGGGCGAGTATATCACGCTGCGAAACATTGTCCAAGTTTTCACAAAGCTGCAAGCGGCACGCCGCTTGGTATCGCTAGCGAGCCATCCAGTGCGGAGGAGTCTGCCAGCGGCTAGTAGCTGCCCTCGCGGGCCCAGTCATCACCCAGAACCACTACAATGTCGGCATCGAGATCGTCCGAGTACTGACGGTAGATGTTCTCTTCGGTCACTCCCAGCTGGGCGGCCAGGGCCGAGACCGTCATCTCCGCGTCCGAATAGACAATGAGTCGGCTCTGGGCATAGCTCTGCCCATCCGCCGCCGAGTAGCGCACCACGTTAAAGCCCTGGTCTCTCAAGTAGGTCGCCGTCCGTTCGCCAAGATCGGGCGTTACAGTGCCGTTCTGCAGGTGTATCCGGGCCGCCTCACTGGCGATTTGGGCACGCTCGATGCTGGGCGTCGCCTCGGCCAGAGGCACCGGTGAGGGGAACAGCTCGTCGACCAACTGCCGAACGCGATCCCAGTCGGCCATCTCGACCATCCATCCCTTGTCGGTCACCTGGGTGGTCGTGTATGAGTCATCGATGACTGCCCGTCGCCAAGAGTCGGCCCTGATCCGCTTGACGATCTCGCCCAGCGCGATCATCTCCTCCAGCGTGAGGTCGGTCTGGATCGAGTCGCCGGCGATGGTGAGAAACTGAGGAATGCTAGACAGAGGTATATCCAGGCTGATGGCCTTGTCGCGGGCCGCCTCGATCACTTGCTGCTGCCGATCCATGCGGTCAAAGTCGCCGGTGCCATGCCGCGAGCGTGCGAACTGAAGCACCGTCTCGCCATCCATGGGCTGAACGCCCGCAGGGATGTCGACCACGATAGTGCCATAGTTGCCGTCGGGATACTCGGCATCATAGATGGGGTTCTTGACGTCGATCGTGAGGCCGCCCACCGCATCGACGAGCCGCACGAAACCGAAAAAGTCAACGCGCACAAAGTAATGCACGGGCACGCCCAGCGCGTTCTGCACCGTCTTTTTGGCCAAAGCTACCCCGCCGCCGGGATAGCCGTACTGATCCCCAAGCATGTGCGCGGTGTTGATGCGGTTCTGGCCATAGACGGGGATAGTCACCCACAGGTCTCGAGGGATCGACAACATCGAGAGCGAGTTGGTGGCGGGATCGATCGAGACCAAGATCATCGTGTCGGTCCTGGCAGGGCTGGTCTCGTGCTCGCGGCGATCGACGCCCAGCAAGAGGATATTGACTCGTTCCTTCTTGTCGACCAGGTCAGGCAGATCCTTTTCGGGAGCACGGCCGGGGATGCTGTCGCGGTTCGTGACATTCTCCACGAACGGAAGCTCGGTCTGAGCCACCACGCGGCGCAGCGTCACAAAAAAGAACCCTCCCGACAAAAGCGCCCCGCCCACGATGACGACCAGCAGGAACGACAAGAGGGCACGTCGCAGTGGGGACGCGCTGGAGGGGATCTCTTGACTGGGGGACGAACCGATGATCTCTGCCATCTCGAGGAGCGATTATAGCACGGAGGTCAAGGCGCTACAAGGCGAGTGAGCAAATGCGGCCCCGCGGCTGGCTGCCCGTTTGACAGTTCGGCCGAATGCTCCTAGACTGCGCCCATGATGCTGAGAGGGATCTCGTCAACCCAGTGCGGCCCCGCCATTAGGAGGAGCTCTAGGCCATATCCGGACATGACGTCTGGCTAGGTGCGCTTGGGGTGTTATGAGTAGCGGATCACCCACCAGCTCTCCAGACGGAGGGCTGGTTTTTTGCTTTGGAGGCATAGGAAGGGATCATGGGCAAGAGGGCAGGCATTCTGGGCGTCACGGGCTTTGCGGGCCGCGAGCTGCTGAGCATCATTGGCAGACATCCGGGTTTGGAGCTTGCGTTCGGAGCCTCTGAGAGCTATGCCGGCAAGCCGTTCAGCCAGGTGTACCCCGATCCGGTAGATCTGACGATGGTGGCGCCCGACAAGGCCCCGCTGGCGGAGGCTGACCTGGTCTTTCTGTGCACACCCCATGGAGCATCGGCCCAATGGGCCGTCAAGGCGCTGGACGCCGGCTGCCAGGTGGTGGACCTATCCGCCGACTTTCGCCTCCGCGATCTGCCTACCTATGAGCGGTGGTACGCGCCACACCCCGCTCCGCACCTGCTACCGGAAGCGGTGTACGGCTTGACAGAGCTCACGCGCGACGCCGTTCGCGGGGCCCGTCTGGTAGCCAATCCGGGCTGCTATCCGACGTCGGTGTTGATCCCGCTCCAGCCGCTCTTGAGCGACGGAGCTTTGGACGGCGCAGGCATCATCGTGGATAGCAAGTCCGGCACCTCGGGAGCCGGGGCCAGCCCCACCACCAAGACCCATTTCATGTCGGTGCACGACAACTTTTCGGCATACGCGCTGGGGCACGCCCACCGCCACGTGCCCGAGATGGAACAAGAGCTGAGCGCCTATGCCGGTGCGCCGGTGCACGTCACCTTTTCGCCGCACCTCTTGCCGGTCGCCCGAGGGATCTTGTCCACGATCTATCTCCACCTGGCCGAAAGCTGGACGGCAGAGCGCGTCACGGCGCTCTGGCGGGACGCCTATCGGGGCGAGCCCTTTGTCCAAGTCATGCCGTCCGCCGAGCCACCGTCCTTGGCCCATGTCGTGCGCAGTAACCGCATCGCTATGTCCGCCGGCGAGACCGGCATCCCAGGGCAGATCGTAATCGTGTCGGTGCTCGACAATCTGGTCAAGGGAGCATCAGGCCAGGCCGTGCAGAACGCCAACCTCATGCTGGGATTCGCCGAGACCGATGGGTTGCTCTAGGGAGAGACCATGAACCATACCTTGCGGATCATCAAGGTCGGAGGGGCAGAGCTGGCCGAGGGGCCCGTGCTGCAGACGCTGGTCGAGCGGCTGGCGTCGCTGCACGCTACGCAACCGGTGGCCTTGGTACACGGGGGCGGCCCCGAGATCGCGGCCCTACAGCGGAAGCTGGGCCTGGAGCCATGCTATGTGGAGGGGCTCCGAGTGACCGACGACGCTTGCATGGACGTAGCCGAGATGGTGCTCTCTGGCACGGTGAACAAACGCGTCGTTGCGCATCTCGTCAGCGCGGGGGTTGCCGCCATCGGCCTATGCGGCGTGGACGCTGGCCTTTTTCGCGCTACGCCGCTCAAGCACGGCGACGTTGACCTGGGCCGTGTGGGAGCGATCCGGGAGGTGAACACTCACCTGCTAGAGCTACTCCTCAGCGGCGGGCTGCTTCCGGTGATCTCGCCCATCTCTCTTGGCGACGACGGCCGTGCGCTCAACGTGAACGCCGATCACGCCGCCATGGCGCTGGCATGCGCCACGCAAGCAGCGGAACTAGTCTTTGTGACCGATACGCCCGGCGTTTTGCAGGACGGGCGGGTCATCCCCGCCATCGACCACGATCTGGCAGAGCACCTGATCCTCGATGGCGTGATCACCGGCGGCATGGTGCCCAAGATCCGCTCGGCCCTGGACGCGCTGTGCGCCGGCGTCAGGCGCGTTCGCATCACGAACCTAGACGGACTGGAGCAAGACGGGGGCACCTGCATTGGGATGGCCCAGCAACAGCAAGGAGAACTGGCATGAGCGCGCAAGAGATGACGGTCCAGGAGATGGAGCAGGCCTATGTGGTTCACACGTACAGCCGAGCACCGTTTGTGCTGAGCCATGGCCAGGGTGCCTACCTCTATGACACCGAGGGCAAGCGTTACCTTGATCTAGTCAGCGGCATTGCCGTCAATGCCCTCGGGTATGCCGATCCAGAGCTCGTCGGCGCGATGACCACGCAGGCGGCGCGGCTGATCCACACGTCAAACCTGTACCACACAGAGCCCCAGACCAAGCTGGCTCGCATGCTGGTGGAGCGCTCCTTTGCCGACCGGGTGTTCTTTTGCAATTCGGGCACCGAATCGGTAGAGGCCGCGATAAAGTTCGCCCGCAAGTGGGCGCGGCGACAGGATGCCGCCAAGACTCGCATTGTGGCCTTTGAGGGCGCGTTTCATGGGCGGACCATGGGGGCTCTCGCCATCACGCCACGAGAGCACTATCAGGCGCCGTTTCGCCCGCTGATGCCCGGAGCCAGCTTTGCCACCTACAACGACCTAGAGTCCGCCGCCGTGGTCATGGGGGATGACGTCTGCGCGTGCATCGTCGAGCCGGTGCAGGGCGAGGGCGGGGTCAATCTGGCCACCCCCGAGTTCCTGGCAGGGCTGCGGCAGCTCTGCGACCAGCACAAAGCCCTGCTTATCTTTGACGAAGTCCAGTGTGGCCTGGGGCGCACCGGCAACCTCTGGGCCCACGAGATGGCCGCCGTCGCGCCAGACCTCATGACGCTGGCCAAGCCGCTAGGTGGCGGCCTGCCCATGGGCGCCGTGCTGATGACGGAGGACGTGGCGAGCGTGATCGAGCCCGGCGACCACGGCAGCACCTTTGCCGCCAACCCGGTCGTGTGCGCGGCCGCCCAGGTGGTTCTGCGCCGCGTGTCAGACCCTGGCTTTCTCGGGCATGTACGTGCCATGTGGGCTCTTTCTCGCGCGGGGCTAGAGGCGATGGCCGCTCGCTACGAGCTGGTAGAGGGTGTGCGCGGCCTGGGGCTCATCTGGGGTATCCCCCTACAGGTCGATGCGGGGCCACTGGTCGACGCTGGCTACCAGCGAGGCATTATCACCTGCCGCGCTGGCGCCAACGTGTTGCGCCTATTGCCGCCCCTGATTATCGACGAGACGCAGGTAGCGTTCGCCTTGGAGGCTCTCGATGGCATCTTTGCTCAAGCTGGCTGATATGGCGTCTACCCAACCGTCTGGCCAGGGTGAGATCGTGATCCGACCCGCCACCGTGCGCGATGCGCCCGAGATCGCACGCATCGTCAACAGCTATGCCGAGTGTGGCAAGATGCTGCCACGTCCGCTGGCGGCCATCTACCAGTTCCTGCGCGAGTTTGTGGTGGCCGAGCTCGACGGCCAAGTGGTAGGGTGCGCCGCCCTCAGCATCTTTTGGGGCGATGTGGGCGAGGTGCGCTCGCTGGCAGTGAGCCACGCCTACCGAGGACGTGGCATCGGCGGAAAGCTGGTCCGACGCGTTCTGCAGGATGCGCACGAGCTAGGCATTCCACGGGTGTTTGCGCTAACATACGAGGTAGCGTTTTTCGACAAACTGGGGTTCCAGCGGATTCAACGCGACGAGCTTCCGCGCAAGATCTGGCGCGACTGCATCAACTGCGTCAAGTTCGCCGAGTGTGATGAGACCGCTCTGATCATCGAGACCGCATCAATTGAGGAGTCAACATTATGAAAGACCACGTGGAAAAGTGCATTCTGGCCTACTCGGGGGGGCTGGACACCTCCGTCATCGTGCCTTGGCTACGAGAGAACTATGGCTGCGAGGTCATCTGCATGTGCGCCGATCTCGGACAGGCCGAGGAGCTTGACGGGCTGGAGGCCAAGGCCCTGCAGAGCGGCGCCAGCAAGATCTATATCGAGGATCTGCGTGGCGAGTTCGTGAGCGACTATATCCTCCCAACGCTCATGGCTGGCGCGGTGTATGAGCGCATGTACCTGCTGGGCACCTCGTTTGCGCGACCCCTGATCGCCAAGCGCATGGTTGAGATCGCCGAGATCGAGGGCGCCGACGCCGTGGCCCATGGTTGCACCGGCAAGGGCAACGACCAGGTGCGATTTGAGCTCACCTTCAAGGCGCTCAACCCCAAGCTCCGGGTCATCGCTCCTTGGCGCGAGTGGGAGATCCGTTCCCGCGAGGACGCCCTGGCGTATGCCGAGGCCCACAACGTGCCGGTGAGCCAGAGCCGCCGCTCCATCTATAGCCGTGATCGCAACCTCTGGCACATCAGCCACGAAGGCGGCGTCCTGGAGGATCCGTGGCAAGAGCCCCTCTCTGATATGTACGTCCTCACGGTGGATCCCGAAAACGCCCCGAACAAGCCCGAGTATGTAGAGATCGACTTTCGCGAGGGCGTGCCGGTTCGGTTGAATGGCACGAGCATGGGTGGCGTGGAGCTGATCGAGGCGCTCAACGCGCTGGGCGGCAAGCACGGCGTCGGCCGGGTCGACATGGTCGAAAACCGCCTGGTAGGGATGAAGTCACGCGGCGTCTATGAGACGCCCGGCGGGACCATCCTGTACATGGCGCATCAGGCGCTGGAGAGCCTCTGCCTGGACGGCGAGACGCTGCACTATAAGGACGTCGTCGCCCTGCGCTATGCCGAGTTGGTCTATAACGGGCGCTGGTTCACGCCGCTGCGCGAATCGCTAGACGCCATGATTCGCAAGACTCAGGAACGCGTCACCGGTCGGGTTCGCATCAAGCTGTACAAGGGCAACTGCATCGTCGCCGGACGCAAGTCGCCCTACAGCCTCTATCGCGAAGACTATGCCACGTTTGGCGCCGATGACGTGTACGACCAGGCCGACGCCGAGGGGTTCATCAACCTGTTCGGCCTCTCCCTGAAGGTCCGCGCCCTGGTGGACGCAGAGGGCGTCCGCAGCGAGTACGACCAGCCCGACTATACCGAGTTCAAGCGAGACTAGCACTATGACCAGGCTGTGGGGCGGCCGTTACGACGGACCAACCGACGCGCTCATGTGGGAGTTCAACCGCTCCCTGGACGTCGATCGTCGCCTGGCCCAGGTGGACGTGCGTGGCAGCGTCGCCTACGCCCGCGCCCTCGGTCGCGCAGGCGTACTGACCGACGCCGAGGTCGGCGATATCGTCCGAGGTCTCGACCAGATCGCCTCGGAGCTGATCGACGGATCCTTTGGATTTCTGGAGAGCGATGAGGACATCCACACAGCGGTCGAGCGTCGACTGGGCGAGCTGATCGGCGACCTGGCCGGCAAGCTGCATACGGGCCGCAGCCGCAACGATCAAGTGGCCACCGACGTGCGTCTCTACTTGCTGGGGGCACTGGACGATCTCCGCCACCAGGTCGCGCACACTCAGGCGGCCATCGTTAAGCAGGCTGAGCGCCATCTGGACCTGCTCATGCCCGGCTATACCCATCTCCAACCCGCCCAGCCGGTGCGCTTTAGCCATTGGCTGATGTCTTTCTTCTGGATGCTGCAGCGCGATCGTGACCGGCTGGACGAGGTTCGCGCGCGGGCTGCTTCTTGCCCGCTGGGTGCTGGCGCGCTGGCCGGCAACGCTTACGGCATCGACCGCGAGACCTTGGCACAAGAACTCGGATTCGACCGGGCCTCGGAGAACAGCATGGATGCTGTGTCCGATCGGGACATGATGCTGGACACGCTCTACTGGGGGGCTGCCGTGGGAGTCCATCTCAGCCGCCTGGCCGAGGATCTGATCATCTATGCCAGCGCTGCCTATAGCTTTGTCCAGCTAGACGAGCGCTATACCACCGGCTCGAGCATCATGCCGCAAAAGCGCAACCCGGACAGCCTGGAACTGGTACGAGGCAAATCTGGCCGTCTGACGGGGAATCTGATGCGCCTTCTCACGGTGGTCAAGGGCATTCCCTCCACCTATGACAAGGACCTGCAAGAGGACAAAGAGCCGTTCTTTGACACCTTGGACACGCTCGCCATGCTGTTACCCATCGTAGCGGGGGTGATCGCAACGCTGGAGGTGCGTCCGGAGGCCATGCGGGCAGCCTTGGAGGATGGCCTCTTGGCCACCGACTTGGCCGACTATATGGTCAAGCGGGGCATCCCCTTCCGGCAGGCTCACGCGCTGGTGGGGCGGGCCGTGCGGGCCGCCGAGGAGGCCGAGGTGGGGCTGCGGGAACTCCCGCTGTCGTTGTACCAGGAGATCTCCCCGGTCTTTGCGGAGGATCTCTACGATGCTCTGGATATGGAGGCCTCCGTCGAAGCCCGTGACGTCACCGGAGGGACCGCCCGCCAGGCTGTGGCTGCCCAGATCGCGCGGGCGCGTGACCTGCTGCAGGACGCGTCCTAACATCGCGCACGGCCTGGCTAGAGCCCAATGCCGGCGATAGCCGTGCCGCAGGTGGCGCACGCGCCTTGGCGCAGGTGTCGCGACAACACCCGATAGCCCGACCGCCGAATCACCACCTCGCCGCAGTGGGGGCAGTAGGTCGTCTCGCCGCTATCGCTGGGCAGGTTCCCCACATAGACATGGCGCAAACCGCTCTCAAGCCCGATATCCTGCGCCCGTCGCAACGTCGCGGCGGGCGTCATGGGTTTGTCCAGAAGCCGATAGGTGGGATGAAAGCGACTCACATGCCAGGGCGTCTCCGGCCCCAGCTCTGCCGCGATAAAGCCAGCGATCTGGTAGAGCTCGTCATCGCCGTCGTTAAGCGTGGTGATGATCAGGGTGGTCACCTCCAGCCAGACCCCACGCTCCTTGAGGCGCACCAAGCTGTCTAGCACCGGCTGCAGCCGGGCCCCGCACTGCTCTCGATAGAAGCGGTCCGTGAACGCCTTGAGATCCACGTTGGCCGCATCCAGCAGCCGCTCGCCCTGCCGAGGGGCCAGCAGATCCAGCGCCTCCTCCGTCATATAGCCGTTGGTGACATAGACATTGACGAGGCCAGCCTCGTGGGCTAGCTTGGCGACGTCACAGGTGTACTCGAAGAACACTGTCGGTTCGGTGTAGGTGTAGGCGATGGAACGACAGCGATAGCGTTCGGCCGCGCGCACCACCTCTTCCGGTCGCACCTGGGTCCCCTCGATAGCCTGATCCCGCTCGAGCTGCGAAATACTGCTGTTCTGGCAAAAGGCGCAGCGAAAGTTGCATCCCAGCGTGGCGATCGAGAGCACATCGCTGCCCGGGAAGACGTGAAACAGCGGCTTTTTCTCGATCGGATCGATCGCCTCCGAGATCAGGCGACCGTACACCAGGCTATAGAGAACCCCGTCTCGATTCTCGCGCACTTGGCAGATCCCGCGAGCGCCGTCGTGAATAGTGCAGCGGTGGGCACACAGCTTGCAGCGAACCCGCCCCTCTTCCATCTGATCGTAGAGCATCGCCTCGCGCATGCCTACCTCCCCCGCACCTTTGAGCGCTAGGCATCAGGCCACGGAATCACGCAGATAAAGCGCAGCGTGGCGTCGCCGTCATTGGCAAAGCAGTGGGCCTCGCCGGGCTCTGTAAAGACGCAGGTGCCAGGTACCAGCGTCTCGCGGTGATCGCCGGCGCGAACATGACCGCGCCCCTCGAGCACATAGACTTCGTGCTCCCAGGGATGCTCGTGGTAGGCGGTA
>Ga0123328_1002883_pt1 | contig 15108 bp, 8 predicted proteins | sample BioC12SIPDNA_2_FD_89702 | JGI IMG/M metagenome (GOLD analysis project Ga0123328, IMG submission 89702) | Anaerobic biogas reactor microbial communites from Washington, USA - Biogas_R1_A C12 SIP DNA | ecosystem: Engineered > Bioreactor > Anaerobic > Unclassified | place: Washington, USA...
CCGACCCGACGTATCCCGCGCCGCCCGCAACCAGTATCTTCATGTCATTGCTCTCCGTTCCGCCGCTCTTTTCCTATTTGCATGCGAGGGCGACAGCGTAGTGGCTTTCAATGCCCGGGATCTCCAGGGCGACATCGTCCACCACCAGCAGCCCGTCCAGCAGGGCCGTGTCATCGGGATCTCCGGGGTTGAAGTTCTGTATGCAGTGGGCAAGGGCACAGTTGTAGATCACGCCGCCCGTCCGCATGGTCCAGGCCCCGGGAAAGAACTTCCGCAGGGCGGGCATGATGCGGTCGGAATCCGCCGCCTCACTGGGATCCTGCCGCGCAAACGCCACGGGATCGGGACGCCGCACCCGAACGGGCTCCCGGCCGTCCGGACGTCTGAGGTTGGCCAGATACTTCTCCGGAAGCGACGCCCGCACAGCGGTGCAGAGCTCAAGCGCCTTGTCAGACCACTGAAACCGCGTCGGCCCGATGAAGTCGTCCATGTAAAACATGCCGCCCTTGCGGAGGATTCTATAGCTCCAGGCCACCGCCACCGGGGTGTCCATCATGTGGTGCAGGGAGTTGTTCCAATGGACGAAATCAACGCTTCCGTCGGGAATACCGGCCTTGAACGCGTCCTGGATGCGGAATTCCACCCGGTCCTGAAGCCCGCGGGATTCGGCAAGGGCGCGCCCCTGTTCCACACGGACGGGAGAGAGCTCGTACAGGGTGAAGGCCCCGACAATGCCCGCGTCCATCATGGCCATCTCCTTGGCTCCGCTTCCGCAGCCCACAGAGACGCCCCTGTCCCAGACCTGTGCCCCGAACAGCTCTTTCACCTTTTCCATCAGCCCCCGGCTGGTCCCCTTTACCGGACGCCCGCAGACGCGGGCGTTGACATGCTGAACGATCCGGGGGTGCGCCCACCACCCGGGACAGTTGTTCACCGCAGCCGCGTCCCAGTGGGCCGCGATGCGCCGCGCCTGCTCGTCAGGCGGCAGTTGACTTGTCATGCCGACACCCTTCTTTTTCCCTGAGGGAACACGTCCGGTTCGATTGCCGCCGCGCACATCTTCATGTCATTGCTCTCCAAAAGCCGCGCGGCGTTTCCGCTCAAAATCGCGGATGCTTTCCGGGAGATAGCCCAGCTCCGGGTCCGGCGGCGCGGCGGGATCCTCCAGCCAGGCGCGGAGCTGCCCGGCCAGCACGTCGGGCTGCCAGGTCCACAGCCACAGATGACGGTCCCGCCGGACGTTTTCAGCCATCGCCGCCACGCGCTCCGGGTGCGCCGCCAGGTCGCGGATCATCGCCGCCAAAGCATCCTCGTCCACCCGCATCTCCGGCAGGTACATCATGCCCTCCTGCGGGGACGCCGGGCAGACCAGCCCGTGCTCGCCGGGAAGGACCCACTGCTTCATCAGATAGCCGTCGGAAATCAGGACAGGGAGCCCGCAGGCCAGGGCCTCGACAATGGGGAGCCCGAGCCCCTCGCGCTTGGACGGCCACAGCAGCATGTCCGCGTCCGCGTAGGCGGCGTGGATGTTCTCCACCGTGCCCTCGCGCAGTTCGATGTTCCGGCAGGCGCGCAGGATGCGCGCGCTTTCCGGCCCGTACTGCTCCGCCGGCGCCTGCGTGTGCAGGCGCAGCACGGCGTTCGCCGGGTTCGCCTTGGCCCACGCGCGGAGGAGGCCGTCGGTGTTCTTCCGGTTGTTGATCCCGCCCCAGCCCGCGACATGCACAAAACGCAGGAAGCCGCCCGCCGCCGGTCGCGGCGGCGCGGGGGGAAAAAGGGCCTCGGGAATCCCCCAGGGAACGACCAGCGATGGAACCTGGGGGTGGGTGCGCCGGAAAACGCGCCCTGTCTCGAAGGTGTTGTGGAAAAACCCGTCGAAACGGGCGTAGCGGTCCAGAAACTCCAGCCGCAGCACATCGAGATTCTCATAGGCAAACACCCGGAACCCGGCCGCTTGCAAGGCGTCCACCCGCTTCCAGTCGCGGGGGTGAACCTCCATGAAAAAGACCGCGTCCAGCCGCCGCTCCCTGGCCCAGGCCACGCACTCCTCGGGGCCGGGGTCGTCGCCGCCGTTCATGACGCGCGGGTGGTCCACCGGCGGGTGCTCGGTGAACTTGTCCGCCTCCCAGCGGGCCAGCGCATGGGCGGCAAATCCTCCTGCCGTCTCCAGCGTGCGCATGATCTGCAGCGTCTGCAGCGCGATCCCCCGGACATGCCAGATGCAGACGAACCCGACGTTGAGCCCCGCCTGCGGTGCGGACGCCCCGGCCGGGGGCGCCCACGCCCGCTCCCCCCCCTCCGTCTCCAGCACGGGGATGTAGGAGGCCGTGGGCCCGTCGGGGTCGTTTCCGCGCTTGACGTACTCGCGCACGCGGAACCCGTCCGCTTCGAAGAAGGTCTGGTCGTCCGGGCGGACGGCCTCGCCCCACCGCTCGAAGAAGGTGGTGCGGTTGTGGCGGATGGCCTTGGAGCGTCCGGGGGTCTTGCTTTCGAGGTGGTAGACCGTGGACTCGGGGACGTAGAGGATTCTCTTATTCAGCTCCTGCGTCACGCGGAAGCAGAGGTCCAGGTCCTCGCCGCCGTTGACGTACAGCGGGTCGAAGCCGCGCAGGCGGAGGAAGTCCTCCGCGCGCAGGGCGACGCAGGCCGCCGTGAGGGCCTGGAAGGTCCGGCGCTTGTTGACGCAGGGGGCATCGCCCGGCATGCCCTGGTAGATGTGGTAGGGGATGACGGAGCGGTCGGAGAAGGCCATGCCCGCCGCCTGCACCGTGCCGTCCTCGTAGAGCAGCTTCGGCCCCGCCATGCCGACGGACGGGTCCTCCCGCAGGGGCGCGGTGAGCGTCTCGAGCCAGCCGGGGGTCACACGGGTGTCGTTGTTGAGGAAGACGAGGATGTCGCCCGACGAGCCCGCCGCGCCGAGGTTGTTTCCCAGGGCGAACATGTAGTTCTCGTAGTTGGTGAGGAGGAACACGCGGGGATGCTCCGCCAGCGCGCGGAGGGCGGCGGAGGCGTCCATCGTGCTGCCGTTGTCCACCAGCACCACCTCGTAATCCAAGGCCCCGGAATGGGCGTGGATGGACTCGACGCAGGCGCGGGTGAGGTCGGGCAGGTTGTACACGGGGATGATGATGGAGACGCGGCCCGCCTCGCGGTCGGGGGCGTCGCGCTCCAGCTCCTCCCAGTCAATGAGGTGCTTGTTGAGCACCTTGAACTTGTAGGCCTGGGGCTCCTCCAGCGTGATCTGGTTGAGCTTCTTTTTGCGGTAGTAAACGCACAGGGCGGCGGGAATCTGGACCGGGTCATGCCGCGTCGTCTGGCGGAGGATGACGTCCCAGTCCACCCAGCGGCGGAGGGTGTGGTCGAAGCCGCCCAGCTCCTCGAACAGCTCCCGGCGGTGGACGTAGATGTTGATGTCTATGTAGTTGTTCTTCAGCAGCGCGTCGAGGTCGAAGCGGCGCGCGCGGTGGCTGACCGCGTTCCGCTGGTCCTCGTCCACGATCTCCAGGACCGAATACCCGCACTTGGCCCCTGTCTCCAGCAGCGCATGCACGGAGAACAGCAGGTAGTCGGGGAGCCACCGGTTGTCGGAGTCGAGGTAGGCGATGATTCCCCCCTTTGCCTCGCGCAACCCGGCGTCGCGGGCGGCGGACACCCCCTCGTGGGCGATGCGCAGCAGCCGGATTTTCGGGTTGGCCGCGCGGAACGCCTGCACGGCCTCCGGCGTCCCGTCGTCGCTGCCGTCATCCACCACGATCAACTCCCAGTTCGCGTAGGACTGGGCCAGCACGCTCTCAACGGCGCGGCCGATGGTCTCGGCGCGGTTCCACGCGGGCATGATCACGCTGACCAGCGTGTCCTGCGGCCGCCGCATCAGCTCCCCGCGCAGGCGCTCCACCGTCTTCTCCCCCAGGATCGGCATGTCCTTGCCGTTGCGGCAGAGGGTCCGGTCCTGGAGGAGTTGGTCAAAAGGGCGGGGGTCTTCCCGCTTTTCCGGAACCTCGGGCTGCGGTGCGGGACGGGACGGCCCCGCAGCCAGGGGCGCGATGCGCCCCGGCCCCAAACCGAGCAGGCCCAGCAGCTTCAGCCCCGGCGTGCGCAGGCGGAGCAGGCGGCGGACCGCCGGGTGGTTCTTGAAGGCCTCGAAATCTCGACGGAGCTGGTTGATCCGCTTCACCGCGCCCATGGTCCCCTCCTCCTCCACGCGGCGCAGGTCCTCCTGGATGCGCAGGTGCATGTCGCGGGCCTGGCGCAGGGACTCGTGAAACTGTTTCCTGTCCTCGTGGACTTCCCGCAGTTCCTCCTCCATCCGTGCCAGTTGCTCCTGTGTCCGCGCCAGGTCCCCCTGTGTCCGCGCCAGGTCCCCCTGTGTCCGCGCCAGGTCCTCCCGCAACAGGCGCACCTCGTCCTGCCGCGCCGCCTCCCCCGCGTCCTTCCTTTCCGCCAGGTGGGCCTCCAGCAGCCGGATGCGCTGGCCTTTCACCTCCTGGTCCTTCCGCACCTCGCGCAGTTTGGACTGGAGGATTTTCAGGTGCGCGTCGCTGGTGCGCAGGGCGATCCGGAGGGGGGGCGGGGCGGTGGCGGCGTTGGTGCAGACCGCCGCGTAATACTTGACGTGGTTCTCATCGCCGTAGTCGCGCCAGTCGGTGAAGGTCACCGCGTCGCCGTCGGCGCAGCCCACGGTGGAGATGAGGTGGACCTTCTGGCCCGTGACGGCGACGTGGCGGAACTCCGCGCCCAGGCAGCGCTCGAATTCGGGCAGGTTGTACTCGATCACATGGTGCGGGTTCACCGCCTCCATGTCGAAGGCGTAGTCAATGTTCGGCGTCGAGACGAAAAAGAGCCCGTCCGGCGCGAGGAGGGACCGCACGGCGCGCAGGAGTTTCTGCGGCTGGGCGACATGCTCGATGACCTCGAAGCAGGTCACGGCGTCGAAGGGTTCGGGATGCGCCGCGCGGACAATGTCCGCGAAGTCGTCGGCGCAGAGGTCCGCCTGGACAAACCGCGCGTTCCCCCGGCCGTAGGCCTCCGTGGCAAAGGAAACCGCCTCTTCGGAAATGTCCACCCCGAGCACGTGGGCGGCGGAGGCGGCCAGCATGTCCGTGCCGTAGCCCGCGCCGGCGCCCAGGTCCAGCACGCGCCCCCCCGCGCACCGGGCCGCCACGGCCGCATAGCGCGCCCGGTGCTCCAGTTCGAGCAGTTCCAGCCCCTTGCGGCCGGGGATGCAGCGTTCGCCCGAGAATTCCATAAGTCCTGCCTCCTGCGGCGCGCGCCCGCCGCGCCCCGCACGGGGGTACTCTACCGCTTTGGCGCGCCGGGGTCAATTGCGGCCGCGGCGGGAGGGGGGGGAGCTCAACGCAGAGGCGCGGAGAGCGCAAAGGGCGCAGAGAAATGAGGACGGGGGGAGAGAGGAAAGAGAGCGGGCGGACGGGGGCGCGCCCCCCTGGGATCGCCGGGCTCCAGCCTGGCCTCTTGGTTTTTCGCGCGCGGGCCTGTCCGTGGCATGTTTTCCCGACAGCCAAGCTGGAGCTTGGCGATCCCAGGGGGCGCGTGGTTTGGGGAAATGGGAAGACGAAGCCGTGGCGGGCACGAGGTGGCCGCGCTGCGCTCGCCATGACGCGCGGACCGCCGACGCAACGTTAACTCAAAGACAAGGCCGGCGGGACGCCGGCGGCACGGAAGACGGCCCGCCTCCGTAGCGCCGGCGTCCCGCCGGCCTTGTCTTCTCTTCCTTCACGCGGTGAAACGCGTCCCGTCAGAGGGCCACCTCGACGGAGAGGGTCTCGGCGCGGTTGTCGAATTCCAGGAGCAGGGTGCCGCTGTCGGCGTCCCAGGCGTGGGTGAAGGCGGTCTCGGGCGTCATGCGGACTTCGGCGGGCGCGGACGGCAGGAGCATCCGCACGCGGGCGTGCACCCCTTCGGGGCCGCGGGTGGTGAAGGACAGCTTCCCATCCGCAAACCGCTCCTCCCGCACGCGGGTGGCGGCGGCGGCCACCTTGGCGGCGCCCAGGTTCGCCTTGGCCCAGTCCAGGTCATAGAGCAGCGTCCGCTGGTCGGGATTCAGCGTCTTCTCGGAGAGGACCGGCAGTTTCGCGTCGAACAGGTCTATGAACCGCCCCTCCATCCGCAGCGGCGCGTCGGAGACCGACTCGTTCATGACCGACGCAATGACATAGGGCCCGCGCCGCAGCTTGAGGTAGTTTTGCGTGGTGAGGGGCAGCGACACCTTTTCACACAGCCCGCCGACCGCCGCCAGCAGCGTCTCGGGGCCGTTCTTGTCCCGCGCGAGGGCGCTGGGGGAAAGGTCCATCCAGCGCACCCATCCCTTTCCGACCGCCTGCGGGGCGGCTTTAGCGGAGGCGTCCACGCCCAGCCGGGCGAACAGGTCGTCCTGCGGCAGGGCGTCCGTGGCGCCCTGGGCGTTCCACCACTCCTGGACGCGGTTGTAGGGGTCTTTTCCGTCGTCCACAAACAGCAGTGCGCCGCCGTCCCGCACCCAGGCGGCGAGGGCGTCGTGGTATTCCGGCTTCAGGGGCTTCTGCCCCTCGTAGGTCAGCAGGAGCACGCGGCACTCCGCGAGCACGCCCGGCTGGAGCAGGTTTTCCATCTGCACGATGTCCAGCGGGAACCCGTGCTTGACCATCGGCATCGCGAGGCCGAAGAAGTGGCTGAAGTGGGCATCGCTGGGCGTGGGGTCCGCCCGCTGGAACATGAGCGTGTCGGACACCATGACGCCGATGCCGCGCGTGCCCGTGTCCCACGCCACGTCCTTCTGGTCCATGTCGTTCAGGGCGTTGATCACCGTGAGGAGCTGGGTCGCGTACTCGGCGGGGATGCCCTCGCGCTCCGCCTTGCCGTCGAGGTCCACCTTGGGATAGGTGCCCTGGAAAATGCGGGACGGCCACGGCATCACCTCGAACCGGGACACCCCGGGGAACATCAGGGACGAGATGATGGTGCACTCGTAGTTCCACTTGTAGTCGTTCCAGCTCCGGTCCGGGTTGTCCTCCACCGGGTCGGCGAGGAACCAGACTTTTCGGCCCGTGGGCCGCACCATGCCGTAGGCCGAGGCGTACTCCAGATAGCCCGCCTCGAAGGTGCGCTCGGAGCGGCGGACGCCCCGGTACACGTTGGCCGTGCGGGCGGTGCCCGTCCACACCTGGGCGATGTAGCCGTCCATCTCCTCCAGCCCCATCAGGCTGGCCTCGGGGCTGACAATGCGCCACTGGGCATAGTTCACGAGGCTGTGCGTGGGCACATGGCACTCGATGGTCCGCCCCTGCGCGGCGGCGCGGGCCTTGGCGTGGCGGAACACCCCGCGCAGGGCGTTGAAGTACAGCTCGTACTTGAGACGGCTCGCCTTGTACTGCGCGTCCACGCTGGAGTCGGGGGCCTCCCAGGGCTTCCCGTAGCGCGTTTCCCAGGCCCGCTTGAAGCCTTCGCTCCAGCCGGTCTCCGCCCAGTACTCGGGCTCCTCCATGAAGATGGCCTGGGCCCCGGCGTCCACGGCGGGCTCCACCATCTTCTTGATGTACTCGACGTATTCCGGCGTGGGCACGTTGTACCCCACCGTGTCGCTGTTGCCGTGCATGTACAGGCGCCCGCTCTTGGAGGTCTGGATCTCCTCCTTCTTGATGCCGTCCGGGGTCTGGTAGTAGGCGTCGTAGCCGCCCCACGCGATGCCGGTCATCATGCCGATGGAGTAGCCGCGCTTCCGCCACTCCTCCGCCCGCGCGGCGAAGTCCGGCCCGCAGCCGTAGACCACCGCCATGTCCGACGCGATGTCAATCTGGGGCGTGTGGCTCCCCGCCTGCTGGAAGCAGGTGAGGTCGGGGCCGGGATTCTGGGCGACGGCGCACAACGGGGCGGCCAGCAGGGCAGCCATAAGAAGGAACTGCGTCCGGAAGGGGTTCATTCGGGGCTCCTTTCGGGGGCGGTGGCGGACCGGACGGTCCGGGTCCAGGCGTTGTGCAGGTTGGCGGTGAGGCTGTAGAGCGCGGGGACGACGACCAGCGTGAGGACGGTGGCGAAGCTCAGGCCGAAGATGACGGCGACGGCCATGGGCCCCCACCACGCGGCGGACTCGCCGCCGACAATCCACTTGCCGGCAAAGAAGTCGTAGCTGACGCCCAGGGCCATGGGCAGCAGGCCGAGCACCGTGGTGACGGCGGTGAGCATGACGGGGCGGAACCGCGTGATGGACCGCATGACTGGCCTTTCCGGCGGGGGAACGGCGCGCGCCCCAGGCGCGCCCCGCGTTGCCCCGCAGCTTGACAATGGCATTTCCGGCAATGCCTGTTTATAGAGGTGAAAACGTGGAAACGGCCCTGACCGAACCTCCCCGGAACACCGGGCCTTTCCCGGACTGCATGAGGCCACAGCGGGCGGCCCGCAAACATGTTCCCGACACCACCCTGCCGCCCTCGGACAATGCGGGCGGCCACAGGCGGAATTATGGCACAGCCCCGCAAAACAGCGCAAAGAGCCAATCCAGAGGAGGATGGACAGGGTGGACGAAGTGGACAGGGTGGACATGACTCCGCCCTCTGTGCACCCTGTCCACTTCGTCCACTTCGTCCACCCCGTCCACCATCGCACTTCCCCCGCCAAGAATTGCGTCATTTTCCATGGTTACGAGATTTTCGCAATTAGGATTTTTTTCTCGATATGCTGGAAATGCAACCTGTTCTACTGCAACATTTTGCACCGTTTGCATTGGCCGGGGGTCGGTGGTATGCTGATGAGGACAAGCAACCTGAACCGGCTTGAGTCCTGCGGCACGGGAAGGTTTCGGGTTCCAAAAACACGTTGACCAAGGATAACGGGTGGGGCGGTGTTTTGCCCGCACCCGGGGAGTGGGCCGATGACGGCAGCAGCTGTGGACACGGAAACACTGGTCAGGGACGTGGTCGCGCGGTACGCGGACGCGCGGGCGGGGCTGATCCCCATCCTTCAGGACATCCAGGCCGCGGTGGGGTTTATCTCGCCGCAGGCGCTGCGCGCCCTGGAGCGGGAGACGGGCATCTCGGCAAACGAGTCCTACGGGGTGGCGACCTTCTACACCCAGTTCCGCTTCACCGCCCCCGGAAAGCACCGCATCCAGGTGTGCAACGGCACGGCGTGCCATGTGCGGGCCGCGGCGAGGATCACCGAGGAGTTGTGCCGCTATCTGGGCGTCGCCGTGGGCGGCACCACGCCCGAGGGGGAGTTCAGCCTGGAACGGGTGGCCTGTCTGGGCTGCTGCGCCCTTTCCCCCGTGCTCACGGTGGACTGCAAGGTCTACGCCGGGGTGACCCCCAAGAAAATGCAGCGGATTCTCAAGGAATACGGGTTCGAAAGAAAGGCCGGGAAGTCATGAGTCATCTTGCGGAGGCATACGCGGGCGCAAAGGCCGAATGGCGCGCGCTGGAGGAAAGCCCCACGCCGGTGGTGTATGTCGGCGCGGCAACCTGCGGCCGGGCCGCGGGGGCGGAAGAGGTCATCGCCCGGTTCCGGGAGGAGACCGCCAAGGCGGGTCTGGACGCGCGGGTCATCGAGGTGGGGTGCCTGGGTCCCTGCTGCTTCGAGCCCCTGGTCATCGTCCACGCGCCCGGAGGGCCGGACGTGTGCTACGGCGGCGTGGGCCCGAAGGAGGCCTCCGAGATATTCGCCCGGCACATCACGGGGGGCGCGCCCTGCGCGGAGTGGGCCCTGGGCGTTCTGTCGGACACCGCGGCCCACGGCATCGCGCCCCTCACGGAGCACCCCATGATGCGCGGCCAGGTGCGGCGTGTGCTCGCCAACTGCGGCCGCATTGACCCCGAGAATTTCGCCCACTACCTCGCGGGCGGCGGCTACGAGGGGTTCCTCCGCGCCTTGGAAATGGGCCCGGAAAAGGTCATCGGGGAGGTGAAAGACGCCGGGCTGCGCGGGCGCGGCGGCGCGGGCTTCCCCACCTGGCGCAAGTGGACCTTTGCCCGCACCGCCCCCGGCGCGCCGAAATACCTGATCTGCAACGCCGACGAGGGCGACCCCGGCGCGTTCATGAACCGCTCCCTGCTGGAGGGCGATCCCCATGCCGTGCTGGAGGGCATGCTCATCGCGGGGCTGGCCATCGGCGCGTCCGAGGGCATCGTCTACTGCCGCGCGGAGTACCCCCTGGCCATCCAGCGCCTCGAGATCGCCATCGGCCAGATGAAGGGCGCCGGCCTGCTCGGCGCGGACATTTTCGGCTCGGGCTTCGCCTTCGACATCCACATCAAGAAGGGCGCGGGCGCCTTTGTCTGCGGCGAGGAGACCGCGCTCATCGCCTCCGTCGAGGGGCGCCGCGGCATGCCGCAGCCCAAGCCCCCCTTCCCCGCCATCAGCGGCCTCTGGGGCAAGCCCACGGTCATCCAGAACGTGGAGACCCTCGGCAACCTGCCGCTGATCCTGCGCAACGGCGCCGAATGGTACGCGGGCGTGGGCAGCGAGTCGAGCAAGGGCACCAAGACCTTCGCCCTCGCGGGCAAGATCGCGCGCACCGGCCTCGTCGAGGTGCCCCTGGGCACCACGCTGCGCCAGATCGTCTTCGACATCGGCGGCGGGATCGCCGACGGCGGCACCTTCAAGGCGGTCCAGACCGGCGGCCCCTCGGGCGGCTGCATCCCCGCCGAAAAGGTGGACCTGCCGGTGGACTACGAGTCCCTCACCGCCGCGGGCACCATCATGGGCTCCGGCGGAATGATCGTGCTCGACGAGGACAGCTGCATGGTGGACATCGCCCGCTTCTTCCTCGGGTTCACCCAGGCGGAGTCGTGCGGCAAGTGCGTGCCCTGCCGCGTGGGCACCCGCGCCATGCTCGGCATCCTCGAGCGCATCGTGGCGGGCAACGGCACGCCGAAGGATCTGGAGACGCTGGAGGAGATCGCCGCGACGGTGAAGCAGGGCTCCCTCTGCGGCCTCGGCCAGACCGCGCCGAACCCCGTCCAGACCACGCTGCGTTATTTCCGCCACGAGTACGAGGAGCACATCCACGCGAAAGAATGCCGCGCCTTCACCTGCCCGCCCCTGGTCTGGTACCAGATTGACCCGGCGCGGTGCATCGGCTGTGGCCTGTGCGTGCGGGCCTGCCCCGCCGACGCCATCCACGGCGAGACCAAGTCGCCGCATTTCATTGACCAGAACGCGTGCATCCACTGCAGCTCCTGCCTGGCCGCCTGCGCCCCCGCCAACGCGGCCATCTACCGCACCAGCGGGGAACGGCGGCGCGTGGAGCCGCGTACGGAGCGGAAGGACCCGGGCGTGCCGGCGCAGCCGGGGAAAGGTTGAGGATCACCAGCCGTGAAACTGAGCATTGACGGAAGAGACATCGAGGCGCGGGACGGGGAAACCCTGCTGGACTGCGCCCTGCGCAACGGGATCGAGATTCCGCACCTCTGCGCCAACGAGGGGCTGGCCCCCTACGGCGGCTGCCGCATGTGCGTCGTCGAGATCGAGGGCATGCGCGGCTACCCGCCCTCCTGCACCACCCCGGCGGCGGAGGGCATGGTCGTCCGAACGCAGGGCCCAGAGCTGAAAAAGCTGCGGCGCAACGTCCTCGGGCTCATGATGCTCGAGCACCCGAACGCCTGCCTGCTCTGCGGGCGGCGCGCGGAGTGCGAGGCCTACCGGCCCGAGCCGGAGAAGGCCGGACGCACCACGGGCTGCCACACCTGCAACAACAAGCCCGTCTGCGAGGTGCGCGGCCTCGCGGAGGAGCTGGAGCTCGCCGAGCTGCCCGTGCCGCCGATCTACCACCAGCGGCCCCTGGAGCGCGACAACCCCTTCATGGACCGCGACCTGAACCTGTGCATCCTCTGCGGCCGCTGCGTGCGGGTCTGCAAGGAGCAGCAGGGCCGCGCCGTCATTGACTTCGTCGGCCGCGGCAGCAACGCCCGCATCGGCCAGGCCTTCGACCAGACCCTCGTGGAGGCGGGCTGCAATTTCTGCGGCGCCTGCGTGGACGTCTGCCCGACGGGCACCCTCTCCGACCGCTTCGCCAAGTGGTACGGCCGCCCCGACGCCTCCACCGCCACCACCTGCGGCCTCTGCGACCAGGGCTGCGCCATGAGCGTGTCCTCCGTGAACGGGCGGATGGTCGGCGCGCGCGCCGTGGACCCCGGCGTGCCGCTGTGCGTCCTGGGCCGCTTCGCCATGGCGGAGTTCCTCGCGGGACCGGACCGCCTCCACTTCCCCTATGTGCGCGTGGGCGCGGTGCTCCGCCAGTCGGACTGGAAGCTGGCCCTGGAGCAGGCCGCCACCCGCCTTGACCACTTCCGCGGCGAAACGTTTGCCTTCGTCTGCGACCCGTCGAGCACCCTGGAGGACCGGCGGGTCTTCGAGCGCTTCACCCGCGAGCTGATGGGTTCCCCCCATTTCATCACCGCCGTCCCGGACGCCTGGGGCCGCGCCGAGGTCACCCTGCCCGGGGACGTGCGCGCCGTCATCACCACCGGCTCGTTCTTCCCGCCGGAGGCCGCCGCGGACCTTGAAGTCCTCGTGCTCATGGACTGTTACCCCTCCCCGCTTCAGGAGAAGGCGAACTTCGTGTTCCCCGCCGCCGTCCTCGCGGAGGTCGAGGGCAGCCTGCCCGATGCGGACGGCACGCCCCGCCCGATGAGAGCGGGATGCGCCGCCCCCGGCCTGGCCCTGCCCGAGTGGCGGATCATCCGCGACCTTGCGCAGGCGCTGGGCGGCGAGGCCCTCGGCTACGAAAGTGTCGAATCCATCCGCAAGGAGATGGACTGCGGCCCCGTGCTCTTCCACATGAACCGCGAGGCCGCACCCCCCGCCGCGCTGGACATCACCAAGCGCCGCCGCTACTTCCGCAACCACCTGCTCGAGGACCTGGTGGAGGGGCTTCAGGAAGTGCCCGCCAACCCGGCCTGCCGCGTGGTCCGCGCGGAGGCGGTCAAGGCCCCCGGCGCGCCCTTCATGGCCCCCGAGGCCCCCGCCGACGGCCGCTTCCGCATCGTCGAGAAACGCGAGCTGATCCCCAACACGCACGAGATCGTGGTGCATGCGCCCGAGGTGGCCCGCAAGGCCCTGGCCGGGCAGTTTGCCATCGTCATGGCCGACGCCCTCTCGGAGCGCGTGCCCTACACCCTGTGCGACTGGGACGCCGAGGCGGGCACCATCACCTTCGTGGTGCTTGAAAAGGGCCAGAGCAGCCGCAAGCTCTGCCTCATGGAGCCGGGCGAGTGCCTGGCCCACGTCACCGGCCCGCTGGGCATCCCCCTCGACATCCGCAAGTACGGCACCGTGGTCCTGCTGGGCGGATGCTACGGCATCGGGGCCATGTACCCCGCGGCCCGCGCCTTCCGGGAGGCGGGCAACCGGGTCGTCTCCATCGCCGAGGCGCGCTCGTGGTACCTGGAATACCACCGCGACAAGCTGGAGCGGGTCTCCGATGAGTTCATCCAGTCCACCATGGACGGGTCGAACGGCGTCAAGGGCCACGCGGCGGACGTGCTCAAGGACCGCCTCGCCGCGGGCGAGAAGGTGGACCTGGTGGTCGCCGTCGGATGCCCTTTCATGATGATGATCACGGCGCAGGAGACGGCGCCCTACGGCATCCCCACGCTGGCCTCGCTGAACCCCATCATGGTGGACGGCACCGGCATGTGCGGCGCGTGCCGCATCACCGTGGGCGACCAGATCAAGTTCGCCTGCGTGGACGGCCCCTTCTTCGACGCCCACCAGATCGACTGGGCCGAGGTGAAGGACCGCCGGTCCGCGTATTCTGCGGCGGAAATCCAGAGCGTGGGGCGCACCGCGTCGGTCGGCGCGCACCCCCGCCACCCCGGCGGGTGCGGCTGCCACGCCTGAAAGCGCAACACCCCGCGCCCGCGCGGGTCAAGGGACGAGGTCGAAAGTCATGGCTGAAAGCAAGAAGGTTCCGCGGCAGGCGATGCCGGAGCAGGCGCCGGAGGACCGCGCGCACAATTTCGAGGAGGTGCCCCACGGGTACAGCATCGAGACGGCGATGCTGGAGGCCGGCCGCTGCCTCCAGTGCAAGAAGCCCCGCTGCGTGGAGGGCTGCCCCGTCCAGAACGACATCCCCGGGTTCGTCGGCCTGATCAGGGAGGGGAAGTTCATCGAGGCGGCGCACAGGCTGAAGGAGACGAACTCGCTGCCCGCCGTGTGCGGCCGCGTGTGCCCCCAGGAGGAGCAGTGCGAGAAGGTCTGCATCCTCGGCGTCAAGGGCGAGCCCGTCGCCATCGGCCGTCTTGAGCGCTTCGTGGCGGACTATGAGCGCCTCAACAGCGAGATGGAAGTCCCCGAACTGCCGCCCCCCACCGGGAAGAAGGTCGCCATCGTCGGCGCCGGACCCGCCGGGCTCACCGTCGCGGGCGACCTCATCAAGCTCGGGCACGCCGTCACCATCTTCGAGGCCCTCCACGAGCCCGGCGGCGTGCTCACCTACGGCATCCCCGAGTTCCGCCTGCCCAAGGCCATCGTCAAGTCCGAGGTGGACTTCCTAAAGAAGCTCGGCGTCACCTTCGTCATGGACTTCGTCGTCGGGCGCAACAGCACCGTGCCGGAGCTCATGGAGGACGAGGGCTACGACGCCGTCTTCGTGGGCAGCGGCGCCGGCCTGCCGTCGTTCATGAACATCCCCGGCGAGAACCTCGTCGGCGTCTACAGCGCCAACGAGTACCTCACCCGGTCCAACCTCATGAAGGCCTACCTCTTCCCCCGCTACGACACGCCGCCCATCAAGCGCGAGCGCGTCGTCGTCGTCGGCGGCGGCAACGTCGCCATGGACTCCGCCCGCACCGCCCTGCGTCTCGGCGCCGACGTCACCATCGTCTACCGCCGCGCCAAGGAGCAGATGCCCGCCCGCGGCGAGGAGGTCCACCACGCCGGCGAGGAGGGCGTCAAGTTCCAGATGCTCACCGCCCCGATCCGCGTCCACGGCGACGCCCGCCACCGCGTCACCGAGATCGAGTGCCTGCGCATGGAGCTCGGCGAGCCCGACGCCTCCGGACGCCGCAGGCCCGTCGAGATGCCCGGGACCGAGTTCCGCATCCCCGCCGACACCGTCATCATCGCCATCGGCAACAAGCCCAACCCCCTCATCCCCCAGACCATGGAGGGCCTCGAGACCTC
>Ga0123328_1002891_pt1 | contig 15079 bp, 12 predicted proteins | sample BioC12SIPDNA_2_FD_89702 | JGI IMG/M metagenome (GOLD analysis project Ga0123328, IMG submission 89702) | Anaerobic biogas reactor microbial communites from Washington, USA - Biogas_R1_A C12 SIP DNA | ecosystem: Engineered > Bioreactor > Anaerobic > Unclassified | place: Washington, USA...
ACGTCGGCCGCGCGCCCGAGAAGCGCCGGCAGCAAAAGCGCCATCGGCAGGTACGATTCGCTGCGCCGCGTCAACCGCATTTGCATAGCATCCCTCCTGACCGTTGTTTCACGTGAAACACATTCGGACCGAGAATATCCCCGTCAGGCTGTCGCGCTTCGCGACGCAGACGGACGCGTCCTCGCCCGGCACGATGCCCGCGGCGCAGAGCGCCAGCGAGCAGCACCGCTCGGCGAGCTCCGGGAAGTTGTTCTCCTTGCTCAGGTGCCCGAGCACGATCTGCCGCGCGCCGCGCTTGATGAGTTCTACCGCCGCGCGGCTCGCATCGTCGTTCGCGAGGTGGCCGCGTCGCCCGAGTATCCGCTTCTTCAGGTCGTAGGGGTACGGCCCGGCCTTGAGCATGTCCGGGTCGTAGTTGGATTCCAGCACGACGGCGTCCGAGCCCGCGACCGCCTTCAGCCAGCTGTCGCGCACGTGGCCGATGTCCGTCGCGACCGAGAGCCTCGCGCCGCCGAGCGCGATCGAATAGCCGACCGGCTGCGCGGCGTCGTGCGGTATCTCAAACGCCGAGACGTTCATGCCGCCGACGTAGAAGTCCTCCGAGGGCTCGAACACGCGCACGTTCTTCATCGAGACGCCGCCGAGCTTGTCCTCCATCGCGGCCCAGGTGCCCTCGGTCGCGTAGACGGGGATGTCGTACTTGCGCGAGAGCACGGAGACGCCGCGTATGTGGTCGATGTGCTCGTGCGTCACGAGTATGCCGTTGAGCTGCGCGGGGGAGATGCCGATGCGCTTGAGCTCCGCCGCGAGCCTCAGGCACGTCACGCCCGCGTCCACCAGCAGATGTCCGCCGTCGCAGCCGGCGTAGATCGCGTTGCCGCTCGACCCGCTGAACAGCGGGGAAAAGCGCAGTTCCATCGGTATGTAGTCCTCCTGTTTTGTTTCACGTGAAACGCTCGGGAACGCCGGTCAGGTCGAAATTCGGGATGTACTTTTCGTCGGCGGAGGACCGCTCCTGCACAAATCCGTCCTCGAGGCCGAGCGCAAACATGTGGTTGACGACCGACTCGTACTCGAGCTCGGTGATCCGCCGCCGAAGCGTCCCGAACAGCATCAGGTCGCCGAGCGGCACGTACTGCGCCATGAGGCTCACCCACGCGCCGGGCAGGTTTTCCTGAATCCAGTCGAGCACGTTCATCGACTCGCTCGCGTGGCCGGGCAGGATCAGGTGCCGGACGATGACGCCCCTTTGGATCAGCCCGTTTTCGTCGAGCACGACCGGCCCGGTCTGGCGGAGCATCTCCCGGATCGCCTCGGACGCGTGCTCGAAGTAGTCGCCCGCGCGCGAATACCGCTCCGCCGCCTTTTGCCAGCGGTACTTGAGGTCGGGGAGGTAGACGTCGACGTGGCCCTCGAGCCGCCGGACCGTCTCCGCGCGCTCGTAGCCGCCGCTGTTCCAGACGACCGGCACCGGCAGCCCGCCCTCGAGCGACTGGAGGATCGGCTCGACGAAGTGCGACGGGGTCACGAGGTTTATGTTGTTCGCTCCCTGGGCGATCAGGTTTGCATAAATATCGCTAAGCCCCTGGACGGACACGCGCCTTCCGAATCCCTCGTGCGATATCGCGCGGTTCTGGCAGAAGCGGCACCTAAGCGCGCATCCGGAGAAGAACACCGCGCCGGAGCCGCCGGGACCGCTGATGACCGGCTCCTCGTCGAAGTGCAGCGCCGCGCGCGCGACGACGGCGTCCGCGCCCATCCGACAGAATCCGCCGCCGGTCTCCGCGCGCACGACATTGCATAAACGGGGACAATTATTGCATAAATATTCCAATTCATGCCTCCGCTCTCTTGAGTGTGATCAGGTGCACCTCGGCCTCGGTGTTGAGCCGGAGGTCGATTGCCTCGCAGCCGACCCCCTGCGTCGTCAGCAAAAACGCGTCCCCCTCCTTGCGCCAGCCCGCGAGACAGCGACGCTCGTGCTCGGTGAGCGTGAGCAGCGTCCGGCCGGCGACCACCATCTGCCCACCGTGCGTGCGCCCCGCGAGCATCAGGTCCGCCCAAGCGCCGCCGTCCCGCGCGTCCGAGGTCACCGCGCGCGCGAACTCCGCCGGGCTGTGCATCAGCGCGATCACGCAGTCGCCCCCGGAGAACCTCCCGGCGAGCGACGCGGTCTTGGCGCTGCCCGGCAGAAGCCCGACGACCGATACGCCGGCGTCCCCGCGGTGGATTTCGGCGGAGTCGTCCAGGAGCAGCCGTATGCCGGCGGCGTCCATCGACCCGCGGAGCTGCTCCGGGAGCATATCGTCCGCCGCCGCGACCGCGTATTTCCCAAGCGGCGCGGGGAAGTCCTTCAACGACGTCAAAAACGCGTGGCGCGCGGGCACGAGGTCCGCATCGGTTTCGTCGCCGTTGAGCCTCGAAAACAGCGACGCCCCGGCGTAGTCGCCGCCGAGCAGCAGCATGTCGGGCTCGAGCAGGGCGAGCCGGTCGAACAGCTTCGCCGCGGCGCGCGCCTCGCCCTCGCCCTTCACGTCGATGTCCGAGGCGAAGAGTATCGTCATGCCGTCAAAGGCCGGGGGCAGGTCGCGCATGGAAACCGTCGCGTAGCGGACGAATACGATCCGCGATTGCACGTACATATATCCCAGAAACAGGAGGATGCACAAGAGCGCCGCCGCCGCGACCTTCGCCGCGCCGCGGCGCCGCTTTCTGCCTCCGGACCGCCTTTTTGATGCCATCTGCCCCTCTTTGACGCAATTTTGCGGGCTTTGGGAAGAAAAATGTTTCATGTGAAACATTTGTGGCTTTTGCGGCGGAAATATCGTTCTTTTGCCCGATTTCAGCCGCCCGAAGGATTGCAACAAAGCCCACCATCTATTATAATAGCAATAGTTTCAGCATTCAAGGGCTTTTCAAAAAACGGCCGGGAAACCGGGCGTTCGCCCTGTCCCGCTGAAAGACGATCAGGAGGATTCCGTGGAGAGAAAACAATCCGGCAGGCTTTCATGGGGAATCGCGCTTTTGATCGCCGCAGTGGTCTGTGGACTCTCCTTCCTCGGCGCGAAGCTCGCGAAAAATGCGTGGGGCGCGCCGGCGCACGGCGAATACAGGACCGTATCGCTCCCGGGAAACGCGGGCGTACAGGTTTCCGGCGACGGGTTTGTGTGCTACAACGGCAGCTCGCTGACCTCTGTCTCCTCGCGCGGCGACGTCGAGTGGACGTTCATGATCGGCGCGAACGCCTCGTTTGACGCGGGCGACACGGGAGTCGCCGCGTGGTCGGGGAAGACGCTGACGATCATCGACCGCGAAACGGGCACGGCGAGCTATCTGAACCCGATGTCCTCGGACGTGCTCTCGGCGCGCACGGGCCGGAAATACACGGCGGTGCTGCTCGCGCCCGAGCACGATTCGACGATCGTGCTGATGGAAAACGGCGGTCGGCAGGTGGACAGGATCGCGCTTGCGGATCAGACGGTCGTCGATTACGGCTTTTTCTCGAACGAGGCGCTGTTCTGGGCGATGACGCTCGACACGAGCGGCACGGTGCCGACCTGTACGATCTCGACCTACCGGCCCGGGAGGACGATCGCCGGGTCGATCAAGGACAAGGAACAGCTGATGTACCGGGTGATGTTCCAATCCTCGCAGGTCGTCTGCGCGGGCACGACGCATCTGAAGGTCTACGACTACACGGGCGTCGAAATCCCGGCCCGGCGGAAGCTCGTCTACGGCTTCTACCTCGCCGCGGTCGACGACATCAGCGACAACCCGATGATGGCCTTCGTCCCCGACGCGCAGTACGGCGGCTCGAACACGATGCACGACGTGCGCATGGTGCGCTCCGGCCTCGACCAGATGGTCCGGATGCCGTTCGGCTGCACGAAGCTCGTCGCGAAGGGGAACCGCGTCTACGGCTTCTCCGCCGAGGGGTACATCATGGTCGCCGAGGCGGGGACGCGCGCCGTGACCGCGTTTTCGCCGAACACGCCGCCGGGCGAGGTCTACGGCGTGACCGACGACCGCGTGGCGGTGATCGGCGCGGGGGACACCGCGTATCTGGTGACGCTTCCCTGACGCGGGGAGCGGGCTTCCGAATGCCGGGAAGAATCTGGGAATTTTTTGGATAAAAATAGCAGTCCACGGGCACGCTGAAGGACAGCAAGTTTGAAAAGCGGAGGGATTCGTCAGTGAACATCATCGACATTCTGGTTCTCGTGGTGCTGGGCTTCAGCCTGTTCGCAGGCATGCACAAGGGGTTTATCGCGTCCTTCCTGTCCACGCTCGGGCTGATCGGCTCGTGGTTCGGCGCGCAGAGGCTGTTCCCGATCCTGGCCGAACAGGTGCTCGGAAACTCCACGCTGATGGGCGTTTTGAGCACGTACCTCGAGCCGGCCAGCTTCTTTGACGGCATCAACGTATCGGGCGTCACCGCGCAGACGACCGTGCAGGAGCTGCTTTCGAAGGGCACGGACGCGGTCAACGGCGTCGCGTCGTTCATCGGGCAGAAGGTGCCGTTCATCAAGGACGCGCTCGCGAAGAACATCAGTTCGGAAGCGTTCGCGGAGCTCAACATACACACGCTCGCGGACTACTTCGACCAGACGCTGTGGCAGGGCGTGTTCAACGTGATCGCGTTTGTCGTCGCGTTCTTCGTGCTGTACTTCGTGGCGACGCTGCTCGTGAACCTGATCAACCACGTGGCGCGCTTCCCGATGATCCGCAAGGTCGACTGGCTCGTCGGCGGGCTGTTCGGGCTCGTGCGCGGCGTCGTGATCTCGGCGCTTCTCTTGTCGGTGCTGGAGCCGGTGCTCTCCGCGTTCTCGATGGAATTGATGGCGAGCCTGCGGGACGGGTCGAAGACCTACGAGCTGCTCGTCGGGCAGGGCGGGCTGGACTTTTTGCAAGTGCGAAGTTGGATCAACGCGCTGATCATGCGAACGAGCGCGTAACCGCAAGAATCTTTGAAGGCCGCTTCCGAACGGAGGCGGCCTTTCGGCATTTGTTTCGGGAGGTGTATATTCAGCGGCCGTACGCCTCGAACTCCGCCTCGCTCCCGCAAAACACGTTCAGGTCGATGTACGGCTCGACGCCCTCGCAGCCGTCGAGCTTTCCCTTGTCGGAGTACTGCCAGAACGTCCAGTCGCGGCCCTCGGGCATCATCGGGTAGAGGTAGACGTTTCGAATCCAGAGGTCGTAGTCGTCGAACGCGCCCGCGACGTACTTCCGATAGGACGACTGCGTCGCGTAGATGACGGGCTTCCTGCCGTACGCAGCCTCGAGCGCCTCGAGAAGCGCGCGGAGTTCCCTGCGCGTCGGCGCGACGTCCGGCGGGTTCGCCGCCTTGTCGCCGTAGAACTCGACGTCGACCGCGCAGGGCAGCATGCCGCGGATGAGCGGCACGGCGCGTATGAAGTTCTCCGCCTGCGCGCGGCCGGAGCTGTCGAAGCTGAAGAAGTGGTAAGCGCCCGCGCGGACGCCGGCGCTCAGCGCGCCGTCGAGGTTTTGCAGAAAGCGGTCGTCCTGCATGGAGCTCCCCTCGGTCGCCTTGATGAACGCGAAGTCGACGCCCTGCGCGCGCAGAGCCTCCCAGTCGATCGACCCCTGGTAGTGCGACACGTCGACGCCGCGGACCGGGTAGCGGCTCCACGGCGGCGTGTTGAGCCGGATCACGCCGCGCACGACGAGACCCGCAAACAGCAGCGTCAGCACGCAGACGCCGCCGACGGCGGCGATCCAGCGCCTCACGCCCGAACCCATTCGCCCGTCTCGCCGGACTGCCGGAGCTTATCCATCAGCTGCTGCAGCCGCGCGGCCTTCTCGACGGTGCTCTCGGGCTTCCTGCCGTGCGATATGCAGTTCAGGAAGTCGAAGTAGCAGTCCGCGTGCGCGCGCTCCCAGCCGATCGCGTTCTTGACCGACGGGAATCCGCCGCCCGGCGCCGGATACCGCTGCGCGCACTCGATGTCCGTGAACCCGCGCATGCCGCCGAGCGGGCGCTCGGGCTGGCCCTGGTCGAAGAAGCGCAGGTAGTTCGGCTGCATCGTAGTAAAAATCGCCGCGCCCTTCGCGCCGCGGATTTCGATCGTCATCTCGTCGAGCGCGCCGGTCGCGATCTTGCTCGCCTCGACGGTGCCCATCGCGCCGCCCGGCATGATAAGCGTCATCAGCGCGTGGTCGTCGGAGAGCTCGGTCTCGACCGAGCCGTCGCGCCGCGGCCGCCGGCTGTAGAGCGTCCTGAGCGAGCAGCTGACCCTCTCGGGGTAGCCCATCAGCCACGTCACCATGTCGAGTACGTGGCTGCCCATGTCCAGCAGCACCCCGCCCTGCTTCTGCTGCTTCCAGCCGATCGGCCGGTCGGGGTCTATGGAGCCCGCGTGCAGGTAGCGCGCCGAAAATTGCAGAATTTCGCCGAGCTCGCCCGCGTCCGCGAGCTCCTTGAGCCGCATGGTCGCCGGGTAGTGGCGCAGGTTGAATGCGACCTTCGAAAAGCCCTTCGCCGTGCGCGCGGCCTCGGCAATATGCAGCGCGCTCTCGCCCGTCACCGCGAGCGGCTTGTCGATGTAGAGGTGCTTGCCGGCCTTCAGCACCGCGAGCGCCATCTCCTCGTGCAGCTCGTTCGGCGTGCAGACGGACACGACGTGGACGTCGTCTCGCGCGATCAGCTCGCGGTAGTCCGCCGTCGCCGCCGAAAAGCCGAGGTCCTCCTTCGCGCGCGCGGCGGCGTCCGCGCTGCGCGTCGCGACGCAGGCGAGCCTCGCGCGGAAGTCCGCGCCCGGATAGTACAGCGGCAGCGCGCGGACCGCGTGCGCGTGCGCCCTTCCCATAAATCCCCAGCCGATGATCCCGATTCCGTATGTATTCATCCGCCCGATCCCCCCAAAGTTCTTCCCTCCGTCCATTATAAAACAATGTATGCGCGCGGGCAAGTGGGTTTCCCTTTTCCCGGCCATAACAAAATATTCCACAGGCCATTGACAGTGATATGTTAAAAATGCTAAAATAATCGATGGATACGGCGTTTATTATGAATCGGCGCCCGCGCGCGAAAACAATCGGAAACCGGTATCTGCGGGGCTCCCGCTGCCGGCGGGCGGGCGATTCTTGGGAGGGAATGTTCATGCTGCCCGGCAAACTATGCGTCGGCATTCTGGAGGAAGACAATCCGCAAAAAAGTTATTTCCGCTTCAAACCCCTGCTGATCATCGACGAGGACCGCCTCGAGGAGCTTCCCGAAGGCGATCACTACCCGGAGGAAGGCTGCATACGCATCGTGCCCGACAAAAACGAGTCCAGCCGATTCAAGGCGCGCATGCGCCGCATCGGGAAATACGCGCTGCTCGACCTGCGCGCCCATCCCAACGAGAACGACAAGATCCGCCCGAACAAAAATTACACGGTCGACCCGCAGGAGCGCAACGCGCACATCGTCTACTCCGATGTCGTCGTCGAGCCGCAGCCCGGCATGCTGTTTGAAATTCTCGACAGGGCCGCGCCGAAGGACTCCGCGCACATGGCGCTGACGATGGATCTGCCGGGCACGCAGAGGGTGCTGTTCTGCTCCGAAGACGGCGTGTGCGAGGCGATCTGGCGGTGCGAGCCGATGGAGGGCGTCGAGGGCGCGGTGTCGCTCTCGCGCGAGGCGCAGGCGGCGCCGCTCGAGCGCGCGCGCGAGGTGCGCATACGCGGCTTCCGGGACGAGCTGCTGCACTTTTTGCTGATCCCGCCCGGAGAGGCGGCGGGAGCCCCGCCGGCAGCGGAGCCGTCTAAGCGGGTGGAAGCCCCTAAACCGGCGGAACCCCCCAAGTCCGCGGAAGCTCCCAAGGCAGCGGAGCTTCCCAGGGCTCCGCATTCGGAGGAAGCCCCCGCGGAAACCCTTGCTCCCGCGGAATGCCCGAAGGCGACGGACTGCCCGCAGCCCTCGCCGCGGCCGCCCGCCCCGCAGTCGGCGGAGCCGTTCGGCCGGATGTCCCGGCTGAGCCCGCGCGAGCAGTCCGTGGCCGCGCAGACGGGGCTGAACCCGCGCAGGAGCCGGAGCCTGCAGGAGATCATCGACGACAAGTGGCGGCGCTCGCGGATCGACCAGCTCGGGCACCCGGTTCCGGCCTCGGCGATGGCGACGCCGGTCGAGAGCCCGGTCGAGCGCGCGGTTTCCGCGCTCAAACTCGCCTGGCGCATGGAGGAGGCGCGCACGCCCCTTGTGGAAGCGGTCTCATCCCTCGACGACTTCGGCAGCCTCTTCCGACGAAGCTCGCTCGCGGGCGCGGACGAGGGCTGCGCCCGGCAGCTGAACGAGCTCGAGGCGCAGCGGCTGCGGCTTTTGAACGAACTGAGCGCGCTCGACGAGCGGCGCGAGGAGGTGCGCGCGCGGCTCCTGGACGAGATCAAGCGCGAGCACGCGCGGGAATTGGCCGAGGGCGAGCAGAAGCTCGGCAAGGTGCACGCCGAGATCGACGAGTTCCGGCAGCGCGCGATGGGCGCGCGCGAGGCCGCGGCCGAGGCCGAGGGGCTGTTTTCCGAGGTCGAGCGCCGGCTGTTCGCGCGCGTGCTCGAGAGCCGCACGGTCAAGTTTCTGCGCGCGCACCCGGGCGGAGAGCCGCGGGCGTGCCCGCAGCTGAGCGACCCGACCTACGGAGAACTGATCTCCGACGTGCGCACGTATTTCGCCGCGTCCGGCATGCCGCTGACGCACGATCAGGCGGTCAACCTGCTCGCATGCTTCGCGCTGTCGCCGGTGACGGTGCTCTGCGGCGCGCCGTCCGCGGCGAAGGCCGAGGCCGCGCATCTGCTCGCGGGCGCGCTGGGGCTCAAGGCGTGCGGGCGCTTCCACGCGCTCCCGCCGGCCGGCACGCCGGACGCGGACGACCGGCTCGAGGCGCTTTTGCAGGACGCGGGATCGCCCGCGCCGGCGATGCTCCTGCTCGACCAGGCGAACGCGCCGCAGAGCGAAGCGCGCGCGCACGCGGTGCTCGCCCGGCTCGAGGCCGAGTTCGCCGGCGAGGGCCCGCTGCGCGCGTTCGCCGTCGCCGAGGACGCGCTGAACCCGCTGCCGGCGTCGCTGGTCGACCGCGCGTTCCTGTTGCGCGTGCCGCCGGAAAGTGCCGACAGCCCGTGGGCGCCGCGCGCGTCCGCCGCCCGCGAGCCGGAGCGCGTCGCCTCGCTCGAGGCGCTCGCGCGCATCTTCCGCCCGCGGCCGGAGTCGATCTCGGAGGAGGTCGCGGGGCGCATGGCGGAGCTCCGCCGCGCGCTCTCGGAGTACGGGGTGCTGCTGTCGCGCCGGACGCTCAACGCGACGTGGGCCTACTGCGCGGTCGTCACGCCGATGTTCTGCGAGCGAACGCCTCTGCAGGCGCTCGACGTCGCGCTCGCGCAGAGGGCGCTGCCGTCGATCCTCTCCCGCGCGCCGCTCGAGGCGCTCCGGGCGCTGCCGGACATGCTCAAGGGGCTCGACATGTGCCGGAGGCTGCTGGAGCTGCCGATGCCGCTGGAGCTCTGAACCCAACGGGCGTTTTAACTTCAAAGGTGCTGCAATCCGCCCCTCTTTCTGGTATAATTTCGCAAGAAGCATCAGAAAGAGGGCGTTCCCATGCAAAAAGCCGTGATGTATGGCGGCGGCAACATCGGCCGTGGCTTCATCGGCAAGGTGTTTTCCGACTCGGGCTACGAGGTGTGCTTTCTGGACATCCTGGAGCCGCTGATCGACGAGATGAACCGGCGGGGCGAGTACACGGTGCGCATCGTCTCGAACGCGGAGACGGTGGACGCGGCGGTCAGGAACGTGCGCGCCGTCAACGCGTCTACCGAACAGGCGCTCGCGGAGATCGCGGCGTGCGACATCATGGCGACCGCCGTCGGCGTGAACATATTGCCGAAGATCGCGCCCGTAATCGCGAAGGGCATAGCGAGGCGCATGCGGGAAGGCGGGCGGCCGCTCGACATCCTGCTCTGCGAAAACCAGCTCGAGGCGGACAGGCTGATGCGCACGTGGATCAACGCATGCCTGACGGACGAGGAACGCCGGTGGGCGGACGAGAACCTGGGGCTCGTCGAGGCGTCGATCGGGCGGATGGTGCCGCCGCTGACGCCGGAGGAGAGGGCGAAGGACAGCCTCTTGATCTGCGTCGAGCCGTACGCCGAGCTGCCGGTCGATTTGGCGGCGTTCAAGGGCGGGATTCCCGCGCTCGCCGGGCTCGTTCCGTATTCTCCGTTCGGGTTCTACATCAAGCGCAAGCTGTTCGTGCACAACATGGGGCACGCGATGGTCGCGTATTTCGGGCACCTCGCGGGCTTCGAATACATCTGGCAGGGCGTCGCCGACCCGGGCGTGCTCGAAAGGGCGCGCGCGGCGATGGCCGCGAGCGGCGAGGCGCTGGTCCGCGAATACGGCGAGGCGATGCGCGGAAACGTCGAGGCGAACATCGAGGACCTGCTGTTCCGGTTCGGGAACCTCGCGCTCCGCGACACCGTCAGCCGCGTCGGGGCCGACCCGGTGCGCAAGCTCCGCCGCAACGACCGGCTCGTCGGCGCGGCGCTCTACTGCCTCGAGCAGGGCGTCGATCCCGCGCCGATCGTCGGGGGCATCGCCGCGGCGCTTGGGTTCGACCGCGCGGACGACCCGAGCGCGCGGGAGCTGCAGGGCGCGCTCCGGGAAAAGGGAATCGATCACGTGCTCGAGCACTACCTCGGGCTTCGGCCCGACGAGCCGCTCTGGAATCTGATCCGGGCGGAGCTGTAGCGGGGAGGGGATGCGCTTGCCCAGCATGGAGGATATCGCGCGCGAGGCGGGCGTCAGCGCGTCCACGGTGTCTCGCGCGCTGAGCGGCAATCCCTCGATCAGCGAGCGCACGCGCAAGAAGGTGTTCTCGGCCGCCGAGCGGCTCGGCTACCGGAAGCGGCCGTACGGCACAGGCGTCCCGGAGCCGCAGGACGTCGCGGGCGTCATCATCCCGGACATGATGTCCGACTACTACGCCAGGCTCGCGCACGCGATCAACGAGCGGTTTCGGCAGAAGAACTTCTCGACGATGCTCTCGATCACGAACTTCGACCAGAGCGAGTCGATCCGCGCGGTCGAGCAGATGGCCGCGTGCCGCGTGCGCTGCCTGCTGATCGTCATGGACGACGCCGAGGACATCTCCGGCCGGCTGATCGCGGCCGTGCGGCAGGCGATGCTGCCGGTGATGTTCATCACGTCGCGCTACATCTCGACGCTCGACGCGGACTGCCTGTTCGTCGACGAGAGCCGCGGAAACACGATGGCCGTCGAGCACCTGCTGCACCGCGGCTACCGGAGGATCGGCTTCTTGGGCGAATTGAACACGACGAACCGCCGCAGCGTGTTCCTGGCGACGATGAAGAGCTTCGACATGCCCGTGAATCCCGACTTCGTCCGGATGGGCACGGAGCGCGGCGAGCTCGGCGGATACCTGCGCATGCGGGAGATTCTGCAGCTTCCCGACCTCCCCGACGCCGTCTACGCGAGCTACGATCAGATGGCGATCGGCGCGATCCACGCGATCCAGGAGTCGGGGCTGCGCGTGCCGGGCGACATCGCCGTGATCGGCTTCGACGACATATCGATCGCGCGCTACATCTCCGGGGGGCTTACGACGATCGGCACCCCCTACGACGACATGGCGGCGATCTCGGTGCGCATCCTCACGCACCGCGTGCAGCACCCGTACGGGCAGCCGCAGCAGGTGGCGATCAAGCCCCTGCTGATCGTGCGCGCGACGACCTGACCCCTCGCGTTCCCCTTCCGAAAAAACCGAAAATGTTGCACAATCTTGCACGATGAAACGCCGCGTTTCCGTGCAAGATTGTATTGATCTTGCACAGGAACTATGCTATAGTTTCGGTGTGGTTAAATTTCCGCAGCCATGACAACACGATGCAGGGAGGGAACATCATGAAGAAATGTATCGCTCTGGTTCTCCTGGTGATCTTCGCTTTGGCCGGCACGGCCAGCGCCGCCGGACTGGACTTCGGCGTCGTGCTCCCCACGCGCGAGGAGACCCGCTGGCTCGGCGACGAGGCGGACTTCCTCGCGGCAATCGAGGAGCACGGCTACAGCGCGCAGATCCTGTTCTCCCAGAAGGACTCCGCGACCGAGAAGGCGAACGTCGAGACGCTGATCAGCAAGGGCGCGAAGGCGATCGTGCTGTGCGCGTTTGACGCGGCCGCCGCCGCCGCCGCGGTCGAAATCGCGCACGAGGAGGGCATACCGGTCATCGCCTACGACCGCATCATCACCGGGACGGACAAGCTGGCCTACTACACGACGTTCGACAGCGCCGCCGTCGGCCGCGCGCAGGGCGAGTTCCTCGTAAGCAAGCTCGAAGCCGGGAAAAAGGGCAACAACCTCTACCTCTACTCCGGCGCCCTGACCGACAACAACTCGTTCCTCTATTTTGAGAGCGCGTGGCAGGTGCTGCAGCCGCTGATCGCGGATGGGACCTTCATCGTACGCAACTGCGACAAGGCGGTCGAGTACAAGGACAAGTACGACCTCTCCCGCGACGAGATGGTCGAGATCATGTCCGTCATCGACACCGAGTGGACGATGTCCGTCTGCAAGACGCTCGCCGAGGCGCACCTGACCGCCGCCGCCGCGGACGCGAAGGGCGAGGTGTTCGTGCTGGGCCCGGCGGACGACGACTGCGCGCGCGCGCTGTCCGACTCGTTCCACGCCGACGGCGAGGTCACGAAGGTGTGGATCACCGGCTGCGACGGCATCGAGGCGTCGGTGCAGTACATCATCGACGGCAAGCAGTCGATGACCGTCTACAAGGACCCGAAGAACCTGGTCGACGCGACGCTCGTCATCATCGACGCGATCCTCGAGGGCAAGGCGCCCGAGACGAACGCCGTCTACAGCAACGACGTCATCGACGTGCCGTCGATGCAGTGCCCGGTCGTGACGGTTACGACGGACAACATCGCCGAGATATTCTTCGAGGGCGGCGTGTACGACGGCTCGAAGTTCGTCAACTGGCAATAGCCCAACCGACAAACCTTAGTTCGGAGGGGAACCCTTCGGGGTTCCCCTTCCATTCGAGGTGATTTGATGGCGGACATCATCCTTGAAATGCGCGGGATTTCGAAGTCGTTCCCGGGCGTGAAGGCGCTCGACCGCGTGAACTTCCGGGTTAAGCGCGGCGAGATTCACTGTCTGGTCGGCGAAAACGGCGCGGGCAAGACGACCTTGATGAAGGTGTTGTCGGGCGTGCACCCGTACGGGACGTACGAGGGCGACATCGTGCTCAACGGCGAGGTGCAGAGGTTCCACGGCATACGCGACTCGGAGGGCGCGAGCATCGCGATCATCAGCCAGGAGCTGGCGCTGATCCCCGATCTGACGATCTACGAAAACATCTTCTTCGGGCACGAATTGATGAAGGGCCGGCTCGTCGACTGGCACCGGACGATACTCGAATCCGAGAAGATATTGAAGAAGGTTCGGCTGGATGTCAACCCGACGACGAAGGTCGGGGCATTGCGCGTCGGCGCGCAGCAATTGGTCGAGATCGCGAAGACGCTCTCGAAAAACGCGAAGATCATCATACTCGACGAGCCGACGTCCTCGCTCAACGAGGAGGACAGCGACAACCTGCTTCGCCTTCTGCGCGAGCTGCGGGACGACGGCGCGACGATCATCATGATCTCGCACAGGCTGCGCGAGGTCGTGAAGATCGCCGACACCGTGACCGTGCTCCGCGACGGAACGACCGTGTGCTCGCTCGACGCGTCCGAGAAGAAGATCACCGAGCGCGAGATCATCCGGCACATGGTCGGCCGCGAGATCGAGAACATCTACCCGAAGCGCGAGCGGCGGCCGTCGGACGCGGTGCTGTTCGAGGTCAGGAATTTCTCCGCGCGCAACCCGTCGACCGGGCGGAGCGTGCTCAAAAACGTCAGCTTGAACGTGCGCCGCGGCGAGATCGTCGGCCTCGCGGGGCTGATGGGCGCGGGGCGGACGGAACTGGCGCTCGCGCTGTTCGGAAACACGCCGGGGTACAGGATCGCCTCCGGCGAGGTGTTCCTCGAGGGCGCGCCGGTCCGGTTTTCGAAGCCCTCGGAGGCGATCGCGGCCGGCGTCGCGTACGCGTCGGAGGACCGCAAGAAAAACGGGCTGATCCTGATCCAGGACATCTGCTTCAACATAACGCTCGCGAACCTCCGGTCGCTTCTCAAGGGAATCGTGATCGACCGCAACGAGGAGGTCGTGCAGGCGAACCGCTACAAGGAGGACCTGCGCATCAAGGCGCCGTCGATCCAGCAGACGGTATTGAACCTCTCCGGCGGCAACCAGCAGAAGACGTCGCTCGCGAAATGGCTGTTCGCGCGGCCGAAGCTGCTCATTCTCGACGAGCCGACGCGCGGCATCGACGTCGGCGCGAAGTACGAGATCTACACGATCATGAACGAGCTCGTGAAGAGCGGCATGTCGATCATCATGATCTCCTCGGAGCTGATGGAAATTCTCGGCATGTCGGACCGCATCTACGTGATGAGCGAGGGGGCGATCACGGGCGAGCTCGACGCCCGCGACGCGACCGAGGAGGGCATCATGGAATTTGCGACGAACACGAAGGAGGCGGTGGCAAATGGATGACAACCGCGCGCGCGGCCTCCCGGGCGAGGTGTGGGCGCTGCTCAAGGGCAATATCCGCAACTACGCGATGTACCTCGCGCTGATGGCGCTGTTCATACTGTTCACGATACTCACCGACGGCGCGTTCATCACCGCGCGCAACCTGACGAATCTGATCAACCAGACCGGCTACGTCGCGGTCATGGCCTGCGGCATGACGCTGGTGCTCATCATACAGCAGATCGACCTGTCGATCGGCTACGTCGCGGGGTTTTTGGGCGCGTGCGCGGCGACGCTGCTCTCCCGGGGCGTCGCGGTGCCGCTCGTGCTGCCGCTGATATTGCTCGCCGGCATTGCGATCGGCTCGCTCGAGGGGCTGATCATCGGCAAAGTCGGCGTGCCGGCGTTCGTGACGACGCTCGCCTGCCAGTTCATCTTCCGCGGCATGCTGTCGCTCGTCACCGAGTCGACCGGCACGATACT
>Ga0123328_1002893_pt1 | contig 15077 bp, 9 predicted proteins | sample BioC12SIPDNA_2_FD_89702 | JGI IMG/M metagenome (GOLD analysis project Ga0123328, IMG submission 89702) | Anaerobic biogas reactor microbial communites from Washington, USA - Biogas_R1_A C12 SIP DNA | ecosystem: Engineered > Bioreactor > Anaerobic > Unclassified | place: Washington, USA...
ATGTCCATGACCTCGCCTGTGAAGTAGAGGCCGGGACAGACGCGTGACTGCAGGGTGGCGGGGTCGACCTCGCTGAGCGGCACGCCGCCGAGGGTGACGATCGCCTCCTTGAGCGGGCGCGTGGACGGCCGCCGGACACGAAAGATGTCGCGGCCGACCTGCCATTCCAGTTCGAAGTCGTTGAGGTTCTGGCGCGCGACGCAGCGGCTGGCGTTATAGGCCGCCGCGCCGCCGAGTCCCCAGCGCTCGCAGTCAAGCTGCCCCCGTCCCTCATAGAGGCGCCGGCCCTTGTGGAAGACGCGGCAGACCGCCTCTTCGCAGGTGGTGCCGGCGCGAGCCTCGATCCACGGATGCGCGATGACGAACCCGATCAGGCCGGGACGGTAGGGCTTGAGCGAGTGGCCGAGGGCTTTGGCGAATTTTTGTCCGTCCCCGACCGAGCCGGTCTTGGGATAACTCACGCCGCCGGTGGCGATCAGCACGCGTTGCGCCGGCAGCGAGAAGTGGGCGGTGGCGACACGAAACCCGGCGGCATGGCGTTCGATGCCGGTTACGGGGGCGTTGAGACAGAGCGCGGTGCCGGTGTCGCGCAGAGCGTCAGTCAGGGCGTGCACCACGTCCGAGGCCTGCTCGGAGCGCGGAAAGACACGACGGTCATCCATCTGCTTGAGCGGCACGCTGTGGCGCTGGAACCAAGCCTGCACGGCCGCAGGCGAACAGGCGTTCAGCGCGGGCGCGAGAAAGTCAGACATCGGTGCGCCCATGTCGCTCAGCATTTGCGCGGGCGCGATGTCTTTGGTGAGGTTGCAGCGGCCGTTGCCGCACATCAGCAGCTTGCGGCCGGGCTTGTGTTTGCGTTCGAGGATCAGGGTGCCGAGACCGTGCTCGCCGGCGAGACAGCCTGCGAAAAGGCCGGCCGCGCCGCCGCCGATGATCAAGAGGGGGACTGGGGTGGGCATAGGAGAGGAGTTAGGAGGGAGGAGTTAGGAGTTGGGGGCCGGGGGAGAGGGGGTAAAGGCCGCCGGCATGAGAAAGAGGCCGAAATCGCTGATGCAGGGGCAGGCCGCAGTCTGGGTGATTCGCAGGCGGACGCGGTCGCTCTTGATCTTGGGCCCACGAAAGAGCCGGCACGCGCCGATGCTTTGTCCCTTGGCGTATTCGCGCCATGCGCCCTCCTGCCAGGTGTCGATCGCGAAGGCGTCCACGCGGTGGCCGAGCCTGATGTTTTCGCGCAGTCGGATCACGTTGAATTCGGAGACGGCCGGCAGGGTGAGGGTCAGGGTGGCGTTGGTCACGCCGTCGTTTGTGGACCAGAAGCTGTACCGGTCGCCGTCGAGCACGCGCGAGGGCGCGAAGGGCGCGGGGTCGCCCGGCGCGGCCGCCGGCGCGGCGCGCACCAGGTCAGCGGCGGCCAGCGCACCGTGCGCGAGATCATTCGCGAAGAGGGTGCGCAACAGGCCGCCAAACTCATCCAGCGAGCGGATGTCGGCTGCGCACACCAGCCCGTCGCGGTCGGGCGCCACGCCGAGGTTCATGCAGCCGCCCTTGCCGACGCTATTGAAATAGATCTCCATGAGCTGGGCCGGGTTGCGCACGGTGGCGTCTTCGTTCGGGTGCCAGAACCAGCCCTTGCGCAGCGGCACGTCGCACTCGGCCGGAATCCAGGCTGTTCCGTCTCGATGTCCGGCTGGCCCCTCGATGTGATTCATGGAGTCGCCGTTGGCCGGACGCGCGGGGTCGGTCCGGCCTTTGGGCGTGAACGTGGCCCAGCTCTCCTCGGCGGCGAAACCCTTCTCGTTGCCGACCCAGCGGCAGTCCGGCCCCACGTCGCCGAAGATGCAGGCCGAGGGCTGGAGCTGGCGCACCAGGCCCCAGGTGGCGGGCCAGTCGTAATAGGTGAAACGGTCGATGTTGCGTTTTTCGCGGGCGCCGCCGTAGTAGCCGTCGCCGCCGTTGGCACCGTCGAACCAGACCTCGAAGAGGGTGCCGTAGCGGGTGAGCAGCTCGCGGAGCTGGCCGTGGTAGATCGGCAGGTAGGCGGGCGTACCGTAGGCCGCGCTGTTGCGGTCCCAGGGCGAGCAGTAGAGCCCGAAGCGAAGCCCGTGCTTCTTGGCGGCGTCGGCATATTCGCGCACGAGATCGCCTTTGCCGCCGCGCCAGGGCGACCGCGAGATGTTGTGTTCGGTGGTCCGGGTGGGCCAGAGGCAGAACCCGTCATGATGCTTGGCCACCAGGATCACGCCATTCATGCCGCCGCGCTTGAGCGCCGCCACCACCTGTCCGGCATCGAGCCGGGCCGGGTTGAAGAGCGCGGGATCTTCCCCGCCGTACCCCCATTCTCGGTCGGTGTAGGTGTTCAGGCCGTAGTGGATCAGCGCGAAAATCTCGGTCTCGTGCCAGCGCAACTGGCGCTCGGACGGCACGGGGCCGTAAGGCGCCGGCGCGTTGGTCTGCGCGGTGGCGGCCGTACCGAGACAGGCGCAGAGCAGAGATATCGTGAGCACTCGGATTTTCACATCAGGTTCTCCTCAGCGTGTTGACAAGCTACCGCAGCGTGACCGGCGTGAGGTCCTTCTCCCACCACGGCTGCGAGAGAAAGACGGTGTCGAGGTCGGCGGCGAGACTGATGACCGAACGCTGCGTGAGGTCATCCTTGGAGCCGGGGTAGGCGTGCCAGTAACAGCGCACAACCGGGAATCGGTGGGCGGCGTAGGCTGCGGGCGCGTTGGTCTGCGCGGCGTCGCCGTGCGCGAGCTGCCAGAGCTTGGCCTCCTGCCAGGAGACCTCGCCGTTTTTGTCCGTGTCGAGCGCGGTCGGAGCCGGCTTGCCGGCGAGGTAGGACTTCCAGTCCCAGGTGGCGGCGGCGCCGCTGAGTTCATAGAGAAAGCTGCTGTTGGCCTCGTCGGTCTCGGCGGACTGCTGCCAGGTGTCGTAGCGGTCGGGCACGCCGCCCTCGCGGCCGCCGCCTTTGCAGGCGGCATGCCATTCGCCCCATGTGCCTTCGCGCCGCGGCAGGCTCTTGGGGATAGACGCGCACGCCTCGGCCAGCGAGGGATCTAGGATCTTCTCAAAGACCATCTTGCCTTTGTCGCCGATGTAGAGCACCCCTTCGTCCGGTAACGGCGTCACGCCCAACTCGGCCGGCTTGGGCGGCTGCAGGCCGCCGTCGTACCACACCACCCGTACGGGCGGCAGGCCTTCGCGCGCCGGGTAGTCGTAGGTCACGATCGACGCGAGCGGGAAGGCCTCGTCCGAGCGGCGCGAGGTGGAGGCCGAGACGCGTGACGGATAGCCGAGCTTGAGCGCGCGATAGGGCGTGTTCATGTAGTGGCACCCCATGTCGCCGAGCGCGCCGGTGCCGAAGTCCCACCAGCCGCGGAAATTGAAGGGGTGGTAAACCTTGCGGCCGCCCCAGTTCTTGGGCGGCATCTCCGGGATCGGATGGCCGGCCGGCCAAGCGTCTTTGAACGGGCGCATCGGCGCCGGGCCGATCCAGAGCCGCCAGTCCAGGGTGCCGGGAACCGGATCCTCGCCCTCGGGCCGGCCGGGCATGCCCTGCGGCCAGACCGGCCGGTAGGACCAGACGTGCACCTCGCGCACAGGGCCGATGGCGCCGGCCTCGATCAGCTCGGTCGTGCGGCAGCCCTCCTCGCCAGTGTTCGGGCGCGTGGTGACCTGCGTCGCCACGCCGGCCCGCCGCGCGGCGTCCACGACGGCGCGACACTCTTCAACGGTGCGCGTCAGCGGTTTGACGCAGCAGAGATGTTTCTTGGCGCGCAGTGCGGCCAGCGCGATGACCGCGTGCGTGTGGTCGGGCGTGCCGCAATAGACGGCGTCGACCTTGTCGCCCTCGCTGCCGAGCAGCTCGCGGAAGTCGCGGTAGCGGCGCGCTTGAGGAAACGCATCGTAGGTTTTCTTGGCGTGCAGGTCGTCCACGTCGCACAGCGCGACGATCTGAAAGCCGGCCTTGTCGCACGACTTGAGCTGGGAGTGCCCCACGCCGCCGATGCCAATGCCGGCCAGCGTGACACGCGCACTGGGCGGGGTGTGTTCCGGTCCACACAGCACATGGCGCGGCACCAGATTAAAGGTGAACGCCGAGACGGCGGATGCCTTGAGAAACGAACGTCGGGTCGCGCGGACAGGATGCGGCATAACTCCTCCCTGCTGATTTTGATTCAGTGCGCCAGTGCGCGCACGAAAGTTTTCATGCGGTCCATCGCCTCTTTGAGCGGCTCCATGCCGGTGGCGTAGGCGCAGCGCAGGAACCCCTCGCCGCAGGCGCCGAACGCGCCGCCCGGCACACATGCCACGTTGTACTCGTTGAGCAGGCGCAGGGCGAACTCCTTGGAAGAGAGTCCGGTGGACTGGATCGACGGAAACACGTAGAACGCGCCGCGCGGCATGAAGCAGTCGAGCCCCATCTCGTTGAGCGAGGCGACGACGAAGTTGCGCCGCAGATGGTAAGAGTCGCGCATTTCGGCGATGGCGGCGTCGCCGTGGCGCACCGCCTCAAGGCCGGCGGTCTGGCTGATGGACGAGGCGCACATCATGCCGAACTGGTGGATCTTCATCATGGCGTCGGTCAGCGGTGCCGGTGCGCAGGCATAACCCAGGCGGAAGCCGGTCATCGACCACGCCTTGGAAAAGCCGTTGAGGAAGATCAGCCGGTCGCGCAGGCGCGGAATGGCCGCCATGGAGTGGCGCCCACCCTCGTAAGTCAGCTCCGAATAGACCTCGTCGGAGATCACCAGCAGGTTGTGGCGGATCGCGAAATCGGCCAGCGCTTCGGTGTCCGCGCGGTCGAGCGTGGCGCCGGTGGGGTTGTTCGGGAAGTTGAGCAGCAGCGCGCGGGTGCGCGGCGTGACTTTCTTCTCCAGTTCCGCAACCGTCAGGCGGAAGTCATCCTTGCGGAAGGTCTCGACCGGCACCGGCACGCCATGGGCCATGCGGATGAGCGGGGCGTAGGCCACGAAACAGGGCTCGTGGTAGAGCACCTCGTCGCCCGGCGAGAGGACGGCGCGCATGGCGAGGTCGAAAGCTTCACTGACGCCGACCGTCACGAGGATCTCGTGCTGCCAGTCGTAGTCGCACTGGAACGACTGGCGCATGTACGCGGCCAGCGCCTGGCGCAGCTCGGGGGCGCCGAGATTCGAGGTATAGCGCGTGGCGCCGCGCTCGATCGCCTCGATCGCCCGTTCGCGGATGTGCCACGGGGTCTGGAAGTCCGGCTCGCCGATGCCGAGCGAGATCACGTCTTTACGGCCGGCGACGATGTCAAAGAAATCGCGGATGCCGGATTTGGGCAGGCTCCGCACATGCGGAGCCACAAAATCAGGGGCAGACTTGGAGTCGGTCGTCATGGGGTTCACTTTCCATCAGGACGCCTTGGTCCTTGTAGGTTTTCAGCATGAAGTGGGTGGCGGTCGAGAGCACGCCGTCGAGCGGGGCGAGTCGCGCGCTGACAAAGTTCGCGACCTCCTGAAGGCTCGCGCCCTTGACGAAGAGCAGCAGGTCGTAGGCGCCGGACATCAGGTACATGGATTCGACCTGCGGGAATTTGCCGATGCGCGCGGCCACGCGGTCAAAGCCACCCTCGCGTTCCGGGCGGATGCGCAGCTCGATCACCGCGCGTACATCATTGGTGTCAAGCCGGTCGGTGTTGAGCAGCGCCTGGAAACCACGGATCACGCCCTCTTGTTCATAGGCGGCGATGCGCGCGCGCACCTCCTGCTCGGTGGTGCCCAGCAGCTTGGCGAGCGTCGCGTCGGATTCGCGGGCGTTTTTCTTCAGAAGATCGAGTAGAGCATCCATGGCGGTTCACTTTCCTGTTTGAAAACGGGCACCAGTTTAGCGCAAAACGGGGCAATGAGGCAAAGGTTTAGAGCACTTCGACCTGATCGATCTCGGCGGTCACCGAGACCGCCTGTCCGATCATGTCCACGTTCAACACGACCTTCAGCGTGCCGGCCAGCCGCGCGACGCGCCCCTCCACGCCTTGGAACGGGCCGCCGATAATGCGCACCTGGCGGCCCGCCGTCAGCGGCTTGGCCGACTCGAGCGCCGGATTGGTGCGCAGCGCGCGCCGCACCATCACCAGGTCGCGCAGCATCCGGCGCGGGTTTTCCGGCTCCAAGACACGGACGAGCAGGTTGGTCTGGAGCAACGCAAGGCGCTGGCTCGGGGTGACGCGGGCGAAAACGTAGCCCGGAAAGACCGGCAGCCGGACCGTGACGTTGCGGCGCTGCGCGACGCGCGTCTTCTCGCGCAGCGGCAGGTAGTGCGTGATCCCGTAAAGCTGGCAGTATTCAGCGACCTTCTTCTCGGTGCGGGGTTTGACGAACAGAACTTTCCAGTGTCGCATACACGCCCTATCATAGTGCGAAAGCGCGGTGCGGAGCAATAGGGGAATCGCATCTCCCACCCTAAAAGGTGCGATTTTGGGTTGGGATCGGACAGCGAAAACCGATACGATAAGCGGACGTAATCAGGGGGAGACGGATGAAACGAGTAGCGTGTATGGTGGTCATGGGCGCGCTAGGCCTGGCGGTCCGTGGCGCACCGGTTGCGGTGGTTCAAGGGAACGAAGCGGTACCTGCCGGAGAACGGCGCTTTGCCGCGGCACTGGCGCGGCATGTCGAGCGCTGGTACCGCGAGGCGGGTGTCGAGGCCGCGTACTTCGACGACAAAGACCTGGCCAAGGCGCTGGCCGGCAAAAAGGTGGCGGTGCTGGTCTACCTGGCGCAGCCGAACGCCGCGCAGATGGCTGCTTTGACGGCACACGTCAACCGCGGCGGCAAGCTGATCGTCTGCTACTCCTCCTCGCCGGCTCTGGCCGCGCTCATGGGCATGCAGACGGTCGGCTACCAAAAGGGCTCCACCGACGGCCGCTGGTCGCTGATGCGTTTCGCCGAGACGCGCCCGCACGGCGTGCCGGAGTCGATCCTGCAAACCTCACAGAATCTTTTTTTGGTTCAGCCGCTGGCCGGCCGCTCGCAGGTTCTGGCGTGGTGGCACGATCGTCAGGGCCGCCGGACCTCCGAGCCGGCCTGGCTGGTCTCGCCCAGCGGCTATTGGATGACCCACGTGCTGCTGGCGGACGGCGACGCGGAGGCCAAGGGGCGGCTGCTGCTGGCGCTTGCCGCGGCGCACGACGCCACGCTCTGGCAACCTGCCGCCGCCAGCGTGCTGCGTCAGGCGCGCCTGATCGGCGGCGGCCCGGACCCCCTGTCCGCGCGTGCCGGGCAGGCGGCCGATCCGGCGCGGCGCGCGCGTGCGGTTGCCGCCGCGCAGGCCCTGTTGCGTGCCGATGCGGATGCGCGGCAGCGTTTGGCCGCCGGTCAAGGGTATAAGGCTTGGCTCGCCGCGAACGATCTCAAAGCGCGGATGTACGAGGTGTACGGGCTCTTGCAGGCCCCGCGCCGCGGCGAGATCCGCGCGGTCTGGGACCACTCTGGCATGGGGCTTTATCCCGGCGACTGGCCGCGTACCTGCCGCCAGTTGAAAGATGCCGGCATCACCGATCTCTACGTCAATGTCGCGGGCGCGGCCTTCGCCCACTACGCCAGTGCCGTGCTGCCGCGCTCACGGGTGTTTGACGAGCAGGGCGACCAGTTGGCCGCCTGCCTGGCGGCCGCCAAGCCGCTGGGCCTGCGGGTGCACGCCTGGCTGCTCTGCTTCTCCACCGAGGGCGCCACCCAGGAACGCCTCGCGATCTTCGCCAAGCGCGGCTGGGTGCTGACGCAGCCCGACGGTTCGCCGCGCCCGTGGCTCGACCCCGCCGTGCCTGAAGTCCGCACCTATCTCGAGTCGGCCGTACGCGAGCTGGCGGTGAAGTACGCCACCGACGGCGTGCATCTCGATTTCGTGCGCTATCCTGATTTCATGTCGAGTCTCGGGCCGACGGTCAAGACGCGCTTCGAGCGGGCGACAGGCCGCCGCGCCGCCGACTGGCCGGAAGACGTCAAGAGCGGGCCGCTGCGTCAGCTCTTCATCCGCTGGCGCGCCGAGCAGGTCTCGGATTTTGTGCAGGCCGCGCGCAAGGCGGTCCGGCGCGGCGCCCCTGGCAAGCTGGTGACGGCTGCGGTCTTCGGCAAGTACCCCTCGTGCCTCGATGCGGTGGGGCAGGACTGGGAGTCGTGGCTCAACATCGGGCTCGTGGACTATGTGACGCCGATGAACTACACCGAGGACCTCGCCAAGTTCAACGAGTGGCTCGGCCAGCAGACGCGCACGCGCCGGCAGGCGATCCGGGTGGTGCCCGGAATCGGCGTGACCGCCGCCGAAAGCAGGCTCGACGCGGCGCAAGTGATCGACCAGATCCAGGCCGCGCGGCGGGCGGGCTGCCCCGGCTTCGCGCTCTTTGACCTCGACACCACGCTGCGACAGGAGATCCTGCCCGTGCTCCGCATGGGCGCGACCGCGCCGTGAGCGGGGCCGGCCCGGTCACTTTGGGAGACGAGCCATGAAATGGGGTGTTTTCTTGCTGCTGGGGGTGTTCGCTTTCGCGTCGGGCCTTAGGGCTGCGGTTGCGCCGGAGGTGCAGTGGCGCAAGGTCGGGCCGGGCGGCGACGGGTGGATCCAGTCGGTGCTGGCGAGCCGCCACGGGACAGACGTTTTTTATGTCGGCTGCGATGTGGGCGGCTTCTACCGGTCGGACGACGGCGGCGGGACGTACGTCGTCCACACGGCGGGGTTCCAGGACTACTTTTTGGAGAGCCTGGCGGAGCATCCGTCCGACCCCCGCATCCTTTATGCCGGGTGCAAGAGCGGGGTGTATAAGAGCATGGACGGCGGACGGACGTGGACGTGGCTGCGCGAAGGCTTCCCGCCGGTGCAGGAGTACGCCTACTCCGCGATGGTGAGCAAGGTCGCGCTGGACCCGCAGCGCCCGGAGACCGTGTACGCTGCGATCGGCCAGCCGCGCGAGGAGCGGGGCGGCCAGGGCGCGCTCTACCGGTCGGAGGACGGCGGGGCGACGTGGCGGCAGGTGGTGCGGCCGGGGCAGATGCCTGCGGACCTGCCGCTCCGAGGATGGCGGCCGCACCTGGCAGCCGCGCGTCAACGGTTTGCGGCAGGCCTCGGGCAAGCCCGGCACGAGCGACATGCTGTGCAGTTGGGTGGACACGCTCGCGGTGCATCCATCGAAACCGGACGTGGTTTACGCGGGCGGCGCGACGTGGTGGGATGCCACAGTCTATAAAACCGAGGACGGCGGCCTGAACTGGCGGCGCGTGTTCGAGTTCGGCGAGAAAGGCAATGCCCGGCACGCCTGGATCGACATGTGGGGGCCGAGCGTGACCTGCCTGACGCTGTCGGCGTCACGCCCAGACACGCTTTACTTCGGGACGTCGGGCTACATCTATAAGACCGAAAACGGCGGGGCGACGTGGCGGCAGCGCTACACGGCCGAGCGCGACGACGGGAAAATCGCCGGCACGGGGCTGGAGGTCACCTGTCTGCACGGCGTGTTCCCACATCCGCGTGTCAAAGGGCGCGTGTTCTTCGGGTTTTATGACATCGGCCTTTTGGTCAGCGAGGACGGCGGAGCGAGTTTCAGCCGCCGCATGAAAGGCATCCCTCGCGGTTACGACAACTCCTGCTTCACGGTGGCCTTCGACGACCGCGGCCATGACGACTGGGCTATCGCCGACTTCGGCGAATGGGGCCGCAACGCGGGGCTGCTCGCGGTGACCGGGGACGGCGGACTCACGTGGCAAACCCTCCCGAAGGAATGCGGTTTCCCGGATGCCCGCCCGCGCGACCTCGTCGCGTGGACGCCGTCCGTCGAAGGCGGAAACCGGTGCGGGGCGCGGCGCATTTTCTGCGTGGCGGAAGGCAAAGGCGTCTTCGAGAGCTTCTGTTTCTCGTCATACGTGTTTGAGCCGCGCAACCAAGGGCTGCCTGCGGAGCGCATCCGTTGCCTTGCCCGCGACGGTGGGACGCTGTACGCGGGAGCGGCCAGCGTGCGAGGCGCCTCCGGCGGCGTTTTCAGCAGCTCGGACTTCGGCAAGACGTGGCAGCGGTTGGACGGCGGCGCGCCGTTGGCTGACGTCCGACAGCTCGCCGCGAAAGACGGGCGCGTGGTCGCGACAGCCCGCGCCTGCTGGGACGGCAAACGTGCGCTGCAGGGAGGCGTTTTTGTGCGAGGCCCGTCTGAGAGGGCCTGGCGCCAGGTCTACACCAACCGCTTCTGCGAGGCGCTCGCGGTCGATCCGCGGCGCCCCGGCCGCGTCTACGCCAGCCTGCACGACCATCCCTATCATGACCGCTCGGCCGGCGGCGGGATCATCGCCAGCGACGACGGCGGAGAGAGCTGGCGGTCGATCAACGGCTCCGGGCTCACGTGCAAAGGGGTGACGTGGATATCGATTAACCCTTTGGACGATAATGAATTGTGGCTCGGAACCGGCGGTCATGCGGCGTTCGTGGGCGAGGTCGGCGGCCTCTTCCGGTGACCCGATTCCGGCGGCGGGGGGAGCCTCAGAGAAAAGGTGGTTTTCCGCGGCTGAAAATGATACATTAAAGCCTCAATTTTTCCCAACACCGGAGAAAGCATGAGCGAAGAGATTGTCCCTGTTCCGGGCGAGGAGCCGAACGTCCACCCGATCAATATCGAAGATGAGATGAGTACGTCGTATATCGACTACTCGATGAGCGTCATTATCGGGCGCGCGCTGCCGGATGCGCGCGACGGTCTGAAGCCGGTCCACCGCCGCGTTCTCTACACCATGCACGAGCTGGGCCTTGCGTACAACAAGCCCTACAAAAAATCCGCGCGCGTGGTCGGCGACACGATGGGTAAATACCATCCGCACGGCGACAGCGCCATTTACGACACGCTCGTTCGCATGGCGCAGGACTTTTCCATGCGCTACCCGCTGGTGGACGGACAGGGCAACTTCGGCTCGATCGACGGCGACGCCGCCGCCGCCATGCGTTACACCGAGTGTCGCATGGACCGGCTTGCCGAGGAGATGCTGGCTGACCTCGATAAGGAAACGGTCGATTTCCGCCCGAACTACGACGAGAAGGAGCTGGAGCCGACGGTCCTGCCGGCGCGCCTGCCCAACCTGCTGTTGAACGGCTCGACCGGCATTGCGGTCGGCATGGCGACCAACATCCCGCCGCACAACCTCTGCGAACTGGTCGACGGCGTCACGCACTATGTGGACCATCCGGACTGCACGATCGATGATCTGATGCAGTTTATCAAGGGACCGGACTTCCCGACCGGCGCGACCATCTGCGGCTCGCGCGGCATCGAGGCGATGTACAAGCTCGGGCGCGGCTCAATTCTGGTGCGCGGCAGGGCCGAGATCGTCGAATACAAGAACAAAGAGGCGATCATCATCACCGAAATTCCCTACACGGTGAACAAGGCGTCGATGATCGAGCGCATGGCCGACCTGGTGAACGAGAAGGTCATCGAGGGGATCTCCGACATCCGCGACGAGAGTTCGAGCGACGGCATCCGCGTGGTGATCGAGCTGAAGCGCGGCGCGATGGGGCAGGTCGTGCTCAACAACCTCTACAAGCACACGCAGCTCCAGACCACGTTCGGCGCGAACATGCTGGCGATCGACCAAGGGCGCCCCAAGGTCATGACGCTCAAGGAGCTGATCCGCTGTCATGTGGACCACCGCTTCGAGGTGCTGACGCGCCGTACCCGTTTTGAGCTGGCCGAGGCCGAGACGCGCAAGCATATTCTGGAAGGGCTGCTGATTGCGCTGGACCATCTGGACGATGTGGTCGCCATCATCCGCGCCTCCAAAAACCGCGATGAGGCCAAGACCCGCCTGGTGGCGCGCTTCGCTTTCTCCGACAAACAGGTCGACGCCATCCTTGAGATGCGCCTCTACCAGCTCACCGGCCTGGAGCGCGAAAAGGTCGAGGCCGAGTTCCAGGCGCTCTGCGAGCGCATCGCCTACCTCACCGGCCTGCTGGAATCGCCGGCCAAGATCTACGGCCTGATCAAAGACGACCTGGCCGACCTCAAGGCCAAGTACGTCCTGTCCGGCAAACGCGGCGACGTCCGCCGCACCGAGATCGTGCCGCTGGAGGGCGAGGTCAACATCAAAGACCTGATCGCCGACGAGCCGTGCGTCATCACGCTGAGCCAGCGCGGCTATGTCAAGCGCGTTCCGCTCACCACCTACCGCGAGCAGCGGCGCGGCGGCAGGGGCATCACCGGCGCGGCGATCAAAGAGGAAGACTTCATCACCACCGTCTTTGTGGCGGACACGCACGACACGCTGCTGCTCTTTACCAGCCAGGGCCGCGTCTTCAAGAAGGACGCCTATGAGATTCCCGAAGCGCCCCGCACCTCGTTCGGCAAGCCCATCGTCAACCTGCTCGAGCTGCGCGAGGGCGAGTCCGTCGTGGCCCTGCTGCCGATCCGTTCCTTCGAGACCGGCGAGGATGTTTTCTTCGCCACCGAGAACGGCATCATCAAGCGCACCGCCCTCGCCGAGTTCCGCAACGTCAACCGCAAGGGCATCATCGCCATCAAGTTCAAGGACATTCCGAACGACGCCGACGATGAGGCGGCCGAGTCTGACGACGCGCAGAGTGAGTCGGACGAGCAGACCGCCAACGACCGCCTGATCCAAGTGCGCCTCGTCAAGGAAAGCGACCACATTCTGCTGGTCACGGCCAACGGCAAGGCGATCCGCTTCCCGGTCTCGTTCAAGCGAACCGATGCGGAGGGCAAGGAGCGCGAGACCAGCGTGCGCTGCATGGGCCGCGCCTCGGCGGGCGTGCGCGGTATCCGGCTGGCGCCGGGCGACGCCGTGCGCAGCTTCGACATCGTGACCGACCAGGAGACGCTGCTGATCGCCACCGAGAACGGCTACGGCAAGCGCACCGAGTTCAGCGACTTTACGATGCACCACCGCGGCGGCGGCGGCATGATCGCGATCAAGGACGACGACGGCCGCAACGGCAAGGTCGTGGCCGCGCATGCCGTGCGCGAGGACCAGTCCTTCATCTCCATCGCCTCCAACGGCATGATGGTGCGTTCGCCGGTCAACCAGATCCGCGTCATCGGACGCGCCGCCAAGGGCGTCCGCCTCGTGAATCTCGCCGAAGGCGCGACCCTGGTGTCGGTCAGCGTCGCCGACGCGGATGACGACGAGGCCGTGCCCGCTGTCGATGTCCCGCCTGCGAACGACGGCCCGGCTGCCGAATAGCGGTCGGTGCGCGAGCGCAAAGTCGATGACGCTGGGCCCAATGGGAAGATGAAGGCTGTGTGGAAGACGCGCGGTGGCGGGGGGGACGGGGGCGTCCACTCGCCCGGCCCGGAATATGCCGTTCCGCGGACGGGGCCGTCCGCGCCCCTAGGCTTACGCTTATTTTTCGCCAGAAAATGGACGTTCTTCGCATCTTCCGCACCTCACTCCTTCCTCCTTCCTCCTTCCTCCCTTCCGCGCCCCCAGCCCTTGCGGAAAAAGCGGCACGGAATGAGCTGACACATTCGCCTTGCGTCTTCGACAAAATCCGATAATATGTCATTCTCAATTTTCAAAAGAAAGGTTCGACGCGATGAGTGAGACCCCGCAGACCATGAAGATGTTGCCCGGCGACGAGATTCGCCAGATCATGTGGCGCTATGCCGACCGGTACGACATTCAGATGGCCGTGATGGGCGCCCGTTCGGTGGCCCGCGGCCTCGTGGCCCGTCTGGTGGCCGACGGCGAACGCGCGACGCACGAGTGGACCGAGGCCAAGAACGGGCTCTACCAGGCGTTCGACGAATCGGGCATCACCGCGGCGGGCCTCGACACGGAGTACGGCGGCATCATCGAGGGACCGCGCAACCTGGCGCTGAGCCTGCTCGCCTTTGAACTCTCCTGGGTCGACGGCGGCGCCTCCACCTCCAGCCTGATCAATAACCTCGGCCTCGGGCCGATCGTCGAGAAGGGCACGCCCGAGCAGCGCGAGAAGTACATGCGCGCCTGCGCCCCGGCGCAGCCCGGCGAGGATCGCAAGCCGTGGCGCGCCGCTTTCGCCCTCACCGAGCCGCTGCCCTACGTCGGCGTGGACACCGGCGTGGTCAGCGGCCGTGTCACCGTGGCTCGCTGGGAAGAGGGGCAGGAGCCGGTGCTGCACGTCGAGAAGCGCGGCCGATTCCTGACCAACATGGCCGTCGCCAACGTGCTCACCGCCGCGGTTGACACCGGCGATCCGCGCATCAAGTCCTCCTGCATGGTGATTCTCGAGGAGACCGACCCGGGCGTCTTCGACCGCGGTGCGCCGACCCTCAAGATGGTCCACCAGCTCTCCAACACCCACGACCCGATCTTCAGTCTCGACATCCCGGCCAGCCGCATCGTCGGCGGCTACACCGTCAAGGACGGCGTGATCGTGCCCAACCTGACCCACAGCGAGATCATCGAGGCGGTCTTCTCCCGGACGCGCGTGGCGGTCGGCCTGATGACCGCTGCCAAGCTGCTCTCCGCCGTCGAGCCGGTCATCCGCTACCACCGCGGCCGTTATCACGGAGCCGCCGGCATCGAGGCCGGTTCGCCCCGTTACGATCTCGGTATCCAGATGAAAGAGGACGCCATCCAGCGTCTGGCCGATGTCTGGGCCACCGGCGAGGCCGCCACCTCGCTCGGCTTCGAGACCGCGCGCGCCTTTGACACTCTCACGCCGGTCGAAACTCAGGTGCTCGGCGAGTTCGCGGCTCAGGGCATTTCGGGCCGCGCCTTGATGAAGGCGCTGCGCAAGCCGCAGGCCGACGCCATCGAGCTGCTGGGCCAGCTCGGCAAGCCCGAGGCCGAGCGCGACGACGCCCGCATCGCGGCGCTGCAGGCCGACCCGCTCGTGCAGTACGTCTGGCTCAGCGCGCTCTGCAACGTGCTCTGCCCGGCGACCAAGCTGTGGGACACCGGCCACGGCGCCAACATGCTGCGCGAGGCGGTCAGCCTGATGGGCGGGTACGGCATCACGGAGGACTGCCCCGGCTTCCTCTTCTACAAGTGGACCGACGCCCAGCTTGAGGCCACCTACGAAGGCCCGGAAGTGGTGCAGCGCCGCCAGATCAGCGTCACCATGAACAACGAGGTCTTCCTGGC
>Ga0123328_1002895_pt1 | contig 15068 bp, 15 predicted proteins | sample BioC12SIPDNA_2_FD_89702 | JGI IMG/M metagenome (GOLD analysis project Ga0123328, IMG submission 89702) | Anaerobic biogas reactor microbial communites from Washington, USA - Biogas_R1_A C12 SIP DNA | ecosystem: Engineered > Bioreactor > Anaerobic > Unclassified | place: Washington, USA...
AACGCTCCCCAGGGCCCCTTGTCCGCAGCCAGCGGCATCTGCTGGTCGCGGTCACGCGAAGGCCGTCCCGTATCGCCGTAAGGCACTTGGTAGCCGTAGCTGACCATATTCCAAGCACCCTGTACCCCGCCCCCATCCGAGTTGTTGTCACCCTTGCCGAAGTCCCAATAGGACTGCGGGCTGTCCTCGTCCGCCGCCGCGTCTTCGCTCGACGGGCAGATAAACGATTTGGCGGTCGAGACATTGGTTCTCACCAACGTGTACATGCAACGCGTGGTCGACAGTTTGTTGGAGAGCGACGTTCTTGGCGGAACACCCGGATCGCCGGCAGTGAGGTCGTCTACATCACCCCGGCCAGGCGTGTCCGAACCGATTGCCTGAGTGTAGTCCACCTCACCAAGGCCGGTACCGGCGTTCGTCGGCTTCACATGCGGCGGGATCGGGAAGTCGTCCGCGTTTTCGTTCGCGTAGGTATGGAAGCCGGTGCCCATGCCCTTCAAGTTCGCCTGGCACACAGCTCGCCGTGACAATTCACGTGCCCGGGCCAGCGACGGCAGCAAGATCGAGATCAGAAGGGCGATGATCGCGACCACCACCAGCAGTTCAATCAGCGTGAACGCCGGCCGTCTCCGACCTGATTCCAGTTTACTTAACATGATTACTTGACCTCCGGTGCGTATCGCACCCATGCGCAGGCAACATGCCAGCCCAATGGTGCGGCAAGACCAAACAACCCAGGCGACGCGGGAACAGAGGAATGCTATGAGGACTGGCCTGCAAGGCTTATCGCCCATCGCGACCGTGTTGTCGCCCGGGAGCTCAGAACTCCCCGCACCTCCCGACGGACATTGCCGCCTGCAAACCCACCTACGGCACCTTGCCATCAGTGGGACCGAGAAGAATACTGCGGTCGATGTCGGCGCCATTCGCCGGCGAACCGCGGACTACCCACTCAGCTATGGGACGCTCGAAACCTCCACGAGCCAATCAACTCATCCGGTTTTCAGGCCGGATCAAACGCCCTTGAGAGCTTCTTTGCGCAATGTCAGAACGGAAGACCATTCGTATCGGCGGGTGACTTATCGTCGAGGCAACCGAGTACAGGCTCGGACGTATAGAACAAAGGCAATGATTGCTGGGCTTTCGCCACATGGGGCATTCAGCGACCCGAATAACACAGCGCCTCTCGGTCAAGCCTCCCGCTGGACACGGAGTCTACACACTCCCACATCGTCCCATTCAATTAAACCTCCCTCAGGCCAAGATGTCAACACGAAACCGGCAAAACTACCGGAGAAGGTCCGAAATCCGCAGCGGCGGCAGGCGATCGGTGTTCGGCGGATGATTCGATCGCCAGGACGAGAATCCGTCCCCGGGTGCTCTGAGCGGCCCTCGAAATTCAGATTTGGGCCAATAATTGAATCGCTGGTTGTCGTTGCGGTCTTCTTCCCCGCCCGTGCCGCCGGATCTCGCAGACCGATGCCGGTGGTTGCAGCAAGAATGTAATGGGGTGACTTGAACTTTGGATCTGTCATCGCCTATAGTCCTTGCAGAGGATGGGCGCCCCGTACTCCGGAAGCGGGGTGTCAGTGAAGGACTGGGATCGCTGACAGGCTCATAGCCTGTGGCGTGCGTTCTTTCCCTTGGGCCGCACTTCTCACCAGGCACCGGCCGCTCGGGCCTTGAGCTTCGTGTGTGAGGCTGTGTCCAGGTATGAAGAGGTAGCGTGGAGCGCGACATCGCCGCTTTGTGGCTCCCGCGGCGGCGGCGGTCGCTACGGAGCAACATGGATATCGCAATCGGGCATAGGAGATGGCACCATGACCAAGCCGACACCGTCGAGTCACTCTGTGGCCATAGGTGCGGTTTCTCGCTACGACTCAGCCTGGCAGAGCCAGCCGATTGATTTCGGTCGAGTCGTGGCCCGGCCGGGGATCGACCAGTTGCTTTGGCTTCAGCCCGCTAGCGGTGATGAACGCCGACAATGTACCCGGCGGGCCTTACGATGTCCCGTGCTGCTCTTGGAGAGCGGGGAAGACGATGTTCGCCCGCGAGGCGTGCCCGGCGAGTGCCTCAACGCGGGCGACGGTGGGCTGTATGTCGTGGTGCCGATCGGCCACGGCATTGCCGCCGGGCAACGATACACCTTTCAACTGACCATCGGCGAACGTGGCCCCGAGCCGGGTTTGGAGCAGATCGTCACTCAGCAGGGCGCCATCCTTCGCACTGAGCTGCTTATCGACTCGGCCGGTAGAGGAGACCGCGTTGGCATCGCCGTTCGGCTGGTAGGTCCACGAGTCGGCGTGATCCCGATGCCATAGGGCTCTCAGCGCGATCCCGTTGTCGCACGGCCTGCGGGGCGATTCGGATGTCGTGGAGTCTCCGAACGCCCGCCATCGTCGCATCTGCATGGTCTCGCTGGATAGTGTTCTTCGGTAGCGGCCGTTTCCCCACGGCGGCCGTCCCCCCGCGGCGGCGAAGCCCCGTAGCGGCCGTCCCCCCGTGGCGGCCGGACCCCGAAGCGCCATCATTGCCCAGTGTTCGCAGGAGTTGTGCGATTCACAAGTCAGCGTTTTGGGGCTGCAGTACTTCACGCAATGGCGTAGCGGCCGCCGCCTTTGGTGGCTGGCGAACCTGTAAAGAATGCGCCGGTCGCCACGGGGGGCAACCGCTACGATGAGTTGTGAAGCGTGCTAGAAGCCCATTGCCCGGCCGACCTGATAAACCAGGAGTGACGCCGTGTATGCCAAGCCGGTCATGTAGGCGATCAGGAATATCGGCCATCGCCAGCTGTTGGTCTCTTGTCGTACCACCGCTACCGTGCTGAGGCATTGGCAGGCCAGGACGTAGAACACCATGAGGCTTACGGCCACCAATGGGGTGTAAAGCAACCGGCCGTCGGGCCACCTGGCCGCCCGCATCTGCTCTATCAACGGGGTCGAGACCTCATCAGTATCGCCCACGCTATAGACAATGCCCATGGTGCTGACAAACATCTCACGAGCGGCGAAACTCCCAATCAGGCCGATGCCGATCTCCCAGTTGAAGCCCAGCGGACGGATGGCGGGTTCCATCAGGAGGCCCAGGCGGCCGGCCAAGCTGTGACGGATGAAATCCGCGCTCGCCCGTTGGGCCAGCTCCGCCAACTGATCCGTGCGTTCCACCTCGTCAACGATCGTCGTGGTCAGCCTCTCCCGCTCTGCCTTATAACGCTGGGCGATCTCCTTGCTACGCGGAAACGTGGTCATGAACCACAGCAGGATGGTCATCGCCAGGATGATCGTCCCCGCCCGCGTCAGGAAGAGCTTGCTGCGGTCCCACATCACCCAGAGCACCGATCGCAGGTGCGGGAGCCGGTAGGGCGGCAGTTCAATGATGAAGCCCGGGCCGGCCCACGGAGAAGTGTCCCCTTGAGCACACGGGCGACCACGAACGCCGTCACGATACCCAGCCCGTACATCGTGAACATCACCCCGGCCTTGGCGGTCGCGCCCAGCGGCAGGGCGGCGGCGATCAGCAGGGTGTAGACCGGCAGGCGGGCACTGCAACTCATCAGCGGAGCAACCAGAATCGTCGTCAACCGGTCGCGCGGATTCTCGATCGTGCGGGCCGCCAGAATGCCAGGGATCGCGCAGGCGTGCGAAGACAGTAACGGGATGAAGCTCTTACCGTGCAGCCCCACCCGGCTCATCAGCCGGTTCATCAGGAACGCCGCTCGGGCCATGTAGCCGGAATCCTCGAGCAGGGCCAGGAATAGAAACAGAATGCAGATCTGCGGGAAAAAAGCCACCACTGCCCCGACGCCCGCGACCACACCGTCGCGCAGCAGATCGCGAAGCAAGCCCGGCGACACCTTCGCGGTGATCTGGTTTTGCAGCCAGCCGATGCCCTCCTGGATATACCCCATGAGCGGCTCGGCCAGGGCGAAGACGCCGTAGAACAGCGCGCCCATGACCAACGCGAAGCACAGCTTGCCCCACACGCGGTGGGTGAGCACTTGGTCAATGCGATCATTCATCGACCGCTTCTGTTCGACACTGCGATTGAGGCAGTCATCCACGATCTCGCGCAACCATGCGTAACGTCGGGCCGTCAATTCGAAGGTGACGTCCTCGCCACATTCGCGAGCCAATCGCTCCTGAGCCTCGTGCACCGCGAGCCGCAGCGGTGCCTCAGGATCGCCATCGCCGGCCTTGGAATCCTCGCTCAGCAACAACAGGGCGGCTCCGTCGGCGGATCGTTCGTCCGCGTACCCGCGTTCGCGCACCAACGCAGCGATTTGCCTGACCTCTCGCTCGGCAGATTCGCTCAAGGTCCACGCTCGCCGTCGAGGTGGAGAGGGTGCGTCTGAAAGGCATGCGGCTTCGAGCGATTCCCGAACGGCGTTCATCCCTTGACCTCGCGGCCCAATCGTCGGGATGACCGGCACGCCAAGCCGGCTGGATAGCTTGTCGAGATCCAGTTGATGGCCCGCCTGCTTCAGCAGATCCATCATGTTACACGCCAATACGGTGGGGAGACCTAGCTCGATGATCTGAGAAGCCAGGAAAAGGTTCCGCTCCAGCGCGGTGGCGTCGGCCACCAATAGCACCGCGTCCGGGCGGGGGGTATCCGCCGCTCGGCCGAGTAAGATGTCCTGGCTGATAGCCTCATCCGGACTGCGGGCCGACAGGCTGTAGATCCCCGGCAAATCCAGGAGACGAATCGGGCTGTCGCCGAAAAGATTCGCCTCCCGCTTCTCAACGGTGACGCCCGGGTAGTTGCCGACCTTGTGCCGGAGACCGGTGAGCGCGTTGAACAACGTGGTCTTGCCACAGTTGGGATTGCCGGCGACGGCAACGTGGAAAACTCGCTGATGGCATGGGGCAAAGCGGGCTGCGGCCTGGCTGTCAGTCACGACACTACGCGATCCTGCTGTGGAGAGGCGCTAAAGGTTCAACCAGGACGCCGTTGGCAATGCGCCGGCACAGACCGAAGCGACACTCGCCCACCTGACAGATCATGGGGTCGTGATTGCTCAGCAGGCGAACCGTCCGGCCCTCCAGGAGACCCAGTTCGCGAAGACGCTGTGTATGGCAGGCCTCGTAGGTTTTCACGGACCGAATCCGCAAATCCTGACCCAACTGGGCGGAAGCCAGCGGCAAGCAACCCATTCGCATTGAAGCCACGCTCCTACAGTCTTGTCTCGTTGCCTCGATCCCTTGGCCCGAGGAGGAAATCGGTCAGTTCGGGGGCACACTCAAGGCTATAACTGAGACTCAATCTCGATTAGCTGACTACTATAGCAGACGTACGCTTTGGGTGTCAAGCGCTTGGGCTGGGTTTTTGCCCTACTTGGTCTGATCTCGCGGTGGTAGGGCGCGGAACGCCCCGCGAGGGCGAGTCAGGAGGGGCGGTGAGTGGCGCCATCGCCGCCCGAGCCGGAGCCCGACTTGGCATGACTCAACCGTAGCTTCATCAGCCTGCCCACCTTGAACTTGACGGTCCGCTTGGACGGAACGGACACCCGCTCGAGTGTTTTGGGGTTTTGGGCCGTGCGGGCCGCCCGTTGCTTGCTCTCGAACACACCGAAGTCCCGAAACTCCAAGCGGTTACCTTGGCCCAATTCGTCGATGATCTCGTCCAGGAAGCTCTGGACGATGCGTTTGACGACGATGCGCTTGTGGGATGATTTCTCGGCAATACGGTCGATGAGTTCTTTCTTGGTGATTGTTTGCATCTCACGCCTCGGCATAAACCGCTGCAGGGCCTTAAATTGCGACCTCGCCTCAGGCTACTCCTACGACCTGGACCGCTTCGCCAGAGCCCTTCGCCTTGCCCTCAGAAATGTGCCCGTCCGGAGAGGGCTTCCCAAGGCTCACGGCACGTCCCGGAAGAGCCGCGGGGAACGTCTTGCCGCAGGCTCGCCGACGCACGCAAGTTATCCTACCGCAATGAGTTTCGGCAATCAAGCCCTTTTTTGGCCACCGTTTCTCGTCGCATGTCCAGCCGGGGATAGGGCCAAGGGACGCGGACGCCGGCCGGTCCACGCGAACAGGGTATCGAACGCGTGGTTGCGGCTTGCCTGGTGTGTGCAACTACCGTGCCTGTAAAATGTTGCGGCAGGAAGGGCGCAAAAAAATGACCAAGCACAGACTGCATGGCGCAAACCCGTGCTTGGTCGGGAGAGAGAGAGTCCCAGTTCGAGCTGCCCACATCGGACGGCTCGCCTCCCCCGAGTCAAGCCGGGGTTACTTTGGGCAGTAACCCAAGCTTGAGAGGGAGAGAGAATCCCACCCCAGGCCGATGGTTGGTCACCTCGGCCCATCTTCTATTCCATCCGGGCGGCATCTTGCCACCGCGTCCATCACGCTCGGCTTTTATCCGAGCTCCGAGCTGTCACCTTGGGGCGACAGATGGTCATCAATACCCCAGGCTTGGGTTGTTGGGGGACTTTCGTCGACGCTAACCCGAGCCTGGGAGGGAGAGAGAGAGGTTTGGAACTGCTTCCGGGCCCATTGGGCCAAGAAGCGAGGCGTTATTCCTCTCACGAACGACCCTCGGCGTTCGTGAGATCCTCCAGCTTCGGGAGCGAATCCCTGATTCGCTCACGGGTCGCCGCCTCCCAGAAAGGCGACCTTCGCTACAGTTCCCAGGCGAGGGTTGCTACAAAGCAGCAACCCAAGCCTGGGAGTTAGAAGAAGAAGCCCGACGCACCTGCTTCCGTCCGCAGGCTTTTCCCCACCTGCTTGACCCCTCCAGCGGCCGGAAACCCCCGGCCCCCTCACGGGGACCGCTTTTCCCCGACAGTCAGTGCGGTCGGACAACTCCCTCGAGAGCACTTTCAGGACAGGACACCCGCTCGCCGGTTTCAGCCGCCCGTGGTTCGTCGGGCACAGCCCGCAGGCATTCTACGGGGACAATCAGCGGAGAGTGGATACCCTGTACCTCCATGATCGCAAATCTGTTCGTCTCCTCACCGTGATCGCTGAGGAAGACGATCTGTCCAGCCACCTCCAGGTCCGGCGTGATACGCTCCAGGGCCTCGCGAGGCTCCGGGCAGATCACATCTGCCAACCTGAACCGGCACCATTTTTGTTGGTGCTTGCTCACGGTACTTTTCCTAACCTCCTACGGAATACTACGGCAGGTGTCATGCCAGGCGGGCAGCCGGGGGGCGAAAACATCTCGGTAAATCGTAACTGGTGTATAGGCGTGAGGTTGCGCATGGGGCGACAAAGGACAGCAGACGCGTATCGGCGATGCGAGGACAGGGGGGTGTGCAATGCTTGGCGCATGGTGGGCGAGTTCGCGATCGAGACCAGGCTCTCGGGGGGCAAGAGGCGACGGTGTGGCCGCGAGATCGTCCGGAAAGGGCGTGTGCGGCGAATGGCGCGCGTGTGCGAAGAGTTGCGCAGACGCGGCTTTTGCCATTGTTCGTTTGGCCCGCGGATGGCGAGTTACGCCCAAAGTGGTTCACAGGGCTCGGCTGACCAAGTGGGTGACGATGCCTTGGATGGAGAACTCGCGGGTGTCGTCGATGACGATGGGCGGGGTCTCTGGGTTGTCTCCGCGCAGGATGATGAGGGCGGTGTCCTGGCGGCGCTCCACGGAGACGCGTTTGAGTGTGGGGTTGCCGTCGACGAGGCAGGCACAGATGCGGCCCTGGACGTGGGCGGGGTTGACCTCGGGGCGGTACTCGACGAGGACGAGGTCGTCGGGTTTGAGGGTGGGCTCCATGGAGTCGAAGCTGAGTCGCAGGCAGTAACGGTTGGGGCTCCACAGGTGACGGAGCACGGGGAACATCTCCATCTGCTCTTGGGTTTGAGTGGGGGGGCCTGCGGGGATGGTGCCGAAGAGCGGTAGCTCACGGGTGATGAGCGGCTGGGGCGTGTCGTGGTCCGGTCCTTCGCCGATGATCACCGCGGGGGGCAGATCGAGAGCCAAGGCGATGGCGTGGATGGACTGAGGCGAGGGCTTGCGTCGGCCCCTTTCGATCTCGCTGAGGAAGCCCTGGTTGACCTTGGCCTTGCGGGCCAGAGCGGTCTGGTTGAGGCCGGCCTTTTGGCGGTAGTAGCGGATCCGCTGACCGATGTGGCCGCGAAAGGCAGCAGGTTCGTCGAGGCGAGGCGGCATGGGTGTATATTATGCCGTTCCCGGCAGGGTGGTGCCAATAGACAGGCTAGTGACGCGTATGTGCGGGGTTCATCCACCGAACCTTGGCGGCTGGCGGGGCTGGCACGCGGATGAGACCTGCCCCGAAACAGAAGATGCACCCTATTCGCGGGGGCGAACGCACCCGTGGACTTGCGTCCACGGCTCGATTGGATGCACCCGTGGGGTCGCGTCCACGGCTCGATTGACAGCGTAGCGAAGAGGACTTGATTGAACGCGATGGGAGGGGGGAACGCTGGGGGTGGAATGGGAATTGCGGATTGGCGATCTCAGATTCCAGAGCGGGAGGCGGAAAATGGATTGGTGGATCGGAGGTCTGCGGCGACAAACGCGAGGCCGGAGAGTCGCGAGATCGAGGACGCGAGGTTGGGCGGTTGGACGATCGGCGATGCGAGGTTGGGCGGTTGGACGATCGGCGATGCGAGGTTGGGCGGTTGTGAGATCGGGGATGCGAGATCGAAGTCGCGGGATCGCGGACTGGGGTTACTGGCCCATTGCACGGATGCGGGACTGGAGTGAGCCGATGCGGGTGACGCGGAGGCCGAAGTTCTCGGTGACTTTGACGGCTTGCCCTTGGCCAATGCACTTGTTGTTGATGATGAGGTCGAGGTCGCTGTCGGCGGGTTTCTCGAACTCGATGATGGCTCCGGTGCTGAGGCCGATGATCTCGGAAAGGGGCATGGTTCGGCGAGCCAACTGCACGATGATGGGGACCTTGAGATGGAGGAGGCGATCGAGGTTGGTGTACGACCTCGGGGGCGTCGGGGCGGCCGGAGGAGTCGCGGCGGTGGGCTGGTCCGTAGGGGCATGGTCGGCGCGACGTGGGGGCTCGGCCTGGGACACGGCGACGGCGGCGTCGTCGTCAGTGGTTTCATCACCGACGATCTCGGCGACGGCCTCGTCGGCGAGGGCGTTTACCTCGGCCAGCAGGGCATCAATATCTTCCTGGCTCTCAGGCATCCGCGGTAGCTCCTGCGCGGGGACCGGGCGACCCCCTGGGAGTTATCGGCCGATCAGGTGCGGGACTTGACCTTGTGGGCTGCTTACTCGGGGCAAGTGATGCGGGCGCAAATCATCGCTCCCTCGGCGTCGGCGGTTTCGTCATTGCCGGCGGTGGTCTGGACGGGGACGAGCTTGACGCGGTCGCCGTCGCGTGTGGCGAGGTAGGTCAGCGTTTCCGGGCTGCTGAATTGGTTTCGGAGTGCCTGTTGCTGTTGGGCATCATAAGGCAGGCCGATGGCGAGGTAGTCAGCGAACATCTGTTCGAGGTCGGCGGGCAGCGTGTAAGTTTTTCCGGTGATGGGGTCGCTGGTTCGCGTGGTGGTGACCTGGAAGAGCAGGCGGTTGGCCGCGGCGAGGGAGAAGGTGCCCTCCTGGGATCTTGCGGTGGCGAACGCCTGGGTGAGCATACGAGCGTAGGTCTGGCAGGTCGCCTGCCCGGTGGCGGTATCGAAGCTGAAGAACTCGTAGGTTTCCCAGGTTGGAGTGCCGGGTGGTGGGTCGGTTGAGTCCGGTGGAGCGGTGTGGATCCGGTAGGCTGCCCAGCAGTCGTGCAGGCCGGCCAGGTCGTCCACGACGGTTCCGGGCTCGACGGCGAACATGGGATCGTTGGGGCCGATCTCGATCGCGTCACTGCCGGCAATAATCGCGGCGAGTGGCTCGGGGATCTCCGGGTCATAGAAGGTCGGGGTTGCCGGGGCGCACGCCAAGTGCAACAGGGCGATGGTCGCCGTGAGCCCTATGACGATTGGGGCTCTGGGGCGGGAAAACCGCGTCTGCATTGTTTCTCCTTTCAGGTCGAGTCTCGGTGGAGAATACGGGGTTCGCATACCCGTCTCCTGTGCGCCTGACCGCCCTGGCAGAAACTGTCAGATCTGCCCAATGATGAGGCAAGCGTTGTGGCCGCCGAAGCCGAAGGAGTTGCTCATCACTCGGCGGACCTTGACCTCACGGGCCTGGTTGGGAACGTAATCCAGATCGCAGGCGGGATCGGGATTCTCCAGGTTGATCGTGGGTGGCAAGACGCCGTTCTGGATGGCCTTGACGCAGGCGATGAGCTCGATACCGCCGCTGGCTCCGAGCAGGTGTCCGGTGGCGGATTTGGTGCTGCTGACGGGGATCTTGGCAGCGGCGGACCCGAGAGCCAGCTTGATAGCCTGGGTTTCGGCGATGTCGCCGAGGACGGTGCTGGTTCCGTGGGCGTTGATGTAGTCGATCTGCTCGGGGTTGAGGCCCGCGTCCTGGATACATCGTTTCATGGCGAAGGCGGGTCCTGTACCGGTTTCGTCGGGTTGGGTGATATGCCCGCCGTCGGTGCTGAGGCCGGCCCCGAGAACCTCGGCGTAGATGCGAGCAGACCGTTTGCGGGCGTGTTCGTATTCTTCAAAGATGAGAACGCCCGCTCCCTCGCTGATGATGAACCCGTCGCGGTCGCGGTCGAAAGGTCTGCTTGCGTGCAGCGGGTCGTCGTTTCGAGTGCTCAGGGCGTGCATGGCGTTGAACGCGCCGACGCTGATCTCGATGACGGCGGCTTCACTGCCGCCGGTGATGAGGACGTCGGCGTCACCGCGGCGGATGCAGGCGAGGGCGTCGGCCATGGCGTTGGAGGCGGAAGCGCACGCGGTCGCGACGGCGCTGCTGGGCCCGCGCGTACCGAAGTGGATGGCGATGTTCCCGCTTCCGGCGTTGACCATAAGCTTAGGGATGGTGAAGGCGGAGATCTTCGATGGCCCCTTTTGGATGAGGCGGAGGTACTGAGTCTGGAGTTCGAAGATACCGCCGATGCCCGACCCGATGATCACACCGACCCGGAAGAGGTCCATGGCGCCCAGGTCGATGCCACTGTCGCGAACGGCGTCGATAGCACCGGCGAGGGCGAACTGGGCGAAGCGGTCGATGCGTTTGCATGCCTTGGCTTCGATCCACCGTGTGGGATCGAAGTTGCGGCATTCTCCGGCGATCTTGGTGTCATACTGTGTAGTGTCGAACTGGGTAAGCGGACCAACCCCGGACCGGCCAGACACAAGCCCTTCCCAGTACTCATCGACGGTGCTGCCGAGGGGGGTGATCGCCCCCATGCCCGTGATGACAACGCGTCGTTTGCCCATGAACAACCTACTCCCCTGCAGAACACAATCGGGCGAGGAAGCGCGGGACGCGGACTCGCACCGGTCCATTCTCGCCCGTATCACCATGCCCTGCGTCAGATGGGCCTGCTGGCCGGCATCTTTCGCACCATTCAACGGAAACGGTCCCGGCGTGTAGGGAGCCCGATGGAGATCGGCACCGCCGTCCGCCGAGTTGTACCGACCGATCCGCCTCAGCTCTTGTTCTGCTGGGCGACGATGTAGTCGACCACCTGACCGACGGTCTTGATTTTCTCCGCCTCCTCATCGGGGATGCTCATGTCGAAGTTGTCTTCAAACTCCATGACCAGTTCAACGATGTCAAGGGAGTCCGCGTTCAAGTCGTTGATGAACGAAGTTTCTCTCGTGATCTCGGCCTTGTTGATGGCCATTTGCTCGCTGACGATCGTCAACACCTTGTCTTCAATTGCCTCAGGGGTCACCAGGACATCCTCCTATGTTGTGCCTGTATGTTTGTCCGTGAAAGCCGTTTGGGTCCCCACGGCAGGGGAAACACCCAGACCGGCATACCTGTTTGACGAAGGGCGGTGGTCCGCCGCTTCACATGCTCAGTCCTCCGTCCACCGCGAGGGTTTGCCCAGTGATGTAGCCGGCCGCGGGTGAGGCCAGGAAGGCCACCGCGCCGGCGATATCGTCGGGCTCACCAAACTTCTGGCAAGGGATCAGCGGCTTGAGACTCTCCTTGTACTTGTCCGGCAGCACAGCGGTCATATCCGTGGCGATGAAGCCAGGGGCCACTACATTACAGGTCACGTTGCGTCGGGCCAACTCCTTCGCCACGGTTTTGCTGAAGCCCATGAGGGCGGCTTTCGTGGCGGCGTAGTTGCTCTGGCCCGGGTTGCCCATGATACCGGAAACGCTGCCGATGTTAACGATACGACCGTAACGCCCCCGTACCATGTAACGGCTGACGGAACGGGTCAGCCAGAAGACGGACCGGAGGTTCGTCGTGAGAACGATCTCGAAATCCTCGTCCTCCATGTTGAGCAAGAGGCCGTCGCGGGTGATACCGGCGTTGTTGACGAGAATATCGATGCGGTTGAATTCCTCGGCCACCTGTTCGACGAAGGCGTCGACATCAACTCGCTGACTGAGATCGAGTACGCGGGGAACGATGGTGCCCGAGATCTTGGCCTGACTGGCCTCCTGGGCGAGGTTGGCCAGTCTCTCTTGTGAGCGGGCAACGGCGACGACGGTGGCGGATTGCGACGCCAACTTGAGGGCGATGGCCCGCCCGATGCCACGGCTGGCACCTGTGACGATGGCTATTTGGTTGGCCAGGGGCATGAGCTATTCCTTCTGCTGAGTCTGCTTACCTTGGTTTTCCTTGACATCGCGAGCCGTTCCCCGTCAACGGGACGCGGACGCGTATTGCTCCAGACTTTCGGCCGTGCTGAGGTTCACGACCGGGGTCTTCCGCGAGATTTTCTTCATCAGGCCGGCCAAGACCCGGCCTGGGCCGATCTCGATAAACTGCTCCACGCCTTCCCCCAGCAATCGCTCCATGGAGGCCTGCCAGCGAACCGGGTGGGTCAACTGGTCGGTCAGCCATTGCCGAATAGTACCGGCATCGGTGTGGTTTCTGCAATTAACGTTAGCCACGACCGGCACCTGGGGGGTTTCGAGGGGGGTGTCAGCCAGGACGGTTGCGAGGCCGTCGGCGGCCGGCTGCATGATCGGCGAATGGAAGGCCCCGGCGACCTTAAGGGGGATAGCTCGCCCGCCCGCCTGCTCGACAAGCGGGAGAATACGCTCGCAGGCCTCGCGTGAACCCGACACCACGATCTGCCCGGGGCAGTTGTAGTTGGCCGGCACCAGGACCACTTCCGGGGGCAATTCCGCCAGGACGGTTTGGCAGAGTGTCTCGACGGCATCGGGGGCGAGGCCCATGATGCTGACCATACCGCTGGCGACGGCTGTCGCGGCCGCCTGCATGAGTTCACCTCGCCGCCGGACGAGTTACAGTCCCGCCTCGAAGGTCATGCACCCCGCCGCGTGGAGGGCGGTATATTCCCCGAGACTCAGGCCTGCCATAGCGACAGGGTTCTCGGGGAGATCACGACCTTCATTGAAGGCCCGCCAGATGGCGACGCTGGAGGTGTAGATGGCGGGCTGTTGGATATCCGTACGCTCGAGCTGGTCAGCGGGGCCTTCGAAGCAGAGCTTTCGCAGGTCATAGCCCAGCACCTCGTTGGCCTGGGCGAAGGTTTGGGCGGCGACCGGCCAACGGTCGGCGATATCCTTGCCCATCCCCACGGATTGGGCGCCTTGTCCGGTGAACAGGATGGCGGTCTGTGGCATCGCTGGTGATCCCGTTTTCTGGGGGCTCCGGCACACATCGAGGAGCCGTTCCTTTACGTTTACAGTCGCAACAGGGCCGAGGCCCAGGTCAGGCCTCCACCAAACCCGGCCAGTATGACCCAATCGCCTTTGCGTGCCCGGCCCTGATTGACGACCTCTTCAAGCGCCAGGGGGATGGATGCGGCCGAGGTGTTCCCGCATCGGTCGATGTTGAGGGCCACCTTCTCTATGGGGATCTTGAGCTTGTGGGCGGCGGACTCGATGATCCGGGCGTTGGATTGGTGGGGGATGACCATGGCGAGGTCATCGGCGGTCAGCCCGACGCGAGTCATCGCCCCCTGGATGACCTCCTGCATTTTGCTGACGGCGAACTTGTAGACCTCGCGGCCCTGCATCTTGAGGTAGTGCAATCGTTGCTCGACCGTCCGAGCTGAGGCCGGCTCGCGGGAGCCGCCCGCGGGAACCCAGATCAACTCCGCTCCACCGCCGTTAGCCCCGAGCAGATGGTCGTAGACTCCGCCAATGTCGTCGTCGGCGGGGCCAAGGACGGCTGCACCGGCACCATCCCCAAGGAGGATGCAGATCCCGCGGTCCTGAAAATCGGTGATGGTGGACATGGCCTCGGCACCGACGACGAGGACGTGTCGGTACTGACCGGAAGCCATCAGGTGGACCGCACAGACGTAGCCGTAGACGAATCCGCTGCACGCGGCAGACAGATCGAACGCCGGAATGTGCCCACAGCCCAGCTCGCGCTGCAGGAAGCAGGCAGTAGCGGGAATGGGGGTGTAAGGCGTACTGGTGGCGACGATGATCAGGTCCAGGTCGGCGGGGGTGAGTTTGGCCTTTTCAAGGGCTATCTTCGAGGCGGTCAGGGCGAGTGTGAGCGTGTTCTCGCCTTCGCCGCAGATGCGTCGTTCACGGATGCCGGTTCGGGTCTGAATCCATTCGTCCGAGGTGTCGAGGAACTTCTCGAAGTCGGCGTTGGTCATGACCCGGTGGGGTAGGGCGGTGCCCAGACCCTGGATAACGAAGGGAAGTCGCTGTTTCTTCATGGCGTAGTAACTTCTTACTGACTCGCTTGGCTGACGGCGGCAGGTTCCTTGGCCAGCTCTGCTGCGATGATTGTGTTCAGGTCGCTTTCGAGGTACTCGGTAGCCACCCGGACGGCGTTGCGGATGGCGAAACAGTTGCTGCTGCCGTGGCAGATGATGCAGGTCCCGTCAACGCCGAGGAGAGGGGCTCCGCCGTACTCGGAGTAGTCGTGATTAGCCCAGACCCGCTTGACGACCGGCTCGAAGCTCTTGGCCAGTTCCGGGCTGGCCAGGAAGATCTCCTTGGAGATGATCTTGAAGAGGCCCTCGGCCAGTCCTTCGATGAGCTTGAGGGCGATGTTGCCGACGAAGCCGTCACAGATGACGACGTCACAACCGCCGCGGAACAGGTCGCGGCCCTCGAAGTTGCCCA
>Ga0123328_1002898_pt1 | contig 15058 bp, 11 predicted proteins | sample BioC12SIPDNA_2_FD_89702 | JGI IMG/M metagenome (GOLD analysis project Ga0123328, IMG submission 89702) | Anaerobic biogas reactor microbial communites from Washington, USA - Biogas_R1_A C12 SIP DNA | ecosystem: Engineered > Bioreactor > Anaerobic > Unclassified | place: Washington, USA...
GGTCCCGGGGAAGGTCGCCATCCCCCACTGCCGTTCCGAGGCCGTCACCGAACCGACCCTCGCCTTCGCCCGCCTGACCCGCGCCGTCGACTTCGGCGGCCCGGACGGCGACGCCGACCTCGTATTCCTCATCGCCGCCCCGGCCGGTGGCGGCAAGGAGCACCTGAAGATCCTGTCCAAGCTCGCCCGCGCTCTGGTGCGCGGCGACTTCCTCACACGCCTGCGGGAGGCACGCTCGGAGCAGGAGATCGTCACCGCGGTGACCGAGGTGATCACCACGGAGAAGAAGAAGCCTGCGGTGGCGGGAACGGGGGGCGTCGACAAGCAGGTCACCCGCATCGTGGCCATCACCGCCTGCCCCACCGGCATCGCCCACACCTACATGGCCGCCGACGCCCTCGCGCAGGCCGCCGAGGGCCGCGACGATGTGGAACTGGTCGTGGAGACCCAGGGTTCCTCCTCGACGAAGCCCATGGACCCGGCGGCCGTCACCGCGGCTGACGCCGTCATCTTCGCCACCGACGTCGGTGTCCGCGACCGCGAACGCTTCGCCGGCAAACCCGTCGTCGAGTCCGGCGTCAAACGCGCCATCAACGAGCCCACGGTCATGCTCGACGAGGCCGTCGCCGCCGCCAGCAACCCGAACGCCCGGACCGTCACCGGCACCGCCACCGAGACCACCACCACTGACAGCACCCAGCTCGGCTGGGGACGGCGCATCCAGCAGGCCGTCATGACGGGCGTGTCCTACATGATCCCGTTCGTCGCCGCCGGTGGCCTGCTGCTCGCCCTCGGCTTCCTCGTCGGCGGCTACGACATGGCCAACGGCTGGCAGGCGATCGCCACCGGGCACTCGCTCAACAACCTCCCCGGCAACACCGTCGACGTCGACGGCACAGCCGTCACCTTCGACCGCTCCGGCCTCGCCCTCTACCTCGGTGCCGTCCTCTTCGCCACCGGTCAGATGGCCATGGGCTTCATCGTCGCCGCCCTCTCCGGCTACACCGCGTTCGCCATCGCCGGCCGCCCGGGCATCGCCCCCGGCTTCGTCGGTGGCGCGATCTCCGTCATCATCGGCGCCGGCTTCCTCGGCGGCCTGGTCACCGGCATCCTCGCCGGCCTCATCGCCTACTGGATCGGCTCGTGGAAGGTCCCCCGCATCCTCGGCTCCCTCATGCCCGTGGTGATCATCCCGCTGCTGACCTCCCTGCTCATCGGCCTGCTCATGTTCCTGCTGCTCGGCCGCCCGCTGGAGGCCGCCATGACGGGGATGACCGACTGGCTCGGCTCCATGTCCGGCTCCTCCGCCGTGCTCCTCGGCGTCATCCTCGGCCTGATGATGTGCTTCGACCTCGGTGGCCCCGTGAACAAGGCGGCGTACCTGTTCGCCACTGCCGGCCTGTCCACCGGTGACGAGGCGTCCATGCAGATCATGGCGACCGTCATGGCCGCCGGCATGGTCCCGCCCATCGCCCTGTCCGTGGCCACCCTCGTGCGCAAGCGACTGTTCACCCCGGCCGAGCAGGAGAACGGCAAGTCCGCGTGGCTGCTGGGCCTGTCCTTCATCTCCGAGGGCGCGATCCCCTTCGCCGCGGCCGACCCGCTGCGTGTCATCCCCTCGATGATGGTCGGCGGCGCCGTCACCGGTGCGACCTCCATGGCCCTCGGCGTCGGGTCCCGCGCACCCCACGGCGGCGTGTTCGTCCTGTTCGCCATCGACCCGTGGTGGGGCTTCCTCGTCGCCGTCCTCGCCGGCACGATCGTCTCCGCCGTCACCGTCCTGGCGCTCAAGCAGTTCTGGCCGAACAAGGCGGTCCAGGCCACCCAGCCGGTCGCCGTCACGTCCTAACTTCCCTACACTGGTCCCCACTACCTCGTCATCGAAAGGACCCATCCCATGGCTTCCAAGACCGTCACCGTCGGCTCCGCCGTCGGCCTGCACGCCCGCCCCGCCTCCATCGTCGCTGACGCCGCCGGCGAGTACGACGACGACATCATCCTCACCCTCGCCGGTGATGACGACGAGGAGGCCGACGCCGCCTCCTCGCTGATGATCATGGCCCTCGGCGCGGAGAAGGGTGACCAGGTCACCGTCACCTCCGACAACGCCGAGGCCGTGGAGAAGATCGCCGCGCTCATCGAGTCGGACCTCGACGCCTGACCGGCCGACGCCGACAGCCCCCGTCCGGTTGGACGGGGGCTTTCCTCATGCCCGCAACCTCAGACCAGCGGCTGGTAGAGGTCGGTGACCATGTCCGCCGGATCGGCCTCAGGAGTGGGCATCGTGACATATTCCTCCCAGCACGGTGCCGAGAGTTCCTCCCCCTGCGCATGGGCGTGGTCGACGAGCTCCTGCCACGCCTGCGGAAGGCCGTCGTATCCGCCGTGGTGTGAGGTGACCATGGCGCGGGATTCCGGGATGAGGTGGACCGCCAGCCCGGAGGCCGGGTCGATGGCCCGGGTCACGGCGTCGAGCCCGTCCCCGGGGACGACGAAGCCACCCGCCAGGTCGACGGTGTCGGTCGGCGGCGAGAAGTAGTACGCACGGGCCGCACCGGTCGGGCGCAGGCCGGCCGCAGCCAGCGTCCGCGCGGCCTGGGTGAAGGCCCGGTCGAAGTAGTCGACCATGGCGTCGGCAGAGATGGTCTCCCGGCTGGCTAGGACGTGGTGGGCGGGGACGGTCACGGTGCGGTAGTCGCTCATACCCGGGAGAATATTTCCCCCAGCACAGGTGCCACAAGGGGTGCCCACCTAGGGCGGAACGCGTACACGCACGCCAGCCGGACGAGGCTTGCCCGCTCATACACCTCGACGGCGGCGTCGGAGGGGAACTCGGAGGTCACCACCCGGGCCTGCTCGCCGGTCCACAGCCCCTGCAGGTGACGGAGGCGGGCGTGGGCCCGGAGGTTGCCCACGTCCAGGGCGGGGTCGGCCAGACAGGCGGTGTCCACGTCGATGAGTCCGGGGCCGAGCTCCGGGTGGTGGAACAGCTGCTTGTCGTGCAGGTCGCGGTGGGCCGGGGCCAGCCGCTCGGGCAGGCCGGCCAGGTCCGCGATGACCCGCTCGGCGGCCTCCTGCAGGCGGACGGGGTCCGGGACGAGCACGCGGCTGGTGCGCACCCACTGCCGCAGGACGGCGACCTCGTCCGCCGCGGTGTGGACCGGGGTGGACGCCGGCGCCTGTTCCTGCTGCGCCCGGCCCAGGGCGCGGGCGATGTCGCGCCATGCGGTGCGCCACTGCTCATCCGTGAACGCGGTGGGGTCGTGGAGGCTGAGCCCCTCGAGCGGGGCGAAGGTGACGTGGTCGTCCCCGGCGCCGAGGATCCGCGGGGTGCGGAAGTGCTCGGCCAGCGGGCGGGCGGCGTTGATCGCGGTGAGGATCCGCCGTGCCCGGCCCTTCTTCACCAGCTTGGTGTAGCTGCCGTCCTCGCGGCGCACGACGGCACGTTTCCCCGGTCGGTGGGAGATGACGGTCCCGCCGGCCGGGGACGGCACCGGATGGAACACGCCGTCGGCGCGGAACCCGGCGCGGACCGTGCCGTCGGCGTCGAGGTACTCCACGGCGAGGCGTTCCCCGGCGGGCCAGACCCGGTGGACGGACCCCCGGGGCAACAGGTCGAGGGCGGCACGGGCGGCGTCGAGGCGGGCGGCGACCTCGGTCTCCCAGTTCTCGTTGCCCGGGTCACGGCGCAGCGGGTCGAGGGCGGCGGAAAGGTGGGCGTAGGCCTCCCAGGCGGCGATCTCGGTGAGGTGGACGTCCCCGCCGTCCTCCCGGTAGCCGGCACAGAAGGCGGTCCACTGGTCGGTCGACGCGTTCGCCTTCCATGTTCCGAGGTCGCGCACCGCCGGGCCCGCGCCGGCGCGGTCGGTGTCGATGAGCCGGATCTCGTCGCTGTCGGGGCCGGCGACGAGCACCTGGTCGGGCGAGAGGTCCCCGTGGAGGTTGACGGCGGGGCGGTCGCTGTCGAGCAGCGGGGCGATTCGGTCGGCGATCGAGATGGCCTCCGGTGCCAGGGTCGGGGCGTGTCGGGCAACCGCGTCGGCGGCACCGTGCGGGTCGACGGGGCACACCGGCGTTCCGGATTCGACCGGGGTGTGGTGCAGGCGGGCGATCGCGCGTCCGGCCGCCCGGGCGGCGCCGAGATGGTCGGGGTGTGTCCGCAGGTCGCCGGCACCCCACCAGGGGGTGGACACGATGTGGGGGCTGTGCCGGGTCACGGGGAGGGTGGGCACCCCGTGGTGGAGCCAGGTCCGGGCGGGGTCGGCGTCGACCGGGACGGCGTGGACGCGCAGGACCCGCTCCCCTGCCCGGGCCACCACACGGCGGTGCGGGATGTAGCGGAGGATGTCCAGCTCGGCCGGGTCGACGGGCAGGCCGCGGAGTGCCGGGATGAGCCGGCGGTCGGCGTACCAGGGGCCGCTGAACAGGTACGGTCCGGTGGCGTCGTGGACGGTGAGCAGGTCCCCGGCCCGGAACATGCTCTTGGCGTACTTGTCCGGGTCGATGGTCCACAGGGTCCAGCCGACCTCGCCGGTGTCCGGGTTGCGCCAGGCGACGTGGGTGCTGCGGCCGGGTTTGATCCGCAGGTGGGTGGGTTCGACGCGGTGGTGGAGCAGGCGGGTGAGGGTGGGGGCGTCGAGAAGCATCAGAGCAGTTCCTTCTGGTGGACGGCATCCTCCTGGGTGCGGGCCCAGGCGCTGATGCGGGTGTCGGGGTCGGTGAGGAGCTCGGCGGGGGTGCCGTCCTCGACGATCTGTCCGTCCTCGAGCCAGAGCAGGCGGTCGAGGGAGCGGATCATGGAGATGTCGTGGGTGATGGCCAGTGTCGTGCGTCCCCGGGTGAGTTCGTGCAGCGATTCCTCCACCAGGGCCCGGGAGGCCGGGTCGAGGCCGGTGGTGGGTTCGTCGAGGACGACGACGGCGGAGTCACGCACCATGCTGCGGGCGATGGCCAGGCGTTGGCGCTGCCCGCCGGAGAGGGTGTCACCCCGGTTGCCCAGGACGGAGTCGTAGCCGTCGGGCAGGGCCATGATGAAGTCGTGGGCGCCGGCGCGGCGGGCGGCGTCGATGACCTCGTCGTCGGTGGCGGTCAGGCGCCCGTAGCGGATGTTCTCACGGACGGTGGTGGCGAAGAGGACCGATTCCTGGAAGAGGATGGACACCTGCTGGCGCAGCTCGTCGCGGCGGACGTCGCGGGTGTCGTAGTGGTCGAGGCGGACGGCGCCGGTGTCGACGTCCGCGAGGCGGACGAGGTAGCCGGCGAGAGTGGACTTGCCGGCACCGGAGGGGCCGAGGAGGCCGACGCGTTGCCCGGCGGGGATGGTGAGGCCGAGGTCGGTGAACAGGGGTCGGCCGTGGCCGTCGCGGGCGCTGATCCGGTCGTAGGTGACGGTGCCCTCGACGCCGATCATGTCGCGGGGCTCGGCCGGGTCGGCGATGTCGACGGGTTCGTCCATGAGGTCGGCGATGCGTTCGCCGCTGGCCTGGGCGCGGGCAATGCGGCCGGTGTACTTGGCCATGTCCCGCAGGGGTTTCATGGCGGTCTTGAGGTACATCATGAACAGGACGATGTCGCCGGGGGTCATCATGCCCTGCATGACCTGCCAGCCGCCGAATCCGAGAACTACGGCGGTGGCGAGGCCGACGAGGACGTCGGTGGAGCGCTCCAGGCGGGCGGCCAGGCGGCGGGCGCGGATGTTGGCGGTCAGTGCCTTCTGGTTGCCGGCGGCGAAACTGCTGGCGATGGTGTCCTCGAGTCCGTAGGCCTGGACGACGCGGATGGCGGCGAGCGCCTCGGCGGCGTCCCCGACCAGGCGCCCCTCACCCTTGCGGGTGGCGCGGGAGGCGGCGGTGATCTGTGGTGCGGCGACCGAGGAGATGAGCAGGTACAACGCGGCGGTGGCGACGACGACGAGCGAGAGCACGGGGTTGAGCACCATGACGACGATGAACAGGACGACGACGGTGGCGAGGTTGCCGATCAGCGGCAGGCCCGCGGTCACCGCCACCTCCTGGAGGCGGCCCATGTCGCCGACGAGTCGCTGGGAGGTGTCGCCGATGGAGGCGCGGGAGTGGTACTGCAGCGACAGGGACTGGATGTGGTCGAAGACGCGGGTGCGCAGGCGGGTCACCACCTTCACACCGGTCTTGGCGAAGGCGATGGTGGAGATGTAGTTGCACACCGCCCGCCCGGCGACGATGCCGGCGAGGATGAGTGCCCACATCACGAGGGTTGTGGTGACGTCCTCCGGGGTGCCGGTGGCGACCGCGATGTCGGCGCCGAGGGCCCGGGTGACGGTGTCCACGGCGATCTTCATCGGCCAGGGTTCGAGGATGCGGAATGCCACGTCACCGATGAGGGCGAGGAGGCCGACGATGATCAGGAGGCGGTGCTCGCGCAGGTCGATGAGCGCGAGGGTGCGGCGCAGTGGGGCGGGAATCACGGATCTCACACGAACACCCCCGCCAGCAGGTCGGTGACGCGGCTGCGCCAGGTGTGGTGGGTCTCCACGAGCACCCGGCCCCGTCGGCCGAGCCGTTCGCGTTCCGCCCGGTCGCCGGCCAGGCGGTCGAGCGCGGCAGCGAGGGAATCGGTGTCACCGGGGGTGGTGAGCACACCGCAGTCGCCGAGCAGCTCGGGCAGCTCGCCGACGGCGGAGGCGATGACCGGCAGCCCGGCGGCGAGGTACTCGTAGACCTTGAGGGGAGAGAAGTAGTGGTTGTCGGTGGCCGGGTAGGGGGCGGTGGCCACGTCCCAGCCGGTGAGGATCTCGGGCACGTCCGCCGGGGCGACGGCGCCGTGGAAGACCACGTCCAGGCTCAGGCGGGTGGCCTGCTCACGCAGGGCGTCGAGTTCGGGGCCGGTGCCGCAGATCTCCACCCGCCAGGTGCTGCGGGCGGTGCCGACGGCGTCGAGAAGCACGTCGGTGCCGTGCCAGGGCTTGAGGGTGCCCAGGAAGCCGACGGTGAGCGGCTGGCCGGGCAGGCGGACGCCGGGGCGGACGCGGTCGGTGTTGACGCCGTTGGGGGTGACCACCACGGGCGCGGCGGGACACAGGGTGGCGACCCAGTCCGCCACCGGCCGGGACACGCACGACAGGAGGCTGGCACCGCTGAACGCCGCGAGGGTGCGCACCCGGGCGAGGGTGACGTGGTGCAGGCGCCGGTGGGTGGTCTGTTCGTCGATGAGCGGCGCGTTGACCTCGAGGATGACCGGGGCGAGGTGGTTGAGCCGCGCGCCGACGTCCGAGAACAGGGAGTAGCGCTCGTAGATGAGGTCGCAGGGCAGGCCGGCGGCGATCTCCACCATCTTGTCCACCGTGGCGATGAGCTCGAACTCGCGGTTCGCGGACCCGGAGGCGGAACGGACGGGCACGGTGATCACCGGCAGGTCGGCGAGGTCGTCCGGGACGAGTTCGGTGCCGTCGCGCTCCCCGCGGCGGATGCACAGCACGGTGACGTGGTGTCCCAGCCCACGCATCGCGCGGACGACCTCCTGCACGTGGACGGACGCGCCCTTGGAGCCGAAGACCCCGATGCCGGGGTCGGCGAGCAGATAGACGATGTTCATCATGCCTCCTGGAGGTCACGCAGGGCCCGGGCCTGCCGGGTGGAATCACAGAGCTTCTCGACGAGCGCGCGTCCCGCGTCCGCCCGCCCCGTCCCGGTGTCGCCGGTGGCGTCGGCCACGGCGTCGACAAGCGCGTCGACGTCACCGGTGGGGACGAGCCACCCGGTCTGCTCGGTGATGACCTCGCCGACGGCGGTGACGTCGGCGGCGACGATGCGCATGCCGCGGGCCATCGCCTCGAGCAGGACGGTGGGCAGGCCGTCGGCGTTGCCGTCCGCCCCGACGATGAAGGGGGCGACGAAGACGTCGCACTCCCCCAGCAGGCGGGTGACCTCGGCCTGGGTGACCGGGCCGAGCAGGCGGACATGCCCGCCCAGGCCGAGGGAATGGATCTGGCGGGCCAGGTCCTCGCGCAGCGGGCCGTCCCCGGCGATGTCGACGGTGACGGGCACGCCCCGTCCGTGGAGGGCCGCGGCGGCGTCGACGAGCAGGTGCAGGCCCTTCTTCTCCACCAGGCGTCCCACCGACAGCAGCCGCAGGCCTGATTCGGGGCGCGGGGCGTAGGGGAAGCGGTCGAGTTCGAGACCGTTGTGGACGAGGTGGATGCGGTCGGCCGAGGCCGGGAACCGGGCGTCGAGGTCACGTTTGTTGTAGCCGCTGATGGTCACCGCGTGGTGGGCGTCGGCGAACTTCGCCGCCAGGTCCTCCTCGACGACGTCCTCGTGGAAGATGTCCTTGGCGTGCGCGGTGAAGGAGTACGGCAGCCCGGTGATCTTCCCCGCCAGGCGCGCGACCGTGGTGGCGACGGTGGCGAAATGGGCGTGCAGGTGCGTCACGCCGAGCTCGGTGGCCAGTCGCGCGACCTGCACCGCCTGGACGGCGTCGTCGACGTCATGATCGAGCAGTTCGGACAGGACCGGCGCGGCCTCTGGGGTGAGCCGGGACCACAGGGTGCTCGCGCTGCGCGGCCGGTCGACGTGGATGACCGGGGCCTTCACGCGCGCGAGTTCCGGGTGGAACCGGGCGTCGGTGCACGGACGCAGGGAGAAGATGACGATGTCCTCTCCCGCCGCCTCCCGGGCGAGGATCTCGGAGACGACGAACGTCTCGGAGAACCGCGGGTACATCTTGAGCACGTAACCGGTCCTAGACATGGGAGCTCACCTCCGCGAGCAGGTCGCAGGCCAGGTGGCCGACGCGGTGCAGACCGTCGAGGTCGACATGCTCCCGGGACACCCGGCGGGTGGCGGCGCCGGCCATCCACTCGCCGAGCCGGCGTGGGGTGAGGTCGTTGATGTCGATCGTGTCGGACACCGCGGCGTCCGCCAGGGCGCGGGCCCGGATGGGCTGCTCCGCGCGGCGGGTGTTGCGGGGGATGACCAGCGCCGGGGTGTCGGTGGCCATGACCTCCGCCAGGGAGTTGTAGCCGCCCATGCACACCACGCCCGCCGCGTCCCGGATGAGGGTGGGCAGGTTGGGCACGAAGCGGGTGACCTGGGTGTGGTGGGTGGCCGCCAGGGCGCGGACGGCCAGCAGCTCCGCCTCGGACATCTGGGGTCCCGTGACGACGAGATGGCGGTGCCCCTCCGGTGGCCGGGTGCGGGCCGCGATCCGGGCCAGCTGCCCGCCGTCGGATCCCCCGCCCACGGTGGTGATCAGGTAGGGCGCCTCGACCGGGTCGCCCTCGTCGACGTGGCGGCCGCGGGAGAGGTAACCGGTGAAGGAGACGAGCGGGGCCAGCTCCGCCGGGATCTCGCCGCTGGCCACCGGGTCATGGATCGCCGGGTCACCGTAGACCCACAGGGCGTCATAGGCGGCCGCGGTCTCGGCGGTGCGCCATTCGGCATGGGCCACGGCCGGGGTGTCCAGCACCTCCCGCAGGCCCAGGACGGTCACGCAACCGGTGGTGTGCAGCATGTCCAGGACGGGGCGGAGCTCATCGTCGACGCCGAAGGGGTGACGGTCGACGATGAACAGGTCCGGAGAGAGGGCGGCCAGCGCGGCGGTGATGGTCAGCGACCGCAGCTCCGAGAGCCCGCTGACACCCATGTGCAGGGCACGGGCGGTGTAGCCGTCCGGGGTCCGGGCGTAGCCGGGCAGCACCAGCCAGTCCCAGCCGGCCGGGAGGCTGAAGCGGGTGGCGGCGGGGTGGCCCGCGATGAGGATGCCGCTCGACCCGGGTGGCAGATGCTCCGCCAGGGCGAACGCGATCGCGCGGTTGCGGCGCAGATGACCCAGTCCCACGGAATCGTGGGAGTACATGGCGACCGTAATGCTCATCGCGGTGGTCCTTCCTGTTGTCGTCGTCTGTCTCTGACAGTTCTGACGATAGGAAGCCCCCATGAAGCGCCGATGAGGCCGACATGAAGGTTTCTTCATGTCGGCCCCGGGAGTCATACGGGTGGGTCAGAAGGTGGCGTTGCGTCCCTCACCCATGGTGACGTACAGGCGCCTGAGGATCGGGTAGGCGATGATGATGCCCGCCGAGCCCCAGGCGATGCCCTCCAACTCGACACCGAAGACGGTGAGGGTGAGGTTGCCGATGCCCGCCACCAGCGCCACGGCCGCCGCCGTGAGGTTGACCGGGTTGTTGAAGTTGACGTTGTTGTCCTGCCAGATGCGGATGCCCAGCATGCCGATGAGGCCGTAGAGCACGAGCGTGGCGCCGCCGAGCACACCCGCGGGGATGGTGAAGATCAGCGCCCCGAACTTCGGGATGAACGCCAGGGCGATCGCGGTGAACGCGGCGACCCAGTAGGCGGCAGTGGAGTACACGCGGGTGGCGGCCATGACGCCGATGTTCTCCGCGTACGTCGTCGTGCCGGAGCCGCCGAAACTGCCGGCCAGGGTGGTCGCCAGGCCGTCGGCCACCAGGGCGTCGCCGGCCAGGTCGTCGAGGTTGCGGCCGGTCATCTCGCTGACCGCCTTGACGTGACCGACGTTCTCCGCCACGAGCACGATGATCACCGGCAGGGTGACCAGGATGGCGGAGAGGTGGAACTCCGGGGAGTGGAACTCGGGCAGGCCGAACCACGCGGCCTGGCGGATCGTCTCCGTCGCCCCCTCGGCGAGGTTGCCGGTCACCACCGCGAACACCCAGCCGATGACCACGCCGATGAGGATGCCCAGGCGGGCGACCATGCCGCGGCCGGCGACGGTGGCCACGAGGATGGCCACCATCGTGATCGTGGCCACCAGCGGCTGGGTCTCGAAGTTCGCGGCCGCCGTCGGCGCCAGGTTGAGGCCGATGAGCGCGACGATCGCACCCGTCACGGCCGGCGGCATGACCGCGTCGAGGACCTTGCGCCCCGCAGCCTTGACGATGAACCCGATGAGCACGAGCACCAGGCCCGCGACGAGGACGCCGCCGATCTGCGCGCCGGGCCCGTAGCCCTGGCTCGCCGCCAGCGGGGCGATGAACGCGAAGGAGGACCCGAGGTAGGAGGGCAGCCGGTTGCGGGTGATGAGCAGGAAGAGGATCGTGCCCAGGCCCGAGAACAGCAGTGTGGTGTTGACCGGGAAGCCGGTGAGGGTGGGCACCAGCAGCGTCGCGCCGAACATGGCGATGACGTGCTGCATGCCGATGCCGATGGTCCGCGGCCAGCTCAGCCGCTCCTCGGGGGCGACGACCGCGCCGGGGAGGATCTTCCTGCCGTCACCGTGGACGGTCCAGCCGAAGTATCGGCCCTGATTCGTGCTCGTAGGTGTGCTCACGAATCCTTATTATCACCCGCGGGCTCCGCGACGACGAACTCAGCCAGCTCATCCGCCAGCTGGCGCGGCAGCCGGACGTCGACGAACGTGCCCTCCTCCGTGTACTCCTCACTGCGGACGGTGCCGAACTCGTGGAGGCGGGAGACGATGTCACCCCGGGTGAACGGGATGAGCAGATGCACGTGAGCGTCGAGTGAGTTGAGGAAGATCTCAATGCGGGCCTGCAGGTCCGGGATGCCCTCGCCGGTCAGGGCGGAGACGTAGACGACGTTGTCGCGGTCGAGGGCGTGACGCAGTTCCGCCAGGACGAGCGGGTCCGCGTCATCGATCTTGTTCACCACGATGATCTCCGGCGGCGCGCTCTCCCCGGTCTCCTTGACGATGTCGTAGATGACCTTGTTCACGGCCTCGATCTGCTTGAGCGGGAACGGGTCCGAGCCGTCGACGACGTGGAGCATGAGGTCGGCGGCGAGCACCTCCTCGAGGGTGGACTTGAACGCCTCGACGAGCTGGGTGGGCAGGTGGCGGACGAAGCCGACGGTGTCGGTGAACACCACGGCCCGACCGTCGGCCAGCTCCGCGCGCCGGGTCGTGGGGTCGAGGGTGGCGAACAGGGCGTTCTCCACCAGCACACCCGCGCCGGTCATCGCGTTGATGAGCGAGGACTTGCCGGCGTTGGTGTACCCGGCGATGGCCACCTGCGGGATCGTCGAGTCCTGCCGGCGCTGGCGCTTGATCTCGCGCGCCGTCTTCATGCCGGCGAGTTCACGGCGCAGCTTCGCCATGTCGGTGCGCAGACGTCGACGGTCCGCCTCGATGCGGGTCTCACCGGGGCCACGCAGGCCGACGCCGCCGTTGGAGCCGGCCCGGCCACCGGCCTGACGGGAGAGGTTGCCGCCCCAGCCACGCACGCGCGTGTAGAGGTACTCCATCTGCGCGAGGCTGACCTGCGCCTTGCCCTCCTTCGACTTCGCGTGCTGGGCGAAGATGTCGAGGATGAGCATCGTCCGGTCGATGACCTTGGTGTTCAGCGCGGTCTCGAGGGCGACGAGCTGGCCGGGGCTGAGTTCACCGTCGCAGATGACGGTGTCGGCTCCCGTGGCGGCGATGATCTCCTTGAGTTCGGTGACCTTGCCGGAGCCGATGAAGGTGCCGGGGTCCGGTTTGTCGCGGCGCTGGTAGAGCGTCTCCAGGACCTCGGCGCCGGCGGTCTCAGCGAGTGCCTGGAGTTCGGCCATGGCCGCCTCGACCTCGGCGGCGGTGCCCTCGGTCCACACGCCGACGAGGATGACCTGCTCGAGGCGCAGCTTGCGGTACTCGACCTCGGTGATGTCCTCGACGTCACTGGAGCGGATCTCGGTGTCGCGGGTGATACGGCGGAATCGGTTACGTTCCGCCAGGTCAAGTTCGCCGACGGTGGGGCTGATCAGGTCGGAGAGGTCCGCGCCCGGATCCTCCGCTTCCGTGGGCTGGGGTGCGTTGTCGCGGAAGGCGCGGGCCAGCAGGTCGTCGTGATCACGGGTGGGTCGGTCAGTCGATTCAGTCATTGCCGCTCATTCTTCCACGGCGCACCACCCCGGCGGGCATGGACCGGGTGATCAGGTGGTGTTCTGTCAGCCGACCCTAACCGTTACACTGTCTGCCATGAGCACCGACCTGAAGAGCATCGGACTGGGATTCGACCGTTGGCAGGACGCCGTCGAGGCCGCCATCGCCACCAATGAACTGGTGGTCGCGGGTGAGATCCGAGGTGGCCAGCTGATCCAGTTCGCGGACGCCTCGGGCGCCCAGATCAACATCCTGGCCGTCGAGCCCTACGCCGCCTTCGCGGGGTTCGAGTCGGTGACCCAGACGTTCGCCCACGTGAGCATGGTCAATGACGTGCTGGCGTTCCTGGAGATCCTCGATTCCTTCGGCACGGTCCTGACGTCGGTGACGGTCAACCTGTCCCAGGGTCCGCTATTGGTGGATCAGCCGACGCAGGAGTGGCAGCAGGTGGGTGTCACCGCCCTCGGCATCGACACGACGGTGTACCCGGACGCCGAGTCCTACGAGGCCGCCACCGGCGAGGTCCTCGGCCTGCTGGTCTCCGAGGGTGCGCAGGTCGTGGCCGCCGGTTCCGGTGCCGCCGCCCCGGATGCGTCGGCGTCCTTCTCCGCCCGGGTGCTCGACGCCGAGTACCGGCACAACCAGCTGACCGGTCAGCGGTTCATCCACGCCACCGTCGACGGCGCCTTCCCCTTCGACGTGTGCCTGCCGGACGGCGGGGAGGTCCCGGCGAAGGACAGCGTCATCGCCGGTACCGCCATGCTCACCGCGGCGGTTCTGTCCCCTCTGTCCACCGGTGGCGGTTGTGGTGGTTGCGGTGGCTCCTGCGGCTGTGGGGGCCATTAGAGGACTGGTGACGGACGGTGTACCCCATGCCTGAGAGACTGCCGATCCGCCCGGAGCCCCGCCGGTTCCGCTGGCCGCTCGTGGTCATTCTGGCGGGCAGTCTGCTCATCCTCTTCTGGTTCAAGCTGCAGGGGCTCCTGCTGCTCCTGCCGATTCTGGCGATCGCCTTCCTCGTTCTGGGCAAGCGACCGGATTCCACGGAGACGAATGCGCTGCGCTCCTCCATCGCCCTGTCGGCGGAGGACATCAGCGACGTGCTCGCCGAGTATGACCGTTTCGCCTCGGCCACCGACGCCGACACCCTGGCGGACCGCACGCTGCTCCGTCCGGCACTGGTGGACCTGGACTGTGATGACGAGGCCATCGAGGCGTTCCATCACCAGTACGCGACCTCGCGTCGTTTCCTCCGCCGCCTCGAGGCACGCCTGGCGCACCCCGGTCTGGAGGTCGGGCAGCTGGAGTCGCTGCTGCATGTCACCGACCAGCGGGCGATGGACATCAAGGAGGCGTGGCTGACGGCCCGCCACGCCGCGAAACGTCTGGGGACGAACTACTAGATCTGCACCGTTCCGGTCGCGATGATGCGGCTGGGGCCGGTCAACGTCGACTCCTCGCCGGCGATGGTGACGGTGACCTCCCCACCGGGGACGGTGACGGTCACGGTGCCGTCGGTCAGGCCGGCGTCGGCGAGCGCGGCGCGGGCGGCGGCGACGGTGCCGGTCCCGCAGGAGCGGGTCTCCCCGACGCCGCGTTCGTGGACGCGCATGTGGACGCGGTCGTCGACAAGCTCGGTGAGGATCTCCACGTTGACGCCCGCGGGGAAGAACTCCTCGTCGAACTCCGGTGCCACCAGATCCAGCGCCGCCAACCGCTCGGGTGTCAGCCCCGGGATGACCGCCGCGAGGTGCGGGTTGCCCAGGTCGACGCCGAGACCGGCGAGGGAGAGGTCACCGATCCGGGCGGTGGAGACCCCGGTGACGGTGGCCGGACCCATGCCCACGCTCACCGTCGCGTCCTGCTCGTCCCAGTCGGTGACGAGGACGGTGCGGTCGCCGGCGCGGGTGCTCACGACGAACTCGTCCGTGTCCACCAGGCCGCGGGAGCGGAGGTAGTGGGCGAACACGCGCACGCCGTTGCCGCACATCTCGGCGACGGAGCCGTCGGCGTTGCGGTAGTCCATGAACCAGGCGTGCTCCCCGCGGACAACCCGGAGGATGCCGTCCGCACCGAGCCCGGCCCGCCGGTCACACAGGCTCGCGACCGTGGACGCGGTGAGGTCGAGCTGGTCCTCGGGGTCGGGCAGGATGAGGAAGTCGTTCTCGGTGCCGTGGCCTTTGGCGAAGTCGATGCTGTTCACCGCACCAACTCTAGCGCCTGCCCA
>Ga0123328_1002902_pt1 | contig 15046 bp, 9 predicted proteins | sample BioC12SIPDNA_2_FD_89702 | JGI IMG/M metagenome (GOLD analysis project Ga0123328, IMG submission 89702) | Anaerobic biogas reactor microbial communites from Washington, USA - Biogas_R1_A C12 SIP DNA | ecosystem: Engineered > Bioreactor > Anaerobic > Unclassified | place: Washington, USA...
ACCGATTTGTCTGTTCCAACAAGACGGACACTATGTTGTCGTAGGCTGGAAGCCGGCGATGGTTAATGCCCAAGGTCGGCCTCCAAGAATCATATCGCTTCCCCCACTGAAGGCGCTTCCCTCGAGCACTATCAAACATCTGGAGACTCTTCCGGAATATGCGGACACGCTGCGCAAGTTTCCAGAATTGGCGAGGCGGCAACGTCAGTTGGACGACAGCGCCCCTTATCAAAAAGCTCCACTCTACCAGATGTTTGAATGTTGGATTGAAAAGCAATACGATAAGGATTACTATGAGATGAACGCAGAGGGGGAGGTGGACAAGAGTCGTTTGGGCACACTAACACTCGAGCCCCATGGTATGCCCCCGATGGGGGTACTGATCCCGAACTACAAGCAGCCTGAAGCCGATCTAGTCAAACCGGTCCTCTTCTGCATTGAGGGCCGGTTCTATTCGGTTTATGGAGACTGCCAGGTGGCCGGGCATGTGCCCATTAAAGGTTATCCCGATGACTTAGCTGCGCTACGATATGCCGGCAATTCTCTTTATGCCTGTAGCAAAGAGCTGTCGCCGCCGCTTCAGTCATGCGGCGTTGGTAAGGACGGGGTGATCTGGCTGGCCGATTTGGAAGGACACGTGGCGTTCTTCAGGACGAAGTCCACGGACTTCATTCGGTCATGCACTGCAATTGCAGGGGCCGTTCGGTTGTTGATTCCGCGAGATAACCGGACCGACTCGGTCTTTGCCTTCGATACTGAAAAGAAGGTCTTTCGAGAGTACCAGGTCGCCATCGGGGAGAAGGTTGTAGTTACTCCAGCTACTCTTACGTTGCCGTCCGACGCTGGGCAGGTGCTGTACAGTGATGCCGAGCAAGTAGTCTTTCTTGCGGCCGATCGGGTCGTAGTTCAGCCCCGCAAAGTTGGAGAGAAAGAGCGTGCCCTATCCCTCGGTCTAGGCAAGAATGAAAAGGTGTGGGAGGGACTATGCCTGCCCAAGACGAAGGAGGTCGCCATGCTGGTCGGGCCTGCCCTACAGTTATCAGAGAAACTGCCCGAGTACTCGAAACTCAGTGAGACGAACAAGAGTTGGGACAACATGCGATTGCACGTTGTGAAGCTCCTCGCCGATAAATAGGCTGTCTCGGAAAACGGTCATGATAGAGCCGGTAGGGTGGGTCCACCGGACCCACGAGGGACGCTGCATTCTCATGGCGAGTTATCGGCAGGCTTTCGTGCCGGGTGGCACGTTCCTTTTCACGGCGGTGCCCCTTGACCGGCGAGCGATGCTGGCCACGGCGGCGCCCCTGCGTCTGCTCGGTTGAACTGTCCGGGGCTACGCGGCTCGTTCCGCGTGGGTCCGGTGGACCCACCCTACGGGTCGCCCCGAGGGCACCTCACAGAACACATGATACGCCATCCTTGAAGCTACCCGCCGCCCGCTCCCCCTTGCCGCGGCCGCGCGGGCGGTCTATACTCTGGAGGCCGAATGTCGCCGACAGAGGGCCGATATGACCACATCACGAGCCAGGCGAACTCACGGGTTGCGCGTGCTGCCGGGCGGAGGCGACCTGGCGGTCCGGGTGTCGCTCGACTACGAGCAGACGCTGTTCCGTCGCAACTATCGCCGCCCGGTGCTGGTCGCAGCCGCGGTGACGGCCGAGGCCGAGGACGTGGCGCGATGGTCGGCGGCCGGGGCGCTCGATCTGCTCGGCGCCGACGTGGCGGCGCGGGCACTCAACCGAATCGCCGCCGAAGGGGCCGAGCCGCTCATGCTCCAGGCCATTGTCCGCGGCGGCCGGGGCGATGACGCCCGACGGGCCACCGACGGCATGGCCGAGGCGTGTCTGGCGGCCGATTGCGCGTTCATCGACGAGCTGCTGCCTGCCCAGGCCGGGCAGGGCGGGGGCGAGTTGCTGACGGTCATGGCCGCGGCGACCGGCGTCGTCGAGAAGAGCCGCATGATGGACGTTCGCCGCTTCGAGCCGGGCGACGCCGTGCTGGCCATCGGCAGCGACCGCCTGTGGCCCGACACGCTCGACCCGGCGCGCCAGGCGCTGCGAACGGCCGCCCCCGACAAGCCCCTGGGCGACCTGGGTTACACGGCGGCCGAGGCGTTGGTGCGGCCGGCCCCGGTCCTGGCCGGAAGCCTTCAGCAGGTGCTTCGCCAGTACCACGTCAAGCGCGTCGTCCACGCCATGACGCCGGTCGAGGCCGACGGCCTTGCGGCGGCGCTGGAGCGCCTGACGGCCGGCCGATTCGAGGTTCGCCGCGGCAAGCCGCGACGTGCGTACTCGGCGCTGATGGCGGCGTTGGATTTGCCCGAATCCGTCGAGGGCGCCGACGAAGGGCACTTGGCGGGCATCGGGTTCCTGATGGTCGCCGGCAGCCCGTTTGCCGCGGCCATCGCACGCCGCCTGCGGCGCGCGGGCCATCCGGTGTACCAGTTCGGCCGCCTGGCCGAGGCGGCTTCGCATTCGTGACGTGTCCCCGGGGAAGACCATGTGCGGCATCGCCGGCCTGATCACTCGCGACGGCTCACCGGTTGACGTCGGCCTGCTGCGACGCATGGCCGCCGCCATGGCCCATCGCGGTCCCGACGAGCAGCGGACGTGGATCGACCCCGAACGGCCATCGTGCGGCCTGGCCCACGCGCGGCTGGCCGTGCTCGACCCAGCCGGCGGACGCCAGCCCATGACCGATCCGGACCATCCGCGGCGGGCCGTCGTCTTCAACGGCGAAATCTACAACCATCGCGACCTGCGGCGAGAACTGGAAGCTCGCGGACGCCGGTTCCTCAGCGATCACAGCGACACCGAAGTCCTCCTGCCGCTCTATGGCGAGTGCGGCGACGCCGTGCCGGAGCGTCTGCGCGGCATGTTCGCCTTCGGCCTCTACGACGGCCCCGGTGCGCGGCTTGTCCTGGCACGCGACCGCCTCGGCCAGAAGCCGCTCTACTGGACCGTCACGGACCGCTGCTTCGCCTTCGCAACGGAGTTGCCGGCGCTGGCGGCGGTGCCCGGCGTGTCGCGCGACCTCGACCGCGAGGCGCTCGGACTGTACCTCGTGCTCGGCTACGTCCCGGCGCCACTGACGATCTACCGCGGCGTCCGCAAACTGCCGCCGGCGAGCCGCCTGGTCGTGCCGCTGGACGCCTCCGGGGGGGGGGCGCTGACGCCGTCGCGGTACTGGACCCTTCCCGTGCCGTTGCAGGATGCCGCCAACGCTCCCGTGACCGACGACGCCGCGCTGGCAGCGGCGCTGCGCGACGCCGTGGCCGTGCGGCTCGAGGCCGACGTGCCCCTGGGCTTCTTCCTGTCCGGCGGGCTCGATTCGTCCCTGGTGGCGGCCCTGGCCAGGCAGGCGTGCCCGGATCGGCCCCTGCGGACGTTCTCGATGAGCTTTCCCGACGCCCGCTACGACGAGTCGCGATTCGCCGAACGCGTCGCACGCCACATCCGCGCCGAGCACACGCGGCTGGAACTCGCCCCGGCGTCGCTCCGGGAACTCCTGCCGACGATCGCGCGGACGTTCGGCGAGCCGTTCGCCGATGCGTCGGCGATTCCGACGTACCTGCTCTGCCGCGAGGCCCGACACCACGTGACCGTGGCCCTCTCGGGCGACGGCGGCGACGAGCTGTTCGGCGGCTACGATCGCTACCGCGCCGTCGCACTGGCGCAACGTCTGGACCGCGCCGACCCGCTGAAGTCGCTTCTGGCGCTCATCGGCAAGGCCGTGCCGCGGGGGAGCGATCTCAAGAGCCGCCGGTCGCGGCTGCGACGGTTTGCCGACGCGCTGGCCGACGACCCGGTGACGCGCTACCTGCGGTGGGTGTCGCCGTTTCATGAGGCGGATCCGGCGGCGATTGCCCGGCGCGAAGCGGGCCGCGGCGACGATCCGATGCGCGACGCGGCCGGCCATCTCCGGCAGTGTCTTCCCGGCGGCGCCTCGATGCCGTTCGCCGAACGGGTGAGGGCCCTGGACGTGGCCACGTATCTTCCGGGAGACGTGCTGACCAAGGTGGACCGGGCGTCGATGGCCCACGGCCTGGAGGTGCGTTCGCCGCTGCTGGACCATCGGCTGGCCGAGTTGGTCCTCTCGCTGCCGCTGGGCCGGCACGTGGGTCTGCGACGGCAGAAGACGCTGTTGCGGCGCCTGGCGGCGGGTCTGCTGCCGCCGGAGATTCTCGCCCGGCCGAAGATGGGGTTCGGCGTGCCGATCGCGGCGTGGCTGGCCGGGCCCGAGGCCGGCTGGATGCGCGAGCAACTGGCCGGTGGGCCACTCGCCGCGTCAGGGCTGGTTGACGGCGCCACCCTTCGCCGTTACATTGACGAGCACACAAGCCGTCGCGCGGACCACGGCCCGCGACTCTATTCGCTCCTGGTGCTGGATCAGTTCTTGCGCGACGGGCCGTGACACGTGAGCCGCAGGAGGACACGCATGAGCGAGCCGTTCGATTCTCCGCAGCCCGCCGCACGATCCTGGCGCGAGGCCGTGCGCGGCAACGTTCTGGCCATGGGCCTCGTGAGCCTGCTGACCGACGCCGGCAGCGAGATGGTGAATCCGCTGCTGCCGATCTTCATCACGGGCCTCGTCCCGGTGGGCTGGGCGGCCGTGTACGTCGGATTGATGGAAGGCGTCGCCGAGACCACGGCGAGTCTGCTCAAGATCTTCTCCGGCCGCATCAGCGACCGCCTCGGCAAACGCAAAGCCCTGGTCGTTCTCGGCTATGGGCTGTCGTCGCTGTGCCGTCCGCTGACGGGCCTGGCCGGGGCGGGCTGGCACGTCCTGGGGCTGAAGTTCGCCGACCGCATCGGCAAAGGCATTCGCACCAGCCCGCGCGACGCCCTGATCGGCGACTCCGTCGGACCCCGGCATCGCGGCCTGGCCTTCAGTTTCCATCGCATCATGGACCATATCGGGGCCATCATCGGCCCGGTCGTTGCCGTGGCGATCCTCTACGCCATGCTCGGCAGCGTTCTCTGGCGCGGGCACGGCGAACAGGCCACCGGCGACGAAATGCACGCGATGCGGTGGCTGTTCGCCGTGTCGCTGATACCCGGCATCCTGGCCATGGCGGCGCTGGTGCTGAAGGTCCGCGAGACAGCGCCCAGGGCCGCCCCGTCGTCGCCCGGCGCCGACTCGCGCCGAGCCGGCCTGCCCGGCCGCTTCTACGCCTTCGTCGCCATAGCCACGCTGTTCGCCCTTGGCAACAGCAGCGACTACTTCCTTCTCTACTACGCACGCGCCAGTTTCGGCTTCAGCATCCTCGAAGTCATGGCCTTGTGGATGGTGCTGCACTTCTCGAAGGTCGTCTTCAGCATTCCCGGCGGGGTGGTGTCAGACCGCATCGGGCGTCGGCCGGTGATTGTCGCCGGGTGGCTCGTCTATGCCGCGGTCTACCTCGGCCTGTCGCGGGCCGACACGGCCTGGCACCTCTGGGCGCTGGTGGCCGCCTATGGATTCTATTACGGAATGACCGAGGGCGTGGAGAAGGCCCTCGTGGCCGACTTCGTGCCCAGCCGGTTCCGAGGCACCGCCTACGGCATCTATCACGGAGCCGTCGGCATCGCCGCGCTGCCGGCCAGCCTGGTCTTCGGCCTGCTCTGGAAATACTGCGAACAGATGCAACCGGGGCTCGGTCCGATGGTGGCCTTCAGCGTGGGCGCGGCCCTGGCCGGCCTGGCGGCCGTGTTGCTGACGATCCTGCTCGGCACCGCACGCGGGACACGCCACGCCGCCGACGCGACGTCGACCGTGTAAGGCGACCCGCGCTACTTCCTGCGCAGCTCCACCATGCCGCCGCGCTCCAGCACGCGGAAGAACCGCAGCAGGTCCCCCATCGGCTGGTCGAACTCGGTCCGTACCAGCGCCGCGATCTCGGCCACCGAGCGCACTCCGTCCGCCCAGTAGCAGGCCGTCACATAAGGCATCCGCCAGCGAGGGTCGTCGAAGCCGTCGCGGTCCTTCGGCGGCACATTGTCGAACGTCGGCGCGCCCCAGAACTTCCGCACCGGCACGGTGCTGTGCTCCTCCTGGCCGCCGTCCTCCGGGCGCACCAGCGACGCCGGGTCCAGTGCCGGCAGCCGCGCGGCCACGGCCTCGGCCTCGCCGGCGCCGAGCCGGGCGGTCCACAGCACGCGGGCACGCCAGCGGTCGAGGAAGAAGGCCCGCCGCTCGGGCGACAGGTCGCCGGCTTCGGGGAAATCCGCCAGGGCCGCGGCCACCGTCGCTTCGGCCAGGGCGTTGCCCTCCTCGGGCCCGGCTTCGGCAAGCCAACGCACGGCCGCCGCCACGGCCGCCGTCGCCCGACGCATCGCCGACGGATCCAGGCACGACCAGTCGTCCATATTCGTGTGCCAGTGATAGGGCGCCTTCATGAAACAGACCGTCGGCACGCCCGCCGCCGGGTCGCACATGGCGTTGTCGCTCAGCGAGTGCGTCAGTTCCCGGGCCGGCAACGTTCCCTCGACACTCTCGGCCAGCTTCATCGCCCACCGCACCAGCGTGTCGACCGCCGCCGGCGACGCCTCGCTCGTACGATGGTACTGGGCCGGCCGCTCCGGCGTCTCGACCTCGCCCACACAATCCAGGTTCAGGCCCGCCACCGTCCGTTTCAGCAACTCGCCCCGGATCGTGTAGAACGCGTAGGTGCCGTAGCACTCGCTCGTCAGGAGGATCCGCACCCGCCGCCGCGGCCGCGGCATCGAGGCCATCAGACGCATCGCCTCGATCATCGCCGCACATCCCGACGCGTTGTCCAGCACGCCGATTTCGTACAGGTGCCCGACCAGCAGCACCTCCTCGTCGGTTTCGCCGGGCAGAACGCCCGTGACCACCGGCAGCGTCCCCTTGCCGAGCCGTCCTGTGACTTTGGCCTCCAGCATCACGCGGCCCGCCGCAACCATCTCGCGCAGACGCTGACTGGTCGATGCCGTGACCTGGAATCCCGTCATGCGGCAATCCGAGGCTTTCTGTGCCCACCCGTCGGCGGCATCCGACCAACCGTTGCTCCAGCCCAGTGCGTCCGGGTGACGGTCGGCGTGGAACACGTGCGAACTGATGACCGCCAGGGCGCCGACCTCCCGGGCGAACACCTTCATCGGCCCGCGGCCGGACAACGACGTCAGGATGAATGAGCCACGAAGCTTCCGGCGCTGCTCCGGCGTCACGGCCTTCGGGTCGTCCACGATGGCCAGCGGTCCGCGGACTCCGTTCGGCGGCGTCGGCTCGGACCACATGCAGCACGACAGCGGCTCGGACTTGCGGTCGCAGATCAGCTCCCGCTGCGGCTCCACCAGGCGCAGCGTCGCCTCGTCGGCCTCCCACGCCAGCGGCATGGTCCACGCCTGCATCCGGGTCCGCCCGTCGGCGGGGCAGGGCACGATCTCGACGTCCTGAACGCCGATCTCCCGCAACTGCCCCGCGGCATAACGCGCCGTCCGGGCGAACGCCGTATAGTCCGACTCCCGGTCGCTCTGCCACAGGGCGTACACCCAGTCGAGCGTCTGCGGCTCGTCGTATCGCTCCAGCATCTCCGCCACCATCGGGCCCAGGCGATCCTTCAGTCGGCTTTCCATCCACGGCTCCTTGGTCGTCACGACACTACGGTTCCACACGTCCGCGAAGCGCACGCTCCAGGTACGCCAGGGCGTAGCGCATGCGGCTCTTGATCGTGCTCTCGCCGACGCCCGCGATCTCGGCGATCTCCTTGAACGCCAGACCCTCGAATATCCGCAGCGCAATCACCTCGCGGTACATCGGGTCCAGCTCCGCTACGGCCTCGTGCAGCAGCCGGTCCTGTTCCTGACGCGACAACGGTTCCAGCGGCCCGTCGCTGCCGTCGCTGAGCCACTGCACCGCGCCGGCCGCCTCGTCGCCGCCGACGGGGCCGCGCTCGAGGCTCGTCGTGCGGCGGCGCTCCGCCCGGCGCAGCTCGTTCTGGCACAGGTTGTGGGCAATCCGATAGGCGTAGGTGGAGAACCGGGCTGTCTCGCGGTACTGCTGTCGCCTCTGGAAGATGTTCAGGAACGTCTGCTGGTAAATGTCGCGGGCCGCGTCCGAGTCGTGCAGAAAACGGTAGGCGTAGCTCACAATGCGGCGCTCGTACCGACCCAACAGGAGCTCGAAGGCTTCGAGGTCCCCCGCCGCGCAGGCTCGCATCAACTGCTCGTCCGTCCTTGCCTCTGGCTCGGTCATAGCGACGCCGATTCGCTGACGTTCGTTGCCCCCGAGCCGCCGCCGCGACGGCCCCGACGGGACGCCTTACTGCTCCTGGCCGTTCTCGCCGCCGCCTTCCTCCTCCGGCACCACGCGAGCCACCGCCTGGAGTTTGTCGCCCTCTTTCAGGCGGATGATCCGAACGCCCTGCGTCGCGCGCCCGATGATGCGCAAGTCCTTCACCGCAATCCGCTGAACCATCCCGTGGCTCGTCGTCATCACCAGGTCGTCCTGGTCGCGGACCATCATCATCGAGATGACCTTGCCGTTGCGGTCCGACGCCCGGATGTTGATGATGCCCTGGCCGCCGCGACCCTGCAAGCGGTATTCGCTGAAATCCGTCCGCTTCCCATAGCCCTGCTCGCACACCGTCAGCAGCGACGCGCTGTCGTTGACCACCGTCATCCCGATCACGCGGTCGCCCTTGCGCAGCTTGATGCCCCGCACGCCCTGTGTCGCCCGCCCCATCGGCCGGCATTCCTTCTCGTGGAATCGAATCGCCTGCCCGTCCCGCGTTCCGACCACGATCTCGTCGTTCCCGTGCGTCAACTCACACGCGATCAACTGATCGCCCTCGTCCAGGTTGATCGCGATGATGCCGCCTCGCTTCGGGCGGCTGTAGGCTTCCAGCGGCGTCTTCTTCACCGTCCCGCCCGCCGTCGCCATGATCAGGTGCCGGTCGTCGAACTCGCGCACCGGAATCATCCCCGCCACGGTCTCGTCCTTGCGCATTTCGAGCACGTTCACCAGGGCCCGCCCGCGACTCTGACGCGACAACTGCGGTATGTCGTACACCTTCAGCCAGTAGCACTGGCCAATGTTCGAGAAGAACAGAATGTAGTCGTGCGTCGACGCCACGAACAGGTACTCGATGAAGTCGTTGTCCTTGGTGTCGCTGCCGATCACGCCCTGGCCGCCCCGACCCTGACGCCGGTAGCTGGTCACCGGAAGACGCTTGATATAGCCGCCGTGGCTGATCGTGACCACCACGTTCTCCTCGGCGATCAGGTCCTCGATGTCGAAGTCGCCCACCTCGTTCGTCAGTTCGCTCCGACGCGCGTCGCCGAACTTCTCCGACATCTCGTCCAGATCCGTCACGATGATGTCCAGCACCAGGCGCTCGTCGCGCAGAATCGCCTCGTATCCCTCGATCTCCTCGCGCACGGCCGCCCACTCGTCGCGGAGCTTCTCGATCTCCAGCCCCGTCAGACGCTGCAACTGCATCCCCAGGATTGCGTCCGCCTGGCCGCTCGTGTAGTTCAGCGGCTCGGCCAGCGCCTCCAGCAGCAGCTTGTTCTTCGGGTCCGATTTCTTCCCCGTCAGGTTCTTGAACGTGAACGGCCACTTCTTGGCCATCAGCCGCTCTTTGGCCGTCGGCACATCCGGGCTCTTCTTGATCAGCTCGATGATCTCGTCGATGTTGGCCACGGCGTAGAGCAAGCCGATCAGCACGTGCTCGCGACGCCGGGCCCGCGCCAGCAGGAAGCTCGTCCGACGACGGATCACCGTCTTGCGGTGCTCGACGTAGTAGTACAACATCTCCTTCAGCGTCAGCGTCCGCGGGCGGTTGTTCACCAGCGCGATGTTGATGATCGACACGTTCGACTGAAGCGGCGTGAACTGGAAGAGCTGGTTGATGACGACGTTGGCGTCCTCGCCGCGCTTGGTCTCGATCACCAGACGCATGCCCTCGCGGTCGCTCTCGTCACGCAGGTCCGCGATGCCCGGAATCTGGTCCGCCTTGACGCAATCGGCGATGCGGTCGATGATCCGCGTCTTCAGCACGCCGTAGGGAATCTCCGTCACCACGATGCTCTGCTTGCCGCCGCGACCCTCCTCCGTGTGCAGCCTCGCGCGTAGCGTGATGTTGCCACGGCCCGTCTCGTAGGCCTGAACGATGCCCTTGACCCCGCAGATGATCCCGCCCGTCGGAAAGTCCGGGCCCTTGACGAACTTCATCAGGTCCCGCACCGTGCAGTCCGGATGATCGATCAGGTGCTTCGTCGCATTGCAGACCTCGACGAGGTTGTGCGGCGGAATGCTCGTCGCCATGCCCACCGCGATGCCCTGGGAGCCGTTGCAGATCAGGTTCGGGAACTTCGCCGGCAGAATCTCCGGCTCGGTCGTCGTCTCGTCGTAGTTCGGCGTGAAGTCCACCGTGTCCAGCTTCAGGTCGTCCAGCATCGCCTCGGTGATGCGCGTCAGCCGGGCCTCGGTGTACCGCATGGCCGCCGCCGGATCCCCGTCGATCGACCCGAAGTTCCCCTGCCCGTCCACCAGCGGATAACGCATGTTGAAGCCCTGGGCCATGCGCACCAGCGTCGGGTATACCACGCTTTCGCCGTGGGGGTGGTAGTTGCCGCTCGTGTCGCCGGCGATCTTCGCGCACTTGCGAAACCGCCCGCGCGACGACAGCCCAAGGTCGTTCATCGCCACCAGGATGCGACGCTGCGACGGCTTCAGGCCGTCCTCCACGCGCGGAAGGGCTCGGCTGACGATGACGCTCATCGCGTACGTCAAGTACGAGTCCTTCAACTCCTCCTCGATGTGCAGTTCCTGAACGTTATCGTTGTTGTTCAGTTGTTGAATGTCGGCCAAGACTGTCCTCGCCTTCCCTGGTGGCAGAAATCACGCACGCCGTCGCCGGACCAGGTCCGGTCCAGCGCTCGTCGAAGGGTCCAATACGCGTGGCCGAGAGGTGCTCGGCTGTGGGTCCCGATCGGCAGAAAAAACCCTTGTTTTTCGAGGTCCCATAGGGGCGGCGCACCCTCGAAAAACCATCCCTAGAGGGTATCAGAACGGGCCTCTTTTTGCAAAGATTTTCGACGTCCTTTTCACGGCCCTGACACGGTCTTCCACGCCTGCGGGCAGGGGGTTCTCGGCCTCCATCCGGCCGGAGCGACGAATTACTTTGACCCCCTCGCCGGCGGACCTTAAGATTGCCCCCGAAAGGCAGATTCGCATGAAGATCGCACTGGCCCAGACTAACCCCATTGTTGGCGACATTGGCGGCAACGCCGAAATGATCCGCCGCCACATGGCCTGCGCCCGCCGCCAGGGGGCGCGCCTCGTCGTCTTTCCCGAACTGGCCCTGGTCGGCTATCCGCCGCGCGACCTCCTCCTGAAGGGCGGCCTTGTCGAGGCCAACCTCGCCGCACTGGAGTCGCTGGCCGCCGAGACCCACGGCTTGGCCGCCGTCATCGGCTACGTGGATCGCAACACGTCCGGCGTCGGGCGACCGTTTCACAATGCCCTGGCCCTGCTCGACGGCGGACGCATCGTTCAGCGAAAGTTCAAGACGCTGTTGCCCACCTACGACGTCTTCGACGAAACGCGCTACTTCGAGCCCGGTCCGGCCGCCGTTGTCGTCGAGATCGACCGCGTCCGACTCGGGCTCAGCGTTTGCGAGGACATCTGGAACCCCGACGACCCCGACATGGTCCACCTGTACCGAGAGGACCCCATCCGCGAACTGGCTCGCGCGGGAGCTCAGGCCGTCGTTAACATCTCCGCCTCGCCGTTCGTCCTGGGCAAGCACGCCACGCGGCTCCGCCTGGTGCGGCTCCAGGCCGCCACCCATGGCCTGCCCGTCCTCTACTGCAACCAGGTCGGCGGCAACGATGAACTCATCTTCGACGGCGCCTCGATGGCCGTCGCTCCCGACGGCCGTCTGATGGCCCAGTGCCGCGACTTCGAGGAAGACATGGCCGTGGTCGACCTGCCCGTGCCGGGTCGCGGGGCAGGGCAGGCTGTGGCGCCCGCCGATGCCGTGCCGGCCGAGGCCTTGCCACGCCAGGGCGTCGCGTCGCTCCACGCCGCACTCGTCCTCGGCCTCGGCGACTACTGCCGCAAGTGCGGCTTCACCGATGCCGTCCTCGGGCTCAGCGGCGGCATCGACTCGGCCCTGGTCGTCTGCCTGGCCGCCGAGGCCCTGGGCCCCGACCACGTCACGGCCGTCGCCATGCCCTCACGCTACAGCAGCGCCCAGAGCCTGGCCGACGCCAAGTGTCTGGCCGCCAACCTCGGCGTCCGCTTCGAGACCGTCGCCATCGATGCCGTCCACCGCGCCTACGAGCAGACGCTCCACGATATCTTCTCCGGTCTGGCCCCCGACGCCGCCGAGGAGAACGTCCAGGCCCGCGTCCGCGGCGCCATCCTCATGGCCCTCAGCAACAAGTTCGGCTGGCTCCTCCTGGCCACCGGCAACAAGAGCGAACTGGCCACCGGCTACTGCACCCTCTACGGTGACATGTGCGGCGGTCTGGCTCCCATCGGCGACGTGCCCAAGCTCATGGTCTACGACCTGTCGCGCTACATCAACCGCACGCGCGAGATCATTCCCGAGGCGATCCTCACCCGCGCCCCCACGGCCGAGCTGAAGCCCAATCAGACCGATCAGGACACCCTGCCGCCTTACGACCTCGTCGATCGTATCGTGGAGTTGTACGTCGAGCAGCAGGTGCCGCTCGAAGGGCTTCTGGCTGCCGGCATCGACGCCGACACCGCCCGGAGAATGGTGCGGATGATCGACCGGGCCGAGTACAAACGACGCCAGGCCGCCCCCGTCCTCAAAGTCACCAGCCGCGCCTTCGGCATGGGCCGACGCATGCCCATCGCCCAACGCTACCGCCCCTGCGAGTGAGCCCCAACGCCTCCCAAGCCGTAGGGTGGGTCCCCCGGACCCACGCGTGTTCCGCACACGTCTGCACAAGGTAGGGTGGCTGCTCCGCAGCCACGCGGTTACTGACATCGGCGGCTACTCTTCGACAGTGCTCGGAACCTGACGGCAAGCAGCCGCCCTGCGTGCTTCGCTCCCCGTAGGGGCGGCTCGCGAGCCGCCCTTCATTGCCATGCAAACCGTTGCCATGCCACGCGCCGCCCTACGTGCTGGAGCCATGGCCGCGTGACGTCGTTCCCGAGCACCGGTCGAGGGGCGGCCATGCCCGTGGCCTTGCTCATTCCGCCACGGCCAGCCCCTCAACAGCCCGCAGCACCGCCTCGGTTCCCAACGTCAGGTGCTCGATGCTCACGTGCTCGTTCTTCGTGTGAGCCGCGCCCACGCCCCCCGGCCCCATGACCACCGACTGGATGCCTCCGACGTGGTGGAAGATGGTGCTGTCGGTGCGGGCATGGAGAATCTCGCACGCCGGCCGCATGCCCGTGGCCCGGATGGCATCGCGACAGGTGCCGATCAACTCACGGTCGTCGCACACGTGCCCGACGATCTCACGCTGCGGCTCCCAGGAGATCCACCCCTGCGGCAACTCGCCGGCCAGGCGGTCCATCCGACGGCAAAGCTCCGCACTGTCTCCGTCCGGCAGCAGCCGGCAGTTGATCAGCAACTCGCACCGTCCCGGAATCACGTTCACACCCTGGCGCGCCTCCACCTCGGTCACGGTCGCCAGATCCGACAGCTCGACCTGCGAGTTCCACACGGTGTACGTCTTCCGCTGCATCGTGGCCGGATCGAACGCCTTCTCCAGGGCCTCGATAACGCGCGCCGCACGGTACACGGCGTTTACGCCCTTACCCGGATGCGCCGAGTGGCACGCCTTGCCGTGCACCGTCACCGCCAGGTTCATGATGCCCTTGCACCCCACGTGGATGCCCATGCTCCTGGAACTGCGCATTGTGCCTTCCAGCACGATGCACCGCGATGCCTCGCACTCGCGGGCCGCACGGTACGCTCCGTTCTCGCCGCGGCGGGTGCTCTCCTCCCAGACCGTCAGCGCAAACGTCACCCGCTGATTGAGCCGCCGGCCGGCGAGATGGCGGACGATCTCCAGGACCGAGGCCACGCCCGCCTTGTCGTCCGACGCGCCGCGACCCAGCAGCTTGCCCGCCGAGACCTTGCCGCTGTACGGGTCGCCCGCGTAGTCCCCGGGCGGCACCGTGTCCAGGTGGGCGTTCAGCAGCAACCCCGCCCCGCCGCGACCCAGCGAGCCGATCACATTGCCCGCCTTGTCGATGTGGGCATCCCGGGCTCCGGCCTCGCGCAATGCCGCCACCACGTCGCGGGCTATCGTGTCGCATTCTTCCCAACTCGGAATCTGAACCAGGCGGGACAGGTCGGCTACCAGACGCTTGCGGTTGATCCTCATACACCCTTTCCTGCTGTCGTGTTCGCTCTGCTTGAACGGATCAGGCCAGGCCCCGTGCCTCGGCCAGCTCGGCGAACAGGGCTTCGTACTGTGCAACGAATCGGTCTGTGGCGTAGTGTTCGCGAAGGTGTGCCTTCGCCCGTGCCGCCATCTGTCGCGACTGCTCCGCGTGGCGAATCGACTGGAACACGCCGGCGGCGATGCTCTTCGGGTAGCCCGGCTCGATGAGTCTGCCGCAACGGCCCCCGTCGGCCAGGTGCCGCAGGCCCTCGACGTCAGGCAGCACCACCGGCACGCCCAGCGCCATCGCCTCCAGAGCCGCGAAGCTCGATTCCCCTCGCCGGCTGGGCAGCACAAACACGTCCGCCCGCCGCAGCACGGTCGCCAGATCGTCCCGGCGCCCCAGAAAATGAACCCGCGAGCCCACGTCCAGCCGCGACGCCTCTTCGGCCAGGCGGCTCCGCTGCGGACCCTCGCCGACAATCCACAAGTGCAGCCGCTGATCGGCATAACGCAGAATGCTCAGCGCCCACACCAGGTGCAGCAGCCCCATGGGCGGCGTCAGCGGACACGCCGTCACGGCCACATTCCAGCCCGCCGGCACCTCAGGCAGCGGCAAAGCCGGTGTGGCCGCCTCCGACGGCTCCGTCTCGACACCCGGCCGGATGAGCTGCACGCGGCCGTTGTCGCCGCACGCCAACCCAGCCCGCGAGGCCGTCGCTTCGTTG
>Ga0123328_1002907_pt1 | contig 15030 bp, 17 predicted proteins | sample BioC12SIPDNA_2_FD_89702 | JGI IMG/M metagenome (GOLD analysis project Ga0123328, IMG submission 89702) | Anaerobic biogas reactor microbial communites from Washington, USA - Biogas_R1_A C12 SIP DNA | ecosystem: Engineered > Bioreactor > Anaerobic > Unclassified | place: Washington, USA...
CAGCTCGGCCATCATGTCGTACTCGTAACCCATGACCTCGCCGGACTGCGGGTGCTCGAACTGGAACGGCGTGTACAGGTTCTCGACCGCGATCACAATCTCCTGCCCGCCCAGATCCGGCAGATCGGTATAGACCGGACCGGCCGCCGAAGCGGGAATGAGCGACACTGCCAGCACCGCCAACAGCGCGCCGATTGCCACAAGCCTTCGTCCAAACATGCCTGCTCTCCTCAGAATTGTCCTAGATGCTGCCGTAAACCACATGCTTAGTGTAGTGTTCAACCTGCAGTTCTGCAAGCGATCCTCTTAGAAAAAACGCACAGCCGAAGCGGTCTGTGAGCGGGGATCATTGACAACCGTCGGTGTGACTTCCGGCACTGTAGCCCTGGCGCTAAACGCTCTAGTATTGGTGCGAAGAATGTTTGTGAAGGAGAGCACAAATGCTAGCTGCGGGCTTAGGGATTGCCGCCGTCGTCTGTGCGGTTTTGGCGATCCGGGCAAGCCGCCTCCTTTCTGCCGCGCTCTGGCTGGCCGCCGTGAGCGCGCTGGTGTCGATCCTGCTCTATGAGCTGGGCGCGCGTCAGGTGGCGGTGATTGAACTGAGCGTTGGGGCGGGGTTGGTGACGGTGCTGTTTGTGTTCGCGATTAGCGTCGCGGGCGACGATGGGCTCCGCGAGGGTGAAGCGCTTCCCCGCTGGCTGACGGTGGGCGCGGTCGGCGCGCTGCTCGTGCTGCTGGTCGGGATGGCGCTGCCGCTGGGCGAGGTTGACGTCAACGCCGGGGGGTTCTCGATTGAGGCGATGTTGTGGGATCAGCGCGCGCTCGATGTGCTGGTGCAGATCGTGTTGATCTTCACCGGCGTGCTGTGCCTGCTAGGGCTGTTGGCGGAAAGCCGCTTGCCCGCGCAGCCACCCACACAGGCCCTCACTGAGAACGTCGAGCGTCCAGACGCGCTGCCGGTCGAGCCGGAACCTGCCGAGCCGGAGCACGAGCCAGCGCTGGAGGAAATGCCTTTATGAACACGATAGAAATCGTGCTGGTCGCCGCATTTGCGTTGGTCGGCGTCGGGTTGTACGGGCTGCTGGCCACGCGGAACCTGATCAAAGTGGTGATCGCGCTGCAGATCATGATCAAGGGCGCGCTGCTGGCGCTGGTGATGGCTGGGCGCGCGACCGACCAGGTGGCGCTGGGGCAGAGCCTCGCGCTGACGGTCATTGTGGCGGATACGGTCGTCGCGGTGATCGGGCTGGCGTTTGCGGTCCAGGTCAAACGGATGCGCGGCACGCTCGATCTGCACGCGCTGTCAGAGTTGCGAGGGTGAGACGATGACGGACTGGTTGATTGGTCTGACGATTGTTCTCCCCTGGGTTGGGGCACTCGCGGTGTGGATGGCGGGTGACGATCGCGCCGAAATTCAGCACCGGCTGGCGGTTGTGTTTTCTGTGGCAGCGGGTGTGTGCTCGCTGCTTTTGCTTCCGTCGTATGGAGATGGTCCGGCGCTGAGTATCGAAGTCGGCAGCGTGTTCGGCACGTTTACGTTCGTGCCAGACGGGCTGGGGCTGTTCCTCAGCGCGGTGGCCACGGTCGTGGGCAGCCTCGCGGTGATCTTCTCGGTTGATTACATGCGCGGCGAGGCGAGCCTGGGCCGCTATTACGCGCAGATACTGCTGTTCATCGGTGCGATGGTCGGGCTGGCGCTGAGCGGCAGCCTGTTCCTGATGTTCGTATTCTGGGAAATCACGGCGCTGTGCTCGTACGCGCTGATCGCGTTCTACAACGACGATCCGAAAGCGGTCGCGGGCGGGTTGCGCGCGCTGATCATCACGCAGTTGGGCGGGCTGGGCTTGCTGGCGGGCGCGCTGATCGCTTACGCCTACCTGGGCGACACGCAGATCAGCACGTTCCTGGCGCAGGCGGACACGCTGCCGTCGGGCGTGCTGGCGGTGATGGCGTTCGGTGCGCTGGCGGCGGCTGCAGCCAAGTCTTCACAGGTTCCGTTCCACACGTGGCTCCCCGGCGCGATGGAAGCGCCGACGCCGGTCAGCGCGCTCATTCACGCGGCGACGATGGTCAACGCGGGTGTGTATCTGCTGGCGCGCTTCTACCCGGCGTTTGCGAGCGTCAATGGCTGGGAGACCGCGGTCGTGATCGTCGGGCTGCTGTCGGCCTTCCTGGCGGCGCTGATGGCGCTGTTCGCGACCGACCTCAAGCGCGTGCTGGCCTACTCGACCATCAGCCAGCTTGGCTACATGGTCTACGCGGTGGGCGTGGGCGGCGTGTTCGCCAGCCAGTTCCACCTGCTGAGCCACGCGGTCTTTAAGGCGCTGTTGTTCCTGGCGGCGGGCGCGGTCATTCACGGCGTCGGCACGCGGGATATGCGGCAGATGGGCGGGCTGCGCAAGGACATGCCGTTCGTGCGGACGGTCTTCGTGATTGGCGCGCTGGCGCTGGCCGGGCTGCCGATCCTCAACGGTTTCTGGAGCAAGGAACTGGTGCTCGAAGACGGGCTGCATCACGGGCCGGTCTGGGCTTATGCGGGGATGCTGCTCGCGGCGGGTATCACGGCGCTGTACACCTTCCGCATGGTGTGGCTGGTCTTCTATGGCGAGCGGCGCGGCGAAGGTCACGCGCACGACGCGGGGCAGGCGATGAAGCTGTCTACTGGCATCCTGGCGGCGGGCACGTTGACGACCTGGCTGCTGGCGGGCGGGTTTGGCAAGATGCTCACCGAGAGCTTGCCGTTCCATGACCTGCACGCGCCCGGCGCGCTCGACCTGTACGAGACAATTCTCACAGCTCCGGCGACGTACCTCGCGCTGGCGGTGATCGCGATCGGGCTGGCGGCGTGGTGGTTCCGCGACCGGCTGGCGTGGGTTGGCGAGGCGGTGCCCTGGCTGGCGCGCGCGGCGGACGCAGATTTCGGCTTCGAGTGGCTTAACCAGCGCATTGTGACGGCGACAACCTCGGCGGGCGAGGCGCTGCGTGTGACGCAGACCGGCCTGCTGAACTGGAACGTGCTCGGGATTGTCGGCGGGCTGGTGATCGTGCTGGCTGTGCTGGCGCTGGGAGCGTAAGGCGATGAGTGATATGACAGCTTTCACCTGGATGATCGCGCTACCGCTGCTGGCGACGCCGGTGATCTACCTGATCGGGCGGCTGGCGCGGGACGATGGCCGCGCGGCGCGCTGGGCGGCGCTCATCGCGCTGCTAATCACGTGGATCCCCTTCGCGCAGGCGGCGTCCGACCTCGGCGACGGCCCGCAAACGTACACCCTCGGCGCGATCGCGCTGCGCCTGGACGATTTCGCGCTGCTGTTGGCGGCGCTCTCGCTAGGGCTGGGCACGCTGGTCACGCTCTACTCCGGCCCATATATGCAAGCCGAAGAAGGTCAGGAGAAATACTACGCGTCGCTGGTTGCCGTGATCGGCGTGATGATCGGCCTCGGCTGCGCGGCGGACCTGTTCAACCTGTGGGTGTGGTTCGAGGCGATGGCGGTCTCGACGTTCCTGCTGGTCGCTTTCTACCACGAACAACCCGCCTCGCTCGAAGCGGGCGTGAAGTATCTGGTGCAGAGCGCGGTGGGATCGGTGCTGGTGCTGATGGGTATCGCGCTGGTGCTGGCCGAAACCGGCTCGCTCGATCTGGCGACGATTCGCGCGGAAGCGGACAGCACGACCATGCTGCTCGCGGCGGGCGCGCTGATGACGATCGGCTTCGGCGTCAAGGTGGCGATGGTTCCCATGCACACGTGGCTGCCGGACGCGCACTCGCAGGCCCCGAGCGGGATCAGCGCCATGCTCTCCGGCGTGGTGATTGAAGCCGGGCTGGTTGCGCTGCTGCGCGCGCTCGGTGCGCTCGGCGGGGTGACCGGCTCGTGGGGCGAGCTGCTGATGCTCTTTGGCGCGTTGAACATGGTCGCCGGGAACCTGCTGGCGCTGCGCCAGCAACAGGTTAAGCGGCTGCTGGCGTACTCCAGCCTCGCGCATGTCGGCTACATGCTGGTCGGCGTGGGGATCGCGGTGTACGCGCGCGAGGCGACCGGCGCACAGGGCGCGCTGTTCCACATGCTGAACCACGGCATGATGAAGGGGCTGGCGTTCCTCGCGGCGGGCGCGCTGCTGTACACGTTGCACGTCGCGGTGGGCGATCATGGCCCGCTGACACGGCGCGATCTCGACGGCGCAGCCAGCCGCTATCCGCTGATCGTGCTCGGCTTTAGCGTCGCGGTGCTCGGCCTGGGCGGGCTGCCGCCGCTGGCCGGGTTCATGTCGAAGTGGCAGATTTTCGCTGCTGGGTTCGAGACGCAGAACCACTGGATCGAAGCGCTGGCGATCTTCGCCGGGCTGAACAGTGTGCTCTCGCTCGGCTATTACGCGCCGCTGGTCAACGCAGCCTATCGCCACGCGCCGTCGGAAGCGGTACAGCGCGGCCAGCCGGTCCCGGTGCTATTGCAGGCCCCGGTGATTGTGCTGACGATCGCGGTGGTCGCGGTTGGCGTGTGGCCGCCGCTGCTCCAATGGCTCTCGGAGCCAGCGGGTCGGGCGCTGCTGGCGGTGTTCGGCTTCTAGAGGTTGCCTCCATCCTTCCGACCTGCGGTCGGCTTTCCTTCCCCCAGAGCGAGGGAAGGAAAAGAATGGGGCGGACTCCCCTTCCCTCATTTGGGGGAAAGGGGCTGGGGGATGCGGGAAATCACCGGCGCAGGTGCAGTACATGCTCTAGCCGCGCCGGAAAAACGGGAGAGACGAGACGATGGAAGACATTCTGCTGGCGCCGCCGATCGCGTTTGCGATTTACCTCGTGCTGACCGGCGTGCTGACGGGCTTTGGGCGGGCGCTAGCCGGCCCAAGCACCGAGCTGACCGAGATGAAGATAAGCACCTACGCGAGCGGCGAAGCGCCGCCGGTTAGTCCGGCGGTGCCCGGCTATCGACAGTTCTTTGTGATCGCGCTGTTCTTCGCGGTGCTGCACCTCGGCGTGCTGATGCTGGGGAGCAGCGATCTTTCGTGGACTGGGGCCGCCTATCTCATCGGGCTGATCCTGGCGCTGCTGGCGCTGATACTCGGTTAGCGCGGGACAGTGAGGAGACGGATATGACACTCAATCTTGATCAAACGTGGCAGTCAGCGCTGGACAAGGTGCGGACCTGGGCGCGGATCAACTCTCCCTGGGCCATCCACTTTAACAGCGGGTCATGCAACGGCTGCGATATCGAAATTCTGGCGACGCTCACGCCGCGCTATGACGTTGAACGTTTCGGGATCAAGCTTCAAGGCAGCCCGCGCCACGCCGACGTGCTGATTTGCACCGGACCCGTCACACGACAGGCGCGCGAGCGGCTGATCCGCATCTACGAGCAGATGCCCGAGCCGAAGTTCGTCATCGCGGTGGGTTCGTGCGCGCTGTCGGGCGGCGCGTTTCGCGGCTGTTACAACATCATGGGCGGCATCGACCAGGTGATCCCGGTGGATGCATACGTCCCTGGCTGCCCGCCGCGCCCAGAAGCGATTATCGACGGCGTGGTAAAGCTGCTGGCGAAGCTGCAGGGGAAAGACACGTCCGGCGAGCCGATTGTGATCGCAGAGCCGACCGAAGACCCCGCCGCCGCGCTGGTTCAGGATGGCGATGTAGAGGAAACGGACGCGTGATGAACATCGAAACGTGTTTGCAGACAGCGACAGAGCGACTTGCTGATTGGACGCAGGAAAGCGCCGAGCCAGAGGCGGGCCGCGTGGATCTCGTGATCGCGCCGGGCGATCTGGTGGCGGCGGCGGGCGCGCTGATGGACGCGCGCTGGGGCTACCTGGTCGCGATTACCGGGCTGGACCTGGGGCCGGACGATGGGCGGTTGGAAGTGTTGTACACCTTCGCGGGTGGCGCGGCCCTGCTGACGCTGCGCGTGCCCGTCCCGCGCGATGATGCGAAGGTTCCCTCACTGGTGAGCGTGATCCCCTCGGTGAGTTTTTACGAGCGCGAGTTGATGGAAATGTTTGGCGTGACGGTTGAGGGGACGCCCAATCCCGATAAGCTCTTTTTGCCGGAAGACTGGCCGGATGGCGTTTACCCGCTGCGTAAAGACTTTTCGATGGAGCAGCTTAACAGGCAGGCCGAGGAGTAGGTGATGGCTACTGAGAAGTTTGTGATCCCGATCGGCCCGCAACACCCCGCGCTCAAAGAGCCGGGCCACTTCGAGTTTGATGTGGATGGTGAGGTCGTGAAAGGCGCCAGCGTGCGCCTCGGGTACGTGCATCGCGGCATCGAGAAGGGCGCCGAAACGCGCAACTATGTGCAGGCGGCGTACCTGGTCGAGCGCATCTGCGGCATTTGCTCGCATGTCCACGCGACCGCTTTCAGCCTGGGTGTGGAGCGGCTGGCAGGCGTCGAAGCGCCGCCGCGCGCGCAGGCGATCCGGCAGATCGTCGCGGAGCTGGAGCGCATCCACAGCCACATGCTGTGGGTCGGCGTGGCCGCGCACGAAGCCGGGTTCGACACGCTGTTCATGTATTCGTGGCGGGACCGCGAGACGGTGATGAACTTGCTCGAAGGCATCACTGGCAACCGCGTCAATTACTCTGCGAATGTGCTCGGCGGTGTGAAATGCGACATCGGGCCAGAGCAAGCCGAAATGATCCGGACCGGGCTGGCGTTCCTAGAGGAGCGCACGCAGCACTACCTCGAAGTCGTTTCGACTGACGCGATGTTTCTGCGCCGCACGCGTGGTATCGGCATCATGACGCGCGACGATGCGGAGCGGCTCGGCGTGGTTGGGCCGACAGCGCGCGCTTCGGGCGTGCCGCGCGATGTCCGCGTGGACTCGCCCTACCTGCTCTACCACGAGCACCCGGTCGAGCTAGTCACCGAAGAGGCGGGCGACCTCGAAGCACGCTTCAAGGTGCGCGTGCGCGAGCTATTCGAGAGCTATCGTGTGATCCGCGAGCTACTCGACGCGCTACCCGAAGGCGATCTGACGACCCGCATCCCGCGCCGCATCAAACCGGCGGAGACGATCAGCCGGGTGGAAGCGCCGCGTGGCGAGCTGTTCTACTTCATCAAGAGCAACGGCACTGACACCGCCGAGCGCGTGAAGGTCCGTACGCCTACCCTGCCGAACATGGCGTCGGTAGTGGTGACGTCGGTCGGGCACCAGCTCGCGGACGTGCCGATGATCCTGGCCGGTATCGACCCGTGCTTCTCCTGCAACGACCGCATGACCGTCGTCCGCCGCGACGGCGACAAGGAGGTCTGGACGTGGGAGCAGTTGCGGCAGTATGGGATTGAGTGTTACCGATGAGCACAATTACCGCACTGATTGCGCTGCTGTTCTTCCCCGGCGGTCTGGTGATTCTGCTGGCGGGGATGGCGTACGAGTGGGCGGACCGCAAGCTGGTCGCGCGCTTTCAGAATCGCATCGGTCCGCGCTGGTTCCAGCCGCTGGCCGATAACGTCAAGCTGCTGGCGAAAGAAGAGGTCGTGCCGGAAGGCGTGCATCGCGGGTTGTTTATCGCGCTGCCGGTGATTGCGCTATCTGGCGCGCTGACCGCGGTGCTGTATGTGCCGGTCTTCGGGCTGGCGCCCGCATCGAGCTTCGGCGGCGACCTGATCGTGACAATCTACCTGCTCAGCTTGCTGACGCTGTGCACCGGGCTGGCGGGCGCAAACACGCTCAACCGCTTCTCGTTGGTGGGCGCGACGCGCACGCTGACGCAGATGTTTTCGTACGAAGCGCCGTTCTTGCTGGCGCTGCTTGGCCCCGCGCTGGCAGCAGGAAGCTGGCGCATCAGCACGATCGCGGACTATGGCGCTGACAATCTGCTGATCCTGGTGCAGCCGATCGGGTTCATCGTGGCGATGATCGGCCTGATGGGCAAGTTAGAGCTGCCGCCTTTCGACGCGCCAGAAGCCGAGACGGAGATCGTGGCGGGCGCGCTGACGGAATACAGCGGTCGCGGGTTGGCGCTGTTCCACCTGGGTAAGGGCGTGGAACTGATCGTCGGGCTGACGCTGATCGCGGCCTTTTACCTGGGCGGCGTGGCGAACCCGATTGCCTTCTTCGCCAAGACGCTGGGGTTGTTGGTGGTGCTGGCCGGGCTGCAATCGCTGCTGGCACGCCTGCGGATTGACCAGACAGTTGGTTTGTGGTGGCGCTATGGCGCGATTCTCGGGTTGGTGCAGTTTCTGGTATTGATCGCGTGGGAGGGGTTGGTGGCATGAAGGTTATGACGATGTGGCGGGACGCGTTGCAGGGGCTGATCAAGCGCCCGGCGACGCAGCGTTACCCGTTCGTACGCCAGGAAGCGCCGGAGCGGTTGCGCGGGCATCTGGTGTGGGATCCAGACAGTTGCACCGGGTGCGGTCTGTGCGCCAAAGACTGCCCGGCGGACGCGATCGAAGTGATCGTGCTCGATAAGAAGGCGAAGCGCTTTGTCTTCCGCTATCACGTCGACCGGTGCACCTTCTGCGCGCAGTGTGTCGCAAGCTGCCGCCAGGGCTGCCTGTCGATGCTGAGCGATCGGTGGGAGTTGGCAGCGTTCGATAAGGACTCGTTCCTGGTTCAGTATGGGGATGAAGCGGATGTCGAAGCCGCGCTGGCAGGCGAGCCTGAACCAGACGCTACGCCAGCGGAGTAATCCGCCGCGCGTCGCGGTAGTGGGCGTTGGGCACGAACTTAACGGTGATGACGCCGCCGGGTTGGCGGTGGTGCGCGCGCTGAAAAGCGCGCTATCACCGTGCGATCGCGTGCTGCTCGTCGACGCGGGCCCCGCGCCGGAGAACACGACCGGACTGCTGCGCCAGTTCGCACCCGATTTGGTGCTGCTGATCGACGCGGCGCAGATGGACGAGCCGCCCGGTGGGGTGCGCTGGCTCTGCTGGCAGGAGACGACCGGCATCAGCGCCTCGACGCATACGCTCCCACTGCACATGCTCGCGCAGTATCTGGTGGCGGAATTTGGGTGCGAAGTCGCGCTGCTTGGCATCCAGCCCGCCGCCAACGCGATCAACGCGCCGCTCTCGGCAGTGGTAGAAGACGCGGTCGATGCAGTGGCCGCAGGCGTGGCGGCGGCGCTCAGCGGCCTTTAAGTGTCTGCGTGTAAGTGTCTGCGTGTTCCCTACAGCCGCGCCGCAGCCGCTTCGTCCACCATCCAGATCAGACGCCCTTCTACCGGCGCGATCAATTGCGACGGCAGTTCTTCGGGGCGATAGTCGCCTTTCAGCACTTCGTACAGCGGCTCTGCTTTACTCTCTCCCTCGACCATAAACACCACACGCCGCCCCGCGTTGATCGCCGGGGCGGTGAGCGTGATGCGCCAGGTGTCCAGCTTGGGTACGTAGTTCGCGACCACCCAGCGGCTCAGATCGGTGATGGCCAGCGCGTCGGTGTGCGGAAACAGCGACGCGGTGTGTCCGTCCGGTCCCATGCCTTGCAGCAGGTAGTCGAGGCGCGGCTGCGGATCGTCCGCGAAGAACTTGCGCAGCAAACGCTCGTAGTGGTCTGCGGCCAGTTCCGGGGCTAGCTCGGTGTGCATGCGGTGAATGTGCGCGGGTGGAATCGGCACGTGGTCAAGCAGCCGCTCCTTCGCCAGCCGGTAGTTGCTGTCTTCGTGGTCCGGCGGGACGGTGCGATCATCGCCCCAGAAGACGTGCACGTTGCTCCACACGATCCGGTCGCGGAAGGCGTGCGACGCCAGCCGGTCGAACAGCGGTCCGGGCGTCTTCCCGCCAGACAGCGCGATCGAAAACTGCCCGCGCTGCTCGATCGCGTCCTGCGCATAGGCGACGATGTCTTCCGCGACTGCTTCGACCAGCGCCTGACGATTCGGATAAATCTTGACCTGATCCACGGCGTGTCTCCCTGCTCACTCGCTATTCATGATTCATACACCCACGCCGCCACATTCGCCCATCCCGCGCGATGACTGCGTCCGCCTCGGCGGGGCCGCTGCTGCCGGGTCGATACACCGGAAGCGGGTCGCGCGCCTCGTCCGCCGCGCAAACGAGCGGGTCGATCAGACGCCACGCGGCTTCGATCTCGTCGGCGCGGGTGAACAGCGACGCATCGCCGTTGAGCGCGTCCAGCAGCAGGCGCTCGTAAGCGTCCGGCAGCGCCTCGCCGCCAAACGACGAGCGATAATGGAACTCCATATCGACCGAGCGCGTCTCCTGGCCGGAGCCGGGCAGCTTGGCCTCGAACTGCAGGTGGATACCCTCGTCTGGCTGGATGCACAGCGAGAGCATATTGGGCGCAAAACATGATTCGTCGGCTTCGCGCCCGAACATCATCACCGGCGGGCACTTAAACTCGATCACGATCTCGCTGAGCTTGTCGGGCAGCGCCTTGCCCGAGCGCAGATAGAACGGCACGCCCTGCCAGCGCCAGTTGTCGATCATCAGCTTGAGCGCGCCATAGGTCGGCGTGCGCGAGTCCGGCGCGACGCCCTTCGCCTGGAGATAGCCGTCGTACTGCGCCAGCACGACATCGTCCAGGTTCACCGGGCGGATCGACTGAAAGACCTTGACCTTCTCGTTGCGCAGCGCGTCGGCGTTGAACGAGGCGGGCGGCTCCATCGCGATCAGGCTGAGCAGTTGCAGCAAATGGTTCTGGAACATATCGCGCACCACGCCGGCGGTGTCGTAATAGCCGCCACGATGCCCAATATCGTCCGCCTCCATCACCGTGATCTGCACGTTATCGATGTAGTTCCGGTTCCACACTGGCTCGAAGATTGTGTTCGCGAAGCGGAAGAACAGGATATTCTGCGCGGTCTCTTTGCCCAGGTAGTGATCGATGCGATAGACCTGGCTCTCCTCGAAGGCCCGGTGCAGCGTGTCGTTGAGAGTCTCGGCAGATTGCAGGTCGTGCCCGAACGGCTTCTCGACCACGATTCGCCGCCAGCCGTGCGACTCGTCGTTCATGCCAAGCAGCCCTAACTGCGCAATGATCGGCTGGTAGAGCGAGGGCGCGACCGCCAGATATGCCAGCCGGTTCGCCTCGCGCGTGCCTTCGATCGTCTCCAGAAATTCTTCAAGCTCGCCGTACCCGTCCGCGCTGGTCGCGCTGCTGGCCTGGTACCAGATACGCTCGGCGAAGGGTTGCCAGCGCGCCTCGTCAAATCCGTTCCCAGCGTGGTCGGCGCAGTGTGCGCGCAGATGGTCGCGGAATTCGTCATGCGTGTAGGGCGTGCGGGACAGTCCCACGATGTGGAAGTTTTCCGGCAAACGGTCTTTCGCATGCAGACTGTACAGCGCGGGGATCAGCTTGCGCTCGGTCAAATCGCCAGACGCGCCGAAAATGATGAGGGTGGTGCTCGACTCAGGACGTGTCATGCGTGAAACTCCTAGCGAGAAACAGCGAAGTCTGCCTAAGTAGTTAGCGGTTAACAATGAGCGGTTAGCAACAACAGAAACCGATACTTCAGGCGGCGCCGCGCCCGGGTCTCTGGTTTTCGCTAACGGCTCACTGCTAATGGCTAACTGCTTCAGAATATAGCAGCACTTCTCCGGGAAAGAAGCCGTGAGGTCAGCGGGCGGATAGCGCGTAGAGCGCGAACGCGCCCGTCCCTTCCAGTTCGATGCGCCGCGCGGTGATTGCGTTGCGCGCCAGCGCGTCTAACCAGGGCGCAGCGTGCGCGGCTGATGGCGCGACGAAGTAGCGGGTATCGCCACGCCCGCGCATTTCATCGGCCAGCGCTTCGGGCTGCGGGGTGTGGACGACCTGCGCGCGCGGCAAGTCACCCAGGTAAAAGGCTAATTCCCATCCCAGACCGTGCTCGTAGACGACCGCGCCCGCCAGATCGCGGTTGATCGCGTCTGCCAGCGCGTCGATCCCGGTGTGGCGCCCCTGATCGCCGCCGAGCGGCAGATTCCCGCGCAGCGCGCCGATCACGCTCGGCGACATCGCGACCAGCGCCAACGCCAGTAAGCCGACCGCTGCTGCGTGGGGGACACGCGCCGCTCGCACAGCCCGCACTGCTCCACGCGCGGCGAGGATCAGGAGGAACGGCACGAGCGGATGCAGATAGCGATCGTAAGTGTTGACCGCGATCAGCCAATGCGCCGCGAGGAACGCCACCACCCAGATCGCAATCAGCCAGTCGGACAGCGCAGCACGGCTCCGCGATCGCCAGCCGCTACCGAGGTTCACGAGCGCGCCTGCCAGCAGCACGAAATTGAGCATCAACGCGCCGGTAACGTAATGCAACCATCGTCCCCACGCTTCGAGGCGCGGCAGTAGCTCGTCGGAGCGAATGAACCGGCCCGGATTGTTGCGCGCCGCGTTGAGCGCCCAAAAACTCTGCGGCGCGCGCGCCGCGTCCCATAGCGCGAGTAGCGCCAGCCCGGCTAGCAGCGTCCCGGCGAAGCGTCCGAGTTGCGCCAGCATTGTGCGCGGCAAGCCGTCCTCGCGTGCGGTTTGCGCCAGCCCGAGCGCGGCAATCAATGGAAGCGCCAGCGCGGTGTTGAGCTTGGTCGCGATCATCAGCGCGGACGCAGCTCCGGCCCACGTCCAGCGCCCGCGCGCTGCCAGCAGCGCCGCGACCAGCGCCCATAGCGTCGCCTGCACATCGGTAAACGCGGTCGCCGCGAACGCGAGATCGTACGATGACAGCGCCAGTAGCGACGCCGCCAGCAGCGCGGTGACGCGATCCCGGCTCAGCGCGAGCGCCAGACGGTAGAGGACGGCGAGCGCCAGCACGCTGGCGAAGATGTTGGGCAGACGTGCGGCGAACTCGGTTGGTTCCAGCAGCGCGAACGACGCCGCGAGGCTGTAGATCGCCAGTGGCGGCTTGTCGAGGTCTGCGCTGCGCAGCAGCGTGTCGCCTTGCGTGACGACGGTCCGCGCCTGGGCGGCGAACAGCGCCTCGTCAGGATGCAGGCGCGCATCCACGCCGAGCAGCACGATCCGCAGCAGCGCCCCGGCCAGAATCACAAGCGCCGGCAGCATGACCGGCGCGTTAGGACTCTTCATTTGGGCGCGAGACGCGAGCGGGGTCATTCCGTAAAGCGGTAGCGGAACAGCGTCCACATCGCGATCACGCCGTCCTTCCACGTGATCTTCTTACCTTCGTCCCATTCGCGGCCATTGTACGAGATAGGGACCTCGTAGATGCGGTGGCCGCGCTTGAGCACCTTGGCGGTGATCTCCGGCTCGAAGTCGAAGCGCTTTGAGCGTAGCGGAATATCCCGCACGATCTCCGCGCGGAAGACCTTGTAGCACGTCTCCATGTCGCTGAGGATCGCGTTGTACAGAATGTTAGTGACGAGCGTTAGCGTGCGGTTGGCGACCATGTTCCAGAAGAACATCGCCTTGCGCGGCCCGCCGAGAAAGCGCGAGCCATAGACGACCTTCGAGATGCCTTCCTCAATCGGGCGCAGCAGGATGGGGTACTCGCGCGGGTCGTATTCAAGGTCGGCGTCCTGAATCAAGAACACGTCGCCGGTCGCGGCCTTGAAGCCGGTGCGAACCGCTGCGCCTTTGCCCTGATTATGGTCATGCAGGACGATCTTGAGGTCGTCCTGCGGGTCAATCTGCGCCAAGACTTCGCGCGTCCCATCGGTCGAGCCGTCGTCCACGACGATGATTTCATACGCGAGTTCGATGGCGCGCACCCGCTGGATGACGGTCGCCACCGTGGTCTGTTCGTTATAGCAAGGGATGATTACCGAGAGCTTGAGATCCACGGCGCGTCCTTCCCTGAGGTCTATACATCCGCGCAAAGCGGCGCGAGTATACCCGAGGACCACGCGAGAATCAACCGCGCAAATGGGCGGTCAGCCGGCGGCTAGCTGACGGTGAGCAAGCTACCTATCCCTTTATCAACTCGTCGCGACCCGTGCGCCAGATATCATTCAGTAACGCAGCGGAAGCAGGGTCAAGCAATCGAGCAGTCTGCAATTGTTGAGGGTTCACTACACCGTCTTTCACGATCAACCGATCACTGTGCTTTGCGCTGATGAAGCGCAGTTCTTCAGCCCAAGGCATAAGATTGATCAACTTAAACGGCTCGGCGGCTGTATTGTCCACGACGGCATATAGACTCGCTTGCCAGAGGTCCTCAGGGCGCTCACTGAGGTAGAGTGCCGCTTCAAGCTGCGGTAGGATGTTCGCCACAACCAGCCGAGCGATCAGATACAGACATTTTGTATTCGGCTCTTGTGTCACAATGTAGATTGTGTCGCCTGGTGTGGCGCGGGTGAACTGGTTGCTGCCTGCATAACGACACTTGCGGTATGGATTCTGGATCAGTCTTGCGTTGAAGGAATTAAACTTGAAGTAGAACAGAAAATGTGCAGACATTCGCCTGCTCCTTGCCTTCAACCCTAAATTCTTTACGTTCGGAGTTGCACCTCAATCGGTCTCATTATATATGTTTTTTCGCCGCTTGGCGCAGCGAGCGTGGCGCGGTAAGCTAAGGGGCGCGCGGGACGGTCCCGCGTTCGCCCGATTCATGAGTGTAACAATGGCTCAAGACTCTACCATTACCATTCGCGCGCAGCGCACCGACGATCAGGACGAGTTGTTCCTGCTGCTGACCAACGAGGCGGCGCTGCTGGATTCGGTCGAAATCCCTTACATGACTGAAGAGAGCTTCCGTGATCGCTTCGGCAATCCCCCCACTGGGACGCACGTTCTGATTGCGGAGAGCGTGCTGCCAAGCGCTCGCCGCCGGATTATCGGCGCGTCGTGGCTCCAGGTGTACACGAACCGCATGCGCCACACAGCTCGCCTGACGCTGGTGTGCTTGCCGCAGGCCCGGCGCGGGGATGGAGAGCGCCGCCTGTTGGAAGCTGCGCTTGCGCTGGCGGACGAATGGCTCGGCTTGCGGCGGGTGGAGCTGGTGATCTTCGCGAGTGATCCGGCGGATGAAACGTTTTACGCGCAGTTCGGCTTCGAGCGCGAGGCGGTGATGCGGCGCTACGCAGTCCGGCAGGGCGCCTACGCTGACGCCTGGCTGCTGGCGCGGCGGTACGTTCTGAAACAGGAGGCGCAACCATGAGCAAACGAGCGCGCCATCCGGTAACGATTCGCGGGCAGGAAG
>Ga0123328_1002908_pt1 | contig 15024 bp, 14 predicted proteins | sample BioC12SIPDNA_2_FD_89702 | JGI IMG/M metagenome (GOLD analysis project Ga0123328, IMG submission 89702) | Anaerobic biogas reactor microbial communites from Washington, USA - Biogas_R1_A C12 SIP DNA | ecosystem: Engineered > Bioreactor > Anaerobic > Unclassified | place: Washington, USA...
AACTGGGACATGGCGGGTACGTTTCTCGTCCGTCATTACGGCCAGTTCACCACCGTGGCGGAACGACTGAAGCCGGAGGTGCTGTTCACCGCGTTCGTCGAGTTCCGGGAGTCCCTCGGCTTCGAGGTCCTGCCGCTGACCGGTGGGCGGCCGGCCTTCCCCCGGCTCCGGGAGGTGCTCGAGGGTGGTGGCATCGTCTGCCTGCTCGGGGAGCGTGATCTCACGGACCGGGGGATCGCCGTCGACTTCTTCGGCGAGGAGACGACCATGCCCGCCGGGCCCGCACAGCTGGCGGTGGCGACCGGCGCCGCCCTGCACGCGGTGCACTGCTGGTTCGAGGAGGACGGGTGGGGTTTCTCCGTGTCGGAGGAGATCGCCGTGGATGACGTGGGCGCCACCACCCAGCGCCTCGCCGACCGGTTCGCGGTCAATATCGCCCGGCACCCGGCGGACTGGCACATGCTGCAGCCGCAGTGGACGGCGGACAAGCGGGGGAGAGGCTGATGCGCGTCGGTATCGTCTGCCCCTACTCCTTCGATGAACCCGGCGGAGTTCAAGCCCACATCCTTGACCTTGCGCAGGTGCTCATCGATTCCGGCCACCATGTCGGCGTCCTCGGGCCGGCGTCGGCGGACACGGAGCTGCCCGGCTTCGTCACCCGGGGCGGCCGGAGCGTGCCGGTGCGCTACAACGGTTCTGTCGCCCGGCTGTCCATCGGCCCGCACGTGCGCACGAAGATCCGCGAGTTCATCGGTCAGGGGAGATTCGACCTCCTCCACATCCACGAACCCAACTCGCCGAGCTACTCCATGGCGGCGTTGTGGATGGCGTCGGGGCCCATCGTGGCCACCTACCACGCCTCGAGCGCCGGCTCGCGAATGCTGGCGCTGACCCGCCCGCTGCTGCGCCCGGCCCTGGAGAAGATCCGCGGCGGGATCGCGGTCTCCGAGATGGCGCGCCGCTGGCAGGTCGAGCAGCTCGGCGGCGACCCGGTGCTCATCCCCAACGGTGTGGACACCTCCCGCTACGCCGCGTCGCGCGTGCCGGAGGAGCAGAAGTCGGGACCGGTGGAGATCGTCTTCCTCGGCCGCCTCGACGACTCCCGCAAGGGACTGGACATTCTTCTCGACGCCCTCCGCCTCGTCGACCGCGACATCCGGGTCACCGTCATCGGCGGCGGCCGCCCGCGCCACGCACCCGGGGTGGAGTTCGTCGGGCGGGTGAGCGACGAGGTCAAGGCCCTCATCCTCGGCCGCGCCGACATCTACGTCGCCCCCAACACCGGCGGTGAGAGCTTCGGCATCGTGCTGGTGGAGGCGATGGCGGCGGGCTGCGCGGTCGTCGCCAGTGACCTCGAGGCCTTCGCCGCCGTCTGCGACGACGCGGGCCTGCTCTTCGAGACGGGCTCGGCGTCGGCACTCGCCGCGGCGCTGCAGTCGCTTATCGACGCCCCCGCCGCCCGCGCCCGGCTCGTCGCCGCCGGCACCGAACGTGCCCGCCGGTATGACTGGCAGAGCGTGGCCCGCGACGTGCTCACCGTCTACGAGACCGTCGCCGACGGCACGACCGTGGAGGTGGACCGGTGATCTGGTACATCCTCGCCGCCGTCATCATCACGGCGATCGCCCTGTGGGCCTACTTCACCGCACAACGCCTCAACCGACTGCACATCCGCACCGACTCGGCGCTCGCCGCCCTGCAGGCCGCGCTCGACCGGCGGGCGGCCGTCCTCGCGGTGGTGGAACCGGAGGCGATGCCGCTGGCCGTCGCCGCGGAGAACCACGCCCTCGACCACGGCCGGCTCGAGGCCCGGGCCGTGCGGGAGCGGCAGATCTCCCAGGCCATCGAGGCGCTCGGGCCTCATCGACCGGTCCAGCTCGTCGACGCGGAGGTACGCGTCCAGCTGGCCCACCGCTTCTACAACGAGGCCGTCGCCGACACCCGGGCGCTGCGGCTACGCCCGGCCGTGCGCGCGCTGCGGCTCGGCGGGACAGCCCCGCTGCCCGAGTTCTTTGAACACCACTCGTCCCAGCCACCAGGCGGACAGCAGGGTGAGGAGCACGACGAGTCCGTTCCGCGCGACCAGTAACGTCAGCGGCAGTCCTGCGGAGGCGATGTCCTGGTAGAGGACGTCGTAATGGACCGGGTAGATGAGGAAGGTCAGTCCCGCCGCAATGACGGTCAGCACCGCCATCGCGCGCACCTGCCAGTCGGCGCTGACGCACAGGCACACGGCGAGCAGCGGACCGATCCACACGAGATACTGCGGGGAGAACACCTTGTTGGTGACGATGAGCAGCAGCACCAGCAGCAGGGCGAACGCCAGCGCGGAACGGGGATGCCAGCGGTCGGTGAGCATCATCGTCGCGGCGACGATGACCGCGAAACCGAGGACGACGAGTATGCCCACGTCGACGGCCGTGACGGCCCCGTCGGTAACGGGCCCGTGGATCTCGAAGCTCTTCGACGAGGAGTAGCCGATCCAGTAGTCGGTCGGGTTGCGGTGGGCGTCGAGCATGAACGGGGTGGCCGCCAGGGACTCGATCTGCAGGCCCCGCTCACCCTGGTAGGTCAGTGGGCTGATGAGCCGGTCCACCCCGGAGGTGACCACCGTGACCAGGGCGAAGGCGGCAAGGCTGCCGAAGAACGCGAGCAGCCGCAGCCAGGTGCCGGCCCGCCGGAGACCTCCCACGAGACTTGCGGCGAGCACACCCGGCCACAGCTTCACTGCGGTGGCCGCCGCCAACGCCACCGACGCCCAGGCGGGACGGTGGAACAGCAGCGCACCGAAGGCGGCGACGAGCAGGCCGGGGAACAGATCCAGCCGCAGGTAGAACACGTGCCCCACGGCGAGGCCGAAGCACACCCAGAACCAGCCGGCGGTGAGCCGGCTGCGGTCGGTGCGGCGGAGGATGAGGGTGAGGAAGGCGGCGTCGAGAAGCAGGCACATGACCAGGAAGCCGACGCGGAACGTCTCCCAGGAATCGCCGGTGAGCAGGGCGAGGAACCGGACCGGCCACACCCCGGCGTCCGGGTACTCCGTCAGGGCGGTCGGGTCGAGCCCGGTGACGCCGTTGAAGTAGTAGCGGACGTCCCCGAAGGGACGCTGGTCACGCCAGATCAGCCAGCAGAGCAGGAGACGGGAGATGAGCCACCCGATCCACACCGCCGGGCGCGTCATCCGGTGATCGCCTCAGGGTCGTAGGGCTGGCCCATGGTGAGCAGGGCGATGAACACGATGACGATGACCACCGCGAGCACCGCGATGGAGCGGGCGGGATGACGGACGAACTGGGCCAGCACCTTGTCCGGCAGCGACGTCGGCTGCTCATCGGTGCCACGGAAACGCCAGCCGCCCTCGAGCAGACCCCGCCGGTCCGCCCACATGGTGAACGGCCACGCGGCCCACGGGACAACGGAGACGAACAGACCGAGCACGCCGTGCCCGAAGGACCACCGGTTGTTCACCCACAGCAGGACGGTGATGGCGACGAAGCAGAGGAAACCGAAGCCGTGGACCCCGCCGGCGACGGGCATGAGCGCGTCCGTCGTGCCCGAGTACTTGAGGATCATCCCCAGGATGAGCAGTGTCCAGGTGACCATCTCGGTGGCGGCGGCGAGCCGGTGAAGATTCTTCGGTGTCATGGGTGGACATGCTAGTGGCTAGACTCGACAGACGGTGAACCGATAAGGAGAACACGCGTGAGCACGATTGAACAGATCCTCAGCCTCGAGCGGATCGACGAACTGATCTTCCGGGGTGATCCGGTGGAGTCGGCGCTCACCCGCACCTTCGGCGGGCAGGTCGCCGCCCAGGCGCTGGTGGCCGCCACCGAGACGATCACGGACAAGGCCGTCCACTCCCTGCACGGCTACTTCGTGGCCCCCGGCAAGGCGGACCAACCCACCGTCTACCTCGTCGACCCGATCCGGGACGGCCGGAGTTTCTCCTCCCGCCAGGTCCGTGCCATCCAGGACGGCGAGACCATCTTCTCCATGCAGGCCAGCTTCCACCGGCGCGGGGACGTCGGGCCCGAGCACTCCGACCTCATGCGCGACGTCCCGGACCCGGAGACCCTGCCGGTCGACCCGTCGACCATGCCCGTCAGCTCCCGGGCCCTGCTGGAGGAGTGGGGCGACTGGGACATCCGGGTCGTGCCCTCCGACCGCTACGAGCACAACCCGTACACCCCGAGCCAGCAGGTGGTGTGGTTCCGTTCGAAGCGCCCCCTGCCGGATGACGAGACCCTGCACGTGTGCACCCTGGCCTACATGTCCGACATGACACTGCTGCACTCCTCGCTGGTCCCGCACCCCGGGCACAAGGTGCAGATGGCCAGCCTCGACCACGCCATGTGGTTCCTGCGGCCCTTCCGCACCGACGAGTGGCTGCTCTACGACCAGGTCTCCCCGTCCGCCTCCGCGGGCCGGGCACTGACCCACGGGCGGATCTTCGACCGGGCCGGCAACCTCGTCGCCATGGTCACCCAGGAGGGGCTCACCCGCACGCTGCGCGAGGGTGCCCAGTCCGTCCCCTCGCGTCGCCCCGAGGACTGAACCGCACGCTGCGTATAGTGGAGCGAGTCAAAAACGTCGCCGTGCTCCCCACAGAGGGGTCGAGCACGCGGACCGATGAAAGGTAGTGAACATGGCAGGCCATTCCAAGTGGGCGACCACCAAGCACAAGAAGGCCGCGAACGACGCCAAGCGTGGCAAGGAATTCGCGAAGATGATCAAGAACATCGAGGTCGCGGCCCGGCAGGGTGGCGGCGACCCCGCGGCCAACCCGACGCTCGACGACATGATCAAGAAGGCCAAGAAGGCCTCGGTCCCCAACGACAACATCGAGCGCGCCCGCAAGCGCGGCTCCGGTGAGGAGGCCGGCGGCGCCGACTGGGAGACCATCACCTACGAGGGGTACGGCCCCAACGGTGTGGCCATGCTCATCGAGTGCCTCACCGACAACCGCAACCGCGCCGCCACCGAGGTCCGCACCGCCATGTCGCGCAACGGCGGCAACCTCGGCGAGTCCGGCTCCGTGGCCTACATGTTCACCCGCACCGGCATCGTCGTCGTGGACAAGGGTGAGCTCACCGAGGACGACGTGCTCATGGCCGTCCTCGAGGCCGGCGCCGAGGAGGTCAACGACCTGGGCGAGAAGTTCGAGATCGTCTGCGCCCCGACCGACATCGCCGCCGTCCGGGAGGCTCTCGAGGACGCCGGTATCGAGGTCGACGACTCCGATCAGGATTTCCGCGCCACGGTCGAGGTGCCGCTGGAGCTCGAGGACGCGAAGAAGGTGTTCCGTCTCATCGACGCGCTGGAGGACTCCGACGACGTGCAGAACGTCTACACCAACGCCGACGTCGCCGACGAGGTCCTGGCACAGCTCTGATCTTTCGGACACGTGTGCTATACCTGGGTGTGTGAACAGTCTGGAGAACCTGCGGGTGATGGGCATCGACCCGGGTCTGACCCGGTGCGGGCTCTCCGTCGTCCAGGCCGGTCGCGGTCGGGCGGTCCTGCCCGTCGCGGTGGGCGTCGTCCGCACCCCGGCCGGTGCCGAACTGGCGGAACGCCTCAAGCGGCTTTCGGCCGCCGTCAACGACTGGATGGATGACTACCAGCCCGACGTCGTCGCCATCGAGCGCGTGTTCGAGCGTGGCAACGTCTCCACCGTCATGCACACCGCCCACGCCGTCGGCGTCCTCGTCCTGGGGGCGGCCCAGCGCGACATCCCGGTGCACATGTACACCCCGTCGGAGGTCAAGAAGGCCGTCTCCGGCAACGGGCGTGCGGACAAGAAACAGATGACCACCATGATCACCCGGATCCTCGGGCTGTCCGAACCCCCGAAGCCGGCCGACGCCGCCGACGCCCTCGCCCTGGCCGTGTGCCACTGCTGGCGCGCACCCCTGCTGGCCCGGACCGGCGCCCTGCTGGAATCCTCCACCGAAAGGACCCGCCCATGATCGCCTCGCTGCGCGGCACCGTCATCTCCCTCGGCCTCGATCACGCGGTCATCGAATGCGCCGGGGTGGGCTACCGCGTGGAGGCGACCCCGGGGACGTTGGCCACCCTGACCCGGGGCGAGGACGCGACCGTCCTGACCTACCTCGCGGTCAAGGAGGACGCGATGACCCTCTACGGCTTCGTCTCCGACGAGGACCGCGGGATGTTCCACCTCCTGCAGACCGTCACCGGCCTGGGCCCGCGCCTCGCGGTGGCCTCCCTGTCGGTGATGAACGCCGGGGAGATCTCCCAGGCCATCGCCGGGGAGGACGCCAAGGCGCTGCAGCGGATCCCCGGGGTGGGCAAACGTATGGCCGAACGCCTCGTCCTGGAACTGCGGGACAAGGTCGCCGCCTACACGCCGGCCGAGGTCCCCACGACGACGCCGCTGCCGATCGCCGCCGCCGGCGTCGCCGACCAGGTCACCGAGGCACTCATGGGCCTCGGATTCACCGACCGGGTCGCCGTCCCCGTCGTCGAGGGCGTGCTCACCGACAACCCGGAACTGGACACGGCCGCCGCGCTGCGCGCCGCCCTGAGCCAGCTCGGCCGGAAGTAGGGGAGCGGGCACATGTCTGACGTGGAGCGCACCGAGTTCCAGCTGCCCGAGCGGGACGTGGTGGACACTCGCCTGCAGGCCGGCGAACAGGACGCGGAGACGACGCTGCGCCCGCGCAGCCTCGACGAGTTCATCGGCCAGCAGAAGGTCCGCAGCCAGCTCTCCCTCGTGCTCACCGGCGCGAAGAACCGGGGGGTCACCCCCGACCACGTCCTGCTGTCCGGCCCGCCCGGCCTGGGCAAGACGACCATGGCCATGATCATCGCGCAGGAACTGAACACGAACCTGCGCATGACGTCCGGGCCCGCGCTCGAACGGGCGGGTGACCTCGCCGCGATGCTGTCGAACCTCATGGAGGGCGACGTCCTGTTCATCGACGAGATCCACCGCATCGCCCGCCCGGCCGAGGAGATGCTCTACATGGCGATGGAGGACTTCCGCATCGACGTCATCGTGGGCAAGGGTCCCGGCGCCACCTCCATCCCACTGGAGATCCCCCCGTTCACCCTCGTCGCCGCGACCACCCGCTCGGGCATGCTCACCGGCCCGCTGCGCGACCGCTTCGGATTCACTGCCCAGATGGAGTTCTACGACGTCACCGACCTCACCCGCGTGGTCACCCGCGCGGCGACGATCCTCGGTGTGAGCATCGACCATGACGCCGCCGTCGAGATCGCCTCCCGCTCGCGGGGCACACCCCGCATCGCCAACCGGCTACTGCGCCGGGTGCGCGACTTCGCGGAGGTCAACGCCGACGGTCACATCGACATGGCCGCCGCCCGGGGAGCCCTCGAGGTCTTCGACGTCGACGAGGCCGGCCTCGACCGCCTCGACCGTGCCGTCCTCAGCGCGCTCATCCGCGGACACGGCGGCGGGCCCGTGGGTGTGAACACCCTCGCCGTCGCAGTGGGGGAGGAGTCCACCACCGTCGAGGAGGTGTGCGAACCCTACCTCGTCCGCGCCGGCCTCATCGCCCGCACCGGACGCGGCCGGGTCGCCACCGCCGCCGCCTGGCACCACCTCGGGCTCACGCCACCCGACGGGACCCTGGGTCTGCACTGATCCGGGGCCGTCTGGCAGACTGAACCACCATGGATCTCATTCTTCTCCTTCTCATCATGGCCGTGTTCATCCTGCCGTCCTTCTTCATGATGCGCTCCCAGCGTCGCCGCCAGGCCGAGCTGCAGAACATGCAGGCCTCCGTCGGCATCGGTGACCGCGTGGTCACCGTCTCCGGCATCCACGGCACCATCACCGGTGAGCAGGGTGACCAGATCACCGTCGAGATCGCACCGTCCGTGGACGTGACCATGGACCGCATCGCCATCCTCCGTAAGGCCACCCCGCAGGACCTCGGCACCGCGACCCCGGCCGCGGACCCCCTGGGCACCGCCCCGGCCGGCTCCGACGAGACCGGTTACCGGCACCCCGAGTACCCGGTGGACGATGATCACCCGGAGAACCACCCCGACGGCGGGCGCCCGGACAACCGCTGACGGAGGTCGTCGCGCTGGCCGGCGGTGAACCCGGTGGACCGGACAGCCAGCTGGACTTGTCCGGGTCGGACTCGGACCCACCCGGTGCCATGACGTAGCATGGTCGGTTGTTCGACGAGTCTGACCGCAAGCCGCCGCGATCCCCATCGTCGGCGGCAACGCACATTCTTGGCCTCACATCAGCCCCCAGTCGAGGGCCTGTTCCCGGAGGAGCTACCTCATTGACCGCATCTAACCGACGCGCCGCAGCCGGCGGCAGTCAGCGGACCTGGCCGAAGCGCGCGCTGGCCCTGTTCGTCCTGGCCCTCGCCGTGATCTGGGCCCTCGTATTCTTCACCGGCGACCGGCAGGCGTCCCCCAAGTTGGGCATCGACCTGCAGGGTGGCACCCGGGTCACCCTCGTCCCGCAGGGTGAGGAGCCGACGCAGGAGCAGCTCTCCCAGGCGCGGGTCATCCTGGAAAACCGCGTCAACGGCATGGGTGTCAGCGGTGCCAGCGTGGTCTCCGACGGCAACACCCTGGTCATCACCGTTCCGGGCGAGGACACCTCGCAGGCCCGCGCGGTCGGCCAGACCTCCCAGCTGCTGTTCCGCCCGGTGGGCACCCCGGCGAACCCGGACATGGCCAGCCTGCCGGACGTGCTCGGTGACATGGCCAACCGGTGGGTCGAATTCGGTGTCATCACCCCGGAGCAGGCCGAGGCCTCCATCTCCACGGTCATCGACGCCGTCAACCAGCAGCAGGGCGAGGACGACACCCCGGTGGAGGCCCCCGAGGTCACCGCCGAGCCGCTGCCGGAACCGGCCAACTCCCTGGAGGCGACGGAACGCCGCCAGGAGACCACCGAGGCGCTGCGCGCCGACCGGCAGTCCACCGACCCGACGGTCCAGGCGGCCGCCAGCACCCTGCTGCAGTGTGACGCCCCGACCGACCTGCTCTCCGGCACCGACGACCCGTCGCTGCCGCTGGTCACCTGTGAGGCCGGCACCGGCCAGGTCTACCTGCTCGATCCCGCCCCGCTGCTCAGCGGCGTCGAGGACCCGGAGGGCCCGCGCCTGACCGGCAACGAGATCGACACCGAGCGCCCCATCACCGGTGGCTTCAACCCGCAGACCGGCCAGATGGAGATCAACTTCGCCTTCAAGACCGAGGGCGCCCCCAACGGCTCCGAGACCTGGGCGAACCTCACCCAGGAGTACCTGCAGCGCCAGATCGCCATCACCCTGGACTCGCGGGTCATCTCCGCCCCGGTCATCCAGTCGGCCACCCCCTTCGGCTCCGCCACCTCCATCACCGGGCAGTTCACCCAGGAGGAGGCCCAGGAGCTGGCCAACAACCTCCGCTACGGCGCGCTGCCACTGTCCTTCGCCGGTGAGGACGGGGAGCCGGGCGGCACCGCCCAGTCCGTCCCCGCCTCCCTCGGCGCCGCCTCCCTGCAGGCGGGCCTCATCGCCGGCCTCGTGGGCCTGGCCCTGGTGGCGGTGTTCGTCTTCGCCTACTACCGGATGTTCGGCTTCATCTCGCTGATCACCCTGGGCGCCGCCGGCCTGCTGGTCTACGGTTCGCTCATCCTGCTGGGCCGCTGGATCGGCTACTCGCTCGATCTCTCGGGCGTGGCCGGCCTCATCATCGGTATCGGCACCACCGCCGACTCCTTCGTCGTGTTCTATGAGCGCGTCAAGGATGAGGTGCGTGAGGGCCGGACCTTCCGTTCCGCCACCCAGCGTGGCTGGGACCGGGCGAAGCGCACCATCGTCACGGGCAACATGGTCACCCTCATCGGTGCCGTGGTCATCTACTTCCTGGCGGTCGGCGAGGTCAAGGGCTTCGCCTTCACCCTGGGTCTGACCACCGTGTTCGACCTGCTGGTCACCTTCCTGGTCACCGCTCCGCTCATGCTGCTGGCGGCCCGTCGCCCGTTCTTCGCCCGGCCGTCGGTCAACGGCATGGGCAAGGTCTTCGAGCTCGCTGAACAGCAGCGTCGAGAAGCACGCACCACTGAAGAAGCGCCCGCCATCGTCACTGCCGCACCCGAGGAGAAGTAGATGAGCACCGCAACCACCCACTCCCGAGGCATGATCAACCGCCTGTACACCGGCGAGGGCGGTGTCGACTTCATCGGTCGCTCCCGCCTTTGGTACTGGATTACCGCCGGACTGCTCGTCATCTCCATCGCGGCGATCGGTGTCCGCGGATACGACCTCAGCATCGACTTCGAGGGCGGCACCAAGCTCAACATGCCCGCCGGTGACCTCGTCGCCGAGCAGGTCGAGGAGACCTTCGTCGAGGCCACCGGGGTGACCCCCGAGATCACCCAGATCGTCGGCGCCGGTGACTCCCGCACCCTGGAGATCAACTCCGAGCGACTGACCACCGAGCAGGTCGACTCCGCCCGGGCCGCCATCTACGAGGAGCACCAGCCGCTCGACGCCACCGGCGAACCTTCCCCGGACGCCATCGGTGACTCCACGGTCTCCGAGTCCTGGGGCTCGACGATCACGCAGCGCATGCTCATCGCCATGGCGGTGTTCCTGGGTCTGGCGGCGCTGTACATCGCGCTGCGTCTCGAGCGCGAGATGGCCGCCGCCGCGATGATCGCCCTGGTTGTCGACGGCGTCGTCATCGCCGGCATCTACGCCCTCTTCGGGCTCGAGGTGTCCCCGGCGACCGTCATCGGTCTGCTCACCGTCCTGTCCTTCTCCATCTACGACACGGTCATCGTCTTCGACAAGGTCCGCGAGAACACGGCCGGCTATCTGGACACCCGTCGCCGGACCTACGCGGAGGAGGCGAACCTGGCGGTCAACCAGACCGTCATGCGCTCGATCTCCACGTCAGTGATCTCGGCACTGCCGATCATCGCGCTCATGGTCGTCGCCGTGTGGATGATGGGCGTGGGCACCCTCAAGGACCTCGCCCTCATCCAGCTCATCGGCGTCATCGAAGGCATCTTCTCCTCCATCTTCCTGGCCACCCCGATCCTGGTGAGCCTGGTCAACCGACGCAAGGACACGAAGAAGCACAACGAGGAGGTCGCCGCCTACCGCGCCGGCGAGCTCGACGAGGATTCCGGGGAGACGGAATCGGTGGAGGAGACTGAGCCGAAGCGCAGCGTCGCCGCCCCCCGGCCCTCCGGGTCCAGCTGGCGTCCCGACCGACGGTGACGTCCCCCGTCGTATACTGAGAACTTCACATATCCCTCCAGCACGAAGGCAGGACAGCGTGGGCGCACGACGTGGGTTCCTCGCGGCAGTGACCGCCGTCAGCATGCTCGCCCTCGCCGCGTGCACCGGCGGCCAGGACGGCGCGGACGGCGGCTCTGGTGATTCCGCGGCACCGCAGTCGACCGATTATTTCGGCTACCTGGTGGACACCGAACTGATCACGTCGAACGCCGCGACCGACATCGGTGCCTCCTCCAACACCGAGGCACTGTCCGGCCGGCTGTACCCGGCGGTGTTCGTGCCGGGCCCGTCGGGGCAGATGATCCCCAACACCGACCTCGTGCGCACCCAGGTGCTTCCCGGGGCGAACCGGCAGGTCATCTACACCATCGCCGAGGACGCCACCTACTCCGACGGCGCCCCGGTCACGTGCACGGACTTCCTCCTGCACGTCAGGGCCGGTCAGCACGAGGGTCTGTTCGGGTCCCATCTGCCGCTGACGGAGAAGATCCTGCGGATCGACTGTCAGCCGGGCGCCAAGCGGTTCACCGTCGTCTTCGACGAGGACGGCGGCGGGCGCTGGCGGCACGTCTTCGGCCCCGGCACCGTCCTGCCCAGTCACGTCATCGCCCAGCGGGCGGGACTGAGCATCACGGACATGCACCGCGCACTGCGGGACGATGATCTGGCGATGCTCCAGGACGTGGCCTCCATCTGGCATGACGGATTCGCCCTGGCCGAGTTCGATCCGGAACTGCAGGTGTCCTCCGGCCCCTTCCGCATCGAGTCGGTGGGGGAGTCCGGAGAGGTCATTCTCGCCCCCAACGACCACTACTTCGGGGATGCCCCGAGTCTTGACCGGCTCGTGGTGTGGCCGAGTGGTTCCGATCAGCGCCAGCTGGCGGAATCCGGCGCCCTGCAGATCGCCGACGTGCGGGTCGGAGAACCGGAATGGGTCAACCGGGACGACCCCACCAACGTCTTCGACCTCGAGGCGGGGGTGGGTGATCTCACCGAGACGCTGCGGCTCGGCGATGCCGGAGTGTTCGCGTATCCCGCGGCGCGTGCCGCGTTCGCCGCGTGTGTGGATCAGACGGCGGTGGCGGCGGCGTCGTCACGCGTGTCCGGGATCGACGTGCCGGCGGTGACCCTCAACTCCCTGCCGCACCATGACCCGCTCGCGGGCTATCTCGCCGACGTGACCACCCCGCACCTGGCGGTGGACATCCCGGCCGCGCAGGCCTACGCGGGCATGACGGTGCGGATCGGGTACCCGGGCGTCAACGAACGCAAGGCCGCCATGGTCGAGGCGATCCGGGCCTCCTGCGAGCCGGCGGGCATCACCGTCGTCGACGCCTCCGCCGAGGCGGGCAGCCTCTCCGATCTCACCCGCGTGACCACCGGCCAGTGGGGTGAGCAGATCATCCACGAGGGGGCGCTCGACGCGGTGCTCATGGGCATCGACCCGATGGCGGAGATCGACGCACCCTCGGCACGCGCCACGGAGGTCGACCACCTCCGCTCGGTGGAGTCGACCCTGTGGGAGGAGGTGCCGATGATCCCGCTCGCAGCGCAGCCCCGACGATTCGTGATCGACCGCACAGTAGGTAACGTGGTGGTGTACACGGGACTGGCCGGCATCGGCTGGAACATGGACCGCTGGCACGTGAGTGAGGACAACGATGCTCGACAAGACCCAGACTCGAACTAACCGCTACGACTCGGCCCGGGAGGCACTGGCGGACAAGATCCGCCTCGTGCAGGACTTCCCCGCCGAGGGTGTCCTGTTCGAGGATCTCACGCCGGTGCTCGCCGACGCCGACGCCTTCCACATCGTGGTCGACGAACTCTCCGACGCCTGCCAGGCCATGGGCGCCGACCTCATCGGCGGTCTCGACGCCCGCGGTTTCCTCCTCGGCTCGGCGGTGGCCTACAACCTCGGCCTGGGCATCCTCGCCATCCGTAAGAAGGGCAAGCTGCCGCCACCGGTGCACACCCAGGAGTACGCCCTGGAGTACGGCAGCGCCGCGCTGGAGATCCCCGCGGACGGGCAGGACCTGGCCGGTAAGCGCGTGGTGCTTGTCGACGACGTGCTGGCCACCGGCGGCACACTCCTCGCCGCCCGCGATCTCATCCAGGCCTCCGGCGGCACCGTCGTCGGCTACGTCGTCGTCCTGGAGGTGGAGTCCCTGGGCGGCCGTGACCGCCTCAGCGGTGCTCCGCTGGTGGTGATAAACGCATGACCGAGGAACGCCCCCGCAGCCGCAACGCCGTCGGCGTGCGCAGCATGTCCGCCCGGCTCGCCCGCAGCCTCACCGGCACGCGGGTCAAGTCGAACCCGGTGCTCGACCCGCTGCTGTCCATCCACCGCCAGTTCCACCCCAAGGCGGACGCGGAGGTGCTCTCCCGGGCCTACGAGACCGCCGAGCGGCTCCACGAGGGCGTGGTGCGCAAGTCGGGCGATCCGTACATCACCCACCCGCTGGCCGTGGCCACCATCGCCGCCGAGATCGGCATGGACACCACCACCCTCGTCGCCGCCCTGCTGCACGACACCGTCGAGGACACCGACTACGGACTCGAGCAGCTCACCGACGAGTTCGGCGCCGAGGTCGCCCGCCTGGTCGACGGGGTGACCAAGCTGGACAAGGTCGCGCTCGGGGCGGCCGCCGAGGCCGAGACCATCCGCAAGATGATCGTCGCCATGGCCCAGGATCCCCGCGTCCTGGTGATCAAGGTGGCCGACCGCCTGCACAACATGCGCACCATGCGTTTCCTCCCGCCGGAGAAGCAAGCGAAGAAGGCCCGCCAGACCCTGGAGGTCATCGCCCCGCTGGCGCACCGCCTCGGAATGGCGAGTGTGAAGTGGGAGCTGGAGGACCTGTCGTTCGCCATCCTCTACCCGAAGAAGTACGACGAGATCGTCCGTCTCGTCGCCGACCGGGCCCCCTCGCGTGATCGCGCGCTCAAGGAGATCGTCACCCAGGTGACCACCGCCCTGCGCGACAACAACATCGAGGCCGAGGTCATGGGCCGCCCGAAGCACTACTGGTCGATCTACCAGAAGATGATCGTCCGGGGCCGCGACTTCGACGAGATCTTCGACCTCGTGGGCATCCGCATCCTGGTGGACAACGTCAACAACTGCTACGCCGCCATCGGTGTCGTCCACTCCCTGTACTCGGCGCTGCCGGGACGTTTCAAGGACTACATCTCCTCGCCGCGCTTCGGCGTCTACCAGTCGCTGCACACCACGGTCATGGCTCTGCAGGGTCGCCCGCTGGAGGTGCAGGTGCGCACCCACGAGATGCACTACAACGCGGAGTTCGGCGTCGCCGCGCACTGGCGCTACAAGGAGTCGAAGGGCTCCCACAAGGGCGACCGCGACGAGGTCGACCAGATGGCGTGGATGCGTCAGCTGCTCGACTGGCAGAAGGAGGCCGCGGACCCCAACGAGTTCCTCGACTCCCTGCGCTACGACCTCACGGCGAAGCAGATCTTCGTGTTCACCCCCAAGGGGGACGTGGTCAACCTGCCGGCCGAGTCCACGCCGGTGGACTTCGCCTACGCGGTGCACACCGAGGTCGGCCACCGCTGCATCGGCGCCAAGGTCAACGGCAAGCTCGTGGCCCTGGAGTCCACGCTGAAGTCCGGCGACCGCGTCGAGGTGTTCACCTCCAAGGACCAGAACGCCGGGCCCTCCCGTGACTGGCAGGACTTCGTGGTCTCGCCGCGGGCGAAGGCGAAGATCCGGCAGTGGTTCGCCAAGGAACGCCGCGAGGAGCACCTCGAC
>Ga0123328_1002909_pt1 | contig 15024 bp, 15 predicted proteins | sample BioC12SIPDNA_2_FD_89702 | JGI IMG/M metagenome (GOLD analysis project Ga0123328, IMG submission 89702) | Anaerobic biogas reactor microbial communites from Washington, USA - Biogas_R1_A C12 SIP DNA | ecosystem: Engineered > Bioreactor > Anaerobic > Unclassified | place: Washington, USA...
TCCCGCCAAAAGCCAGGACCGGCGCATTTGGCGCTGCCTTACAGGAACAATGGCTTTTTCACAAGCGCAGGCCATGCAGAGGGGGGTTGCGGCGTTAACGGCGGGCCGCCGGCCGCCGCCGCATCGACCATTTGTTAACCACGATTGTTCATCTTTGACGGCACTCACGGTGCGGAGGGCCTGCCATGAAGCGTTGCCTGTGCCTCCTGGCGACGTCGAGTCTGACACTCGCTACCGGCGCCAGCGCCGCCGATATCTATCCCACATTCGATGGCCGGGGCAGCTATGGCCAGGCTGGTTACGACTGGTCCGGCGCCTATATCGGCGGCCATGTGGGCCATGGCTGGGGCGGGGCCAGCAATGACTTTCTCCATGTGGTGACACTGACCTGGGATCGGGATGGCGACATCGCCTATCAAAGCGTCACCGGCGGGCTGCAGGCCGGCTATCAGCAGCAGCACGGAAATATGGTTTTCGGCGTCGAGGCCGATCTGGGCCTGGCCCGTTTCCTCGGCGACGATTCCAAGGCGGCCGGCCGGGTCAACGAGATCGAGATCGATGCCCTGGGCACGCTGCGCGGCCGGCTGGGCTGGGCAGAAGACAATCTGCTGCTTTACGGCACGGCGGGCCTGGCGGCGGCAAGTTTTGCCAAGCGCGAACCCAACGATCCTCCGCTCGCCGCGCAACTGGCCACAGGCTGGACGGCCGGCGGCGGCGTCGAACTGGCCCTGGACGACCATTGGCGGCTACGGGCCGAATACCTGCATGTCCAGTTCGGCGACGTCGTGACATCCATTCCGATCGGCTACCTGCACCGCGCCAATGCGCCAGCGGTCAACCTGCTGCGCGCCGGCGTAAGCTACAGCTTCTAGCGCCGGTCCGGCATCAGTCCCGCAGGTCGATCCAGACCGGTACGTGGTCGCTGGCGCCCGGTTCGCCGCGCAGGTCGCGGTCCACGCCGGCGGCGGTCAGTTTGCGCGCCAGCGTTCTGCTCAGCAGCAGATGGTCGAGGCGCAGGCCGGCATTGCGGGGCCAGCGGTTCCGCATATAGTCCCAGAATGTATAGATGACCTCGTCCCCGTGCCGCTTGCGGATGGCGTCGGTCCAGCCCTGCGCCAGCAGTTCGGCGAACAATGCCCGGCTCTCGGGCTGCACCAGCGCATTGTCGCGGTAGGAGCTGGTTTCGTAGATGTCGCGCGGCTCGGGCACGATGTTGTAATCGCCAGCCAGAACGACCGGCAGCCCGGTGTCCCACAGGGTCCGGGCATGGGCCAGCAGGCGCTGCATCCAGGCCAGTTTATAGGTGAATTTCGGGCCCGGCCGCGGATTGCCGTTGGGGGCATAGAGGCAGGCGACCAACACGCCATTGACCGCGGCCTCGATATAGCGCGCCTGTCCGTCGTCGGGATTGCCCGGCAGTTCGCTCCGCGTCAGCACCGGCTCGCTGCCGCGCGCCAATATGGCCACGCCGTTCCAGCTCGATTCCCCGCGCCATACCGCGCCATAGCCGGCATCGGCCAGAGCGGTGGCGGGGAATTGCCGGTCGCCGGCCTTCAGCTCCTGCAGGCACACGACATCGGGCGCCGCATCGGCCAGCCATGCCATCAGGTTGGGCAGGCGCCTGTTGATGCCGTTGATATTGTAGGTGGCGATCTTCACGGCGCGAGGCGCTTGACCCAGGCATCGATGCCGGTGGCGATAGTCCTGAGATGATCGGCCGTCGAAAAGCCCGACAGGGTCTTGCGGGGCCTGAGGTCATGGTCGCCGTCTTCGAGCAATTGCACCGTGATGGCGGGCGACAGGGTATAGGTGGCGATTTCCGCGGGGCTTCCGAAATCGTCGCGGGTGCCATGGAAGATCAGCGCCGGCGTTTTGAGCCCGGCCAGATGCGCCGTGCGCAGGGTTTCGGGCTTGCCGGGCGGATGGAACGGGTAGCCCAGGCAGACCAGGCCGGCGATGCGGCCGGCGCCGAACAGGCTGTCGGCAACCATGCTGGCGACGCGCCCGCCCATGGATTTGCCGCCGATGAGCAGCGGGCCGTTGGTGGGGCCGAGATCGTCCACGGCGGCGATGAATTCGGGCATGACCCTGTCGGCTCGCGGCGGGGGCTTTTTCCCCGCCCCGCTCCGCCGGCCCGCCATATAGCCGAACTCGAACCGGGCCACCCGGATGCCCTCGGCGGCGAGCGCCCCGGCGGTGGCGTTCATCGAGGCGGAGTCCATCGGCGCACCGGCGCCATGGGCGAGCAGGATGGTGACGCGGGCGTCTTCGGGGCCGTCGAAGAGGAAGCTCGTGGTCATGGCTTACCCAACCTTGTTCAGTGTCCGGTTCGCCAGCCCCACGCCGGCGCGGGCGCGGCGGGCCCAATCCGAGTCGCTGTCCAGTTCGAGATAGCGCAGCCACCATTGCCGGGCGGCGGCCAGGTCATGGGCGTCATATTCGAGCGCGGCGAGGTTGTAGATGGCGTCGGCATAGTCCGGGTCGAGCGCCACGGCCCTGCCCAGATGCTCGCGCGCCGCGGCGATGCGGCCCAGGTCGCGCAGCACGCCGCCATGGTTGAACCAGGCTTCGACGAAATCGGGATCGCGCTTGATGGCGGTGATATAGGCCGTCGCCGCCTCGCCGAGATTGCCCAGCTTGCGCAGGCAGTTGCCGAGGTTGAAGGCCGCCACCGCATCGGTGGGATCGATGGCGGAGCAATGTTCGTAAAGCGTTGCCGCCTCTGCAAAAAGCTCGGCGGTTTCGGCGGTCTCGGCCAGGCCGAAATAGTCCTCGGCATCTTCGTCGGTCTCGGGGAGGGGCAGGAGGCGCTGGCCGTCGAGCTCGGCCAGCGAATGGGCGTCCCTGGCCACGATGCGCGCCGGGCCGTCGGCCTGCAGCGTCAGGGCGGTCAGCGAGCCGACGGGGCCGATCTGGTGCACGGCGCGGGCAATGGCGCTCCAGCTTGCGCCGGAAGCGACGAGGCCGGCGTATTTTTTCGCCAGGATCACATCGCGGAAGGAGAAGGGTTCGGCATGGTGCTCGAAGGCGTCGAACAGGGCCAGAAGGTCCAGCGTGGCGCCGTCGAGCCGCGACTGATCGAGCATGGACTGGCGGGTGATATTGGCGGCGGGCACGGGCGGCAGGCTGCGCAGGAGGCGTAGAAAGCCGTTTTCGCTGAGCAGCGGGACGGCGTTTGCCCGCGCTTTGCTGGCAGCATGCTCGATATATTCTGGCGATTTTCTTGCCAGCAGCGTCCGCCCGAACACGACGGCGGTCGTGCCGCGGGTGATATTGCGATGCAGGCGCCCGCCGAGGCCCTGAACGCGCCGCGTCGCCAGGCGGAGGGGGAAGGCCTGCAGGGCGCCGATGACGCCATAGCTCTCCCCGCTTGCTCGCATGTGAGGTCAGGCTTTCTTTTTTGCGGCCGCCTTCGGTGCTGCGGCCTTGGATGCCGCGAGGGCAGCCTTGAGCGATGCCTTGGCGGCGGACTCCTTGGGGGGCGCGGCCTTGGCCTTGCTTTTGGCGGCGGGCTTGGCTTCGCCCAGGCTGGCCTTGAGCGCATCCATCAGGTTGATGACATTACCGCGTTCGGGCGCCGCCGCAATGATCGGTTTGTGGCCCTTGAGCTTTTCCTTGATCATGCCGAGCAGCGCCTGCTCGTAGCGGTCCTCATAGGCCTTGGGGTCGAAATGGGTGACCTTCTGGTCGATCAGCTTCTGCGCCAGGTCGAGCATTTCGGCATCGGGCTTGCCGGTGGGAATGGTGTCGAAATAGGCGGCGGTGCCGCGCACTTCGCTGGGGTTGCGCAGGGTGGTGACGAACATGCCCTTGTCGCGGGCGCCGATGGTGACGACGCGCTCGCGGCTCGACAGCACCAGCCGGGCTATCGCCACCTTGCCGCTCTTGCGCAGGGCCTCGCGCAGCACGACGAAGGTTTCCTCGGCCATGGCCCCGTCGGGCGCCAGGTAATAGGGGGCGTCCTGATATATCACGTCCACTTCGCTCTCATCGACAAAGGCTTCGATATTGAGCGTGTGGTTGGATTCGATGCGGACGGCTTCGAGGTCTTCGTCCTCGATGATGATATATTGCTTGTCTTCGTATTCGTAGCCGCGCACCAGGTCGGATCGCTCGACCAGCCCCAGTTCGGGGTCGACCGGCTTCATGTTGATGCGGTTATGGGTGTCCTTGTGCAACTGGTTGAAGCTGACGCGCTCCGCCGTGCTGGTCGCGGGAAACATCTTCACCGCGCAGCTTACCAGGCTCAGCCTTATATGGCCCTTCCAACTCGCTCTGGGTGCCATTCGTCGTCTCCTACGCGCACATACTGCCGCAACAACGCGCCGATCATGGCGCCAGATCCCGTGCCGACTCATTAATGCCGGCCCAGGGGTCGCCCGCCGTGGTTAACAAACCCGGAAGGGTAGAATAATTCAGGTCCTCGGGGGAGTCGATGGATTCCAGGTCCCGCCAGTCCAGCGGGGTGCTGGCCGGCAGGTGCGGGCGGGCGCGCAGCGAATAGGCGGCGACCGCCGTGGCGCTGCGGGCATTGCGGTGATAGTCGATGAAAATCCGGCCCTTGCGGTTCTGCTCGCCCATCGTGGTGGTGAAGGTGTCGCGCCCGGTTTTCGCCAGGGTCACGGCGATCGCGGCGCTGGCGGCATGAGCCTGTTTCCAGGTCAGCGTCCTGGTGGTCGGCACCACGATATGCACGCCCTTGCCGCCCGAGGTCTTGACGAAGGGTTTCAGCCCCATGGCCTCCAGTTCGCCGCGCAGATGCACGGCGGCATTGACCACGTCGCGCCACTCGATGCCCTCGCCGGGGTCAAGGTCGAAGATGACGCGATCCGGCTTGTCGATATGGTTCTTATGGGTGCCCCAGGCATGGAATTCTACCACGCCGAACTGGGCCAGTGCCAGATAGCCCTTGGCATCCTCGACCGAAATATAGGTCTGCTTCTCGCCGTCCGAATTCTGCGTTTCAAAGCTGCTGAGGCCGCCCGGCATGCCGGTAAAGGGGTGGCGCTGGAAGAAGCAGTCATGCGGCTTGCCGGTGGGGCAGCGGAACAGCGAGACCGGCCGGTTGAACAGGTGGGGCAGCATATAGTCGCCCACGGCGGCGTAATAGACCGCGATATCCAGCTTGGTCGGCCCGGCCTTGCCGAACAGGCGCCTCGTGGGGTTGGTCACCCAGATGCCGGCCAGATCGGCATCGGAGATGAGGCGCTTGACCGGCGCGGCAACCGGGGTCGTCAGTTCGGCCTGCCGCAAGCCCTTGAACACGGCATGGCGCAACATGCCGTCACTGGTCTGGTTGGCATATTGCACGCGGGCGGTGAGAATGGGCCGCACCGGATTGATCTCCCTGGGCGCGCCCGCCAGCTTTTCATCGATGCGCAGAGGCGCCAGCCGCGCCAGCAGGGATGTCATCGTCGCCGCGTCGAAACCGGTGCCCACCTTGCCGCGATAGACCAGTTCGCCATCGACCCATTCGCCCATGGCCAGCGCGCCGATGCCGCCATTGGCGGCGCTGTCGCTGTAGCCGGCAATGACATAATCGCCGGTCTTGAGCGCCTTGATCTTGAGCCATGAGGATGAGCGCCCGGCGGTGTGCCGGCTGTCGGCGCGTTTGGAAACAATGCCTTCAAGCCCCAGTTCGGAGGCGTGATCGAGCAGCACCTGCCCGTCGCCCTCGACATGGTCGGAATATTGCAGGGCCGAGCGCGGCGTCACATGGCCGGAGAGCAGTTGCGCCAGCAGCCCCTTGCGCTTGACCAGCGGGACGTTGCGCAGGTCCCAGCCATCGAGATGCAGCAGGTCGAAGGCATAGAAAACCAGTTTGTTGCCGGCCCCGTCCGACAGCGCATCCTGCAACATGGCGAAGCGGCTGATGCCCTGTTTGTCGAGCACGACGATCTCGCCGTCGACGATGGCCGTCTTGCAAGCCAGTTCGCCAAACGCCCGGGGCAGGTCGCCATAGCGCTTGGTCCAGTCCAGCCCGCCCCGGGTGATGAGCCGCGTGCTGTTGCCCTCGATAAAGGCCAGCGTGCGATAGCCGTCGAACTTGATTTCGTGCAGGTATTTGCCGTCGGCGGGGGGCACTTGCCGGGCGGGCGAGGCCAGTTGCAGCGCCATGGTCGCGGGGAGCGGAGCCTTGACCGCGCCGGTCAGCCTGCCAGGCTGCGGTTTGCCGGCCTTGCGGGGCGGGGCGGGCGGCGGCGCCACCAGTTCCTCGATGCGCCGGCCGGTCTTGACGCTTTCCGGGCGCGTTTCGAGAATGTCGATCTCGGTATTCATGGCCTGATCGCGTTCCTTGAACAGGATCCAGCCTTCCTTGCCCTTGTCCTCGGGCTTGCCCTTGAGCCGGGCCAGCATCCAGCCGCCGCGCAGCTTCTCGCCCACCAGCCGGAACTTGAAAGCGCCCTTCGCCAGACCCGCATGCGGATCGTCCATCGGCGCCCAGGTGCCGGTGTCCCAGACGATCATCGGCCCGCCGCCATATTCGCCTTCGGGGATGACGCCCTCGAAGTCGATATAGTCGATCGGATGGTCTTCGGTGGCGGCGGCGAAGCGCTTGTCGGCCGGATTGAGCGAGGGCCCCTTGGGGACGGCCCAGCTTTTCAGCACGCCGTCGAGTTCGAGCCGCAGGTCGTAATGGTCGGCGGTGGCGTGGTGTTTGTGGACGACAAAGCGATTGCCCCCGGCCCCCACCGCGCCGGCGGGTTCGCTGGTGCGCTGGAAGTCGCGTTTGGCGCGGTAGGTCCTGAGCTTGTCGGCGGCCATGGCGGGCACTTTAGCAGGCTGGAGTGAATGAGCGCTTAGGGGGTGGTTCTTCCGCGTTCAGCGGAAGAACCGGTGAGGGATGCTGCGCCACCCCATGCTTCAATGTCCATGGCGAGCCCGACACCCCTCATCCGCCCTTCGGGCACCTTCTCCCTCAAGGGGAGAAGGGAAGGAGCCGCAATATCGCGGCTCACTCCTGCTTCACGCTCTGGCCGATGGCCCAGGTGACGCCGAACGGGTCTTCGAGCTGGCCGTAGATGTCGCCCCAGAATTCGGTCTTGAGCGGGGAGGTTACCTTGCAGCCGGCGGCGACGGCGCGGTCCCACCAGAACTGGGCGTCGTCGACATGGATATGCAGGTTGAAGCCCTGCGACTTGACCGGCGCGTAGCCGTATTCGGGGAAATAGTCGCAGACGAAGACGGGGCTGCCATTGATGTCGATCTGGCTGTGGATCAGCTTGTCGCTGTTGTCGGCATTGATGGCTTCGCGTTCGACGCCGCCCAGGGCGGCCTTGTAGAAGTCGAGCGCCTTGCGGGCGCCGTCGACATTGAGATAGGGCGTGACGCCGCCCCGGGGCCGGAACTCGGTCATGGTCGGTCTCCTCGATACGATCCCATGCAAGCACGATGCGCGGTTCGGCGCCAGTTCGGCGGGATTCAATTGATCGCGCTGGCCGGCGGCAATGGCGGTTGCGCCGAAAGGCGGTCGAGATGCAGGCGGATATGGGCCGCCTCGGCGGGGGAGCCGGCGAGGGCAATGGCCCGGTTGAAGGCTTCGCGGGCGCCGGCCGTGTCGCCCAGTTGCAGCAACAGGCCGCCGCGCACGCCGTGATAGTGGAAATAGGAATCGAGCCTGTCGCCCAGCGGGGTTAGCAGCGCCAGAGCCGCCGCGGGTCCGCGGACCTTGCTCACGGCCACGGCGCGGTTGAGCGTCACGACCGGGGACGGCTGGAACATTTCGAGCGTCTGGTAGAGCCGGTCGATGGCGCCCCAATCGGTGTCCCCGGCCCGCTTCGCCCGCGCGTGCTGGGCGGCGATGGCGGCCTGCACCTGATAGGTGCCCGGCTCCCGATGGCGCAAAGCCTTTTCCACCAGGGCCCGCCCCTCGGCCAGCATCGGCCCGTCCCACAGGGTCCGGTCCTGGTCTTCCAGCAGCACGAGCTGGCTTTCGGCGTCGGTGCGGGCCCGGTGCCGCGCATGTTGCAGCAGCATCAGCGCCACCAGCCCCATGATTTCGGGTTCGGCGGGAAAGAGGCGCAGCAACAGCCGGCCGAGCCTTATCGCCTCGTCGCAGAGCCGGGCGGCGTCGGGGTCGGCATGGCCGCGCGAATAGCCGGCGTTGAAGAGGAGATAGATCATCATCGCCACCACGCCCAGCCGCTCCAGCCGGGCTTCGGCATCGGGCGGATCGAAGGGGACATTGCCGGCGGCGATGCGGGCCTTGGCGCGGGTGATGCGCTGCTCCATGGCCACTTCGCTCACCAGGAACGCCCGGGCGATCTGGCGCAAGGGAAGGCCGGCGACCACGCGCAGGGCCAGCGCGATCTGCTGGTTGGCCGGCAGGCCGGGATGGCAGCAGACGAAAAGCAGCCGCAGGATGTCGTCGCGGTAATGGGCGGTGTCCAGCCGTTCGGCGATGCCGGCCTCGGCGTCATCGCGGTCCGACAGGTGTTCCTCGGGCGGCAGGGCGACATTGTTGCGGGTCTTGCGCAGGGCATCGACGCCGCAATTGCGCCCGACAAAGATCAGCCAGGCGACGGTGTCGCGCGGCGGCCCCTTGACGGGCCAGGTGCGGATGGCGCGCAGGCTCGCTTCCTGAAACGCCTCCTCGGCGGCATCGAGATTGCGGAAATAGCGCAGCAGGGCGCTCAACGCCTGGGGCCGGGCCGAGGTGAGGGCCGCTGCTATCCAGGCATTGTCGACCATCAGCCAAGCTCGCTTGGGTGGAAAATGGCCAGGGGGCGGATTTCATAGGCGCCGCCGCCGGGATTGGCCACGGCCAGGTCCCTGGCGAACTGGATGGCTTCGTCCAGCGTGTCGCAATCGGCGACGAAGAAACCGAGGAACTGCTCCTTGGTTTCGGCAAAGGGCCCGTCGATGATCAGCGGCTCGCCGCTGGTCTTGCGCAGGGTGGTGGCCGACGTGGTGGGCAGGAGCCGGGCCACCGGGCCCAGCCTGCCCTTGGCCTTCATGGCGTCCTCGACCGCGGCGAGGCGCGCCATGCAGGCGTCATCCTCCTCCTTGGTCCAGGTGGCGACGGCGTTTTCATCGTTGTAGCAGAGGACCGCATAAAGCATCTGAACTATCCCTCGTCAGAAACATGACGAGCGACTATGCCCGAAACAGACAGCAGGTGAAGGGTTTTTTGTCGTCCCGCCGCGCCCCGGCGCGGGACTATCACGCCACGGGCGGCGGCGTATTGCGCGCGATCGTCACCGTCGCGCCGATCGAGGCGATGATGACCGCGGCAATCCCGCCGGTCTGCCACGGGTTCAGCGTCTCGCTGAGGATGAGAAAGCCCGACAGCGCCCCCAGGGCCGGCTGGCCGCTCATCAAAATGCCGAACAGGCGCGAGGGAATATGGGGCAGGGCCACCATGTCGAGGGCATAGGGAATGGCGCTCGACAGCAGGCCGACCGCCAGCGCGATGGGCAGGATGGCCGGGTCGAGCAGGGCCGTGCCCGCCGTCGCCACGCCGAAGGGCAGGGCGATCACGGCGGCGACCGATACGCCCAAAGCGGTGATGTGTGGCCCGCCGCCGGTGCCGGCGCGCTGCCCGAAGATGATATAGCCGGCCCAGCAGGCGCCCGCCGCCAGCGCCAGCAGCACGCCGGGCAGGCCGACCTGGCCGCTCGACTGCCCCAGCGGCAGCAGCATGGCCAGCCCCGCCACGGCCAGCACGATCCAGGCGAAATCGAGCGGCTTGCGCGAGCCGGCCAAAGCCACCGCCAGCGGCCCGGTGAATTCGAGCGCCACCGCCACGCCGAGCGGAATGGTTTGCAGCGCCGCATAGAAGAAGAGGTTCATCGCCCCCATGACGCCGCCATAGGCCAGCACGGCGTGCCATTGCCGCCGGTCGAGCTTTTGCCGCCAGGGCCGGAATACGGCCAGCAGCACCAGGGCCGCCAGCGTCAGCCGCAGGGTGGTCGCGCCCGTTGCGCCCACCATGGGAAACAGCCCCTTGGCCAGCGACGCCCCGATCTGGGTACACACCATGCCGAGGGTGATGAGGGTGACGGACAGAAGAACGGATTGCGGCCGCAAGGGAGGGGCTTTCGATATGGTCGGCGCGGTTTAGCAGGGTTTGCCGATGCCGTCACGGGCATCGCCAAGCGCCATTGACCCGACCCCGTTTGCCCTTTAGCCCTATCGCGGCCGGAACAAAGGAGGAATGTCGATGGAATACGGTTACCTGGGCCGTTCGGGCCTCAAGGTCTCGACGCTGACCATGGGCACGATGACATTCGGCGGCTCCGAAAAGGTCGGCCATACCGAACAGGCCGATGCGATCGGGCCCTATGCCGAGGCGTTCAAGCGTGGCTGATGTCCTGTTCGGGCCGCATGGGCCGGTCACCGTTCCCATCGCCCGGGGCGGGCTGTTCGCGGTGCGGCGCGTCTATTGCGTGGGGCGCAATTATGCCGAGCATGCCGCCGAAATGGGCCATGATACGCGCGAGCCGCCCTTCTTCTTCGGCAAGCCGGCCGATGCTCTGGTGACCGGCGGCGCCGATATTCCCTATCCGAGCCAGACGGCCGATTTTCATCACGAGATCGAACTGGTCGTCGCCATCGGCAAGGACGGGTCCGATATCGCGCCGGCGGAGGCGCTCGGCCATGTCTATGGCTATGCCGCCGGTCTCGACATGACCCGCCGCGATTTGCAGGCGCAGGCCAAGAAGGCGGGCCGCCCCTGGGACATGGCCAAGGGGTTCGACCAGTCGGCGCCCATCGGCTCGATCGCGCCGGCCAGCGCCATCGGCCATCCCGATAGTGGCGCCATCACGCTTTCGGTCAATGGCACGCAACGCCAGAAGGGCGATCTGGCCGACCAGATCTGGAACGTGGCCGACACCATCGCCTATTTGAGCAGTTTCGTGGCCCTCAGGGCCGGCGATCTCATTATGACCGGGACGCCGGCCGGCGTCGGCGCCGTGGCGCGGGGCGATGTGCTCGAAGGCGCCATTGCCGGCGTGGGCACGGTGCGGACGCGGGTGGTCTGATGCCGGTCTGGTCGCCGCAGCAGGATGGCGCGCTCAAGGCCGTGTCCGACTGGCTCAAGGACAGGAACGGGCCGCAGGTGTTCCGCCTGTTCGGCTGGGCCGGCACCGGCAAGTCCACCCTGGCCGTGCATCTGGCGCAGGATGTGCGCACCGTCCGATATGCCGCGTTCACCGGCAAGGCGGCCCTGGTCATGCGCAAGCGGGGCTGCAAGGGCGCCCAGACCATCCACAGCCTGATCTATACGCTGGTCAGCGAAAAGGAGGGCGAGCCGCGCTTCGTGCTCGACGACGAAAGCCCGGCCGCTGATGCCGATCTCATCGTCATCGACGAGGTGTCGATGGTCGATGAGCAACTGGGCCGCGACCTGCTCAGCTTCGGGGTCAAGGTGCTGGTGCTGGGCGATCCGTTCCAGCTTCCGCCGGTGCAGGGGGCGGGGTTCTTCACCGCCGAGGAGCCCGATATCATGCTGACCGAAATCCACCGGCAGGCGGCGGACAATCCGATCATTCACCTCTCCATGCAGGTGCGCGAGGGCGGTTTTCTCGAGCGCGGCACCTATGGCGATTCCATCGTGGTGGGCCGCGAGCATGTCGATCGCAATGCGGTGCTGGAAGCCGACCAGGTGCTGGTGGGCCGCAACAAGACGCGCCTGCAATATAACGATCGCCTGCGCGAATTGCGCGGCCTGCCCTTCCACGAACCGGTCGAGGGCGACCGCATGGTCTGCCTGCGCAACAATCCCCGCAAGCGGCTGCTCAACGGCCAGATCTGGATCGTCACCGAGGTGACCAAGCGGAGCAATGGCAAATATTCGCTGTTGCTGGGCGCCGAGGAGGGCAAGGGCGAGGCGCGCGTCCTCACCCACAAGGCGTTCTTTTCGGGCGAGGAGGATACGATGAGCTGGCCCGAGCGCCGCCAGTTCGACGAATTCACCTTCGGCTACTGCCTCACCGTCCACAAGGCGCAGGGCAGCCAGTGGGACAATGTCTATCTGTTCGACGAGAGCTTCGTGTTCCGCGAGGAGCGGGCGCGCTGGCTCTATACCGGCATCACCCGCGCGGCCGAAAAGATCACCGTGGTGTCCTGAGCGCCACACCATGGCCAAACTTGCGTTTCTGCATCGGGCGGCGTGGTGTTTTCTCGCCAAGCCGGCCAGATTGTTGACGTTTCCCGCATGAGCAGTTCTTGCGCATCCGGGGCCGATACCCCATCTTGCCCATAGAGATTTCCCACAGCCCGGATCACCCCCGACGGCGGAGGCATTATGCACCACGACACCCCCCTGATCTCAACGGTCGTCGCGGGTCTGGTGCTGGCCTTCGTCTTCGGCATGATCGCCAATCGCTTCAAAATGCCGCCGCTGGTGGGCTATCTGCTGGCCGGGGTGCTGGTCGGGCCCTATACGCCCGGCTTCGTCGCCGACCAGGCGCTGGGCGCCGAACTGGCCGAGATCGGCGTCATCCTGCTGATGTTCGGCGTGGGGCTGCATTTTTCGCTCAAGGACCTGATGAGCGTGCGGGCGCTGGCCATTCCCGGCGCGCTGGGCCAGATCGCGCTGGCAACCCTTTTGGGCTTCGGGCTCGGCTCGCTGATGGGCTGGGACATGGGGGCGGCGCTGCTGTTCGGGCTGTCGCTGTCCTGCGCGTCCACCGTGGTGCTGCTCAAGGCGATGCAGGATCGCCGGCTGATCGAGACCGAGCGCGGCCGCATCGCGGTCGGCTGGCTGATCGTGGAGGACCTGGCCATGGTGCTGGCTTTGGTGCTCATTCCCGCCTTCGCGGCGCTGGGCGGCGCCGATAGCGGCATCCACGATCCGTTCGTGTCCTTCGTCGAGCGCATTATCGGCGGCTCGGTGGGCATCTGGGGCGTGCTGGGCCTGACGGTGGTCAAGCTGGCGGCTTTTGTCGGCTTCATGCTGGTGGTCGGCCGGCGCATCATTCCCTGGGCGCTGCATGCCACGGCCCATACCGGCAGCCGCGAACTGTTCCGGCTCGCCGTGCTGGCCATCGCGCTGGGCGTGGCTCTGGGGTCGGCGGTGCTGTTCGGGGTGTCGCTGGCGCTGGGGGCGTTCTTCGCGGGCATGATCCTGTCCGAAAGCGAGCTGTCGCACCGGGCGGCGCAGGAAACCCTGCCGCTGCGCGACGCTTTCGCGGTGCTGTTCTTCGTTTCGGTCGGCATGCTGTTCGACCCCTCCATCATCGTGACCAATCCGCTGCTGCTGCTGGCGACGGTGTTCATCATCATCATCGGCAAGTCGCTGGCCGCTTTCGGCATCGTGCTGCTGTTCAAGCGGCCGGTGGCGACGGCGCTGACGATTTCCGCCTCGCTGGCGCAGATCGGCGAATTTTCCTTCATCCTCGCCAGCATGGGCGTTGCCCTCGCCATCATGCCCAAGGAGGCGCAGGACCTCATTCTGGCCGGCGCGCTGATTTCCATCGTGCTCAATCCGCTGGTGTTCTGGACCGTCGATCTGGTCAAGCCCCGCTTCGAGGCCAAGGCGGCGGCGCGCAAGGCCGCGCGGGCCGAGCCCGACGGCGAGCGCATCGAGCCCGTGGAATTGTCCGAGGCGGCCAGGGGCCCCATCACCACCGATGCCCCCAGCGACGGCGCGATCGATACCGGCGCGCCGGGCGCCGATGACGATACGGGCGAGCCCTCGCGCCAGGAAGGCCATACCGTGCTGGTGGGGTATGGCCAGGTCGGCCGCATCGTGGCCGCCGGGATCAAGGCCGATGGCGGCGGGCTCGTGGTGATCGAGGATTCCGACCATGACGTGGCGGCGGCGCGGGCCGAAGGCTTCGAGGTCGTGTTCGGCAATGCCGCCAGCGAGGACGTGCTCAGGCTCGCCAACCTGCCGCAGGCGCGCAACCTGCTCGTCGCCATTTCCAACGGCTTTGAAGCGGGGTCGGTCTGCGAATCCGGCCGCAAGCTCAATCCGGGCATTTCCATCATCACGCGGGCCTATTCCGAAGAGGAAGAGAGCTTTCTGCGCGGGCTGGGCGCCACGGCGGTCATTCGCGGCGAGCGCGAGATCGGCAAGGGCATCTTGACCTTCCTGCGCGGCGATGGCGGCGGGATGGCCGTGCCGGCGCCCGACGAGACCAGATTGCCGGCGGGCGACAACCTGCTCGATATGGCCGCCGCGGTGCCCGTTGCGGCGGAAGCCGATACGGTCATCGCATTGCCCGCCGGGCCCGCGGAAGAGAGCGCTGCCGCGCTGCCCGAAACCGCGACGGCTACGCCGGCGGTCGGCGAGGCACCGGCCGAAATCGACGAGGTCGTGCCGCCGGACGCAGCCGTGCCCGGGGCGGAAGCGCCTGAAACCGAGGCCGAAATCGCCGCGGAAACCGAGCGCGAGGCCGACGACCAGACCAATGAGGGCGGCATTGCCCCGCCCGTGCCCACCGGGGAACCCGCCGCCGAAGCCGATACGGACGATAGGGTGCCGCCGGTGGTGCCCGAACCCAAAAGCTAAGGTCTTGTCAAAGGCTTGGCGGGGGGCGCATAGAGGTTGGCGGGGCCGGTTCGCCTGTCCCGTCGCATGGGGCGCGGCACACGGCTGCGCCGGGAATATGTTGGGCCGATGATTTCGCAAAAAGCCAAATATGCCTTGCGCGCGCTGGTTTCCCTCGCCCGGGTGTCGCGCGGTGAAACGATGATGATCGGCGAGATTTCCAGGGAACAGGCGATCCCCAAGAAGTTCCTCGAACAAATCCTGCTCGAACTCAAACGCGCCGGTTTCGTCGCCAGCCGCCGGGGCCGGTCGGGGGGCTATGAATTGCTCAAGGCGCCCGAGGACATCATGTTCGGCGAAGTGCTGCGGCTGATCGACGGCCCCGTCGCGCCGCTGCCCTGCCTCTCCAAGATCGCCTATAAGCGCTGCAAGGATTGCCGCGACGAGGCGAGCTGCGAAATCCGCCACGTCTTCGAACGCGTCACGCTGGCTACCCGCGAAGTGCTGGACAGCACCACGCTGGCCGATTCGCTGCGGCTGGAGGATTTGCCGGTTTAGGCTTTTCGTCTCTCCCTTGGGGGAGA
>Ga0123328_1002912_pt1 | contig 15019 bp, 12 predicted proteins | sample BioC12SIPDNA_2_FD_89702 | JGI IMG/M metagenome (GOLD analysis project Ga0123328, IMG submission 89702) | Anaerobic biogas reactor microbial communites from Washington, USA - Biogas_R1_A C12 SIP DNA | ecosystem: Engineered > Bioreactor > Anaerobic > Unclassified | place: Washington, USA...
GCGCGGGGATCGGATAGAGGCGGCCCATGTAGTAGAGGATCTCCTCAATATCCCGGCGCAGGGCCGGCGTGTCCTCGTCGCCCGGCAGGTAAATCTTGACCGTGACTTCCGGCTGCAGCGCCTCCGACTCCGGGCTGCCGGGGGCGGCGAGCTGCTCCAGGGCCACGCTTTCGTTATAGGCCAGCGGGCGCAGCGCCTCGGCGACGGCCTCCGCCGCTTCGCCGTCCGTGGTCACGCTGACCTCCAGCCAGTAGTCTGGCGTTGGCACGCTTGGCGTAGGAACGCTCGGCGCGGGAACGCCGGGACTGGGATCGTCGCCGTCGTCAGGGCCGTCCAAACATATCTCCCAGCGCCTCGCGCAGCTCGTGCAGGAAGCCCTTCTCCCGCTGCGGGATCACTTCTTTGCCCAGCGTGCCGGCCATCTCTTCAAACAGCTCGCGCTGCCGGGCCGTTAGCTCCGTGGGCACCTTCACCTGCGTGATCACAAGCTGGTCGCCGGCGCCGTGCCCGTTGCGGTGCGGCACGCCCCGTCCGCGCACCCGGAAGACGGTGCCCGACTGGGTGCCCGGCGGGATCTTCAGCTTCTCTTCGCCGTAGACGGTAGGGATAATCACCTCGTCGCCGAGGGCAGCCTGGGCCACGTTAATCTCCAGGTCCAGCAGAATGTCGTCGTCGCGGCGCTCGAAGAGCGGATGGCGGCGCACATTGATGAAGACGTAGAGGTTGCCTGGCGGGCCGCCATAGCTGCCGGGCGCGCCTTCGCCCGTGTAGCGGATCTGCTGCTCGCTGCGGATGCCCGCCGGAATCTTGACCTTCAGCGTGCGCTGCTGCTGCACCTGCTTCTGCCCGTAACAGGTACGGCAGGGCGTGGCGACGATCTCCCCTTCCCCGTTGCAGCGCGGGCAGGTCGTGACGTTGACGTACTGGCCGAGAATGGATTGCTGCACGCGCCGGACCTCGCCCGTGCCCCGGCACTCCGGGCAGGTCTCCGGGTGGGTCCCCGGCTCGGCGCCCGTGCCGTTGCAGTCGGGGCAGATTTCCGGGCGCACCAGCTCGATTTCTTTCTCCGTGCCGAAGACCGCTTCCTCGAAGTCGATGGTCAGGTCGTAGCGCAGGTCGGCGCCCCGCCGTGGTCCGCGACGGCGCCGCCGGCTCGCGCCGCCAAAGCCGCCGAAGAACTCCTCGAAGAAGTCCGACATCGTCCCGAAGCCGGCGAAAGGATCGAAGCCGGCCCCCGCGCCCCTGACGCCGGCATGGCCGAAGCGGTCGTAGGCCGTGCGCTTGGTCTCGTCGGAGAGGACTTCGTACGCCTCGCTGATCTCCTTGAACTTCTCGTCGGCGCCGTCTTCGGTACTGACGTCGGGGTGATACTGGCGGGCCAGCCGGCGATACGCTTTCTTGATCTCTTCTTTTGTCGCCGTGCGTGGGACGCCCAGCACGTCATAGTAGTCGCGTTTATTTGCCATAACTCTTCAATCGTCGGCGCCGGCAGGACAGGCCATCAGGCGTCGCTCGTCTCACCCTCCACAACGCCTTCTTCGTCCGGCGCCGTTTCCGTCTCCGTCTGCTCGTCGCCGCCGCTCTGGGCGTAGAGGGCTGCGCCGGCCTTCTGGAGCGCCAGCTGCAGCAGGCTGATCTCCTCGCGTATCGCCAGGGGATCGTCAGATTCGAGCACGGCGCGCATGCGCTCGATTTGCTGCCGCAGCGATTCCTGCTCGGCGGCGGGCACTTTCTCGCCATTTTCGGCCAGGAAGCGCTCGCTGCTGTAGAGCGTGGTATCGGCGAGGTTGCGCGCTTCGGCTGCCTCGCGGAACTTCTTGTCGTCGGCCGCATGTTGCTCGGCGGCGCGCACCATCTCCTCGATCTCCTCGTCGCTCAGGCCGCTGGAGGGGATAATCTGCATCGCCTGCTCGCGGCCCGTGGCCTTGTCCTGCGCGCTGACGTGCAGGATGCCGTCGGCGTTGATGTCGAAGGTCACTTCAATCTGCGGCACGCCGCGCGGCGCCGGGGGAATCCCGTCGAGGATGAACTTACTCAGGCTCTTGTTGTTCACCGCCATCGGCCGCTCGCCCTGCACGACGTGGATCTCCACCTTGGTCTGCCCGTCGGAAGCCGTGGAGAAGAGCTGGCTCTTGCGCGTGGGGATGGTCGTATTGCGCTCGATGAGCGGCGTGGCAACGCCGCCCAGCGTCTCGATGCCCAGCGTCAGCGGGGTTACGTCCAGGAGCAGCACGTCGGTGACGTCGCCAGCCAGCACGCCGCCCTGGATCGCCGCCCCGAGCGCCACCACCTCGTCCGGGTTGACACCCTTGTGCGGCGGGCGGCCAAAGAAGTGCTCGACGGCGTTCTGGATGGCGGGCATGCGCGTCATGCCGCCGACGAGAACAACATCGGTGATCTGCGACGGCGAGAGACCGGCGTCCTGCAGCGCGCGCCGCATCGGGGTGATCGAGCGCTCGATCAGGTCGTCCACAAGCTGCTCGAACTTGGAACGCGTCAGTGTGAGCAGCAGGTGTTTGGGTCCGCTGCTGTCGGCCGTAATGTAGGGCAGGTTCAGCTCGGTCTGGAGCGTGGTGGACAGCTCAATCTTGGCCTTTTCGGCCGCCTCGCGGAGCCGCTGCAGCGCCTGGGGGTCGCGGCGCAGGTCCACGCCCTCGTTGGCGCGGAACTGCTCGGCGGCCCAGTCGATGATGCGCTGGTCGAAGTCGTCGCCGCCCAGGAAGGTATCGCCGTTCGTGGCGCGCACCTCGAAGACACCGTCGCCCATCTCCAGAATAGAGATGTCGAAGGTGCCGCCTCCGAGGTCGTAGACGGCGATCAGCTCGTCGCGGTCGCTGTCCAGCCCATAGGCCAGCGCCGAAGCGGTTGGCTCGTTGACGATGCGCAGCACTTCCAGCCCGGCGATGCGCCCGGCGTCCTTGGTCGCCTGGCGCTGGCTGTCGTTGAAATAGGCCGGCACCGTAATCACCGCCTGGCTGACGGGATAGCCCAGGTAAGCCTCGGCGTCCTGCTTGATCTTCTGCAGAATCATCGCCGAGATTTCCGGCGGGGAATATTCCTGCCCGTTCATGGCCACGCGCACGTCGCCATTGAGCGCCTCACGCACCGGGTAGGAGACGTAGTCGCGCGCGCGGCGTACCTCTGGGTCGTCGGCTTTGCGGCCCATGAAGCGCTTCACCGAGTAGATGGTGTTCTCCGGATTGACGACTGCCTGCCGCTTGGCGACCTGCCCGACCATCCGCTCGCCGTTCTTGGGGTTCACGGCGACCACAGAGGGGAACAGCCGCCCGCCTTCCGAGCTGGTAATCACGACCGGCTCGCCGCCTTCCATCACAGCCACAACCGAGTTGGTCGTGCCCAGATCAATGCCCAGGATTTTGCCCATCTTCCTCTCTCTAAAGCTATGCCGCCACCACGACCATCGACGGCCGGATGACACGGTTCTCAAGCCGGTAGCCGCTCTGCAGTTCGCGTACGACGATACCGCTCTCAAATTCGTCCGACTCTTCCTGCATCACCGCTTCGTGATAATTGGGATCGAACGGCTCGCCCACGCTGGGGATCCGCTCGATGTTCTCGCGCTCAAGAATGGCGAGCAGCTTGCGGTAGATGAGGTTGACGCCGTCCACCCACTCGTCGCCGGCAAGCGATTCGGGTACGTTGTCCAGCGCCCGCTCAAAATCGTCGAGGATCGGTAACAGGTTGGTGATCAACTCGATAGTCGCGTTCTGGCGCGCTTCGGCGCGGCTGCGCTCCAGCCGCTTGCGGGCGTTGGCGAACTCGGCGCGCTCGCGCTGCCAGCCGTCCAGGTATTCGGCGGCGCGGGCCTCGGCTTCGGCCAGCTTTTCTTCCGGCGTCAGCTCGACCGCCGGCTCTTCAGCCGCCTCCACACCCGGCCCTTCGCCGTTGGTTGGCTGTTCGGTCGCTTCCGCGTCCACGATTTCTGGTTGTTCGTCGGGATGTTCGTTAGGCTCAGTCACGGATTCTTCCTTGGTTATCATCGCCGGGGTTGTCGCCCAGCGGAGGTCTGTCCAGATAGTAGTCGAAGATGAAACTGCTCATGATGTCGGCCACGTAGCGCACCGCCGAGATGTTGCGCCCGTAGGGCATGCGGGTAGGCCCCAGCACCGCCAGGGTGCCGCTCAGCTCTTCCTCGGCCCCATAGCGGCTGACGATGATGGCGCAATCCTTCAGCTCTTCCCAGCGCCCCTCGCCGCCAATGATCACCTGCACGCCGGTCGCTGCCGGCTCGGTGACCTGGGAGAGCACGTCGGCGAGCAGCGTGCGCTCTTCGAGCACGCGCACCGCCTGCCGGGTACCCACGTCGTCGAGCAGATTGGCCACGCCGTCCCGGTAAATCTCGCTGAAGTCGCGCGCGTCGGCCGTGCGGATGGTGTCGATGACGAGTCGCGCCAAGTCCATCTCCAGGTCCTGGCCCTCGAACTGGCCCGTACGCGCCTGCATTTCGGCCGCCGAACGGCCGTCAAACGCGCGGTTGAGCCGCTCGGCGGCGGCGCTCAGCCGCTCCTGGTCCAGCGGCTCGGCGAGCGTGAGCATCTGCTGCTTCACGTCGCCGCCATAGAGCACTAGGATCATCAGCACGAGCCGCCCCTGTGTGGAGATCAGCTCGACGTGCTTGAAGCGATTCGGGCGCGGGCGCGGCGAGGTGATGACGCCGGCCCCCTGCGAGGTGCGGGCAAGCACCGCCGCCGCCAGCCGCATCCACTGCTCCAGGTCCAGCCGCGCCTGGTGGAATTGGTGGCGGATCATCTGCTGCTCGCGCACAGGCAGCTCGAATTCGCCGAGCAGCCGCTGCACGAAGTAGCGATAGCCGCCCTCGGTGGGGATGCGTCCCGCCGAAGTGTGTAGCTGGGCCAGATAGCCCAACTCGTCGAGAACCGCCAGCTCGTTGCGCACCGTGGCCGAGCTGACGTCGAGATTGAACTGCTCGACCAGCGTCTTGGAGCCGACCGGCTGGCCTGTCTCGATATAGGAGCGGACCACGAGACCCAGAATATACTCTTGTCTTTCGGTCAAATTGTCGATCATTTTGGTCCAGCCCGGTACTCTGTGATTGGCGGACTTACAAAATTAGCACTCTTCGCGGAAGAGTGCTAACTATGTCCGTCCCGTATGATAACATGAGGGGAAAAGTGCGTCAAATAAAAGCATCTCTTATGGATCGCGCCTGCCATTCTGGCAGGCAGCTTCCAGCCCGCAGGCCACCGTCATCCTTTTGAACTCTGATTAACCTGATTGCCTATGATTGGCCGGCGTCATCACGTAGGGCGGGTTTTCAACCCCGCCGCCACCGCGCTTCGAAATCATAGTTAATCATAGGTAATCACATAAATCACAGTTCAAAAACGGCTCAGCTCTCGCTTCTGGCGATCTCTTCCGTGGCTTCCTGCCCGTTGGCGGTCGGCGTTGTCTCGGCCGGGAACTCGGCGCGGAGGCTCTCGTCGGGCTCCGCCAGCAGGACCGGCCCGCTATCCTGCTCTCCCTGCCTGCGGCGCAGCAGCCGGCCCACGATCTGCCAGATAGTGCGCAGGATAATCTTGATGTCCAGCAGCGGCGACCAGTTCTCCGTATACCAGAGGTCGTACTTCGTGCGCTCGACAATCGAGGTATCGCCGCGCAGACCGTTGACCTGCGCCCAGCCGGTCATCCCGGCCTTCTCACGGTGGCGGTCCATGTAGCGCGGGACGGTCCGGCGAAACTCCTCGACGTAATAAGGCTGTTCCGGCCGCGGGCCGACGAGGCTCATCTCGCCGAGAAGGACGTTGATCAGGTTCGGCAGCTCGTCGATGTCCACCCGGCGCAGCAGCTTGCCGAGCTTCGTCTGGCGCGGATCGCCGGCAACGGTCCAGCCGGGGCCGTCGCGCTCCGCGTCGTTGCGCATGGAACGGAACTTGATCATCTTGAACGGCCGGCCGTCGAGGCCCATCCGCTCCTGTATGAAAAAGGCCGGGCCGGGCGATTCCAGCTTGATGGCAATGGCGACGAGCAGCATGATCGGCGCGGCGACGATCAGGCCAAAGGCGGCGCCGAGGATATCCATGAGCCGCTTGATGATCAGCATGTAGCCGCGCAGGGCGTAGTTGCGCACGGTGAGCAGCGGCAGGCCGCCCAGGTCGTCGATGCCCGCCTCGGAGGATACAAACTGGAAGATGTCGGGGAAGACCTTGATGGAGACGCGCCCGCGCTCGCAGTAGGAGAGCACGTTGACGACCTCGCGGTGGCCCTTCTCCGGGATGGCGATGATCACCTCGTCAATGTCCAGCTTTTCGATCAGCGCCGGCAGGTCTTCCTCGGTCCCCAGGATCGGCAGGCCCAGGAAGGAGCCGTTATTGGCGGCATCGTCGGCGATGATGCCCAGCAGCTCGTAACCAAGCTGCGGCGACCACTGGATGCGCTGGGTGATGATGCGGGCCACGTCGCCTGTGCCGACGACCACCAGCCGGTCCTTGCCGATGCCCCGCTCGCGCAGCTCGTAGCGGATCATCTGGTGCACGGTCCGGCCGAAGACGACGAGGATGATGCTCAGGAGCCAGCCGTAGAGGACCATGACGCGCGGATAGTCAACCTCCAGCTGCGTGCCCTTGAAGATGAAGGCGAGAATGGCGACTGAGAAGATAGTCGCCAGGGTGACGCTGGCGGTGACGGAATAGAACTGGTCAACACGGGAGACGGTTCGCGGCACCACGTACTGGCGGTTGAACATCAGCACGGCAACCGTCGTGACCATCTGCAGGCCGATGAGGCCGAGATAGCTGCTCAGCGGAGCCAGGTTCTCGACCGGGGCGGGCCACGGGATGCTCACGCGCAGCTCGTAGGCGAGGATGAAGGCCACGCCGACAAGCAGCGCGTCCAGCAGGATCAGCGTCACCGCGTAGATGTTCTTGACCTGTTGTGTCTTCATCGTCAGGATGCGGCTGCCGCGCGCGCAGCCACGTCCGCCTGCTTGCCGAAGCCGGGGCGCTCCAGCAGCTTCGGGCCGGCGAGCACGTCGGGCCAGAGCGCCCGCCCGCCCTTCAGGGCAATGCCGAGCAGGACGAGGGCGTGCAGCCAGAACGGCGTGCTCTGGCGGTAATGTTTGTAGTAAAAGATCAACATGGCCCGGTAAAACTCAAGCTCGCTGCGCGCCCTGTTCTGGCGGCTGGAGGCGCGCTTGACGTGCAGGACGGTTACTGCCGGATTATAGATCACTTTCCAGCCGCGGTCTTTGATCCGCTTGGCCCAATCCAGGTCTTCGCCGTACATCCAGAAGCGGTCGTCCAGCAGGCCGACCTCGCGCAGGGCGTCGCCCCGGACCATCATAAACGCGCCGACGACGGAATCGACCTCCGCCAGCTCGTGCTCGTCCAGGTAGGTCATATTATAACGGGCGAAGCGCGGCGAGCGCGGAAAGAGGCGGCTGAGGCCGATCATGCGGTAGAATAGAGCGTTCATCGAGTCGAAGCCGCGCCGGCAGGCAAGGTCGAGCGAGCCATCGGGCAGCACCAGCCGCGGCCCGACGATGCCCACCGACGGGTGCTCGTCCATGTAGGCGACGAACGTTGCCAGAGCGTCGGGAGGAAGCTCGGTGTCCGGGTTGAGCAGCAGGACGTAGCGCGGGCCGTCTTCGTCCTCCGCCCGCAGGGCGCGCAGCCCCTGGTTGTTCGCCGCCGGGTAGCCGACGTTGGCGCTGTTGGCGATGAGCAAAACCTGGGGAAACTCGTCGCAGACCATCTGCACGCTGTCGTCGGGCGAGGCGTTATCAACGACGCAGACGTCGAAGCTGATGTCGCCCACGCTCGCAAAAACAGATTGCAGGCAGCGGCGAAGCAGCGCTGATACGTTATAGTTGACGATGACGATGGCGAGATCCAGCACTACCCACTTCCTCGCGCTGAGCCGGGCTTCTGCACCAGGCCCGACTCCGGCGACCGATGATGGTTTCATTCTAACACAGCCGGGAAAGCCCTCAAACCAGGGCGTCCCACGTTTAACGGCTGTTCAGCCTACGTCAACACAACGCTAACGGCAGTAGGTTAGTCTGTAGCCATTAGCCAGAGGCTGATCGCTAACGGCTGACCTGGAGCAGTAATGAACAGAAACAACCTCTTTGCAATTCTATTTGTCTTCTATTCCGCCGCCCTTCTCGCCGCCGGTTACTGGATGGGACAGAGCGGCTGGCCTCTCGCCGAGCTGGGTCTGGCAACGCCGGCTCTGAGCGCGGACGACCAGGAAGCGCTGGCCCCCCTCTTTGAGACCTGGAACCTGATCAACGAGCACTATTATGACCAGCCAATAGATCAGGAAGCGACGGTGCAGGGGGCCATCGAAGGCATGCTGGCCACACTGGGCGATCCCCACACGCGCTATTTGCCGCCCGACGCCGAGGCAGCCGCCCGCTCCGCGATGGAAGGGGAGATGGAAGGGATCGGCGTGCTCGTCGAAGAGGTAGAAGGGCGCATCACGGTCGTCTCGCCCTTCGAGGGCTCTCCGGCCGGGCGGGCGGGTCTGCAGGCGGGCGACGTGCTGCTGGCGGCGGATGGCGTCGAGCTGACCGGCCTGGGGCTGGACGTGGCGGCGAGCCTGATTCGCGGGCCTGCCGGGACCGACGTCCTGCTGCTCATCGAGCGCGAAGGCGAAACGTTTGAGGTCAGCGTGACGCGCGACGTCTTTGAGGTGCCCAGCGTGCGCGGCGAGATGCTGGAGGAAGGCGTGGCCTACGTCCGGCTGAGCAGCTTCGCCAACCGCACCGCCGAGGAGCTGGACGCCATCCTCGACGAGCTGCTGGCCCAGGAGCCGAAGGGCCTGATCCTCGACCTGCGCGGCAACCCCGGCGGCGGGCTGGAGCCGGCGTTGGATGTCGCCGACGCCTTCCTGAACGAGGGCATTGTCCTCGTGGAGCGCTTTGGCAGCGGCGAGGAGCGGGTCTACCGCTCCACCGACGGCGAGGCAGGCGAGGAAATTGACATGGTCGTGCTCATCGACGAGGGCAGCGCCAGCGCATCGGAGGTGCTGGCGGGCGCGCTGCGCGACCGGGGGCGGGCGATACTGATTGGCGCGACAAGCTACGGCAAAGGCACTGTACAGACGTGGCACGCCCTGAGCAACGGCGGCGGCGTGCGCATTACGGTGGCCCGCTGGCTGACGCCCGATGGCAACTGGGTGAGTGAAGCCGGGCTGGAGCCGGAAGAAGTCGTGCCGCTGCCGGGCGTGGGCGAGCCCATTGAGGACACGCAGCTTCAGGCCGCCATCGACTACTTTACCGGAGTGGAGACGACGGCCCAACCCTAGCGAGCGACCGGACAAAGGGCCGTGCCTCCTGGACACGGCCCTTTTTGATCACGCTGTTATTCCGGTGTAGAGACGGTCAGCTTCGGGCGGCACTCCCGTGAGCCTCATACCGGGCCTCGATGAGCGGGAAGGCTACCGCGGCAAGCCCCTCGGGGTCCGCTGGGCCGTCCCCACGCACGAGATCCTCGATATACTTCTCCCCACCATAGCCGCCGACCCACACCTCGTCGCCCTTTTTCAGGGGGAGCGCCGGGTTGCGCGGCGTCATCTCCGCGCAGAGGCCGTGCGCGCCGGCGACGACACGATCGCCGCGCAGCTCGAGTACCTCGGCGCGAATCCAGCGCCAGACGATCTGCGGCGGCTCTGTCGCGCGGTTAACGGCGACGAGTTCGCGGCGGCGGATGTAGATATGTTCCGTTACTGCCGCCGAGTAGGGAACCCACACAGGCGTCTGGTCGCCCGCAAGATAACGAATGGTGCAGCCTTTTTCGTCCCTGGACAGGACAGTTGCGAAAACAAGGTCCATCAGCTGTTCTCCTTAAGCAAGGTTTCTAGGCACGATCGCTTGACGCGCCGGCACACCTGCCGCCAGCCAGATGGTTGCTATGCACTTGTCTATCGACGCGGGGAATGCAAAAGCGCTTAGCGCATCCGTCCAGACAGGAGGGCCGGCAGAAGGGATAAGTTGGAGTCAGGCTGATGGCTCACCATAGGCGCCTCCTGGTTGGGGATGGACAGACAACAGAAGACAGTCTAGCCGAGACGACCTGCGCGCGTCAAGCGTCAGGCGGGTGAGTTTCAGCATGTCGCGCGATGGCTCGCGTAGCCGCGCTTTCCTGAGCGCGCCGCCGGCTCTCCCAAACCCCTCCCCGGCGTTTTACCGCTTCCTCGCCAGCAGAAACAGCTCGCCGCCCAGCCAGAGCAACAGCGACTGCTCGATGCGCTGCCGCTCTGTCTGCGCGGTGGGCGGCGGGTCGAGCCGGAGGTTGCCCCGCCGCGCGAGCGCGTAGGCCCGCAGGCCGAAATAACGGCTTGCCTGCCTGAGTCCCCGCAGCGGCGCACGCAGCGCGGGCCAGCCCCACAGCAGCCCCTTGTCGCTGGCGTGGGCGCGCAGCCCTTCGAGCGACATGGCGGCGAGGGGAGGCGACGAAGCCGTTTCCACCTCGAAGCCTGCCTCCTGCAGCGCGGCGAAATAGTCCAGGAGGTCCGGTCGCCTTTCGTTGATGCCGTGGCGAATCTCGTCGCTGCTATCCTTCAACGCCGTGCGCTCGTCGATCAGGACGCTGATCGCCGGCTCGTTAATCGCGCAGAGAACGCCGCCCGGCCGGAGGACCGTAGCCACGTTGCGCAGGAAAAGGGCCAGCTCGGACGTATGGTGCAGCGCCGCCGCGCAGAAGACGGCGTCAAAGCTGCCCGGACGAAAGGGCAATTGCTCCCCGTCGCCGATGATCCGGTCGAAATAGGTCTGGGCGTGGCGCATGAGCACGCGCCCCCGGCCGAGGCCGACGTTGGCGTCGTCGGTCACGTCGAGGGCCACTGCCCGGCAGCCGCGCAGCGCAAAATACTTGGCTGCCCAGCCGCGCCCGGCGCCCAGGTCGAGGATCGTCTCCGTGCCGTCCAGCGCCAGGGCCTCCAGCGCCATGTCGAAGCCCGGCGCGACGCGTGTCCACGGCTCTTCGGGATAATAGGGGATCTGCAGGTCTACTGCGTCCTCACCCTGTTCGTAGATGCCCATCTCCTGGTGCAGGCTGACCCAGCCGGCTGCCTCACGCGCCTTGGGCGCCCATCTCTCGTCGTCCGCATAGAGGTAGGGCATGCCCTGCTTGACCGGATACTGCTGCTCGCAGCCGGAGCAGGCGAGCACGCCGGCTTCGACTTCTCCGTCGCACTCCTCCTCGACCGAGAGGAGAAGGGCGCCGCCGCAGCCCGGGCAGCAGATCAGCTCCAGCAGCTCTGGCTTCATACGCGCCTCCTCAATGTTGCTTGGCAGCCTCGGCCTGCTCCAATATCGACTCCGCGCCGCTGCGGGCCGTATCGTCCTGCGTGCCGAGCATCGCCGCCAGCTCCATCACGCGCGTGCCGCCGTCCAGCCGGGTCACGGCCGTGATGGTGCGCCCGTCGCTGGCGACCTTGCTGACGTGGTAGTGGGCGTCGCCATAGCCGGCGAGCTGCGGCAGATGGGTGACGACGACGACCTGGTGGTTGCCGTGCGCCGCCAGCCCCCACAGCTTGCGCCCGACGACGCCGCCGACGCGCCCGCCAATGCCCTGGTCAATCTCGTCGAAGATGAGCGTGGGCGTCGCGTCTACCTGGGCGAGCGCAGTCTTCAGCGCCAGCATCAGCCGCGCCGTCTCGCCGCCGCTGGCGACGCGGGCCATCGGCTTCAGCGGCTCGCCGGGGTTGGTGGAGATCAGGAACTCCACCTGGTCGATGCCAGACGCGTCAAAGGCCAGCCGCTCGTCGCCGACGTAAGCGCCGTTTTCGTCAGGAGTATGGGCAAAGTCCACGGCAAAGCGGGCCCCTTCCATCCGCAGGTCGGCCAGCTCGCGCTCGACGGCGGCAGCAAGCCGTTGGGCGGCTTCCTGGCGCCGCTGGGAGAGGGCCTGGGCCATCGCGCCGACCTTGCGCAGCCCCTGCTCGATGAGCCCTTCCAGCTCCTCGGCCCGCTCCTCGCTGTGCGTGATCGAATGCAGCTCCGCCGCAGCCTCGTCGCGCCAGGCCAGGACCGCCTCGATGTCGTCGCCGTACTTGCGCTTCAGCCGGCCGATCAGCTCCAGCCGCTCCTCGATGAAGTTCAGCCGGCCGGGGTTGAACTCCAGCTCGTCCTGGTAATCGCGCAGCTCGGCCGAAAGGTCGGCGAACTCCGAAATCAGCCCCTGCAGCTTCTCCAGCCACGTCTCCTTCGTCGGGTCGAGCCGGGCAAGCTGGGACAGGGCGCGCTCGGCGTTGCTCAACAGGTCGGCTGCCGCCGGCGCCTCGTCGTCGTCCACGCCCAGCAGGAGCACGAGCGCCTCGCTCGTCACCTCCATCAATTGCTCGACGTTGGACAGGCGGGCGCGCTCAGCGCGCAGGTCGTCCTCTTCGCCGGGCTGCAGGTTGGCGGCGTCAATCTCGCCAATCTGGAACTCAAGCATATCCTGGCGTTTGGCCAGCTCGCGGGCGTCGCGGCGCAGGGCCGCCAGCTCGTTCTGCAGCCGGCGCAGCGCGGTTACCTCGCCGCCCAGCTCGCGGCGCTCGGCAGCCAGCCCGCCGTAGGCGTCGAGCAGGGGCAGATGGGCGCGGGGCCGCAGAAGGGAAAGGTGCTCGCCCTGCCCGTGAATATCCACCAGGTCTTCGGCCACCTCGCGCAGGAAGTTGAGGGTGACGGCCCGGCCGTTAACGCGGCAGATGTTCCGCCCGCTGAGCCTGACCTCTCGGGCCAGGTGCAGCGTCGTCGGATCGTCGATCTCGATTTCCTCTTCAGCCAGAAGCCGGTGCACGTGCTCCTGCAGGTGCGCCGGCAGCTCGAACAACCCTTCGACGTAGGCCGCGTCGGCGCCGGCTCGGACCATCGTCGTGTCGGCGCGCCCGCCAAGCAACAACATCACAGCGTCGAGGATGATCGACTTGCCCGCGCCCGTCTCTCCCGTCAGCACGGTAAAGCCCGGCGACAGAGACAACGTCAGCTCGTCGATGATGGCAAAATCGCGGATTGTCAGTTCGGTAAGCATCGCGTCTTCTTACGTCCCTACGGAGTAGGCCTTATGGAATGGGCAGTATTTGCGCTAATTTCTCAGCGTACCTGATAGAAGGCGGCGCCGGTCGCCAGAAAGACGTAGAGGCCCGGCCAGAGCAATGCGCCGAGCTGGAGATTTAGCAAGTAGGGCAGGACCGGCACGAGCCCGCCAATGACGACCATCGCGCCGACGAGATGGGGCAGCCAACGCCCGTGGCGCCGCCGCCCCGCGCGAAAAGCCAGCCGGCCGATAATCGTGCCGGCCGCGGGCGCCAGAAAGATGACAAAAAAGCCCAGACGCGGCACCAGCAGGCCGGCAATGACCGACAGGATCGCGGCCACAACGCCCGCCAGCAAATAATCGATCGGCCCGGCCGTGAAATAGACGTCCTGCGCCTCGCGGACGCATTGCGGGCAGAGGTAGCCAACCGGCGTGCGTTTGGCGCACTGCGTGCAGATCGGGCGGTGGCAGTTGTAGCAGCGCAGCCCGGTCTGTCGGTTGGGGTGGCGGTAGCAGAACAGGACGTCGGTCTCCTCCACGGCCGGTGCAGGGGCCGGCTGGCGCACGGGAGGCGCGGCCCGTTCAGGCGAAGGCGCGGGGGCAGGCGCAGGCGCCGCTTCGGGCCGGCGACCATCCTCGCCCCGCAGGCCGGCAGCCGCGGCGGCGTTCAGGGGATCCAGCGCCAGCACCCTCTCGTAGAGGGCGCGCTGCCCTTCCTCGCCGCTGGTGACAGCCGCCAGCCCCAGCAGCGCCTCAATCGAATCGGGCGCCTCGTCCAGTATCTCCTGATACAACTGCCGGGCGGCGGCGCGCTTGCCCGACGCTGCCGTCCTGTCGGCCTGGCGCAGCAGCGCGCGCAGGCGGGGATCGGTCGTTGCCATAGTCAACTCAGTCCTTTCGGATGCCAGAAACCAAGCCTCTGCATGAGGCGGTGGTAGAAATAGCTCTTGCTGCCGACGCGCATGAACGATGCCTGGTCGTCGTGGCCTGTCACCTCCACACGGTCGCCGCTTACCAGCGTCACGGTCTGCTGCCCGTCTGCCGCCATAAGCGCCTCGTGGTCCATCTCCACCTGGATCGTCACCAGCGCCTTCTCGTGCAGGATCACGGCGCGATCCAGGCTGAGGTGTGGCGCGACGGGCACGACGAGGAAATTGAGCAGCTCCGGCGGCAGGAGCGGCCCGCCTGCGGCCATGGCGTAGGCTGTGGAGCCGGTCGGCGTGGCGACGATGAGGCCGTCGGCGGTGTAGCTCGTCACCAGGTCGTCGTCCACGTAGAGGTGCAGGCGCAGGACGCGCGCCTGCCCGCCCCGGCTGACGACGACGTCGTTGAGGGCCACAAACTCGGCCAGCAGATTCGAGTTGCGATAGGCGCTGGCGCGCAGCATCAGCCGCCGCTCCAGCCAGCCCTGCCCGTCGAGCAGGCGAGCCAGCCGCCGCCGCCAGTCGGCCGGCGACGCCTCGCTGAGGAAGCCGACGCGCCCCAGGTTGATGCCAAAAATGGGCACGTCGTAACAGGAGGTCACGCGCGCCGCACGCAGCGTCGAGCCGTCGCCGCCGAGCACGATGACCAGATCGCTCTGGGCGATCTCCTCCTGCACGGCCGGCTCTTCCAGGTCATCGCCGGCGGCGACGTGGCCTGCCACGCCGCGCTGCTGCAGCCAGGCCTTGACCTGCGACGCCAGCGGCGCTGCTTCCTCGATGCCGGGGTGGTACAGGATGGTCGCCCGCTCCATCTCAGCGGCGGCCCTCCGCTCTTTGCTGCAGCCAGGCGACGATTTCGCCGCGTGGCACAGCGGTTTGCTCGCCGCCGTCCATCGGGCGCACCGTGACGAGGCCCTGGGCGACTTCGTCCTCACCGATAATCAGCGTCTCCCGGACCTGCCGGCGGTTCGCCTCGCGCATCTGGCTCTTCATACTGCGCCGCTCGCGGGCAAAGGCGAAGAAGGTGCTGATGCCGGCGGCGCGCAGCGCCTGGGCCAGCTCCAGAGCCGCCAACTTCGTCTCGCCGCCAAA
>Ga0123328_1002917_pt1 | contig 14994 bp, 16 predicted proteins | sample BioC12SIPDNA_2_FD_89702 | JGI IMG/M metagenome (GOLD analysis project Ga0123328, IMG submission 89702) | Anaerobic biogas reactor microbial communites from Washington, USA - Biogas_R1_A C12 SIP DNA | ecosystem: Engineered > Bioreactor > Anaerobic > Unclassified | place: Washington, USA...
CAATGGACCAGCCTACTAGGAATCCGGACCCGACCTCTGGCTTATACGGATGAAATGAATCCCTAAATCCCTTTTAACACCCGACGCAAGCCCTGTCAAGTCAACAAGGTTAATCCCGCTTCAAGGAATGACTTAGAATCGATCAGCCCTGCCAGGAACGCCGGGCGCGAAGGCCTGTGGCGCCCGCGACGTCGCTAGTGCTGGCTCGGGGCGGGCAAGGATGTCGGGTCCGAGGCGGCAGTCGAAGCACCGGAGAGCTGATCGGCCGCCATCCGTTTGAGGACCTCAGGATTGCGCCAGGCGTCGCCGATGAACCGGCCGTTCAGGAAGATCGCCGGAACCCCCTTGAAATCAAGAGATTTGGCGGTCTCAAGGTCGCCCGCCACCTTCTCCCGCACCTCTTGCGAGGTCCAGACTTCCACGAAGCGGTCTCGATCGAGCCCGATCTCCTCGGCGATCTGGAGATACGGACTCCGGTCCAGCTGCTTGTGCTGCTCGACCAGCGCCTGGTGATATTGCCAGAAAGCCTCGTCGCCCCCCAGGACGGCGGCGGCTTCCGCGGCGTAGGCGGCCCGGCATGCATACGGATGCAGGTTGCTCGATACCTGATCGTTGCACTCGCGGGCCAGGGGCCAATGCCGCACGATCACGACGATGTCCGCCGGCTGGGGATGCTCCTGGCGAAACCCGTCGATCGCCCGCCATGCATCAGTGCAGCTATCGCACTGGAAGTCTTTGTAAATAATAAACTTAATAGGCGCCTCGGGGTCGCCCAGGATGTGGTCGGCCGGCCTGATCGCCAGTTCCCGGGGCGCCTGCGAGGCAAACCGCCAGAGCTGGTACTCAGCGTCTTCGGCGATCTGCATGTAGCTCTGCTTGTACTGGACCATCATGGTGCCGGTCATGCCGGCAAACGCCCATCCCACCATGGCGACAAAGATCAGCCCCACCACCGCGGCCTTGGGGATGCACGTGCGGACCGACAGGCGGTAGCCCGACCGGTAACACCGCCATCCCGCTATCAGGCCCGCACCGATCAGCAGAAAATTGCACACGTGGACCAACAGGCACCACCCGCAGTTGCCGGGAAGCACCAGATACAAAATCCCGAGCAGAGCCACCGAAACAGTAAGCCCTACAGATAAAAATGCAACGAGAAGAATATTGAAGGCATCGTGGCCGAACACGATCAGCCAAATCGCCACAGATAAGAAGTAGAGCAGCCCGTAGAGCGACAAAGGCAATCCAAGAAACTTGCCGTACCGGCTGGCGAAAACGCCGCTGCAGCCGTAGCTCGAAAGGCCGTCGTCCCCGCAGAGCCACTGCCATTCCAGGGCGGGAATCTGCCCGGCGGTGGCGGCCATCATGGTCCAGCAGACGCCCACGCCCAGCAGCGCCAGCACGGCCATGACACACCAGTAACAGGTCAGCTTCGGACGATCCGGCACCGCAGCCTTTTCCAGCTCAGCCATTGCGCCTCCTTCTACTCACCGGAACAGCAAGCCCAGTATTATAGCGGCTGCGCGTCCGAAGGGAACGTCGGACCGGGAAATGATCCTGGTCAAGCCGGACGGAGATTCGAAGTCCATTGTCATCCGCGGCAAGGGAAGGTATAACACCAACCCGGATGCGGCCTCGATCGGCTGCAGAAGGAGTTCCGATAATGGACTCCCGATCGCCGCCCTTCAGGGCGCGCGAGGCGAGCTTCAGGGTCCGCACAGCAAGGATGGGAACGTCGAGTGGACGGTGAACCGGATCCGGCCAGAACGCCAGGACCGGGCACGGAAATGATGAATCCGATGGGGAGGCACGGTGGCGCATACGCGACTGATACTGGCTTCGGGATCGCCGAGGCGGCGGGAACTGCTGGCCGAGGCGGGCTACCGGTTCGAGGTGGTCCGCCCGGAGCTCGAGGAACCGGAACTGGACGAGGACCTGGGTCCGGAAGGGACGGCGGAGGCCCTGGCCTACTTCAAGGCCCGCGCGGCGGCCGACGCCGCCGATCCCAGCCAGGTCATCCTCGGCGCCGACACCGTGGTGGCCCTGGGCCGCCAGATCTTCGGCAAACCGCGCGACGCCGACCACGCCCGGACGATGCTGCGGCTGCTGTCGCACAATCGCCACCGGGTGATTACCGGAGTGGCCCTGCTGAAGGTGGATGACCGGCTGTTCCGGCGGATCGACCGCGAGATCACGCACATCACGATGAAGCCGATGAGCGAGGATCAGATCGAAGAGCACCTGCGAACGACCGACTGGCGCGACAAGGCCGGAGCGTACGCCGTCCAGGAGCAGGCCGACCGCTACGTCATGCGCTACGAGGGGAGTTTCACCAACATCGTGGGCCTGCCGATGGAACTGGTCAACCGAATACTGGCGGCGGAAGGAATCGTTCCGGAGCGATAGCATTCGAACGTTTCGGCGACGGCGGGAACGCTCCGGCGGCTACTGGGCCGGGACGGCGGCAGGCGCCAGGGATTCCTCAATCTTGGGGGCCGGCTCCTTGAGGATTTCCAGGAGGCGTTTGACCGGTTCGCTGAACGCCCGGCCCTTGCGGTAGATGATCCCGACCGGACGATGGAGTTCCTTTTCGGCGAACGGCTTGCCGACGATCGTGCCGATCTGCAGTTCTCTCACGATGGCCGGCTCGGGCAGGATGCTGATCCCAATGCCCGCTTCGACCCCGCGTTTCATGGTCTCGATGTTGTCCTGCTCCATGACGATCTTGACGGACACCTCATTGCGGCGGAGGATGCTCTCGATGAGCTTGCGGGTGGACTGGTCGCGCTCGAAGTGGATCATCGGCTGATCGTGCAGATCCTTGATGGCGACCTTCTTCTTCTGGGCCAGCGGGTTAGAGGGATGCATGGTCAGAACCAGGCGTTCGCGGCAAAGGTCGATCACGCCCATCCGGCGGTCTTCCTTCGGGCAGGCGACCATGCCGATGTCGGCCCGGTCTTCGAGCACGGCGTCGACGGCCTGGTTGGCCCGCATCGGCTCGATCCTCAGCCGGACGTTGGGATACCGCTGCAGGAAGTACCGCACGTACGGCTGAAGCAGGTAGAGCACGATGGAGGCGATGCCCGCGATGGTGACCGCTCCGGTGATCTCGTGGGCGAAGGCGGCAAGCTGGTTGTGGAGTTCCTCGTACTTCTCGTAAATCTGTTTGCAGCCCTGGTAACAGATATTGCCGGCATGGGTAAGGGCCAACGGCCGGCACGAACGGTCCACCAATTGCAGGCGGAGCTGGCTCTCGAGGGCCTTGACCTGCTGCGAGACGGCCGACTGGCTGATGTAGTTCATGGCCGCCGCCTTCGAGAAGCTCTTGGTCTCAACCAGGTCGCAGAAGATCTTGATCTGCTTCATGTCCATGTCAGATACTCCCGGTGTCCGGCAACTCCAACCATATATAATTACTAAAAGTTACAGAGACTTCCCAGGCACCACCAGAACGGATGATGTATATTATAAGAAGCTATTATATCACTTGTCAACACAGAAATAATCACTAATAGAGCCGCCAGGCGTGCCGCCGCCCCGCGAACTATTGACTTTGGCATCCTTGCCGGGTCCGATAAAATAGAACACTGGAGAAAGCTGGGCGGTATCCGACTGGTGAAAGTTGGTCCTTTCGGGCTTTCTATCCCTTCACAAAGACGTTCAGGTTGACGATAGGGACGGTATGCGGATTGTAGTGGAGCGAGGCGAAACATCGATTCTCGACAAGCGGTTTGCCGACCGGACGCTGTACGTGGGCCGCCAGGAGGCCTGCCAGATCCGGCTCGCTGCGGACGAGACCGTCAGCGGACGACACCTGATGATCCTTGAAGAGGAGGGCCGGTGGTACGTCGAACCGCTCCATGATCAGCTCCACCGGAGTTTTCTCAACGACAAACCCTTGCGCGGGCGGGAGACGCTGCGCGACCGCGACGTCCTGACGGTTGGCGAATACAAGATCAAAGTGTATCCCTCAAAGAAGGACAATGAACGGTTCATTCCGGTGGAGGTGGTCTACCGGAGCAAGTCGGAGATCGCGGAGACAGCTGAGCTGGACTACGAGGATCTGGACCTGGATCAGACGGCGGTGGTCAAGCAGCGGCACGACACGTTCAGCCTCTCAAAGGGCAGCTTTGACTACATCTCCTCATTCTCGTCGAAGGTGGCGTCCATCGCTGATCCACACGCGATCCTGGCGATGGCGGTCGACTCGCTGATCGAGGATTTCCAGGCCTCGTGCGTGTGGATCGGCCTGCGCACCGACGATGAAGGCAATCTGAACCTCTCGACGGGGCGGGACATGGCTGGGCGGGTGATCGATGCGCCGGCCCTGGCCCGACGCGCCCAGAAGGCGGTGGTCGAGTGCGGGCGGGCGGTGCTGTTCCCGGAGGCGAACCACAACGGGGAAAAGTCGGCCATCGCGGCCCCGCTGATGAACTCCAGCGGGGGCATGGGAATGGTCTACCTGGAAAACCAGGCGAACCGGGGCAAGTTCAATCCGAGCGACCTGGACTTCACGGTCTTCGTGGCTTCGGAGATGGCCACGGCGCTGGGAAGGGTGCTGTACGCCCAGTGGGTCCACTCGGAGGAGGTGCGATCGGCCGGCCAGGAGATGACCCGCAGGGTGCAGGCGCGGATTGTGCCGTGGCAACTGCCGCAGTGGTCCGGACTTCGGATGGCGGCACTGATGGAGAACGGCTCCGGGGTCTGCACGGACTTCTACGACGTGGTGCCCTGGAGCGACAAGCTGGCGATGGTGCTGATCGGACAGATCAGCGGCGACGAACCGGACTCAGCGGTGCTGATGGGAGAGCTGTCAGCCGGCTTTCGGATCGGAGCGGTCCATCAGGACGCGCCGGCGGTGCTGACGCGGCAGTTGAGCTGGATGCTGTTCTCGACCCGCAACGATCCCCGGCGGGTGAACCTGGGAGTCTTGAGCCTCGTTCCGCAGACCGGCGAATTCCACCTCGTCCACGTGGGCCAGGTGCGGGCGTACGTGATCGACGGTGAGGGCGACGGCAAGCGGCTGGAGTCGCCGAACGAACAACTGGTGGGCGAGGCGCGAAAATCAAAGTACGAATCGGTTTCGGGAAAGCTGGAGGAGGGGCAGGCCCTGGCCCTGTGCACGGGCGGATTATTCTCCCTGGCGTCCTCGGACGGACGGCTGTTCCAGGAGAGCCAGTTGCTGGACCTGCTGAGCGACTCGCAGCGGGAGTCGCCCAGCACGGTGCTGGGTGAACTGGCGAGCGAGCTGTCGGCGTTTTTATCGGGCGAGCGTCCGAGTCAGGACGTGACGGTGCTGCTGTTTCGACGTTCGGCGGACTAGCGGCTTATTACCGGACGCGGCAACCGTCGAAGCACCCTCGCAAGCCAAGTCGGGGGGCAAATCGGTCGATACTCCCTTATGAGAAGCGGAACGGTCTGCCGGTACGTTGGGAAACGGCGTGCGGGCAGGCGGACTGAATGAGGGACGCATCGAGATGGATATCGCGACACTGATCGGCGTGATCGTCGCCGCAGGCGGCATCCTGTGGGCAATGTACGAGTCGACCCACGGGGACATTGGAGCGTTCTTCTCGACCGAGGGCGTGGTGGTCGTGCTGTGCGGGTCGTTCGCAGCCGGCTGCATGGCCATGCCGCTGCGGACGGTCCTGGACACGTTCGGCATTCTCAAGAAATGGCTGCTGGTCAAAGAACTGCCCATGGACAAGCTGGTCAAGCAGTTGGTCAGCTACGCGGAGGTGGCGAGGCGCGACGGCATGCTGGCCCTGGAGGATGCGATCAAGCAGCAGCAGGACCCGTTCCTCAAGAAGGGCCTCCAGTTGGCGATCGACGGAACCGACCCGGAGATCATCCAGCAGACCCTGGAGATCGAGGTCCAGACACTCGCCGAACGACACAAACAGGGCAAGCGGTTCTTCGAGGTGGTCGGCGCGTTCGGCCCGGGATTCGGACTGTGCGCAACGTTGATCGGACAGATCGCGATGTTCCGCAATCTGGGCGGCGACATCGGGGCGATCGGCGGGGGACTGGCGATGGCCATGTGCGCCACGCTGTACGGCACGATCATCTGTAACGCAATCTGCGGACCGATCGCCAACAAGTTGGGCATTCGTTCATCCGAGGAGCAACTCCTCAAGGAGATGACGCTGGTGGGCATCATGAGCATCCAGGCGGGTGACAACCCGAACGTGGTGGAGATGAAGCTCCACTCGTTCCTGTCCGACCGGCAGCGCAAGTCGCTGGAAAAGCGACGCTAGACTAGAAGGAGCGGCTCGGAATGTCCGGACACAACAGCAAGAAAAAAGGCGGAGGCGAGCACGAAGAGGCCGGCGAAAGCGCACCGTTGTGGATGATCAGTTTCGCCGACCTGGTCGTGCTGCTGATGAGCTTCTTCGTGATCATCTCGGTGGGCAATACCCGCAGCGTGGAGTACGATCCGGAGTTCGCCCAGATCATCGCCGCCATCAAGAAGGCCTTCGGATATATTCCTCCCGCCGACTCGACCGATCCGGTGGACCTGGCGATCCTGCACGGCTTCATCAAGATGCAGAAGCAGAGAAAAGGGCCCGGAGGCGGCACGAACGACGGCAACGCCGGCGAGTCGCGGACCCGGGTGGAAGGCGTCGAGGGACGCTTCTCGGAAGTGACCACGGTCCGCGAGGGCAAACTCCTGACGGTCGGCGGTGCCATCCCCTTCGACAAGGAGTCCTCCGATCTGACGCCGGACTCGGTGCCGATCTTGGTGGACATCGCCCGCAAGATCGGCGGCCATACCAATGTGTTCATGGTCAAAGGCCACACCTCGCGGGACGAGGAGTACCACCTGCGCGGCAGCGGGCAGAACCTCTCGTTCGAGCGGGCCAAGGCGGTGTTCGACCGGCTCATCGCCCTGGGCGTGGAACGCGAATCGCTGCGGGTGGAAATCTGCTGGGACACCGAACCGCTGAAGGAAGGCACGTACAGCGAAATGGCCCTGGCGGCGAACCGGCGGGTCGAGGTGGTCGCCACCGAATCGCTGGTCTCCGACTTCGCGGGCCAGCGGACCGACGCCGCGCCGCGAGGCGAACAGATGCTCACGGGACGGGAAGCGGAAACCACGGCGGAGGCACACCAGGAAGCACAGCCGCCGGCCGAGACGGAGCACCCGGCCGCAACGCCGGCCGCCGGCGGCCACTAGCCGGATCAGACCACGTTCATCACCTGCTCTTTGATCCGGTCGATGTGGCCCTTGATGGCCACCACGTGCTGGGCGATTTCCGCATCGTTGGCCTTCGACCCGATCGTGTTGGTCTCTCGCAGCATTTCCTGCGCGAGGAACTCGAGCTTGCGGCCCGCGTTGGCCTCCTTGTCCATGACGTTCTGGAACTGGAGAAGGTGCGAGTCCAGCCGTGACGTCTCCTCGTTGATGTCCGCCCGTTCGGCGAAAATGGCCACCTCGCGGGCCAGATCCTCCTCGCGGAGTTGGATCTCGACCTCGGAGAGCAGGTTCCGAACGCGGTTGCGGAGCCGCTCGGCATAGTCGCGAACAACCACCGGAGCCCGCGAACGGATAACCTGAAGGTTCTCGCGAATCCGGGCGCAGTGGCTCAGCAGATCCGCCTGAATGGACCGCCCTTCCTCCAGGCGCATCGCCTGAAGCTGGTCAAGGGCCTGATCGGTAAGGCCCTTCAGGAGTTCCCAAGTCTTCTCCATCTCTTCAGGATCGAGTTCGGGCATCTGGCAGACGCCCGGCAGCGCGAGCAGACCGGCCAGGTCGATGCGGACCGAGCTCTGGGCGCCGGCGAGTTTCATGGCCCCCTGCAGGGCCTGGATGTATCCCTGAATGGCCCCGGTGTTGACGTCCCAGGCGGCGTTCTCGGAAACGTCGCGAAGACGCAGCACGTAGACAACCGAACCGCGGATGAGCCGCTCGCGGAGGAGCTGCTCGAGCCTGGGCTCATGGCTGCCCAGGGCTTCGGGAAGCTTGATGACGGACTTGAAGAACTTGCCGTTGAGCGACTTGACCTCCAGCGAGTAGGTGGCGCTGTCGCGGGTGGCGGAGGCCTGTCCAAATCCTGTCATCGATGCCAGCATGGGTGTGGTCCGTGGATAGCAAAGCCGCTATTCGAGCGGCAGGTCGGAGGGCGCCTCCTGGGTGGCCGGGACGGCCATCTCGGGTTGGCCCGAGGTCGGCGATTCGTATTTCTGAGGCACGTAGACGCGAACCAGGAAGACGGCCATCAGCAGATAAACCGCGGTGCCGATGATGGTGGCGACAGTGAAAACGTCGCCGGTCTTCCCGCCGAAGGCGGACTGACCGCCCGCTCCGCCGAACGCTCCGGAGAGGCCGCCGCCCCTGCCCCGCTGAAGCAGGATGATAATCATCAGCAGAAGACAGAAGATACAGAATAGAATGGCCAGAAGTGTCGCCCACATGGATTACTCTTCCTTACTTATTAACGCGACTACCGTCGAAACGGGTTATTATAGCCGACGGCTAAGGGAAATGGCAACCGAATTGACGGTCAAAGTCCCTTGGCCTGCGCCGTGGCCCGGATGATGCCCAGGAAGTCGGCGGCCTTGAGGCTGGCCCCGCCCACCAGGGCCCCGTCGATGTCCGTTTGGGCCATCAGCTCACCGGCGTTGGAGGGTTTGACGCTGCCGCCGTACTGGATGCGGACGCTCTGGGCAAACTGGGGGCCGAACTTCTGGGTGAGCCAGCCGCGAATGAAGCGGTGAACGTCCTGGGCCTGATCCGGCGTGGCGTTGCGGCCGGTGCCGATGGCCCAGACCGGCTCGTAGGCGATCACCAGGTTGCCCAGTTGGGCGGCGGAAAGGTCGCCGAGCCCACCGGCAAGCTGCTCCTGGACGACCTTCTCGGTCCGACCCGCGTCGCGCTGCTCGATCGTCTCGCCGACGCACAGGATGGGCTTAAGTCCCGAACTGATAACGGCTTGCAGCTTCTTGTGGATCAACTGGTCGGTCTCGCCGATCACGTGGCGGCGCTCCGAGTGGCCGAGGATGACGTATTCGCAGCAGACGTCCTGAAGCATCTGGCACGAGATCTCGCCGGTGAAGGCCCCATTGGACTCGAAGTAGACATCCTGGGCCCCGAGGCGGATCTCCGCGTCGCCGATGGCCACCGCCACCGAGGTCAGATAGACGAAAGGCGGACAGACGCCGACCTCGACCGCGTTGGATTTCAGCTCTTCGGCCAGTTCGCGAACGAGCTTGACGGCCTCAGCCTGGTTCAGGTTCATCTTCCAGTTGCCGGCGACAAAGGGTCTGCGCATCGGATTTCTCCTCAAAAGCTCTTGCAATAGGCCGCTTTCCGGGCGACTGCACACGAAAACGGCTATGATACGCCGTGACCCAGCCAAAGCCAAGCGATTTCGGGATGCGCCTCTGGCCTGCTGAGCAACGGCCCCAGCACGCTGAGGATGGCTCGCAGCGGATGTTCCGGGGCCGGGGGGAGGACAGGTCGCCACAGCGATTTAACAAAAACGTACATCCGGCCCATCGCCGGACAAAAACGTAGCTTTCCACCGCCGGAAACCCGAGGCGTTGCGCCGCCGCACCAGACATTTCATTTACCATAACCGTTTTATTAACAACCTGTTAGCCAATACAAAGCCGCGCGGATGCCGCGTTTGGCACCGGAATTGCGTAAGGACCGCCGAAAGGCCTTGTGGCGACGTACAGCCAAAATTGTAAGACAGCGAGAAAAGGAGAACGAACGTGGGCGTGAGAACGATGGGTCTGTTGGCGGCGATTCTATGCGCGGCGCCGGGACTGGCCGGCACGGTACAGGCGGCGGAGCCCAACCACATCGACACCGGCACCACGGCGTGGATGCTGATCTCGACGGCCCTAGTGCTGTTGATGGTGCCGGGGCTGGCGATGTTCTACGGCGGCTTGGTGCGGACCAAGAACGTCCTGGGCACGATGATGCACAGCTTCGCTGCGATGGCCCTGATCGGGGTGCTCTGGGCGGTGTGCGGATACGCCCTGAGCTTCGGACCGAACGTGCTGGGCGGATGGTTCGGCTGGAACGGCGAGCTGTTCCTGCTGAATGGGATCGATGAGACGATCATGGCCTCGGGCATCCCGGAATACGTATTCGCGATGTTCCAGGGCAAGTTCGCGATCATCACGCCGGCCCTGATCGCCGGAGCGTTCGCCGAACGGGTGCGATTCCGCGGGTACTGCTTCTTCATCGTGCTCTGGAGCCTGCTGGTGTACTGCCCGCTGTGCCACTGGGTCTGGTCGGAAGAGGGATTCCTGTTCAAGCTGGGGGCGATCGACTTCGCGGGCGGCACGGTGGTCCACATCTCCGCCGGCATCAGCGGCCTGGTCGCGGTGCTGTATCTGGGGGCGAGGCGAGGCTACCCGCGGACCGCGATGCACCCGAGCAACCTGGTCATTACGCTGATCGGTGCGGGCCTGCTGTGGGTGGGCTGGTTTGGATTCAACGCAGGCAGCGCGGTCGAAAGCGGCCTGACCACGGCGAGGGCGCTGACGGTGACGCAGGTGGCGGCGGCGGCTGGGGCGCTCACGTGGATCATCATCGAAGCCTTCCACCACGGCAAGGCGACGAGCCTGGGCATCGCCAGCGGCATCCTGGCCGGTTTGGTGGCTATCACTCCGGCCGCCGGCGTGGTCCAGCCGTCCGGTGCGATCGCCCTGGGCGTCGCGGCCTCGGGCGTGTGCTACGTGGCCATCCTCATCAAGAACCGGATCGGATACGACGACAGCCTGGACGCCTTCGGCATCCACGGCGTGGCCGGAATGCTCGGAGCGGTGCTGCTGACATTCTTCATCCGCCAAAGCTGGGTCGCCAACAACGGCGGCGAGAGTTGGACAACGATGGGACAGCTTGGCGTCCAGGTCCTGGGCGTGGCGACGACCATCGCCTACGCCGGCCTGCTGACGATCATCCTGGTCGTGCTGGTGGACAAGACGCTGGGATTGCGGATGCAGCCGCAGAACGAAATGGCCGGGATGGACCACAGCCTCCACGGCGAGCACGGCTATGGAATGTTGAACCCGAACTGAGAGGCGCATAAAGAGCAGCCCGATCAAAGGAGACAACCGATCATGAAGATGGTGACTGCGATCATACAGCCGGACAAGTTGGACGCGGTTCGCGAGGCCCTGATCGACGCGGAGATCACGCGGATCACGGTGAGCCGGTGCACCGGGCATGGCCAGCAGCAGACCGAGGACCTCTACCGCGGCCAACGGGTGGTGCCCAACCTGATCCCGAAGGTGCGGCTGGACATCGCCTGCAACGATGAATTCGTCAAAACCACCGTCGATGCGATCCTGGCCGCGGCACGCCACGGCGAAGGACAGGTCGGCGACGGCAAGATCTTCGTCGCGCCGCTGGAAGAGTGCATCCGGATCCGCACGGAAGAGCGGGGAGGAAAGGCGATCTAAAGCGGTCAGGCGAATCAGGAAAAGGCGGAACCTTACGGGCCGGATGGCGACGGCGATTCCGTCGCCTCCGGCGGCGACGGCGTTGATTCAGCAAGATAGATGGGGCTATCAAACTCGACGCCGATTTCGTAGAGGCTCGCGCTGCCGGCCAGATACCGGCATCGGATGACCTTTCCGGTCAGGGGGCGGCAGTCGCCGTCGGGCAGTTCGAAGTTGAGGCAGCAGGCGGTGCCGGCGTAGATGAACTGGCCGATCAGGAGGGCGACGCCAAACCGGCTGAGATTGCGGGTCAGCGACGTGTAGACGAGCGGCTGAGCGCGGTCCTGGTGGAATGCCGCCTTCACGACGGTTCGATAGGGAATCCGTTCGGCCCGTCTTTGTTGACGAGCTGCGGCCCTGGAGGCCTGGGAATCAAGATCGTCAAGCCGCTGCCGGCATTCCCGTAAAGAATGCTTGAGTCTCTTCTCACGCTGCATGGTGTTGCCCACTGGGTGTTGGTGCGCGTCCGACCGCAACGCGTACTTCCCAACTATCGTCACGGACAGCCGGACAGCTTTAACGTTCTGAAAAGCCACAATAAACAAATCCCGGCAAATGGAACACAAAAACGTAGCCGCTTCAAAGCATATTATACTTCTGTCGCCGCCCATCCAACGCAATGCCGCCGCCAACATCTCATAAACCCATTCTCCGCAATCCTTTCCGATCGCCCGTCCGCGATGGCGCGCGGATTGCATCCTTGAGTGGCAATCCGCACGTCGTGTGCGGCAAGACTTTTTTGCATGTTGGAGACAGTGCAGCCATGAGACGCAGAAGCTTCTGGACGTGGGTGGCGGTGGCCTTGGGACTCCTGGCCTGTCCGGGGGTCTGCTTTGGCCAGTCGGACGAGCCAGTGGACGTTTCGGCCCTTCTGACGGATCACGGAATTGCGATCAACACAGCCTGGGTACTGGTGACCGCGTTCCTGGTCTTCTTCATGCAGGCGGGATTCGGAATCCTCGAGGCCGGGCTGGTGCGGGCCAAGAACACCTGCAACATCCTGATGAAGAACTTCCTGGACTTCGCGTTCGCCGCCATCGCGTTCTTCGCCATTGGATACGCATTGATGTACGGCGACGGCAACGACTTCTTCGGCGCCAGCGGGTGGTTTCTGATCGGGCTCGAGGAAAACGCGGGCCTGCCGATCTGGGTGTTCTGGCTGTTCCAGGTGGTCTTCTGCGGAACCGCGGCGACCATCGTCTCCGGCTGCGTGGCCGAACGCATGAGGTTCCAGGCGTACCTGATCTACTCGGTGCTGATCAGCATGTTCGTCTACCCGATCGTCGGCCACTGGGTCTGGGGCGGCGGATGGCTCTCGCAGCTGGGATTCACCGACTTCGCCGGCAGCGGCGTGGTTCACGCGGTGGGCGGATTCGCGGGGCTGGTCGGGGCGATGATGCTGGGCCCGCGGATCGGCAAGTACAGCCGCGACGGACGGCCTCGCGTGCTCGCCGGCCACACCATCCCGCTGGCCGCCCTGGGCGTATTCATCCTGTGGTTCGGATGGTACGGCTTTAACCCCGGCAGCACCCTGGGACTGACCGGCGGCAACGCCGCCCTGGCGGGCATGGTGGCGATGAACACGACGCTGGCCGCCGCCGCCGGAGCCATCAGCGCGATGTTCGTGGTCTGGTCCCTCTACGGCAAGCCGGATCTCACGATGACCATGAACGGCCTGCTGGCCGGGCTGGTGGCCATCACCGCCCCATGTGCAGCGGTTAGCCCGGTCTCGTCGATCGTGATCGGCCTCGTGGCCGGCATTCTGGTGGTCGCGGGCGTCCGGCTGCTGGACAACCTGAAGATCGACGACCCGGTCGGCGCCTGGTCGGTGCATGGGCTCAACGGAATCTGGGGCGTCCTGGCGGTGGGATTGTTCGCCACCGAGGGCGGCGTCCTGACCGGCGGCGGTGTTCACCTGATCGCCATTCAGGCCCTCGGCGCAGCCGCGATCGTGGCCTGGACGGTGGTGACGATGGTGGTGGTCTTCGGCGCGATCAAGGCCACGGTCGGCCTGCGGGTCAGCGGCGACGAGGAGCTGCGCGGCCTGGACATCGGCGAACACGGCCAGGAGGCCTACGCCGGCTTCGAAATCTTCGTGACCACTTAGCGGGAGCCAACCCAACAAGGCGACTATTCAGGAGTGACAAGCAATGAAGCTGATTATAGCGATGATCCAACCGCACAAGCTCAACGACGTCAAGCAGGCCCTCTTCCGGGCGGAAGTGCACAAGATGACGGTGAGCAACGTCCTGGGCGCGGGCCAGCAGAAGGGATTCACCGAGATGTACCGCGGCGTGATCGAGGAGGTCAACCTGCTCAAGAAGGTCCGCCTCGAAATCGCGGTCAACGAGGACTTCGTCGAGCCGACCGTCAACGCCATCATCGAAGGGGCCCGCACGGGCGATATCGGCGACGGCAAGATCTTCGTACTCGACCTGCCGGACTGCATTCGCATCCGCACCGGCGAACGCGGAAGCGAGGCGATCGGATGAGCCGGATGGAAGCCCAGGTCATTCGGAGGACGAGCCATGAACACGTTGCGGGCGAACGAGTATCTGGACTGCGGGTGCCTCAGCCGCGGGCAGATGGCCAGGTTCCTGAGGTACGTGCACGATCAGGAGCAGGATTTCCTGCGGAAAATGTACCGGGAAAACCGCTGCGGCGGATCGGCCGCGTACCGGCCCGCTGAAACGAAAGCCACGCCGCGACTGATCCCGGTTCGGTAGCAAGCCTCAATCACGGGCAAACTTCTCGCTGCCTTTGTTTGCCCGAAAGGGCGGACCCACGCCCCACGTTCACCCCGGTCGGCGACCCACCGACCGGGGGCTTTTTTTCACCGCGGCGGCCCGCCCGCCGGCAAGCTCAAAGCCGGTTCCGGCTGAGGACCAACCGCAAACGTAACATCGCTGCCGGGAGGGTATGGCCTGACAAGGGCAGGTGATCCGCCAAAGACGCGCGATGCGCCGGCAACGTCCCTCTCCCGACCGCCATTGTCGGCGAGATCATGACCGACGCTGTAGACGACAAAGCCGTTGGCGCGGGCCTGGTATCGCAGCGGCTTGCCGTCGAATGGATCCTCCGGCACGGCATCGAGGAACTCGGGAACCAAGGCATCAAGCGTCTCGGGATACCGGCCGTGGGCAAGACGATAACGCTCGACCGCAAGCCCAGCGCCGGCCGCTCGGACCTGGCCAAGGTGGTTAAGATCGGCGAGGCACACCCTATTGATTACCGTCTGAAGCAGTTGCAGCATGAGGCGATATCGCGGGAGGTTCTCGACCTCGCTCTGCCATGCGTTTATGGCCGCCATCCGGCGATGCGTCGGCAGTCGTGCCGCGCCGACAAGTTCCGTCATACGATCGACGAGGCATATTCTATCCACCGAATAGAAACCCGAAAAGAAGTAGAAAGCGTTCCACAACGTCTGGCGGTCGAATCCAGCGGGGCCCATCAGCGATGAGACCGGCCTGGAAGCGACGTCCGTCATGCAGCACCGCTCGCTGAGAATGGCGCGATAGAACGCATCGGCGTCGTCGG
>Ga0123328_1002922_pt1 | contig 14971 bp, 10 predicted proteins | sample BioC12SIPDNA_2_FD_89702 | JGI IMG/M metagenome (GOLD analysis project Ga0123328, IMG submission 89702) | Anaerobic biogas reactor microbial communites from Washington, USA - Biogas_R1_A C12 SIP DNA | ecosystem: Engineered > Bioreactor > Anaerobic > Unclassified | place: Washington, USA...
CATCCCCTATACGATCCCGTCGGTGATCAGCGTCCTCATGTGGCGCGGCTTGCTCAACCCACGGCTCGGCGTGATCAATAGGACACTGAACGATCTGATCGGTTGGGCGCCTTCCTGGACGGCTGATCCGACCTGGGCCAAAGTCGCCATCATCCTGATCAACCTCTGGCTCGGCTACCCTTACATGATGCTGATCACCAGCGGCGCGCTGCAGGCCATCCCCAAAGATATCTACGAGGCGGCAGCCGTCGATGGGGCCAATGTCTGGCAGCGCTTCCGCAATATCACCCTGCCTTTGCTGCTGGTGGCCGTTGGGCCGGTATTGATCTCGTCGTTTACCTTCAACTTCAACAACTTCAACGTCATTTACCTGTTCAACGAAGGTAACCCGCCCATTCCTAACACGCCGACGCCGGCCGGGCACACCGACATTCTGATCACCTATGTCTACCGGCTGGCGTTCGCCGGCGGGCGCGGCGCCGACTACGCCTTCGCCGCCGCGATTACGGTGATTATTTTCCTGATCCTGGTCGTGATTACCTTGTTTAACTTCCGCTTTACCCGTGTCTGGGAGGAGGTTGGAGAAAATGTCTAGTCTTCGCGTTACGGGTTCATCCCAAAGAGGGCAACGGCGGCTCGGCAGCGCGCTGCGCTACGTCGTGGCCATCATCGCCATTACCTTCGCGCTCTTCCCGGTCATCTGGGTCATCTCGGCGTCTGTTAACCCCAGCGGCTCACTGGCGAGCCAGGAGCTCATTCCTGACAACGCTTCGCTGGCTAATTACCGGGTCTTGCTCGGCGGCGACCCTCGTTTTCCCTTCCTGCGTTGGTTGTGGAACAGCTTCTATCTGGCGACGATCACCTCGATTCTCGCCGTGTTCATCACCTCGCTCAGCGCCTATGCCTTCTCGCGCTTTCGCTTCGCCGGGCGGCGCAACCTGCTCCTGACCCTGTTCCTGATCCAGGTATTCCCGAACACCCTGGCGATGGTGGCCCTCTTCCTGCTTCTCGTGCAGCTTGGGCAGTATATCCCGCAGCTTGGCGTCAATTCCCACGGCGGCCTGCTGCTCATCTACCTCGGCGGGGTCATGGGTATCAACGTCTGGCTGATGAAGGGTTTCTTCGATTCGATCCCCCGCGACATTGACGAGTCGGCCATGGTTGATGGCGCGACCCACTGGCAAATCTTCTGGCAGTTGATCTTTCCCCTCGTGCGGCCGATCCTCGTCGTCGTCGGCATTCTCACCTTCATCGGCGTCTACGGCGATTTCCTGATCGCGCGCGTCATGCTGACGAGCAGCGCCCAATACACCGTCATGGTCGGCCTGTGGGTCTTCATCGCTGACCAGTTCTCGCAGAATTGGGGCACCTTTGCCGCCGGCGGCCTCATGGCGGCGATTCCCATCGTCGTCATCTACCTGTTCCTCCAGGACCAGATCGTCGGCGGTCTAACAGTCGGCTCCGTCAAGGGTTAGGGCGCGGGCCCGATAGTCACCCTGACCACAGAGAACGCCCGGGCAGGGCGTTTCTCTGTGGTCTTTTCTTGAGAACACCCCATGACTAACGAGACGATGAACGAGTTCATTTTCGGCACCCTTTCCTCTTCGCAGAAACGGCTCGACTATGCCCGCAAGCTGGCGCAGGGCGTTCGCCACCAGGGCCGGCTCGAGCCGCGCGTCCCCGGCCCGGGCGATGAGCCGCGCATCACCGTCACCACAGAGCTGGACCGCCCGGTCGAACGTGTCATCTGCCGCTTGCTGGAACCCGTTGCCCAGGAGATTGAGCTGCAGCCGGCAGAAATCAAGTGGGATCTGCTCAACTGGTCGTACCAGCGCGTCTGGCACGGACATCTACCGGCGGCGGCGGCAGGGACTATCGTACGCTACAAGATCGCTGCCCAGACCGCCGGCGGACAGGAAATAGCCGCGGATGGCGGCGAGCGCTTTGCTTACCTCGTGGGCGAGCCGGGCGGTCCGGATTGGGCGCGGGAAGCGATTATTTACCAGATCTTTCCCGACCGCTTTCACCCGGGGGCGGGCCGCCGCTGGCGCGACGCCAGTAGCCTGAGTGACGTCTACGGCGGGACATTGCGCGGGATCATTGAGCAGCTCGACTACGTGGCCGATCTGGGCTTCAATTGCATCTGGCTCAACCCCTTTTTCCCTGACGATACCCACCACGGCTACCATGCCACCGACTATTTCCAGGTCAACCCCCGCCTGGGCACGATGGCCGAGATGCGCGAGCTGGTTGCTGCGGCTCACGCGCGCGGCATCCGGTTGCTGGCCGACTTTGTTGCCAACCACTGGGGGCGCAATCACCCTACCTTTCAGGCAGCGCTGGCCGACCGCGACAGTGAATACCATGATTGGTACCGGTGGATCGACTGGCCGCACGATTATGAGACCTTCTTCGGCGTGCGCGACCTGCCGCAGATCAACGTCGATAACCCGGCGGCGCGCCAGCGCCTGCTCGACACCGCCACTTTCTGGCTCGGCGACGTCGGCTTCGATGGCTACCGGCTGGACTATGCCCTTGGGCCCAGCCACGACTTCTGGGCCGACTTCCGGGTGGCCGTCCGGGCAGCCAGGCCCGATGCCTGGATCTTTGGCGAGGTCGTGGAGACGCCGCCGGTCCAGCTAAGCTACGACGGCTATCTGGACGGGAATCTCGACTTCCTGCTCAATCAGGCGTTGCGCGATACGTTTGCCTTCGGCACGATGGACGTGGCTGCCTTCGATAGCTTCCTGCGCCTGCACGATGCTTACTTCCCCGACCATTTCCTGCGCCCAAGCTTTCTCGACAACCACGACATGAACCGCTTCCTCTGGCTGGCGCGCGGCGATAAGCGCCGCCTGAAGCTGGCGGCGCTCTGCCAGTTCACGCTACCCGGGCCGCCCGTCGTCTATTATGGAACGGAGGTCGGTGTGTCGCAGGAGAGGGATATCGTCCAGGCACACGGCCATATCGTCGAAGAGTCACGCATGCCAATGCGCTGGGGCGATGAGCAGGATCAGGAGCTGCATAGCTACTACCGGTGGCTTGTCCACCTCCGGCACGAGTATCCGGTGCTGTGGCGCGGGCGGCGTGATACTGTGCACCTGGACGTCGAAGCGGGCACATTCGCGTACACCCGCAGCGACGAACGGGAGCGTCTCCTGGTCATTCTTAATGCCAGCGAGGAGCCGCACACGGTGGAGATTGGCGGTAAGAAATTTGGCCTGCAGCCCTGGAGTGGTACGGTGGAGCCATTGTGGGGCTAGGGCCGGTTATTGCAGTATAATAATTGCAGGGAGTGCAAGGGATAGTAGTGCACGCAGTCGATGGGGACATCTAATGAATGGCAAGAGCACCATCCTCATTGTCGATGATCAGAAGGTGATGCGTGAGACAATCGGTATGTTCCTTTCTGGCGACGAGTATGAGCTGGAGTTTGCCGGGGATGGCCCTACTGCTCTGCGTAAAGCTGCCGCTACGATTCCCGACCTGATTCTGCTGGACATCATGATGCCGGGCATGGACGGCTACGAAGTCTGCCGGCGACTACGCGGCGACAATGTACTGGCCGAAGTGCCTATCGTGATGATCACCGCGCTCAGCGATCGCAAGGCGTGGATCAAGGGCATCGAGGCCGGCGCGGACGATTTCGTCTTCAAGCCCTTTGATACCGTCGAGCTAAGGACGCGCGTACAGAATATCACGCGGCTGAACCGCTACCGTCGCCTGATTGTCGAGCGCGTCAAGGTTGATTGGGTGCTGGACCAGGCGGACGAAGGCTACCTCATGCTCGACGAGGCCGGCAAGATTGTCTATGCCAACCCGCGCGCCCGCCTCTACCTGGACCTGCCATTGGACAATCTCGGGACCGGGGTGTTTAGCTTTGTGAACGAGGCCCGGCGAACCTATCACTTCGAGCCTAGTGAGGCGTGGCGCAGCTGGCCCGAGAGTCCGGTTGGCGATGTGGCCCGCTACCTTGTCCGACCGGAATCGGTTAACGCCAAGCCCTTCTGGCTGAGGGTAACCAACCTGACCCTGCCGCCGGGGGCCGACGTCCACCAGGTCATTGCCCTGCGCGACGTCACCGAGCAGATGGAGCTGCAGCGTGACGTCTGGCGCTTCCAGTCGATGATCTTCCACAAGCTGCGCACCCCTATCGCCGTCATGATGAATAGCCTGGAGCTGATGGCGCGCCACGCCGAGAAGTTGCCGCCAGAGAAGATGGCCGAGGTAGCCGGGCGCGCGCTCAACGCCGGCCGGCGCCTACAGTCCGACATAGAAGATATCCTGACCTATCTGAAATCACCCGGCTTTGCCCGCCCTGGCGCGGGCCTTAAGCTGTCTGATCTGGGGGCAATGGTCAGGAAGATCGCCGGTATACTCGAAATTGATACGCTCTCTATTTCCGGTATCCACAAACTGGGCGATACGCGGCTGCGGCTGACTCCCGAGGCTGTGGAGACTATCCTCTGGGAGCTGCTGGAGAACGCCAAGAAGTTCCACCCGGAAGGCCGGCCGGAAGTGCAGATCTTTGCTTTTCTAATGGATTCCGGCGAGGTGGGCATCTGGATTGGCGACAACGGACAGAATCTCTCGCCGGAGCAACTGGTGCAAGCGTGGCTGCCTTATTATCAGGCGGAAAAGGGTTTCACGGGCGAGGTATCGGGGATGGGGCTGGGACTGGCAATGGTAGCTACAGTCGTCTGGGGAGTCGGCGGGCGCTGCCGGCTCTACAACCGGCCTAATAGCGCCGGGGTCATCGTCGAGCTTATCGTGCCGGTCCAGGACGAAGAAGAGGAACAGTCGCGCGCACAAATGGCGCTGCCCGGCAAGCCGCTGTCCGACACCCTGGCTTAACGGCGGGCAGGCCGGGAGCCTTGCCCATCACTCCCCAATCGTGATCGGCACGGCGTAGGGCGCCGGATAGTTGCCGTCGTTGCGCACGACGACGAGGCGCAGCACATACGGGCCCGGGGGCAGTGCATAGGCATGCAGCTCTTCCAGGAGACCGTCGATAACCGGTTCCGTGTGCGTCGTCCCCAGGGTCGTCCAGCTTTCGGGAGCCCGCCCGCTGCCAATCTCTACCTTGTAATACTGGTACTCGCCGGGGCTAAAGCGGGCCGTGCCGGCGATCTGCACGATGCCATTTACCCGCTGGCCCGGCGAAGGCGCGCTGATGTGATAGATGGCGCCGGTAAAGGTCGTGTTGTCGCGCTGGGTCGTTCCTGCCGCTGCGCTGCCGGTCGCGCCGCGCACGCTGCTCGCCACCCCGGCCGGGCAGGCAACCGACGGCGCCATCTGGTAGCCGCCGCCATAACGCTGGATCCAGAGGCGGGCGCGCACCTCGTCGGGGTAGTGAGGAGGCACCGGCAGGTAGAGCCGTTTCTGCACGCCTTCCAGATTGCCGTGCCTGTTCACCACACAGTTCGTCGGGGTTGGCGGCTGCGGCCCGCCCGCTACTGCCGGCTGCTGAACGGCTGCCGCGGCGCCGCCGGAAAGAGGCAGCACCGAGAGGGTCCACGCGCCGGGGTTGCTGAGCGTATCGGGCACGTATCCAAGGCGCGGGATGCCATGCTGCGGCGCGCCGACGATAAACAGCTCGGGGCGGGAGGCCGAGCACTGACTGCCGCCTGTGCCGCGCGGCAGGCAGACGTCACGCTCCTCGATGCCCGGCGGTCGCTCGAAATGCACGGGGGGTGGGTTGCCGCCGGTGGACAGGCTGGCGGCGAGAGACGGATTGTTAACGATTCCCTCGATGATGGCCCGCCAGGCGGGGGCAGCGCCGCTCAGCCCGCTTGATTCCCGCATGGGATGGCCGTCGGTGTTGCCCACCCAGACGCCGACGACGACGGCCGGCGTGTAGCCGATCGTCCAATTGTCGCGGAAATCGTTGGTCGTGCCCGTCTTGACGGCGGCGGGGAAGGGTGGGTTCAGCGGATTGTTCCTGCCGAAGGCCGGCACGCGCGCCTCGTCGTCGTCCAGAATGTCGGTAAGGATGTATGCAATGCGCGGGTCCAGAGCCCGCACCGGCGGGACGCGCTCCCCACGCGCGTCGTAGACGACGGCTCCGCGACCATCGACAATCCGTAGCACCGAGTGCAGGCGGGGCCGCTCCCCGCCGTTGGCCAGGGTGGCGAAGGCGTGCGTCAGCTCCAGCAAGGGGAGATCACCGCCGCCCAGGGCGAGCGTAAGCCCGTAATAGCTCGGCGATTCGTCGAACGAGACAACGCCCATCTTGCGGGCCGTGGCGATCATCGTGCTCACGCCGATGTCGCGAATTAACTGGATTGGCGGGATATTGTAGCTGTTAGCCAGGGCGTCGCGCAGGAGCAGCGGGCCATGGTACCGGCCATCGTAGTTAACCGGCACAAACTCCTGCCCGTTACCGGCGTCCAGCGCAATAGGCACGTCCCAGAGCACGTCGCCCGCCGTCCAGCCCTGTTCCATAGCCGCCGCATAGGTGATAGGCTTGATTGCGCTGCCGGGCTGGCGCGGCTGCAGGGCGACGTTGACCTGCCCGTCGATGCGCTCGTCGAAGTAGTCAAGGCTGCCGACCATAGCCAGGATCTCGCCGTTGTCTGGGCGGAGGACCACGGCGGCGCCGTTATTGACGTCGTGTGTAGCGGCACGCGCGCCGATCTGCTCGCGCAGCGTTTGCTCGGCCAGCTCCTGAATGCCGAGGTCCAGGCTTGTGGTGATCTGCCAGCCGCCGTGGATCAGGGCGTCGGGCCCATAGCGCGCCTCCAGCTCCTGCTGGGCGTATAGGACGAAGTGCGGCGCGTTCAGGGTGGCTGTGCTCACTTCCTGCTCGACAGGAATCAGCGGCGCCAGCGCCAGTTCGCTCTCCAGGGCCGCGGCCAGGGTCGCCGCGTCGATCATCCCTTCCGCCGCCATCAGCTCCAGAATCATCCGCTGCCGCTCGCGGGCGCCCTCGAAATTGACATAAGGATTCAGCTCGATCGGCGACTGTGGAAGTCCGGCCAGAAAAGCGGCCTCCGCCAGGCTCAGCTCGGCAGCCGGTTTGCCGAAATAGGTCTGCGCAGCGGCTTCGATACCGTAGACGAGATTGCCGTAATAGATCTCGTTGAGGTACATCGTCAGGATGTCCTCTTTGCTGCGCTGCTGGGTCAGGATGAAGGCCAGGAAGATCTCCCGCGCCTTGCGCTCGTAACTGGTGGCTACCCGTTCCTCGTAGGTAAAGGCGATGTGGCGGACAAGCTGCTGGGTAATCGTACTGGCGCCGACCGGCCGGCGCCCCTCGTCCTCGTTGCGCAGGTTGCTGAGAATGGCTGCGGCGATGGCCGGGGCATCAAAACCCGGATTCTCCCAGAAGGTATCGTCCTCCACGGCGATGGTTGCCTGGATGACGTTTTGCGGCAGCTCCTCGTAGGTCAGCCAGCGCCGCTTCTCCGCCGTCTTCATCTCGAAGAGGAGACGGCCGTTGCGATCGTAGAAGCGCGGCGTGCCGCCCGCGCCGGTTCCCTGGTAGGCGACGACCTGCTCGATTGCCCCGGCGAGCTGGTTGCTGAGATAGATGTAGCTGCCCAGCGCGCCGATAATGCCGAGCATCAGGCCGATAATCGCCAGCTGGAAGGCGAGGATAACGAGACGGCCCATACAGCCGAATGCCCGCCCAACGCAGCCTGGACGCGTCTGGCTGGCCGATCCAGTGGAGAAACGCTGGCTGGCGCCCATAACCGTATGGTAAATGGGAAGAGGGGTGCAGCCAAATAGGGCTTTATTCCCCCTTTTGGTAGGGTTAATCCCTATACAGAGACGGCCCGCTTTGTGGGATGATTTACAAAGCTCGCGCGCGGGCGCGCAGGCTGCGTTCCCACGCACCCCTGGCGAGCCAGTGCCGAGAGCGGATTGGAAACGCAATTTAGAGCAAGCTCCTGGAGCGTATTCAGGAGGAAAAAGGAAACGATGGAAGAGATCCGCACTCCTTCGCTGGACGCGGGAACGCCAGTACCCCAGGAAGAAGCCGCCGCATGGACGCGCAATCTGACGCGTCGATTCGGCGAGGAAGTAGCCGTATCTGAAGTGACCATGAACCTGCCACAGGGCAAGATATTTGGCTTCATCGGCCCAAGCGGCTCCGGCAAGACGACGACTGTACGTATGCTGACAGGGGCCATCAAGCCGACCTCCGGCGAGCTTCAGGTAATGGGTATCGATCCGGCCCATTTTCGCAAACGCCACCGGGCCGCAATCGGCTATATGCCCCAGCTCTTTGTCCTCTATCCAGAGCTAACAGTATGGGAGAATCTGAACTTCGTGGCCTCACTATACGGCGTTCAGCTCCGCCGCAACAGGCTGCTTCATGAAATGCTCGACTTTGTGGAGATGGACGAAGACAGGACCAAACTGGCGCGCGATGTCAGCGGGGGTATGCAGCGCCGCCTGAGCCTTGCCGCCACCCTTGTGCATGAGCCGCAGCTCCTGTTTCTCGACGAGCCCACGGCCGGGATCGATCCTGTCCTGCGCCGCAAGTTCTGGGACCACTTTCGTGAGCTGCGCGATCGGGGCCGTACGTTGTTTGTGACCACGCAGTACGTAGGCGAGGCCAACTATTGTGACCTCGTCGGCGTGCTGGCCGAGGGGCGCCTGCTGATGGTCGATACACCGGACGGATTACGCTACCGGGCCTATGGAGGTGACATCGTGGACATGGTCACCAAGGAGCCGCTTAGCCTGCGCTACATGCGCATGCTGCGCGATCTGCCGTTCGTCAAAGCCCGCCCGCGTCTCCTATCCGACACCCGGGTGCGGCTTATCGTGTCGGAGGCCGGTACTGATATTACGGAGCTGGTCGATTGGGCGCGCTCTCAGGATCTCGACATCGATTCGGTCGAGGAGTATCAGCCGCCTTTCGACGACGTTTTTGTCGAGCTGGTGCAGGAGGAAAGAAACAACAGTGCGTAGCCTCTGGTACTCCCTCATTCGTATTTCGGCCTTCCTGCGCAAGGAGATCGTCGAGATTCTGCGCCAGCCACGGCTTGTGCTTACCCTGATACTGGGTCCATTTCTGATCCTGCTGCTCTTTGGTCTTGGCTATTACGTCCAGGCACAGCCGGTGCGGGCGATCTTCGTCATCGAGCCCGGCAGCCCCGTCCGGCAGGTGATGGATGAATATACCGAGGGTATCAACCCCTTGCTGGAAGTGGTCCGCATCTCCGACTCTCTGCCAGAGGCGCAGGCTGAGCTACGTCGTGGCGCAGTTGATCTCGTCGTCGCTATGCCTTCGGACCCGGTTCAGAACATTCGCAACAGCGAGCAGGCGATCTTCCAGCTTTACCACCGCGAAATCGATCCCTACCAGATCAGCTACCTTGAAGCGTTTGCCCGCATCTACACCGACGAAGTGAATCGCCGGGTTCTCGCGGACGTGGCTCAGGTGGGGCAGGAGGAAACGGCCGACGCCCAACAAATCATCGCCGATTCACGTAATACGGCGTCCCTCATGCGCCAGTCGCTGGAGGCGAACCGCCCTGCAGAGGCAATGCAGTATCGCAGCAATCTGCTCCGTGGGGCCGGGCTACTCGCGGTGACGCTCGGCACCAGTACAGGCGTGCTGGCGGGCGTCGAAGAGGACTATGGCAGCGGCGACCAGAGCGCGGCTGCGGTGGCCGAACGGCTGGCCGTAATCGAGCAGGAAGTCAATGCCCTGAACGAGATCGATTCGGAGCAGGAGAATTACGACGAAGAGATTGAACGGACGCGCCGCATTGAGGAGGAGTTTGCCACCCTCGAGGAGCTGCTCGGCGATTACCGCTCGATTGCGCCCGGAGTCCTCGTCAGCCCGTTCCGCAGCGAGCTACAGAACATCGCCCAGCCGGAGCCAGAGCTGGCCGATTTCTACGTACCTTCAGCCCTGGGGCTGCTCGTGCAGCATCTGGCGATCACCTTCGCGGCGCTGTCCATCGTACGCGAGCGTGACAGCGGCACTGTCGAGCTATTCCGCATCTCGCCTATTTCGCCGCTGGAAGCCCTCCTGGGCAAATACCTGAGCTACTTCGTCTTTTCGGCATTGCTTGTCGCGGTCCTGACTGTTCTGGTCATGCTGGGCCTGCAATTCCCCATGCTCGGCGATTGGAGAATCTACGCCGGGATCGTCGCCGCGCTGATCTTCACCGCGCTGGGTATCGGTTTCGTCATCTCCCTCATCGCCCAGACGACGACTCAGGCCGTGCAGTATTCCATGATCGTCCTTCTTGCCAGTATCTTCTTCAGCGGTCTCTTCCTCGGTCTGGAGCTGCTGCGCCCCTTCGTCCACGTTGTTTCCTGGATGTTGCCGGCAACATACGCGACACAGATGCTCCAGGATGTGATGCTGCGGGGCACGTTCACGCGACCGGAGCTGCTGGGGGCGCTGCTGCTCATCGGCGTCAGCCTGTTCGTTTTGGCCTGGGCCCTCCTCCGCCGTACAATGGCTCGACGGTAAGAGCAGGAGCGTGGCGGCGTCGCCACCATTAGAAAGGACGACGGCTTTGCCCAAGCGTTGGGAACAATTACAGGAAGCGGTTTCAGGCGCCGAGCGCATCCAGATCTTGCTGCACGACGATCCCGATCCGGATGCGCTCGCCAGCGGGGCGGCGCTGCGCTTTCTGCTGCAAGAAACGCTGGGTATTGAAGGGCAAGTTGCCTACCGTGGCGTCGTGAGTCGCGCTGAAAACAGGGCGCTCGTCGATTATCTCGACGAGCCTATGGAGAATCTCCCTCCCCATCCCGTCAGAACGGATCGGCCCGTAGCGCTGATCGACACCCAGCCCGGCACCGGCAACAGCCCGATTCCGGCCGACCATCCGGCCTGTATCGTCATCGACCATCACGGCGAGCGAGAGCTGGAAAGGGTCACGTTCGCGGACATCCGGCCCTGGATTGGCGCCTCTTCCACCATCCTGACCCAGTATCTGCGCACCGCGGAGCTGCTGCCGCCCACACGGCTGGCGACCGCGCTCTTTTATGGTATCAAGACCGACACGCGCGCCCTCAGCCGCGATACGAGCGCGGCGGACGTTGCCGCCTACTTCTATCTCCTGCCCTTCATCGACGTCGATGCCGTGGTCGAGATCGAGAATGCGCAGGTGCCGGCCGTCTATTTCCACAACCTTTCCATCGCTATGAAAGGCGCGCGTGTCTATGACGACATCATTTTCGCCTACGTGGGCAAAGCCGGTTACCCGGATCTGACGGCCGAAATCGCCGATCTCTTTCTCCGCCTGGAAGGAGTGGAGTGGGTCATCTGCGTGGGCGCTTACGACGGGGCGATGTATATCTCGCTTCGAGCGCGCAACGACGAGGCCGATGCCGAAGAGCTGGCCAAGAAGATGGTTGGCGATGAAGGCTCTGCAGGGGGGCGAAACACTCTTGCTGGCGGGCAGGTGCCGCTCGACGGTCGCGATCCCGGCGAGCTTGCCGCGCTCCTGGAGAAGCGAGCGCTTGCGCACCTGCAGGTGCCGGAGGATGTGGAGGGTGAGCCGTTGGTTCCATGATTAACCTCGATTCACTCGTCGCCGACCTCCTGTTCAGCATCCAGAACATCACCCTGGCGCAACTGCTGGACCTCATATTGGTCACCACCGTCTACTACATCGTACTCAGTCTGCTGCGGCGCAGCCGGGCCCGTGTTCTATTGCGGGGGACGCTCTTCGTCGTCGCGGCGTTCTTCGTCATCACCGTTCTCCTGCCGCTGCCCACCTTCGACTACCTGGTTCAGGTCTTTCTCATCGTCATCCTCATCGCCATCCCTATTATCTTCCAGCCAGAGCTTCGCTATCTGCTTGAAGAGCTGGGGCGGAGTGTAGGCAGCTTCACCCTCCAGCGGGTCCAGGCAGAGGCGGCGCTGGCGCCGCTTATACGTGCGGTCCAGAACCTGTCCGACAACCGGATCGGGGCGCTCATTGTCCTTGAGGGACAGGACGATCTGGAGGACATTCGCGACACAGGGGTGCTAATGGGCGGCGCCGTCACCAGCGAGCTGTTGCAGACGATTTTCTTCGATGGCACGCCGCTGCACGACGGCGCCATCTTGATCCGGGGTGACCGTATCGTCGCCGCGGGCTGCGTCCTGCCCGTCAGCAATCGTCAGCTCTACGCCGGCGCGCGGCGGCTGGGTACACGCCATCGCGCTGCCGTCGGGCTAACCGAAACGACCGATGCGCTGGTCATCGTCGTCAGTGAAGAGACGGGCAAGATCTCCACGGCTCGTTACGGGCAGCTAACGTCTGACCTCGACAGAACGACGCTGCGAGATGAGATGCACCAGTTCTACACGCCGCCGGCTGAAGACGGACTCGATCGTCTCTCGCTCAGGCGGCTATGGGAACGCTTTCGTGCCTGGTGGGCCACGCCCACCGAAGCTCCTGTGGGCAGCGCCATGTCGAACCTGGCTCTGCTGGCCCTGGCGATCCTCATGGCTCTGGCTACGTGGATGTTTGTTGTCCAGCAGACGAATCCGATCACCGACCAACGGATTGACAACGTTCCGCTGGTCGTAGAAGGGCCCGCCAATGGACTCCGGCTGATGAATGAACTCCCGGGCGCGGTTACCATCGTAGCCAAGACGAGTGACCGTCTGCTGCCGTCACTGACGCCCAGCAGCTTCCGGGCCACGGTAGACCTGAGCGGGTTGGAACCCGGCCTCCATCGCCTCGACGTGGACGTGGAGACTGAGGTCCGGCCCGTACAGATAGTCTCCATTAGCCCCAGCCCAATCGACGTCCAGCTGACTGCGATCGTAAGCCATACCGTGCCCGTAGAGGTCGCCGTGCTGGGGGAGGAAACTATGTCTCCGGCGGTGGAGATAAGGGGTTCTCCACGGGTAGAGCCGGCCGAAGTCGTGGTGACCGGCGCTGACGCCGACGTCTCGCGCGTCGATCACGTGCAGGCCGACATTCTCGTTGCCGACGCAGACGGCCCGCTGCAGCGCGCCAGGCCGGTCGTTCCGGTGGACGAATTTGATAACCCGGTCGAAGGGTTGACCGTGCAGCCGGAGCAAGTGCAGGTTAGTGTGAATATCGTGCGGAGAGGCGACGCGCGCGACGTGGGCGTGCAGGTGCTGACGGAAGGAGAAGTCCCGTCGGATTACCGGCTCAGCGCGATTATTGTCTCCCCATCGGAGTTGACGCTTTTGGGAAGCGAGGAGCAACTGGCGCAGCTTGGCGGCACAGTGAATACCTTCCCCGTGGACATCAGCAGCGCCATCGACGACCTCAGCATTCAGGCAGCCCTCGATTTGCCGCCCGGCGTGGAGGCTGTTGACGGCACCGGGGAGAGCGTACGCTCCGTGGTTGTGCGTGTGGAGGTCGAGCCACGCCTGGGCAATCGCGTGCGCCAGCGCCCGGTAGAGATCCAGGGTGAGGCGACGCTCGGCTTTGAGATTAACCCGGCTATCGTGGACGTTTTCCTTAACGGTCCAATCCCGCTGCTAAACGACATCGACGCCAGCCCTCGCCTGCTGCAGGTCGTCATTGACGCCGCCGATCTGCAGGAGCTTGAGCCGGGCGATTCGCTGGAAATCACGCCGGAGATCATCTACCCAGACGGCGTACGCGTGCAGCTTCAACCCGACAGTGTGATAATCTTTGCCCGCTAACAATGCCTGATATGTCCAGCCAGCTAAACAACTTCGTCATCATCGCCCTGGCCTTTTTCCTCGCCTGGGTTGTCCATCGCCTTTCCGGGCGTATTGCGGGGCGCCTGGTGAACGTAGACCGTTTTGCCGGGCTGGAGGATCGGATGCGGCCCGAGCGACGCCGCACACTGCGTGGCCTGCTGGCCAATGCCCTCAGCCTCTTTGCCTTCGCGCTGGCTATCCTCTTTGCCCTCAGCCGTTACGTCAGTGCCCAGACGCTGGTCTGGGTCGTCGGGCTCTTCAGCGCCGCTTTTGGCCTGGGCGCCCGCCCCCTGGTCAACGATTTTCTCGCCGGCCTCAGCTTCATCTTTGAGGATACGTTTGACGTGGGGGAGAAGGTCGAGATACTGGGCGTCGAAGGGGTTATCGAACGAGTCACTCTGCGCATCACGCTCCTGCGCGCGCCCAGCGGCGAGCTATACGTCGTGCCCAACGGCGATATTCGCGTTGTACGCAACTTCAGCCGCGGCCGCTTCTCACCGGTATCGGTCCGTCTGAAGATCCCGGCCGGCGAGCTGGCCCGTGCGCTGGAGCTGTTGCCGGCTCTGGCGAAAGAGGCCATGCTCTCGCTGCCCAACATGCTGGAGCCGTGGCAGATTATCAGCGAGACCGGCACCATCGGGGAGAGCGCCGAGCTGACGCTCCTGACCAAGGCGAAATTTGGGCAGGGAGCGGCGATGCGCCCGCGGCTGCTGGCCTTCGTGCGCGAATGTCTGGCCGAGGCCAATATCACGCTTCTGGACTGAGGCCCGCTTACTCAATCGTAAAGGTGACCACGTGCGGCTCGCCGACATAGTTGCTATCGCGGCCGACGACGATGAGGCGCAGGCTGTAACTTCCCGGCGGGAAAGCATCGGCGTGCAGCGTCTCCAGCTGCCCATTGACTACAGGCGTCGCGTGAGTTTCGCCCAGCGTCAGCCATTGCCCGTCTGGTGTGCCGATTTCGAGCTTGTAGAAGAGCACGTTTTCAGGATCAAAGTCGGCCGTTCCGACAATGGGCACCACGCCAGAGACGGTATCGCCATCCCGCGGGCTGCGGATACGCCAGATCGCCAGCTCTGAGCCGCGCCCGCTGTCCAGCAGCTCTTCACTGCAGGCCAGCCGGGGCACGATGGCCAGCCCGGCCGACCGCGCCCATTCGTACGCTCCTTTCAGGCTTTCCTCGTTGCGGGGCGCTTCCAGATAGACGCCGGGCAGCGCATCGGCCGGCAGCGCGTCCAGCGGGGTCCCCTCGGGGAAATAGCAGGCCTCGGGCGGAGGCAGATCGTCGTCCATTTCCTGCACCGCCAGCAGCTCCTACGGCAGCTCGGCCGGCAGTGGCGCCGCTACAAGCTGCCA
>Ga0123328_1002926_pt1 | contig 14959 bp, 8 predicted proteins | sample BioC12SIPDNA_2_FD_89702 | JGI IMG/M metagenome (GOLD analysis project Ga0123328, IMG submission 89702) | Anaerobic biogas reactor microbial communites from Washington, USA - Biogas_R1_A C12 SIP DNA | ecosystem: Engineered > Bioreactor > Anaerobic > Unclassified | place: Washington, USA...
CGACGACGCGCTGGCGTTTGTCGCGGCGCAGATCGCCAGCGAGACACCCGGTTTCGCGGTGTTCAACACGCTGGGGGCGGCGCTCGGCGGCCCGGTCGAGCTAGAGTTGCCCGGCGAGGGGGCGGTGGACGTCGTCGCGCCGGATGGATCGCGCCTGCCGGTGCAGTGGGTCGAGGAAGACGCCCGCCACGCGCTGATCCTGCCCGAAGACGTGCCCGCCTACGGCTATCGCACGTACACGGTCGCGCCCTCGAAGAACACCGCGCCACTTCCACACGCGGTCCAGGCCGCGCCGGACGCGCTGGACAACGGCCTGATCCGCGCTGAATTCGACGCGCAGGGGCGGCTCGTCCGGGTGTACGATTACGAGCATGACCGCGACGTGCTGGCTGAAGGACAGATCGGGGACCAGTTGTGGGCCTATGTCGACCGCCCGCACCACTGGGACGCGTGGGATATTGAGGCGTATGTGCAGGACCAGGGCTGGCCGGTCGAACCGAGCGCCGCGCGGCTGGTCGAAGCGGGCCCGCTGCGCGCCACGCTGGAAGTCGAGTACGCGTTCAACCAGTCGCATATCACGCAGCGTATCAGCCTGCTGGCGGGCCAGCGCGCGCTGACCTTCGAGACCGATGTGGACTGGCACGAGCGACACATCCTGCTGCGCGTGCATTTCCCGCTGGCGATCCGCGCGACCGACGCGACCTACGAAATTCAGTTTGGGACGGTCCAGCGGCCCACGCACGAAAACACGCCCTGGGACCAGGCGCGGCATGAGGTCCCCGCCCAGCAATGGGCCGATCTCTCCGAGGCAGGCTATGGCGTGGCGCTGCTCAACGACTGCAAATATGGCTATAGCGCGCGCGACAATGTCCTGACGATGAGCCTGCTGCGCGCGCCAATGCACCCCGATCCTGAAGCATATCAGGGTGCGCACACTTTCACTTACGCGCTGCTGCCGCACGCAGGTGACTGGCGCAACGGCGTGATCGAGCAGGCGCGGCGGCTGAATCACCCGCTGCGCGTGCGGCCGGTTGGGGGCGGTGGCGCGCTTCCGGCGGAGTTCGCGCTGGTGACGTGCGACGCGCCGGGCGTGCAGATCGACACGATCAAGCGCGCGGAAGACAGCGATGCCCTGATTGTGCGCGTGCACGAGGCGCACGGCGGGCGGACGCGCGCGGCGCTGCGTTTCGCGTCGCCAATCACACACGCGGAAGAGGTGAACCTGCTCGAAGAACCGCTTGGCGCGGTCGAGGTTGCGGGCGACACGCTCAGCTGTGCGCTGGCGCCGTACCAGATTCGCTCGTTTCACGTGGCGCTAGGCGGGCTCACTGGCGGATAAGCCGCCTGTGCGATTGACGCAACTCTTGTAGGGGCCGAACAAGCTCGGCCCGCTTTTTCTGAATAGGGTGGAGCTCCTTGTCAAACGGGCGCAGCAAGCTGCGCCCCTACTTTTCCCATTGCAGTTCCCTTGCCGGGCCGCGCCTCCTAGCCGCTTCTCCCCGCCCTTTGCTCTGGCTAACCGCTAACGGCTAATCGCTAAACGCTACGCCTGCCGCTTGCATCTCACCCCCCAATCATGGTATAGACTCTGTGCGACGACTCCGCCGCATCTGACAGGCAGCCGGGCGGCTGCCACACATCCAAACCGGCAGAATCAGGACTTGCCAGCGCCGTGAGAGGGTGGTACCCTACCGCGAGGTCCCCCCTGGGAAATGCCCCACTCGGCAACTATCCCGATCTGTCGCACGTATTCCAAGACGCACGTTTGAGTGAACATGGGTGAAACCAGTGAGTAAGCTAGTCATTGTTGAATCTCCAACCAAAGCCCGCACCATCCGCAGCTACCTACCCGGCGACTACCGGGTTGAGGCCAGCATGGGGCATGTGCGCGATCTCCCGGCCTCGGCCAGCGAGATTCCGAGCAAGGTTAAGGAGCAGGAGTGGGCGCGGCTGGGAGTCAACGTCGAGGCTGGCTTCGAGCCGCTGTATGTCGTCCCGAAGGACAAGAAGTCGGTCGTCAAGGAGCTAAAGGCGGCGGTCAAAAACGCCGAGGAGCTCATCCTGGCGACGGACGAGGACCGCGAGGGCGAGAGCATCGCGTGGCATCTGACGCAGGTGCTCAACCCGAAGGTGCCAGTCAAGCGCATGGTCTTTCACGAGATCACGCGCGAGGCGATTCAGAATGCGCTCAAGCACTGCCGCGTGATTGATAACCGGCTGGTGACCGCGCAAGAAACGCGCCGCATCCTCGACCGGCTGGTCGGCTACACCGTCTCGCCGCTGCTGTGGAAGAAGATCGCGCCAGGGCTGTCCGCCGGGCGCGTGCAGTCAGCAGCAGTGCGCCTGCTGGTGCTGCGCGAGCAAGAGCGGCGCCGCTTCAAGTCAGGCGCCTATTGGGACCTGAAGGCGACGCTCGCCGCCGAGGGCGAGACGTTCACTGCCGGGCTGGTGGCGCTGGGCGGCGTGCGCGTGGCGACCGGCAAGGATTTCGACAGCGAGACCGGCCAGATTCCGAAGGGGCGCAAGGTCGTGCTATTGGACGAAGCGCGCGCCCGCGAGCTGGCCGACCGGCTGTGTGGCCGCGACTGGCGCGTGACGGATCTCAGCGAGCGCGATCAGAACCGCTCGCCCGCGCCACCGTTCACGACCTCGACGCTGCAACAGGAAGCCAACCGCAAGCTCGGCATGACTGCGCGCCAGACGATGAGGATCGCGCAGCGGCTGTACGAGCGCGGTCTGATCACGTACATGCGAACCGACTCGGTGCACCTGTCAAAGCAGGCGATCGGCGCGCTGCGCCAGTGCGTGCGCGACAAGTACGGCGAGGGCTACCTCAGCCCCTCGCCGCGCCAGTATCGCACCAAGAGCAAGGGCGCGCAGGAAGCGCACGAGGCGATCCGCCCCGCCGGGCACAAGATGCCCACTGCGGACGAGCTGAAGCTCACCGGGCAGGAGTACGCGCTCTACGACCTGATTTGGAAGCGTTCGATCGCAACGCAGATGGCAGACGCACGCTTGCGTCTCAGCACGGCGACGATCACGGTCGAGGATGCCGAGTTTCGCGCTTCGGGGCGGCGCGTGTTGTTCCCCGGCTTCTTCCGCGCGTATGTCGAAGGCGCGGACGATCCGGCGGCGGCGCTTGATGATCAGGAAACCATCCTGCCACCGCTGCATGTCGATCAGGCGCTGGACTGCCGCGCGCTAGAACCACAGGGGCACGAGACGACGCCTCCGGCGCGCTACACCGACGCAACGCTGGTGAAAGCGCTCGAAAGCGAGGGAATTGGCCGCCCCAGCACTTATGCCTCCATCCTCAGCACGATTGAGGATCGCGGCTACATTGAGAAAAGTGGCAAGCAGTTGATCCCGACCTTCACCGCATTCGCCGTCAATTACCTGCTGGAGCAGCACTTCCCGGAGCTTGTCGATACGCGCTTTACCGCGCAGATGGAGCAGGTGCTCGACGAGATCGCCGAGGGCAGCACCGAGAGCGGGCCTTACCTGCAGACATTCTTCCTGGGCGACAGCGGCCTGGAGCAGCAGGTCAAGGCGAAAGAGCAGGCGATCAACCCGCGTGACATCCACGCGCTGGAGCTAGACAAGATCAACGCGCGCGTGCGGATTGGCCCCTACGGCCCGTATCTCGAGCAAGAGCAAAACGGCGATGTCGTGCGCGTCTCGCTGCCGCAGACGCTCTCGCCGGGCGACTTGACGATTTCGCAAGCCGAGCAGCTTCTGCGCCAGAAAGGCGAAGGTCCCGAGCCGCTCGGCTCTCACCCCGAAACCGGCGAGCCGATCTTCGTGCTGGTCGGGCGCTATGGGCCATACGTCCAGCAGGGCGAGAACGGCATGAACGGTAACAACGGCAGCGGCCCAAAGCCGCCGCGCGTCTCGCTGCCGAAGGGCACGCGCCCCGAAAGCGTCACCCTGGATCAGGCGCTGCGCTGGCTGAGCCTGCCGCGCATGCTCGGCGAGCACCCGGAGACAGGCGAGCCAGTCGAGGCGGGCATCGGGCGCTATGGACCGTTTGTGCGGCATGCGGGCGCGTACCGCTCGCTGCGGCAGCAGGACGACGTGCTGACAATCACGCTCGACCGCGCGCTGGAATTGCTCGCGCAAGAGAAAGGCGGGCGTCGCTCTGCCACGCCGCAACGCACGCTCGGCGAGCACCCCGAAACCGGCGAGCCGGTCGCAATTTACGACGGGCGCTATGGGCCATATGTCAAGCACGGCAAAACCAACGCCTCGCTGCCGAAGGGCGTCGGCGTGAACGAGGTCACGATGGAGCAGGCGCTGGCGCTGCTGGCGGAAAAGGCGAAAAAGCCCGCCACCAAGCGCAAAGCGAGCAGCCGGAAATCGAGCGACAAGAAATCGTCCTCGAAGCGCACGACGAAGAAGAAAGCGTCAGGCAAGAAGTCAACGAGCAAAAAGTCGAATAGCCCCAAGTCCGCCGACGAATAGCAACAGCGCGAAAAGCTGTAATATGATAGGGGTGCGCCCGGTTCCGAGCGCGCCCCGTTTTTTGTGATTGCGAGGGTTCCTGATGACGATGCTACGCGTTGCCCTGCTTCAGATGATCGCCCACGGCAGCGATCAGGACGCCAACCGCGCCAAAGGTGAGGCGTTCTGCCGCCAGGCCGCGCAAATGGGCGCGGACATCGCGCTGTTCCCCGAGATGTGGAACACGGGTTACGCACATTTCGGCGAAAACCTGCTCACGCCCGGCATCGACCCAGACGATCCGGCGTATGATGCGATGCGGCGCGACCTGCGCGCGATGGCTGTCGGGCCGGACGATCCCTTCGTGATGCGCTTCCGCGAACTGGCGCGCGAGCTGAATATGGCGATCGGTCTGACGTACCTTGAGCGGTGGGAGCCGTCTCCGCGCAACACAATCGCGCTGATCGACCGTCACGGCGAGATCGTGCTCACCTACGCCAAAGTGCACACTTGCGAGTTCGATCTGGAGGCGTTGCTGACGCCGGGCGAAGCGTTCCCCGTGGCGACGCTCGACACCGCGCAGGGGTCGGTGCGCGTCGGCGCGATGATCTGCTTCGACCGCGAATTCCCCGAAACGGCGCGCCTGTTGATGCTCAACGGAGCCGAACTGGTCCTCGTGCCGAACTGCTGCGAAATGGAGAACAACCGGCTGTCACAGCTTCGGGCACGCGCCTACGAGAACATGGCCGCCTTTGCGCTGGCGAACCACGCCGGGATGGGGCATTCCGTCGCGTACGATGGCGTGGCGTTTGCAGACGACGAGCGATCGCTCGATATGACCGTCGTGGAAGCGGGCACCGCGGAAGGCGTCTACCTCGCGCCGATTGACCTGGACCGCCTGCGCGCCTACCGCGCGAGCGAGGTCCACGGCAACGCATTTCGCCGCCCGCGCCTGTACGGGCCGCTGGTTAGCGAAGCTGTGTCGGAGCCGTTCGTCCGCCCGCTGGCGAGGCGCTAAAGGGCGAAGGAGTAGGGAATAGGGAATAGCAGAAACGGGCCGAGCAAGCTCGGCCCCTACAGCGCAATAACATCCTCGGTTTTTCGCTCTTGCTAACCGCTAATCGCTAACGGCTAACCGCTGCCTTTTACCCCTTCACCGAGCCTGCCATCAGCCCGCGAATAAAGTAACGGCCAAGCAAGATATACACCGCCAGCGTCGGCAGCGCCGCGAGGACGGCGCCCGCCATTGGCAGGTTCCACTTTACCGCCTCGCCGCCCGCCAGCAGCGCCAGCGCGACCGTGATCGGCTGCGACGACTGGTTGGTGAGCGTCACCGCGAAGAGGAATTCGTTCCAAATCTGCGTGAACTGCCAGATAATCACCACCACGAATCCTGGCAGCGACAGCGGGAACACGATCCAGCGGTAGATGCCGAAGAACCCCGCCCCGTCGATCGCGCCCGCTTCAATCATATCGGTCGGAACCTCGACGTAATAGTTGCGGAAGATCAGCGTCGTGATCGGCAGGCCATAGACGACGTGCGCGATGATCAGCGCCACCAGCGATCCGCCGAGATCAACGTCCTGCATAAATTGAAAGAGCGGGATCAGGATACTCTGATAGGGGATGAACATCCCGAACAGCATCAGCGGGAAGACGATGTTCGCGCCGGGGAAGCGCCACTTCGACAGCACGTAGCCGTTCATCGATCCCATGACAGCCGAGATGATCGTCGCGGAAATCGTCAGCACAAAGCTGTTGCGCAGCTTCGGGCCGAGCATATCCAGCGCCTCGCGGTAGCTCGCCCAGTTGATCGTGTCCGGCGGCTGCCACACCTGGTTAAGCTGCCCGGCAGCAGCGGGTGTCTTCAGGCTCGTCATCACAACCGTGTACACCGGCATCAGGAAGATGAGCACCATCACGACCAGGAACAGATAGATCAGCGGGCGGACCAGCTTGCCCGGTTCGAACGGCAAGCGGCGCGACTCCGCTGGCTTTTCGAGCGCGGTCGTCATCCCGACCGAGCCCACAGGCACCAGCTCCGGCTGTTTGCCGCGCGCCAGCACATATGCCCACAGCGGGACGAGCAGCACGAGGTTGCCGACCGCGCCGGTCAGCGCGCCGATCAACGCGCCAAGCTGCGCGTCGCGCCGCGTGTAATCGTAGACGAGATACGTGCCCAGGCTGCCGACCAGTGTCCCGAAGATCACCCAGTTCACAACGTGGGTCATGGTGATGGTCATGGCTGCCCCCTAGACCTCGTGCTCGCCGCGCAGCGCGGTCGCCAGGTACGGAATAATCACGACCGCGACCATTACCAGCAGCACGATCGCGATCGACGAGCCGATGGCGAACTTGTTGCTGCGGAACATCGTGGTATAGACCTGCACGCCCGGCACGCTCACCGGCAGATAGTCCGTCCCGGCCATCGCGAAGATCAGGTCGAACACCTTCAGCGAGATATGCCCCAGCACAATCGCCGCGCTGAGCGTGATCGGCTGCAGCAGCGGCAGAATGATCTTGGTGTACACCTGGATCTCGCTGCACCCGTCCACCCGCGCCGCCTCGCGCAAGTCTTCGGAAATGCCACGAATCCCGGCAAGGTACATCGCCATCGTATAGCCGGACATCTGCCACACCGCCGCGAGGATGACGCCCAGCAGCGCCATATTGAAGCCGTAATCCTCACGGTAGTCAACGTTCGGGAAGTTCTCTGCCGCGCCGCCCACATACCCGACCAGCAGCAGCGCCGCCGGGATGCCCAGGATCAGCGCGCCGCGCCGGTTCCCATGCCACAGCCGGTGAATCACCGCGACAATGAACCCGACCACCACCAGCGCCAGAACATAACGCGGCACATCCTGCCAGTTGAACGTGCCGTGCATCGACGGGTCGGCCTCGTCCCAGGTGAGGAAGTCCGCTGCGATCCAGGCGACAAACGCGGCGATCGGCACGCCGAGAAAGACCGCTCTCAAAAAGCGGCGGCTGACAATCTGCCGGATCAGCAGGAAGGCGAACAGCCCCAGAATCAGCACGAGCGTCAGCGTGGGGACCTCATGCCAGTTGAAGCGGTACGCCTGCCGGTTGTTCAGCCAGGAGAAAGACCACGCATCCGCGCCAAATAGCGTGGGAAGCTGGTTCACGCCGCCGCGCGGGTTGAGCAGCCAGCGCCAGATCGTACCGGTGACCGCGAAAGACAGCGCCATCGGGAACAAGAAGACGGTGCGGAAGACGCTCTCGCCTTTGATGTTCTGATCGAGCAGCACCGCCAGTAAGAAGCCCAGCGATAGACAGCCCACCAGGAAAAATCCCGTGAAGAAAAAGGTGTTGACCAGCTCCTGCCGAAACCGGAAATTGAGCGCGGTGCTGAATAGATTCTTGTAGTTCTCAAGGCCGATGAAGCTCTTGTCCGCCGCATCCAGCCCTTCCCAGTCCGTCAATGACCAGGCAAAAGTCTGCCCGATGAAGCCATAGACGAAGATGCCCAGCAGCACGATCGAAGGAAGAATCGTCAGGAAGGCAAACATGCGATCCCGGTTCATGCGGCGGAGCGAATCGATCCATTCGGTCAGGCTGCTCCGCTGTTGGTTGGCTGTTCGTTGCATGGCACCGCATCCCCTCGTAGGCTACGCGTGGTGAGCCGCCCAGGATAATACGAGGTCCCGCCCACCGGGACGAGACCTCGCATTGTGTGCGTACATAACAAGCGCTCACTCGAACCGGGTGTGTTACCCGGCGCGATCAACGCTTACATCTCGCCGCCAGCGATCCCGGCTTCCTCAGCCAGCGCCTGGACAGCCGCGCTGGTCGCCTGAGCGTTGCGCGAGGCCAGGAACTGCTCCATCACGGTCGGGAATTCGCTGCTGAACGACTCAGGTGCCACGGCGCCATGCGCCAGGCTGCCGACGATTTCGTTCGACGCCCAGTCCTCAGCCGCCGACTGCAGATACTCGTTGTACAGCGACAGGTCGCTATCGGTACGCGCCGCAATCGAGCCCTTCAGCGGGTTAAAGATGTCCTGGCCTTCCTGCGACCCGAGCAGGCGCAGCCACGCCAGCACGTTGTCGCGGTTCGGCGCGCCCTCCGGCAGGCCGAACGAGTCCGACAGCATGTTGAACACGCCCTCGGTCCCCGGTGCCGGTGCCCAGCCAAAGCCCTCACCCGGCGCCAAGCCGAGCGTGGTGTTCATGTAGCCCGCGGCCCAGTCGCCCATGATGTTAAAGGCGGCCTCGCCGTTAACGACCATATCGGTCGCCTGCTGCCAGGGCAGCGACGCGGCGTCTTCATCGGCGTTGGTGCAGTCCAGGATCTGGCCGAACTTGTCCCACATGGCCACAACGTCTTCATCGGTCCAAGCCTTCTCGCCCGCCCACAGCGCGCGATAGCCCTCAGCGCCGAGCTCGGCCAGCGCGACGTTCTCCCAGAGGTGGACGACGGTCCAGTTCTCGCCAACCGACATCGGAGTCACGCCTGCTTCCTGCAGCGTCGGGCACGCTTCAAGGAACGCGTCCCAGTCTGCCGGAACCTCAACGCCCCACTCTTCCAGGTTAGCGGGGATATACCACATCACGTTCGAACGGTGGATGTTCACCGGGACGGACCAGATGCCCTCGTCCGTGCTCAGCAGATCGATCAACCCCTCGGGGAAGATGTCCATCCAACCCTCTTCCTCAAACAGGAAGGTCAGGTCTTCCATCGTGTCCGCCACCACATAGGTGCCGATCAGCTCCTGTCCGGCGTGCACCTGGAACGAGTCCGGCGGGTCGCCGCCCAGCATGCGAGTCTTCAGCACGGCGCGCGCGTTCACGCCCGAGCCGCCAGTGACGGTGGCGTTCTCGACTTCAATGTTCGGGTGTAGCTCACCGAACTTTTCGAGCAGCGCTTCAAGCGCCGGCCCTTCGTCGCCGGCCCACCACGAGAAGATTTCGAGGTCGCCCGATAGATCCTCCTGCGCCAGGGAGGGGACAACAGCAAGCAACATCATGGCGCACATGACAATGACTGAAACCAGACGTTTAGACACTGTGAACCTCCTAAAGAACCAAGTAACGGAGAAATATTCCGCTGGTCACTCACAGGGGAGCAAGTCAGGTGCTGCTCCCCGTTGGGCATCATAGCTGCCAGCACCTTCATTATAGCGCGAAAGTCGCATTCTCTCTAATTGCGTTCCGCGCTTGCGCCTCCCAAAAGCCCGCCAGCTATCGCCTGCGACGCTGGCTTACGACGGTATTACCTACGCTTCACTGAAGACACTGCGCGCGCCCGCGCACAAGCCAATTGACGGGCTATTGCCCCTGTGTTAAAGTGTGCATGTCAGCCTCGACCGGGCCTGGAGTGTCTTCGTGGACCGGGCAGGCGCGCTTCCCAGTTTATTTTGCGCCTTCCCGCCCGCGCCGGATGCGCCGTCGCCAATTGGCGCGGACTTCGCGCGCGCCGCCCTACGACCTGACAACACATAATCGGCTTATGTCCTCGCGCCCGCCGGACGATGTCCGGGCCGCGCTGTTTTCGCCCCGCAACCCTTTTTATCCAGGCGTGGCAGGCGACGGGAAGAGGAAGAACGGACTCATCATGAGCATTGACTTCATCCTGCGACTGGCCGGGATGATGGTGTTCGCCGTGCTTGGGGCCATGCTCGGCGCGGACCTCTCGGATAACCTCTTGCTCCCACCCGAAGCAACCGGCCTGATCTTCGCGCTGATGGGCGCGCTCGGTGGCTTGATTATTACCCCCTGGATCACAACCTACCCTGCCCGGATCGGGCGGCGCGCGCTGTTGCGCACCCCGGTTGAGAGTCTGGTGGTGGGAATCGCAGGTCTGCTGGTCGGGTTGCTGGCGGCGGCGCTGTTCGCCTGGCCGCTTTCGCTGCTGCCGGACCCGTTCGGTTGGCTGCTGCCGATTGTGTTCGCGTTCGCGCTCGCCTATTCGCTGACAACCATCGCCGCGCTGCGCGGGCATGATATTTTGGCGCTGTTCGGCGCCACGCCGGATCAGCGCCCTGCACGGCGCGCCGCTGCCGCCTCAAGCAACGGCGAGATCCTGCTCGACACCAGCGTGATCATCGATGGCCGCATCCTCGATATCAGCCAAACGGGTTTCCTGCAGGGACGCTTGCTCGTCCCGCGGTTCGTGCTGCACGAGCTGCAACACGTCGCGGACTCAGCGGACGTGCTGCGCCGCAACCGGGGCAAGCGCGGGCTGGAAATCCTCAGCGAGTTGCAGCAGGTCAGCGCGTCGCCGGTGGAGATCATCGACGACGATGTCGAGGGCGTGGACGCCGTCGACGAGAAGCTCGTCTTGCTGGCGCGGCAGCGTGGCGCCCCGGTGATGACGCAGGACTTCAACCTCAACCGCGTCGCAGAGTTGCAAGGCGTGACCGTCCTCAACATCAACGCGCTGTCGAACGCGCTAAAGGCTATCTTTCTACCTGGCGAGGTGATCGATATCCACGTCGTGATGGAAGGGCGCGAGGCCGGGCAAGGCGTTGGCTACCTTGAAGACGGAACGATGGTCGTCGTTGAGGACGGACAGCAATACCTCGACCGCACGATCCGCGTCCTCGTCACACGCTATATCGTCACCAACGCCGGGCGCATGTATTTCGCGCAACCGGAAGGCTCGCTGCGAACGTAGGGCGTGGCAACACCTCTGAGGGCCAGGAGACTCACATCGCCCGTTTCCAGCCTCATAGCGCGAGTCTCTGCGGGCGGAGCAAGCTCCGCCCCTGCCCCAGACGCTAGATGCTTTCAGTATCCCGCCTGCAACGAATTCATCACAGCCTCTAATGGGTCGCGCTCTAGGCCCGATACTCGCGCATCTGGCTCATGTCCTGCCCCACCATGCGGAAGGCGCGCTGCTCCGCCTCGTAGAGGATACGCTCCTCGTCGAGCGTCAGCAGGATGCGATCGCGCATCAGCAGCCGCCCATCGACCAGCACGTGCGTCACGTCCGCGCCGCTGGCGGTGTGAACCACGCTCGCGATGAGGTCATGGCGCGGGCGCAGATGCGGCTGGTCAAAGTCCAGCAGAATCACGTCGGCGGGCGCGCCCTCGTGCAGCACGCCGCTCTCCGCAAAGCCGAGCGCCCGCGCGCCCGCCTGGCACGCCATCCGCAGCGGCGTGTCGCCCGGCAGCGCTTCGGGATCGAGCCGCAGATATTTCTCCAGCAGCACCTGCTGGCGCATGATCTGGAACAAGTCCATTGTCGCGTTCGAGGCGGGGCCGTCCGAGCCAAGCGCCACCGGGATGCCCTCAGCCTGCAGATCGGTAACATGGTTGATCGGCATCGCCAGCTTCATGTACGTATTCGGCGTGCGCGCCACGAACACGCCCTTCTCCGCCAGGATCGCGCGGTCGCCAGGGCTGACCGCCAGCGCGTGCGCCGCAATCGCGCGCCCGTCGAAGATGCGCAACTCCGCAAGCTGCTCCACCGGCGTCTGACCGTGTCGCGCCAATGAGTTCTCGACCTGCTCTTGTGACTCGGCGACGTGCAGATGCACCGGCAAGCCGCGCTCGGCGGCGATCGTCGCGATCCGCGCCAGGAAGTCCGGCGGGCAGATGTAAGGCGAGTGCGGCCCCAGGCAGGTGTGGATGCGCCCGTCCGCCGCGTTTTGCCACTGTTCGATAAACACGAGCGTGCCATCCAGCCCTGGCCCGACCTCTTTGTCATCGCCAATGCCGAAGACGCACCACGCAAGCTGCGCCTTCATCCCGCTCTGCTGCACGACCTCGGCAACCCGGTCCATGTAGAAATAGTGGTCGTTGAAGCCGATTGTGCCGCTGCGGATCATCTCGCAGGCCGCCAGCGCCGCGCCCCAATACACATCGTCGGGCGTCAGGGCGCTCTCCGCGACCCAGATTTTCTCATTCAGCCAGCGCGGAAAGGGCAAATCCTCGGCCCAGCCGCGCTCGAATGTCATCGCGGCGTGACTGTGCGCGTTAAACAGCCCCGGCAGCGCGACCTTTCCGCGCGCGTCGATGACCTCGTCCGCCTGCGTGTCCGGCGGAACCTCGCCGATCCGCGTGATGCAGCCATTCTCAATCAGCAGATCTACGCCGCGCAGCACCCGTCCTGCGTCGTCCAGCGTGATCGCATCTGCGCCTTGAATCCAGATCTTCACAATCCTGACTCCTTACAAGTGCGGCTGCCCGCGAGCCGCGTAGTGAGCGTGTGCGGCTGCTCGAAAGCCGCATTATAACCTTATTGGACGCGCCGCCTGAAATCTCCCCTACCGCTCCGGGCGCTTTGCGTTACAATGAGCGAGAGGCAGCAAGAAACAGTGAAGAACAGCTAAAAGCAGCCAACAGCAGCGGCAAACCGCTATTGTGTCTTTCGCTAACTGCTAACCGCTAACTGCTACAAAGGACACCCCTATGGCACTCGAAGTCTACAACGTGCTTCGTCGCACGAAAGAACCGTTCGAACCACTGCACGATGGCAAAGTGAATATGTACGTCTGTGGCCCCACGGTCTACGACCACGCGCACATCGGGCACGCCAAGACGTATGTCTCATTCGACGTGATCGTACGCTACCTGCGCTTCAGCGGTTACGACGTGCTCTACGTGCAGAACCTGACCGATGTCGGCCACCTGCTCGACACCGGCGAGGACCGCATCCTCAGAAAAGCGCGTCAGGCCCAGGCTGGCCCCATGCAGATCGTCGAGACGTACGCGCGCAGCTATTTCGAGGACATGGACGCGCTCGGCGTGCAGCGGCCCGACATCAGCCCGCGCGCCAGCGGCCACATCCCCGAGCAGATCAAGATGATCGAGCGTCTCGTCGAGAAGGGCCACGCCTACGTCACCGAGGCCGGAAACGTCTATTTCGACGTGACAAGCTGGCCGCAGTTCGGCAAGCTCTCCAACCGCCAGATTGAGGATCAGCAGTCCGGAGTCCGCGAGGACGTCCGCGAAGACAAGCGCCACCCCGCCGACTTCGCGCTGTGGAAGATCGCAGAGCCGGAGCACATCCTGCGCTGGGACAGCCCCTGGGGCGTGGGCTATCCCGGCTGGCATATCGAGTGCTCCGCCATGTCGCGCAAGTATCTTGGCGAGACGTTCGACATTCATGGCGGCGGGATCGATAACATCTTCCCGCACAACGAATGCGAGATCGCGCAGAGCGAAGCCGCCCACGGCGCGGATTTCGCGAAATACTGGCTGCTAACCGGCACGCTGATGGTCCCGGACGAGTTCGGCATCCCGACCAAGATGTCCAAGAGTCTGGGCAACTTCTACACCGTCAAGGATGCGCTCAAGCTGCACCGTCCCGAAGTCGTCCGCGCCTTCATCCTCGGCGCGCACTATCGCAACCCGATTGTGTTCAGCGAGGAAGCGCTCGACGCGGCCAAGCGCGGGTGGGAGCGCATTTACGGCGCGGTGCGTCTGACCCGCGAAATGCTGCGTCACGCGCCCGAAGGCGATGCGGGGAGCGACTTTTTGCCAATGCTGGAGCGCGCCCGCACTGAGTTTGTGAACTGCATGGACGATGATTTCAACGCGCCAGGCGCGGTGGCGGCGCTCCACGATCTGACGCGCGAGGTGAATACCCTGCTCAATGGCGAGCAGCCAGTCGGCAAGGCCGTGCTCGAAGCGATCGACCAGACCTACCGCGACTTGGGCGGGCAGGTGCTGGGCATCGTGCCGGACGAAGCAGACGACGCGTCCGGCAGCGCCGAGCGTGAAGACGGCCTGATCCGCCTGCTGATCGAGCTGCGCGCCCAGGCCCGCGCCGACAAGAACTTCGAGCTTTCGGACCTGATCCGCGACCGACTGGGCGAATTGGGCGTCACCGTTGAAGACCGCGCCGATGGCACCGTCTGGCGCGTGAGCTAGCCGCGCCTGCCACATCACGAGGAGCCTCATGGCCGAATATCTGTATGGCCGCTGGGCCGTGCTCGAAACGCTGCGCGCCGGGCGGCGGCGCTTCGAACAACTTCTGCTCGCCGAAGGCATCGACGAGAAAGGCATCGTTACCGAGATCGTCGAAGCAGCTACAGCGCGCGGGATCAACACCCGCCGCGTGCCGCGCCGCGTGATCGATGACCTGTCGAAGAACGCAAACCACCAGGGCGTCGCGCTGCGCGTGGGCAGCTATCCGTACGTCGCGCTGGAAGACACGCTCAGCGCGGCACGCAGCCGGGACGAGCGGCCCTTCTTGCTGGTGCTCGACCTGCTCAAAGACCCGCAGAACGTCGGCGCGCTGCTGCGCGTGGCGGACGCGGTCGGCGTGCATGGCGTCGTGCTGCAAGAGCGGCGCGGCGTGGATGTGACGCCTGCTGTCGTGAATGCGTCATCCGGCGCGGTCGAGCATCTGAACGTCGCGGTTGTCACCAATCTGGTGACGGCGATGCGCACGCTGAAGGAAGAGGGCGTCTGGCTCGTCGGGCTGGACATCGGCCCGGAGACCTCGACGCTCGATCAGGTCGATCTCAACCTGCCGATTGCGGTCGTGCTTGGCAGCGAGGGCGAAGGGCTACGCCGCCTGGTGCGCGAGACGTGCGACCTGCGGATCACGC
>Ga0123328_1002928_pt1 | contig 14949 bp, 13 predicted proteins | sample BioC12SIPDNA_2_FD_89702 | JGI IMG/M metagenome (GOLD analysis project Ga0123328, IMG submission 89702) | Anaerobic biogas reactor microbial communites from Washington, USA - Biogas_R1_A C12 SIP DNA | ecosystem: Engineered > Bioreactor > Anaerobic > Unclassified | place: Washington, USA...
GCCGATGGCGGCGTCTACCTGCTCCTGGAACTGCCCGAGCAGGGCCTGCCGCCCCTGGCCGATCTGGTCTTCCAGCTTCAGGTGCGGGGCATCACGCCCGTTGTGACCCACCCGGAGCGTCACGCGCCCCTCGTGCGCCGCCCGCAGTACCTGGCCGAGCTGGTCGAGCGGGGCTGTCTGGCGCAGGTGACGGCCGGGGCGCTGCTGGGGGAGTTCGGCCGGTCCGCCCGTCGCGCGGCCGAACGTTTCCTGGCGGGTGGACTGGCGCACGTCGTGGCCAGCGACGCGCACTCGGCATCCGGGCCCCGCAGCCCGTCGTTTGCCCCGGTGCGCGACCGTCTGGCGTCCCTGGTGGGGCCGGAACGCGCCGCACAGCTCCTCTGTGCGAATCCGGGCCGGCTTGTGCGGGGCGAACCGATGGAACCGATCGAGTAGATGTGCTCGGCGGGACATGACTCTCTCTCGCGGTAGGGGGGATGGACTCGTGGACGACAGAAAGGACCGTTTGTCCGGCGCGGGGCTCTTCGCGGTGATCGCCGCCGTTGTGGCTGCGCCATGGCTCTTCGGCGCTGCCGAACCCTGGGCGTACCTGTTGGTCAGCCTCCTGGTCGGAGCCGGCACCTGCCTGTGGCTGCTGAGCGTCATCCGATGCCCGGCCGCGCGTCTGCGGGCCCCCCTGACGACCGTCAGCCTGCTGCTGTTGGTGGGCCTGGTGCTGTTCCAGATGCTCCCGCTTCCCGGCGGCCTGACCGCGCGCCTCAACCCCCTGGGCGCCCAGGCACGGGAGGCCCGTGTGCAGACGTTCGAGGCCATGCGCACGGCCGGTGCAGACGACTACCTTCTGGGCGGTGCGGACGAGCAGCCCGAGTGGGCGGGCGTCTCGGCCGCCCCCGGGGCGACCCTGCGCAGCCTCTACCTGCTGGTGGCGTACGTCTGCGTCTTCCTGGTCCTGGCCAATGGCATTCAGTCCTCGGCTCAGTTGCGTCGGACGGCCGTTGCGCTGACCGTCAGCGGGTTCATCATGGCAGCGGTGGGGATGGCCCACAAGTTCAGCGGGAGCCGGCTGCTCCTCTGGTTCCACGTGCCGCGCTTCGGCGGCTCGCTGTTCGGCCCTTTCACGAATCGCAACCACTACGCCGCGTTCATGAACCTGATGGTAGGGGTCACGCTCGGGCTGCTCATGGCCGCCTCGATGGTGCGCATGCATGGCGCGCAGACCTGGCGCGAGCGTGTCGCCTGGCTCTCGACGCGTGCGGCCAACCGCGTCGTGCTGATCGGCTTCGCCCTGCTGGTGATGACGGCCAGCGTGTGGGTCTCCCTCTCCCGGGGCGGAATCAGCTCCCTGATCGTCGCGTTCGGCGCGGCGGGCGTCGCCGGCGTGCTGCTGGCCCGGGGCGGCCGGCGGCCGCGCCTGATGGCCGCCGTGGCGCTCCTGGTCGTCGGCGGCCTCGTCTGGGTCGGCTGGCGTCCCGTGTTCGACCGCATGGGCACCCTGGCCGAACTCGATCCGGCAGCCGACAGCCGCACGGAGGCCACCCGGGCGACGCTGGAGGTCTTCCGCACGGCTCCGCTGGCGGGCGTCGGGTTCGGTGCGTATCAGCACGTCTTCCCCATCTTCCAGACCGGCGGCATCCAGTTCGGCCGCTGGGCGCATGCCCACAACGATTACGCGCAACTGCTTGCTGAAGGCGGACTTCCGGCGGCCGTTCTGGTTCTGCTGGCGGCCGTGACGCTCCTGGCCACCGTCCGCCGCCGGTGGCGGCGCAGCGCCCCGCATCGCCGGGCCATGGCCGCCGGCCTGTTGGTGGCGCTGATCACGATCGCGCTGCACAGCCTGGTCGACTACGGACTCCACAAGCCCGCGATCACCTTCATGCTGGCGGCCGTGGCCGCACTCGCTGTGGCCGCCGTCTGCGTGCGAGGACGTTCGGACTCCACGACCCGCTTCAACGGGAACGGGCGCCGGGCCGACGAGCCCGAGGAACCGGAACGGTCGGCCCCGATGAGCATGCCGGCAGCGGCGGGCCTGCGCCTCGGCTCTGTCGTCGTGCTGGTGGGCCTGGTGGTTCTGATGATGCTGCAGATTGACGAACTGCGCGGCGAACTGGCCTTTGCGCGGCTCTGGCACCTGAGTTCCATGGTCGAGAAGGTCGAGGACCGCTCGACGGCGGAGGCCATCGTGCGGCATGGGATCGCCGAGGCGGGGCTCGTGGAGCGGTTTGCGCCCACGAGTGCGGACGCCCTGTGGGACGTGTCCCTGACGAGCGGCCAGTGGGCGGCCCGCGACGACCTGGACGGTCTGCTGAGGCTCCGGCTGGCAGAGCTCAGCGTCCGCAGCGCGGCGATGGCCGTGCGGGCCGCGCCGACGGACTACGAGGGGTGGTACTTCCTGGCCGGTGCGTTCCATGCCTTCGGGCTGCCGGAGCCGGCGGCCCTGGCGATGGAGCGGTCGCGCCGCCTGGCGCCGCCGGGCATGGAGGTCGGCCTGCCGGGGCTGTGAACGCCGCCGGGCCGCGAAGGCCGGGCGGTGGCTGCTGCCTAACATGTGGCTGGCGGGGGGGTTAGGTGTGTAGGGCCGGCAGCGCGCTTGAAGCGCCTTCTTCCGTTCGGATAGACTGAGCGTTCCGGCGGACGTGAGGGGCCGGTGCGGCCTGGGGCGAGAGAGAAGAGGGCAACGCGTGAACAAGAAGGAGCTGGCCCAGTTTCGCAGGGTGCTTCTCGAGTTGCGCGGGAAGCTGGCCGACAGCGTGGATCATCTGCAGAATGATGCGTTGAAGAGCGGAGGCGAAGCCGCCGAGGAACTCTCGGACGTCCCTGCGGAGCACATGGCGGAGCGCGGATCCGACAACTTCGCGCGGGACCTGAAGATCCGCATCCTCCAGAACAGCGACTCCGAACTCTGCGAGGTCAACCTGGCGCTGGACAAGATCGACCGGGGCGTCTACGGCCTCTGCGAGCACTGCGCGGGCTCGATCAGCCGCAAGCGCCTCAAGGCGCTCCCGTTCGCGCGCCTCTGCATCGGGTGTCAGCAGGAGATGGAGGAGCAGGGCGGCGGCCTGTAGGCGTCGCCCCCAGCCAACGGTTTCGGCCGGGCAAGGAGCCTCGTGAGTCGATCGTGCACAGCCCTGAAGGGGCGAAGGCTGTTCTGGATCCTCGCGGCCGTCACCTTCCTGCTCGACCAACTGACCAAGGCATGGCTCTGGCACCATCCGGATGAAGGCCTTGCGGATCTGGATCTGATCCCGCAGGTCCTGCGCATCGTCAGCCATCCGGGCAACCTGCACGGCGTACTCGGCCTGGGGCCGGGCACGCCGGTATTCTACGTCGGCGCGTCGCTGGCGGCGCTCGGCGTGATCGGGTTCCTGCTGTTCACCACGGACAGGGGCCGGACCCACCTGATGGCGGCGCTGGGCCTTGTGGCCGGCGGGGCCGTGGGGAACCTGGTGGACCGCGTCTCGCACGGATTCGTGCGGGACTTCATCGACCTGCACTGGCGGGACCGGCTGCACTGGCACACGTTCAACGTGGCCGATGCCGCCATCTGCGTGGGTGTGGCCGTGATCCTGCTGGACGCGCTTCTGGCGCCTGCGCAGGGGCAGGAGGCGGCGCCGGAGGACGGGGAGACGAGCCCCTGACCGGCGGTCGCTCGGTTTTGCGCTTGCATCGACGCGATACGCTGGTACAATCGCCCGCGACGGTGTCGCTCGCTCGGGCATTCACCGGGTCTCGGGGGCCGAAACGGGTTCGGCCTGCTTCGGGCTTCTCTATGCTCCTGATCTCGTTCAGAACGCCATGGCTCATCTGATCATCGCCAAAGGCGACGGCGCAGGCCGTCAGGTCGCCCTGAAGAAGGTCACGTGTCTGGGCCGGGGCATCGACATGGACATCCGGCTCGACGACCTGACCGCGTCGAAGCGGCACGCTCGGATCCTCAGCAATGAGCGGGGCGAGTTCTTCCTGGAGGATCTGGGCAGCAGCAACGGCACCTTCCTCAACGAGGTGCAGGTGAGCAGCACCCGCACACTGAAGCACGGCGACGAGATACGCGTCGGCAACAGCGTGTTCGTCTTCCATAAGATCAAGGTGGAGGAGAACGCCGACGTCTCCGACAGCACGCTGTTCGACATCGAGGACGACGAGCGCACCAGCACGTCCGTTCTCTCCTCGGTCGGGGTGGGCTACGACACCGCCGGTCCGACGGTGGGCGCCGAGACGACGGCCGAGGAACTGGCCGCCGCCAACTTCCGCCTTCGCACGCTGATCGAGATATTCCAGTCCATCGGCGCGGCGCTCGATGAGGACGAACTGCTCAACAAGATACTCGAGAAGCTTTTCGAGGTCTTCCCGGAGACGGCCCGCGGCTACATCATCCTGCGCGATCCCGAGACGGGGCAACTGACCCCGCGAGCCGTGAAGATGGCCAAGCCCGGCGCGTCCGACGAGGAACGCCTCCAGATCAGCGGCACGATCCTCGAACTGGTGATCGAGAAGAAGGAAGCCGTTCTGACCCGCGACGCGATGAACGACGAGCGCTTCCCCCAGAGCCAGAGCATCATGGACTTCGAGATGCGCTCGGTCATGTGCGCGCCGCTCATGTACGAGGAGGAGGTGCTCGGCTTCATCCTGCTCGATACCCAGCGGATTGCCACCAACTACGACCAGGAGGGCCTGGCCCTGCTGGCCGGCATCGCCAATCAGGCCGCACTGACCATCGCCAACGCCCGCCTGCACTCCCGCCTGGTCCAGCGCGAGCGCCTCGAACAGGACCTGCGCAACGCCCGCAGGATCCAGAACAGCTTCCTGCCCAAGGAGCCCCCCCAGGCCGACGGCTATCAGTTCGTCGACTGGTACGGGACGGCCCTCGAGGTGGGAGGCGACTTCTACGACTTCGTCGAGCTGCCCAACGGCCGCGTGATGGTCGTCGTCGGCGACGTTAGCGGCAAGGGCATCACGGCCGCCCTCATGATGGCCAAGATGGCCAGCAACGTGCGGTTCTTCGCCGGCGGCCAGACGGACCCGCCCACCCTCCTGTGCAAGCTGAACGAGGTGGCCCTGGCCTCCGCCGAGGACATGTTCGTCACCGTGCTGCTGCTGCTGCTCGACTGGCAGAACCACACGATCCGCCTCTCGAACGCCGGCCACTGCTATCCCATGGTGCGCAGGGCCGACGGCACCGTGGAGCGGGTCGAGAGCGCCACCGGCTTCCCCGTCGGCATCACCGAAGAGGCGGAGTTCCCCGAGGCCGGCATCGACGTGCAGCCGGGCGAGGTCATCTGCGCCTTCAGCGACGGCATCATCGAGGCCATGAGCGAGAGCAGCGAGTTGTTCGGCTACAAGCGGCTCAGCCGCGCCATGGCCGAAGCGGACCCCACCCCCGAGTCGGTCGTCAAGAGCATCCAGAAAGCGATCCGCGAGCACGCCGGCGCCGCCTCCCAGAGCGACGACCTCACCCTGGTCTGCTTCGGACGCCCCCAGTAGCCCGCCGCCCCTCCCCGGGCAGCCCGTCCGTGTCGGTCCGTGTTCCGTCCGGCTACGTGGCCATCATGTGGGCAAAGATGCGCGCGTCGGCCACCATGGCGGCGATCGAGCAGCTCTCCTCCGGTCCGTGCGCGGTGTTGAGCGTCGTGCCGTAGCAGGCGACCTGCAGCCCGCGCGCCCGCAGAGGCGAGGCGACGGACATGCCCCCGGTGCCGACGGGCTTGGGCTTGAACCCATGCACGGCCTCGACGGCCGTCTGCAGGCGGCGCACGACCTCCGAATCGGCCGACGTCGGCGGCGGTGCGTCCTGCCGCGCCTGCACGATCAGCCTCGTCTCCGTCTTGTGGATGGCGTCCGCGCGCCGGCATTCGACCTCGACGCACGCCAGCACGGCGTCCAGCTCGTAGCAGGGCAGCACCCGGCAGTCGAAGGCGAAGGTCTCATTGCCGGGTATCGTGTTGATGTTCGGCACGTTGGCGCCGTGGCGCGTGGGCTCGAAGGACGACGCGGGCGTGTCGTAGAGGTGGTCGACGCGGTCGAAGCGCATGTGCAGGGCCCGGTCGATGAGGAAGACCAGCTCGGCGGCGGCCCGGAACGCGTTGACGGCCCGGCCGGGCTGCGAGGCGTGGGCCTGGCGGCCGGTGACGCTGCATTCGAACCAGAGGAGGGACTTCTCGGCGATCTCGACCTGGTCGCCCTCCGGGTTGCCCCAGTCCGGCACGACGATCAGGTCGTCGGTGTGGAACAGCTCGTCGGCCGTGTGGACCACGTAGCCGAGGCCGTAGCGGCTGCCGGTCTCCTCGTCCGAGACGAAGAGCAGCCGCACCGGCCGCGCGGGGGCGACGCCCGTTTCGAGGAGCGCCCGTGCGGCGAAGACGGCCCCGACCAGGGACTGCTGGTTGTCCACCACCCCCCGGCCGATCAGCAGGTCGTCGGCGCGTCGCAGCGTGTACGGATCGCCGGCCCAGCCCTTCCAGGAGCCGTCGGGCAGCCGCTCTCCGGGGGGCACGATGTCCATGTGCGTCAGCAGCCAGAGGGCCGGCCCGTCCTGCGGGTCCGACAGCGAGACGGCGAAGTTCGGCCGCGACCCCTCCGGCACGCGCGGGTCGGGGCAGTCGTAATGGTCGATGTCGTCCAGGCCGTGGCTGCGCAGGTACTCCTCCAGCAGGCGCGCCCTGGCCCACTCGCCCGTCCCGCCGTTCTCGGGCCCCAGGGCGGGGATCGCCGTCAGCTCGGTCTGGAGCTGCACCATCTCCTCGGCGTGCGCCTCGATCCACTTGCTGATCTTCCGGAGACTCATTCCTACGACTCCTGTCCGCTCTCAGGTGACTCGGGACCGTAGCGCGCGAGGATGCTGCGCCAGAGGTCCTGGGATTTCAGCACGAACTCGGCGACTTCGCGTAGCGCGCCGTCGCCGCCGCAACGTTCGGTGACCACGTGGGCGACCTGGCGGACCTCCGGCACGGCGTTGGCTACGGCGACGGCCAGGCCCACCTGGCGCATCACGGGCACGTCCGGCAGGTCGTCGCCGACGTAGGCGATCTGCTCGTCGGTCACCCCCGCGCGTCGGCGCAGCGTCCGGTATGCCTCCATCTTGACCCGGGCGCCCTGGGCGATCAGCCGGATGCCCAGCATGCGCGCGCGGGCGGCGACCGCCGTGCTCCGGCGGCCGCTGAGGAACGCCGTCTCGATGCCGACCCGGCGCAGGTACTTCACCGCCGTGCCGTCCTGCACGCAGAAGAAGGCGCCCTCCGGGCCGTCCGGGCCCAGGAAGATGCGGCCATCGGTGAGCACGCCGTCCACGTCGGTTATGAGCAGCCGTACCTTGCGGGCGCGGCCTGCGGGATCGGGTTGCACGGTCGGCGTCCTTCAGACAGGGGGGTGGTCCGGCATGGCGGCACCGCGTTCGATGTCCAGCCAGTCCTGCACGTCGATGAGGCCGACGGGGTGCCCGGCCCCGTCCACCACGGGCAACTGGTCTATGCGGAAGTCGCGCAGCATCCGGTAGGCTTCGGCGACCAGGCTCTCCTGGGAGACCGTCCTGGGCCCGGGCGTCATGACGTCGCGGACGCGCCGTTCCAGCACCTCCGCCCCGTCCTCCTCCAGCAGGCGGCGCAGGTCGCCGTCCGTGAAGAACCCCACCAGGACCCCGGCTTCGTCCACGAGGCTGACGGCGCCGGGTCGGCCCTCTCCGCTCATGACCTTCAGCGCCGCTCGCACGGTCACGTCGGCGGAGGCGACGGGGTTCCGAGCGCCCCTGCGCATGACCTCGCGCACCTTGATCAGGCGCCGCCCCAGTTCGCCCCCGGGGTGGTAGAATGCGTAGTCCTCCGGCCGGAGCCTGCGCATACGGAACAGCGTCAGCGCCAGCGCATCGCCCAGCACGAGCATGGCCGTCGTGCTGGAACTCGGGGCGAGGCCGAGCGGACAGGCCTCCTCGACCTCGCCGATGTCCAGCACGACCTCAGCGTGCCGGGCGAGTGTCGACCCCGGGCGGCCCGTCAGGGCGATCAGCGGCACGTGGAGCTTCTTGAGCGAGGGCAGGAGCTGCACGACCTCCGTCTCGCCGCTGTTGCTCAGGGCCAGGACGACGTCCTCGGGCCGGACGCGCCCCAGGTCGCCGTGGCGGGCCTCGACGGCATGCATCCAGTGGCTCGGCGTGCCGGTGCTGGCCAGCGTGGCGGAGATCTTGCGCCCGATCAGCCCGGCCTTGCCGACTCCGGTGACCACGACGCTGCCGCCGCAGGCGGCCACCAGTTCCACGGCGCGCTCGAAGCCCTCCCCCAGCCGGCCGCACATGATCTCCAGGGCCTTGATCTCCAGCCGGATGATCTCGCGTGCGGCGTCCAGATGGTTCATCGGCCGGCTCGAAACGGGTCACGAAGATCGCGGACGGGTCGGATTATAGCCGTTGCCGCCGGGGCGCGCAACCCGCTGCCCGGGGGGGCGAGGGGGTAGCCCCCGCGCCTCGAATGGGGTACAATGCGGGGAGAGGAACCCACTACACTGGGGGGATACGTCCATGCGTGCGGCGATGACATCGCTTCTGGTGCTGGCTGTGCTGTGGATGCTCGGGGCCTCGGAGGTTCGGGCCTCAGACGAGGGCCCGGACGCGCGGCAGGGACGAGGGGGCGGGGTGGTGGTGGGCGGAACGCACCCGCCGTCGATCCCTCGCCAGGGCCACGGGCGCCCACCCGCCGAGCCGCTCGACCGGCTGGGCACCTATCCCTACTGGTTCCGTTACCATCATCGCTACGGCTACAACGACGGCATCGCGCCCCTTCCGCCGCCGCGCGTCTACCTGCCGCCGCATTCGGGCCGGTACCGCTACTACAGCGTCTACCCCTACACCCGGTACTACGATTCGTACGGCTACTGGGATGACGGGGCGTATCGGCCCTACTCCGACGAGTACGTGGGGGGCGACGCCTACCGGGAGTACCTGTACCTGGACCCGCTGCCCGCTCCGGAGCCGGACCCCGGGGCGGCGGCGCCCGCCGTGCCCGAGCCGGCGGCGCCGGCCGGGGGTGAGATGTTCCCGTCCGGCCTGTCCCCCATGCTCGGCGGCACGGACTTCGTCCGGGCGGGCTTCGCCCTGGGCGAACTCGATCTGAAGGGCGGGCGCTTCGAGGCGGCCGCCAGGGCGTTCCGTCAGGCGATCCGCGAGGATCCGCGTGCGCCCGCGCCGCGGCTCGCCCTGGGCCTGGCGCTGGCCGCGCAGGGCGACTACGCCGGCGCCGGCCGGATGGTCCGGTTCGGGCTGGAGGCGCTGCCCGCCATGGAGATACTGCGGCTGGACGCGGCTGAGGCGTTCGGGTCTGAGGAGGTTCTTCCGGCGGTCATCTCGGCCATCGAGGCCGCCGTGAAGCCGTCGGTCGAGCCCGAACCGCGTCTGTTGCTCGGGTTCATGTACCTGATCGCGGGTCGGGCCGAAGAGGCCAGGGACGTGCTCTGGGTGGCCTACGACACGTCCGGAGGCGATCTGACGGTGGGGCGGTTGCTGCTGGCTGCCGAACGCCGTATGCGGGCCCAACGGCGGACGGCCGGAGAGACGGCCGATGAGGCGACCCGGGACGAGTAGCGTGTGGCTCTGCGCGGCGGTGTGGGCGTTCCTTTGCGTCCTGCTGCCGGCCCGTGTGCGCGCCGACGGGGACGGGGCCGCCGAGCCGCCCCCCGAGGAGGAAGCCCCGCCGACCCAGGTGGACCCGGACGGCGTGCGCCGGGGACTCGTGGGGCCTCCGCGACGCCGCGTTCCGGGGCCCGAGGCCCCGGCGCCGAGCGTGCTCACGCCGGACCGCCTCTGGGTGCCGTCTCTCCCCGGGGCGTTCTTCGTCGATCCCGCAGGCGGTGTCGCCTACTACCCCGGAATCAGCATGCTTCAGTTGACCGTGCAGGACCCCGCCGGCGGCCCGCCGAGGGTCGTCTGCCACGTGATCCCGAACGCCTCGATCGGCGACGTGTCCCACTACAGGGCCCTGCTGGAGCGGGCCGCCGCGCAGATGGCGTGGGAGGTGCGCGTGCGTGAGGCCGCCGGGGCGGAGGCCGCGGCGGACGCGGACGCGGCCGCGGCGGCTCCGGATGCCCCGGACGGTGCGCCCGACCAGGAGCCGGGCGAGGCGGCGGAGGCCGAGGCGCCGCCCGTCCCCAAGGCGTTGAGCCTGCTGGTCTCGCGCCTCTCACAGACGCTCGGCGGGCCCGCGCGCGTGCCCATGCCCTTCGTCGTGGGCGAGGCGAGGCTGCGTCTGGGAAAGGACGCCGAGGCGGCGGATGCCTTCGAGCAGGCGGCCCGGGAGTTCGGCGAGGAGCCCGTGTTCCTGCTGGGCCGTGCCGTGCCCCTGATGCTGCTGGAGGACTACGGCGCGGCGGTCGAGATGGTCCGACGCGGCGTCGAGGGCCTGGAGGACCTGCAACGGATGCGCGTGGACTGGCCGACGGTCCTCGGGGGGCCGCTCCGGGCGCGCATGCTGCTTGAGGATCTTGAACGGAACACCATGCGCGATCCGACCGATGCCGGCGCGCACCTGCTGCTGGGGTTCTACCTCTTCGCCGGCGGCGAGGACGATGCGGCGACCGGGGTGCTGAACCAGCCGGGCGCGCTGGGCGAACCGATGTGCGGGAGGCTCTACAGGGCCGCGGTGGTCCGCCTTCACACGACCGCCGAGGCCGCTGCGGCGGCCGCCGAGGGGCGTTGACCCGCCCCGGTCACCGGCGGGCGGCCGGGCAGGTGAACGTGACCTCCACGGCGTTCTCCGCCATGCCGATCTGCGCGATCACCGTTCCGTCGGACCACCGGGTCGCCGAGCGTTCGCGGGCATGCGCATACTGCGCCGCGTAGAATGCCTGGAGCGTGTCATAGAGTTCGCCGCGAGACTGGCCCTCGGCCGGAGCCACGCCCAGCTCCACCCGGTAGAGGGAGTCCCCGGAGAAGTGGAACCGCACCGTGGTCGTGCGGTCCTCCCCGGGGTAGTGGGCGAGCATCAGCTCACCCGACCGGACGCGCTCCCACCCCACCGAGTAGGCGCGCCGGACCTGTCCCGAGGGCATCCCGAACTGAACGTGCCGCAGGACGGGCGGCAGGACGATCGGGTCCCCAGCCGCGGCCGGGGCCGTGCCGGCCGGCGGCGCTGCGGGCCGGGCGGCGTCGGCGGCGTCGGCGGCGGCCGCGGCGGCCGCGGCGGCCGCGGCGGGCGGGAGCCTCTGAGGGTGGGCGCGGGGGGACGCCGCAGGGCCGCCGATCGCGGACAGGTCGATGCGTTCATGCAGGCGCGCCATCCAGACGACGGCGCAGACGGTACCCGCGATCAGTGCGAAGGCGAACAGGCGACGCACATCGACCCTCCGGCCATGTGGAACGGCGAGGCCCCGGGACCGAACTCCCTGCGGCGTGCCCGGCCGTGCGGCGGGACGCCGATCAACCCGGCTTCTGATGGTCGGCGGCCGACGCCGGCGCCGGCGCCGGCGCCTGGAGCTGGTTGCCGTCGACGGGAGCCGTCTGCGCCGTGTCGTCCCCGGCGTGGACGTAGCTTGCGGCCAGATTCCGCAGGGGCGGGCAATAGACGAACAGGCAGACCAGCATGACCAGCCCGACGATCGAGGCGACAAGCATGCGCATTCGGCATCCTCCGGTCACGTGCGCACGCCCTCTGCGCGGCGTCGCACGTTGAGACTCCTGTGCCCGTGCAAAGGCCGTGCCGTGCTCGCCGGCCCGGCTCGCCGGCTCGGCTCGCCGGCCCGTTCCCGTTGAAAAGGTCGATCCGGCCCGCGTAGAATCCATCCATTGCTTCCGCCGCATCTCGACGGCAGGCAGGGGAGGAGGCCGGTGAGTGAGCGTCATTTCGCGGACGCGTTGCTGGACGCATGCCGCCGCAAGCGGAGCCAGGTCGTTGTGGGGCTGGACCCGCGCGTGGACCGGCTGCCGGCCGAGCTGCGGCCGGACGCCACCTGCGAGGGGCGGGCGCAGTGCGTGGAGTCGTTCAACCGCGGCGTGATCGACGCCGTGGCCGACATCGCGGCGGCCGTCAAACTGCAGATCGCATTCTATGAGCAACTCGGTTGCGCCGGCATGGCGGCCTATGCCGCCACGATCCGATGTGCGCGCGAGCGGGGCCTGATCGTCATCGGCGACATCAAGCGCGGCGACATCGCCGGCACGGCCTCCGCCTACGCGGCGGCGCACCTGGGCGGTTCGGCCGCCATCTCGGCCGACTTCGTGGTCGACGCCGTGACCGTCAATCCCTACCTGGGCAGCGACGGCGTGCGGCCGTTCGTCGACGCCGCCGCAGCGACGGGGCGCGGGCTGTTCGTGCTGGTCAAGACCAGCAACCCGTCGGCGGTGGAGCTGCAGGACCTGAGCTGCGGCGGGGCGCTCCTGCATGAGCACGTGGCGGCGCTCGTGGAGGTCTGGGGCGCGCCGCACACGGGGGCCGGCGGCTACAGCCCGGTCGGCGCCGTTGTGGGTGCCACGTTCCCGGACGACCTGGCCCGGCTGCGCGCGCTCATGCCGCACACGCTGCTGCTGGTGCCCGGCTACGGCGCGCAGGGCGGCGGGATCGACGACGTGCTGCCGGCCTTCGACGCGGCCGGCGAGGGCGCGGTCGTGAACTCCTCGCGCGGCATCATCTTCGCCTGGCGGCACGGCCCGCATGCCGGGCGCCACGGCGAGGGTGCCTGGCGCGATGCCGTGCGCGCCGCTGCGGCCGAGATGCGGGACGCGCTCTGGCAGGCCACTCACTGACGCATCACGCGTGCATCCGGTCGCAGTAGATGCGGCAGATGGCGTTGGCCAGCCGGTCCGGATGGTGGCGCAGCAGGTCCTTCTTCTCCCAGAGCACCCGCCTTCCGTCCAGGTCTTCCACCAGGTTGTCGGTGACCACCGGCACGCCCAGCGTGTGCAGGTCGTCGTCGGCCAGGACCATCTCTGCGCCCTCGGCCCGGTAGCGCGCCAGGACCTCCTGGTCGGGGCAGTGGTCGTTGAACAGGGCGACGTCCACGCTGCCGGCGTCCACGTACCCCAGGAACGTCTGCAGGTGGGCACGGGCGTTCAGTCCGTCGGTCTGGCCCGGCTGGGTCACGATGTTGCCGACGTAGATGCGCGTGGCCTTCGTGCGGGCCAGGGCGTCCCGTACGCCGGGCACCAGGAGGTTTGCGACGACGCTGGTCAGCAGGCTGCCGGGGCCCAGGACGACGATGTCGGCCTCCTGGATCTCCTCGATGGCTTCCTGGCAGGCCGCCGGTGCCGGGGGCTTCAGCAGGACGCGGCGGACGGGCGCGTGGTGGGGCGAGTGGACGTTCGCCTCGCCCTGGACGACTGTGCCGTCGGTCAGTTCGGCGCAGAGCTGGCAGTCCTCCAGCGTGGGGGTCAGCACGCGGCCCCGGATGTTCAGCAGGCGGCTCAGTTCGCGGATGCCCTGCTCGAAGCTGCCCTCCAGGTCGGACATGGCGGCGATCAGCAGGTTGCCCAGGCTCATGCCGTTGAAGCTGCCCTGGCGGAAGCGGTACTGGAACAGGCGGTTGAGCAGCCGCTCGCGCTCCCCGGGCTCGCTCAGGGCGACCAGGCAGTTGCGGGCGTCGCCGGGCGGCAGCATGCCCAGCTCGGTGCGCAACTGGCCGCTGGACCGCCCGCTGTCGGTCACCGTGACGATGCCCACGGGGTGGGCGCAGTAGGTCTTGCAGCCTTCCAGGACGATGGGCAGGCCGGTGCCGCCGCCGATCGCCACGATCCGCAGGACGTGCGGCGGCTTGTTCATGTTGGCCAGGCGCAGCAGCGTGGGCACCTGGAAGACGCCCGTGACGCGGTAGTTCGGGCGTTCGTGTTCGTCGCGCGGGGCGAAGTTGCTGAACCGCCCCTGCAGCACCTGGGCCGTGGTCATGCCCAGGTCGTTGGCCACGCGGATCTCCTCCTGGGGCCGGTCGCCTACCAGCAGCACTTCGTCGGGCCGCAGCCGGTGTCGGCGGAGCAGGTAGCGCAGGCTCTCGCTCAGCAGCGCGCCCCGGTCCACGTCGTTGATCACGATCTCGTCGAAGGCGTCCTCCAGCCCCAGTTGCCGCACCTTGGCCGACTGCCGCCGGTGCGTGCCGCTGGTGACCAGGAAGCGCCGGATGTCGCATGCGCGCAGCTTCGCGAGTGTCTCCATGACCCCCGGGAACGGCTGGATCGGGTCCACCTCGTCGCTGTTGTAGGCGCGGTAGGCTCGGTCGACCGCGTCCGGTTCCAGGCCGTACTGCCGCGCGATCTCGTCGAAGACCAGGAAGTGGGGCCCATGCATCAGGGCCAGCTTCCGTTGCAGAGCGACCGCCTCGGTCTCGCTCATCGGCAGGCCGGCCTCGACCAGCACGGCCGCGGCCTTGCGGCGGGCGGCCTCCACCAGCGTGCCCGTGCAGTCGTACAACGTGTCGTCCAGGTCGAACACCACGGCTCGCAACGGCCCGCCCATCGATGCCTCCCGGGGGATGAATGGCACGAGACTCCCACGGCGGGATTATACCCGCCGCCGCACACGGACGCACGCACGGACGGGCACGGACGTACGCAGGGCCGGGCGCGCGCTATGGGGATGCCTGAGCGCCTGCCGGCAGCACGCGCACGCGCCGGCCCTCGATCCTCAGGCGGCCTTCGGCGAACAGGTTGACGGCCTCCGGGTAGGCCGCCTTCTCCTGCTCGAACACGCGTGCGGCCAGCGTGTGTTCGTCGTCGTCTTCGAGCACGGGCACGGCCCTCTGCACGATGATGGGGCCCTGGTCGTACTCGTTGTCGGCGAAGTGCACGCTGCAGCCGCTCACCTTGCAGCCGCACTCCAGCACGGCCCGATGGACGCGGTCGCCGTAGAAGCCGCGGCCGCCGAAGGAGGGCAGCAGGGCGGGGTGGACGTTCATCACCCGCCCGGCGTAGCAGGCGGGGATGCGGTAGAGGCTGAGGAATCCCGCCAGGGCGACCAGGTGCACGTCCTCGGCCCGCAGTTCGGCGGTGACGGC
>Ga0123328_1002934_pt1 | contig 14931 bp, 7 predicted proteins | sample BioC12SIPDNA_2_FD_89702 | JGI IMG/M metagenome (GOLD analysis project Ga0123328, IMG submission 89702) | Anaerobic biogas reactor microbial communites from Washington, USA - Biogas_R1_A C12 SIP DNA | ecosystem: Engineered > Bioreactor > Anaerobic > Unclassified | place: Washington, USA...
AGCCTCTCCATCTCCTGGTCCAGTCCGGGGACATCGGCTGCGATCAGGTGGTCGAGCATCCCCTTTTCGGGAAGGCGTTTCATGAGGACGGCGTATTCGATGGTTTCTCCGGGGCCGGCGAAACGCAGGCTGGAATCCGACCGGCGCAGGGGAACCACTCCCAGGTAGGTGGCCGGTGCAAACCGCCGGTTCAAACGCACCTCCTCGGTGCAGAAATGACGCCTTTTTTCCAGAGTGCTGAAATCGAGAAAACCGAAATTCACTGCCTTTTTGATTTTATAGACATGACAATCGGTGAGGTAGAGGCGGGAGGCGTGGGTTTCCACAAAGGAAACGGCGGCGGTTTCCTCGGGGTAGGTTTCTTTTTTCATCAACGCCTGGTGCATAAGTTCGATATCCATTGGATCGTTCCTTAGGCTGGTTTTCTTGCGGAAAAGGCTCTTGGTACGATTTTCCGCAAAAGGCGGACTTCCTTGATCTTGCGAAAAATTTTCCAATTCCGCCAGGAAAATACGGGCTGATTTCTTTTGAGCCGGCCGATCGAAACCAGGCTATCCTTTTTATTCTTGCGGCCAGGGGCGTTCCAGAGGTTTCCTTCCTTTGCCTTCGCACCTTTTCCCCGTCAGGCCTGGCGTTAGCAGGGGGACGCGGGAGGAGGGGAGCAACGGGTTGGTTGACCTTTTTCGATAATGCAAAATTATATCCGGGCAGCCCCGTTTCCTTATAAAAACTGTAACATGGCCTGGAAAAGGGGAAAAGAAACCCGCCTCGAGCGGTATGTGATAACATGACAAAGAAGGAAGGGGCCAAAAGCGTCCCGGCCCGGCTACGATTTGACCCCCGGCGCGGGGCTGTGCTAACTTGCCGCTGAAATAGCGAGGGAATTCCATGGATTTCCGCCACATGAGGCTTTTTCTGCCGGTCCTGGTCCTGGCCGTCATCGGCTGTGGCCGCTGGCCCGGTTCTTCCCAAAAGGACGTCTATCCTTTCGGCGCCACGGATGGCGCCGGGAAAGCCGCTTTTTTATTTGCCAAGGCCAATCTTTTTGAAAACCAAGGCCTGATCGGAGAGGCCCAGGAAACCCTCGGTGAGGCGCTGCGCCTCGATCCCCAAGCCCCCTATCTTCATTTCCGCATGGCTTCCCTCCTCGCCCAGAAAGGAGAGAAGGAAGCCGCTTTGACTGCGGTGCGCACCGCCCTCGAACTCGATCCGAATCTCATTGACGCCCTTTTCCTGTTGGCCGAGATTCATCTGAACGCCAACGAGCCCGCCGCAGCGATCCCCCCTTTGCGGCATATTCTGAAACTGGATCCTGAAGAAGAGGGCGCCCGTCTGAAACTGGGAGTGGCCTACTCCCAGAAAGGGGATCAGCAAGAGGCGATGCGGATTTTTCAGGGAATGCTGGCCAGGGATGCCGATTCCCCCTGGGCGGGTCTGGCTCTGGGGCGCCTTTACCGGCAGCTCGGCATGACCGCCGAGGCCGAACAACATTACCGGTCGATTATCGCCCGTCAACCCGGCTTCGAGCCGGTGGTTTTCGAACTGGGGGAACTGCTGGAACAGGCGCGGGCGTGGGCCAAGGCCGGCGAGGTCTATGACCAGGCGTTGCGGGATGATCCCGGCAATACCGAGATGCGCCTGCGGCTGGCTCAGACATTGGTGATGGAGAACCGTCTCGAAGAGGCCATGGGCCACTACCGCTTGGTTCTGGATGCGGAGCCGGACAACCTCGAAGCGCTGCGCAAAAGCGGCCTCATTCACCTCGAACGGCAGCGCTGGTCCGCGGCGGCCGAATCCTTTGCCCGTCAAGTCCAGCTGCGTCCCGATTGGGATCACGCCCGCTACTACCTGGGCATCGCCTTGGTCCGGGACGGTAAGGACGAAGAGGCCCTGGCCGCCTTTTCCGAAATCCGCCCCTGGTCTCCTCTCTACGACGACGCCCTGATCCATATCGGATATCTTTACCATGGCCTCGGCCGTGGCGACGAGGGGCTGGCATTCATTGAGAAAAACCTCGAGGGGCGGTCGGGAAACCCGGCCCTGTACCGTCTTCTCGGCGCCTTCTATGAGGACCGGGGAGATGCGGCCGGCGCCCTGCGGGTTTTGGAGCGGGGTCTCGGGGCTTTCCCCAAGGATACGGACCTGCTCTATCAGAAGGGGATGTTGTTGGAGAAAACGGGGGCTGGAGAAGCTGCCAAGGCGGTTATGGAGGAAATCCTCCTGCTACAGCCGGAACATGCCGAAGCCATCAATTTCATCGCCTATTCCCTGGCTGAGCAGGGCCGGGATCTGGATCGCGCCCTGGCTCTTGCCGAACAGGCCCTGGCCCTTCGCGACAGACCCCACATCCGCGACACCCTGGGCTGGGTCCACTACAAACGGGGGGACTACGCCGAGGCGCTGAAACATCTCCAAATGGCCCTGGCGGAAATGGGGGACGATCCCGTGGTTCAGGAACACATCGGCGATACGCTGGCCGCCCTGGGCCGTTTTCCTGAAGCCATGGCCGCCTACCGTAGGAGCCTGGCCCAGGAACCCGACAACCCGGCGGTGCGCGACAAACTGAGGAAACTGGAAGAATGAGGATGACAAGACTCGCTGCGATCGGCCTGATTTTCCTGCTCTGTTCCTGTGCCCTACCGCCGACGGTTCTGCCCCCGGCCATCGAAGCGGTGACCGCGGAAGAGCTGCTCGGCCTGCTGCAACAGCGGGAAGAAGCGGACACCAGCCTGCGTGGTCTGGCCCAGATTTCGTGGCGGGAGGGAAAAGGAAACGCGCTGCGCAGCCGCCAGGCTCTGCTGATCCGCAAGCCGGGCCGTATCCGCTCGGAACTCTTCGGCCTTTTCGGGCAGCCGGTGCTGGTGGCGACGGTCAACGAGCGGGAGATCAGCGCCCTCGATCTTTCCGCAGGGGTCTTCTACCGGGGCGTGGCTTCGGCGGAAAACATTTACCGCCTGCTCCATCTGCCCCTGGCCGCCGACGATCTGGTCCGTCTTGCCCTCAACCAGGCGCCACCGGGTAATTTCCCCGACCCGCCCCTGGCCGTGGCGACGGCGCAAGGCTACCAACTGACCCGCGCCAACCGGCAGTGGCGGCAGGAACTTCATTTCAGCCCGGAGCGGCATTTGACAAAGGTGGTTCTGTATTACCGCGGGGACCGGCAAGTGGAGGCGGAGTACGCCGATTTCACCGGCGGCGACGGGGCATTTCCCTTGCAGATGAGGCTGTTTCTGCCGCTTCGTCAGGTCGAGGTGACGATCCGTTTCACCACCCTGGAAACCAACGTGGCCCTTGCCGATGATCTTTTCCAACTGCGCAATCCCGGCGGCTTCCGGGTCCAGCCTTTGCCATGATGCGGCTTCTCGCCCTTTCTTCAGTGTCGGCAGGACGCCTCCTCCACGGCTTGCGGGCCGCCGCCCGGCAGTGGCCGGCGGCCCTTGGGCTGGCGGCGCTGATTCTGACGGCCGCCTGTGCTCCCGACGCGGAGCAGCCGGCGGCCCGCGGGGAAGGGGAAACGCCCGCCGTCTACGGCGACACCATCCTCTTCGGCAGCGGCGCCGACGCCGTGAATCTGCTGCCGGTGCTGGCCTCCGATGCCACCTCCTCGAGCATCAACGGGCTGCTTTACAACGGCCTCGTCCGCTACGGCAAGAACCTCGAGATCGAGGGGGATCTGGCCGAATCCTGGGAGATTTCCCAGGATCATCTCACCCTCACCTTCCATCTCCGCAAGGGTATCAAATGGCATGACGGAACCCCCTTCACCGCGGCGGATGTCCTCTTCACCTACCGCCTCTACGTCGACCCGAAAACCCCCACCGCCTATGCCGAGCGCTATCGCCAGGTGGAGCGGGCGGCGGCCCCCGACCCTTACACCTTTGTCGTTACCTATGCCAAGCCTCTGGCCTCGGCGCTGAGCAGCTGGGCCCTCGACATCCATCCCCGTCACCTTCTGGAAGGGGTCGAGATCACCAAGAGCCCCCTTTCCGCGGCGCCGATCGGCACCGGGCCCTTCGTTTTCAGGGAGTGGCGACGGGGGGAGCGCATCGTTCTCGAAGCCAATCCCGACTATTACGAAGGCCGGCCCCATCTGAACCGGGTGGTGTTCCGCGTCGTTCCCGATCCCACCACCATGTTCCTGGAGCTGCAGACCGGGGGCATCGACCAGATGGGGCTTACGCCGCTGCAGTACGCCCGCCAGACCGATTCCGCCAACTTCCGCCGCAACTTCCGCAAATACCGTTATCCTGCCATGGCTTACACCTATCTCGGCTTCAACCTGCGCAAGCCCCTGTTTCAGGATAAACGGGTGCGTCAGGCGATATCCTACGCCATCGACCGGGAAGAGATCGTGCAGGGCGTGCTGCTGGGGCTGGGACGGACGGCCACCGGCCCCTATGTCCCCGGCACCTGGCCCTACAACCCCGAGGTCCGCAAGTATCCCTACGACCCGGAAAAGGCCCGCGAGCTGCTGGGCCAGGCCGGATGGCAAGACAGAGACGGGGACGGTCTCCTCGACCGCGAGGGGCGGCCCTTCTCCTTTACCATCGTCACCAACCAGGGCAACGATCAGCGGATCAAGTGCGGCGAAATCATTCAGCGCCGCCTCAAGGAAGTGGGCATCGAGGTGCGCCTGCGGGTCATCGAGTGGGCTTCCTTTCTCAAGGAGTTCATCAATCCGGGGAACTTCGAGGCGACGCTGCTCGGCTGGACGGTGCCCGTCGACCCCGACGGCTACAACGTCTGGCACTCGAGCAAGACCGGCGTCGGCCAGCTCAACTTCATCCATTTCAACCATGCGGAAGCGGATGACCTGCTGGAGCGGGGGCGGCGCACCCTGGATGAGGAGGAGCGCAAGGCCATCTACGGCCGCTTTCAGGAGATCCTCGCCGAGGAACAGCCCTACGCGTTTCTCTACGTGCCCGACGCCCTGCCGGTGGTGGCGGCCCGGTTTCGGGGAATCGAACCGGCGCCGGTGGGCATCATGCACAATTTCATCCGCTGGCATGTTCCTGAATCGGAGTGGAAATACCGCAGGTGAGAATCGTGTGAAGATGGCTGGCTGATGCCTGAAGGACAGTTTGTGGTTCGTAGCTCGTAGAAAAACCGGTAACCGGCAGCTTGTGATTGGTTTTTATGCTTTGACTATAACTGGTTGCTTGCTTATTGTTTGTCACTTGTCACTTGTCACTTGTCACTTGTCACTTGTCACTTGTCACTTGTCACTTGTCACTGTTTTTCTACCAGCTACCAGCTACCAGTTACCAGTTACCAGTTACCAGTTACTGTTCCCTGACATGCCCCATTTTTCGTGGGTTGAAAATTCACCATGTTTTTTTATCTGCTGAGAAGGGTGGCGATGATGATCCCCCTGCTGCTGGGGATCACCCTCATCACCTTTACCGTAATCCACCTGGCGCCGGGAGAACCGACCGATCTCCAGACCCAGCTCAACCCGGAAGCCAGTTCCGAGCTGCAGGAGCGGCTGCGGGCCTATTACGATCTGGACAAGCCGCTATACGTTCAATACGGCAAGTGGCTGGGGAGGTTGGCGCGGCTCGATTTCGGAGAGTCCTTTTCCCAGGACCATCGCCCGGTACTCGACAAAATCGCCGAACGTCTGCCGGTGACCGTGTTCATCAACGTGCTGTCGATTTTGGTCATTCTGGGGGTGGCCATACCGATAGGCATCCTGTCGGCGGTCCATCAGGATTCCCCCTTCGACCGGACGACCACGGTCTTCGTCTTCCTCGGTTTCGCCACCCCTTCCTTCTGGCTGGCCCTGCTGCTGATGGACCTTTTCGGCGTGCGGCTGGGGCTGTTGCCCATCGCCGGCCTGAAATCCTTCGGCTACGAGTACCTGTCGGCGGGGGGAAAGATCCTCGACCTGCTGCGCCACCTGGTGCTGCCGGTCTTCATTTCCGCCTTCGGCGGGCTGGCCGGTTTCTCCCGCTACATGCGCTCCAATATGCTCGAGGTGGTGCGTCAGGATTACATCCTCACGGCGCGGGCCAAGGGACTTGCCGAGCGGACGGTGATCCTCAAGCACGCCCTGCGCAACGCCCTGCTGCCGATCATCACCATCCTCGGCCTCTCCGTCCCCGGCCTGATCGGCGGCAGCGTCATCTTCGAGACCATCTTCGCCATCCCCGGCATGGGCAAACTCTTCTACGACGGCGTCATGATGCGGGACTACCCGCTGATCATGGGGATTCTGGTCATCGGCGCGGTTCTCACCCTGATCGGCAACCTGCTGGCCGACATCGGCTACGCCCTCGCCGATCCCCGCATCCGCAAATCGTAAAAAAAAGCTATTCTGGATGGTGAATCAAATCCACCACCGCTGGCTCACAGCTCCCGGTCGGCCGATCCCCCTTGCTTTTTGTCTTTGTTCGTTCCGTAGAGCAGGCGGGCGGTGTGCAGCATCCGCGCGGCGGCGCCGGTGTACCAGCTCCAGCCGCCGCGCCCCACGTAGCCGGGACCGAAGTAGATGTCGGCGGCCTGCTGGTGGGGGGAAAGGCCGTAAGCGGCCATCCCTTCCGGGGTGGAGCGGCCGAGAGGGGAAATCTTGCGCCATAATCTTTGCGCCCGGGACCGGTAGTTTTCGGCTTGGGCGGCATTTCCTTTTTCCTTTGCCTGTTCGGCAAGGATCAGCAGAGCGTCGATAAGCCAGGAAACGCCGTGGGAATATTGGCCGCCGTTTTCCCGCACTCCCGGCGGGTAATCGGCCAGGCGGCCGGGGTAGAGGTCATCCCTTTCGCTGCAGGGCGGGGCGAACAACTGCACCAGCGTATCCTGCTCCAGTTCCCGCAGGGCCGTTTCCATGGCCGCGGCCCCCCTTTCGAAATCGACGGCGCCGGAAAGGATCGGCCAGGCGGCCATCAGGGCGTCGACCCGGGTCATCTCTTGCCCGTCATCGGTGACCAGGCGCACGTAGCGGTCTTGTCGCCACATGCCATCGAGGGCTTTCTGCAGAGCCGCGGCCTCCTTGCGGAAACCTTCCGCCGTGTCCGAATCCCCTCTTTTTTCAGCAAGTTCCACGAAATCCACAAGAATTCCGTAGAGGAAGAAGCCCATCCAGACGCTTTCCCCCAAGCCTCTGAATCCGGCGCTGTCGAGACCGTCGTTCCAGTCGCCGCTGCCGAGGAGGGGCAGGCCGTGGCGGCCTTTTCTGGACAGGGTCAGCTCGATGGCCCGCCGGCAGTGTTCGTAGAGGGTGGCGCAATCCCGGGAGGGGCGCGGCGCCACCACCTTGCCGGCGGAAAGGGGGCCGGGGCGGGGCGCTTCCAGAAAGGGAATCGTTTCCTCCAGAAGCCCCCGGTCGCCGCTGATCTGCAGGTAACGGCAAACCATGTAGGGGAGCCACAGGTGGGGGTCGGCGGCGCGTCCGCGCAGGCCGATGCCGGTTTTTCCCTCCCAGCTCCGGTGCCACCAGTGAAGCACGTCCCCTTCCCGGAACTGCTGGCCGGCATGAAGGAGGAGCTGGTTGCGGACCAGGTCGGGATGGGAGGAAATCAGGGGCAGGACATCCTGCAGCTGGTCGCGGAAGCCGAAGGCGCCGCTGCGTTGATAGGGGCCAAGGCGTCCCCAGAGGCGGGATACGAGGATCTGGTAGGGGAGCCAGACATTCGCCAGGCGGTCGATGTCCCCATCGCCGCTTGCCGTTTCGACATGGGGGAGATAGTCCCGCCACCATTGGCAGGTCGCCGCGAAGGCCTGCCGTCCCCGGTCGTTGTCCTGGAAGTTTGCGATCAGGGCTTCCGCCTCGTGACGGGTTTGGCACTGGCCGAAGATGAGGGTGAAAGCGGTCTCGCCGCCGGCAGGGACGGTGACGGTGCCGCACAGGGCGGCGCAGCGGAAGCCGTCGTCCGGCTGGTCGGCATCGGCTCTTCCTTCGGTGACCAGGAAGGGGCGGGTGAGGTCCCGGTCCGGGCCACCGAGGAAGCGGCGGCGCACCGTCTCCACCGCCTCCACCGGGAAACCCGCCGCGGCGAAGGCCCATCCTTTCCAAAAATCGTTGTGGGGATTGGAGAAAAACAGCGCCGGCAGGTCGGAGCTGCGGGCGGTTTCGATCTTGCCCAGGGTGTCCACAGGGGTTTCGCCGAGGAGGATCTGAATATAGGAGACGACCCGGTAGCGCAGGGGCTCGCCGGTGAGGTTGCGGAGCCTTACCAGGCGCAGCTCGGCGGGCTGGTCGGGGAGTACGAATTGGGTCATCTCCAGTTCCGCTTCGTCGCCCCGGCTTCGGTAGATCGCGTAGCCAAGTCCCCAGAGAACTTCATAATCGCGGTCCTTTTTCCTCATGGGAAGAAGATAGGGGGTGTCGGTGCGCTGCGTGGAGAGGTTGTGCAGATAGAGAACCTGGCCCGGCAGTTGGCAGGGAACCGAATCGGTGTCGAAGGGGGTCAGCCCGTTCTGCTGGGAGTTGTTCATGAAGGAGTAACAGGCGCCGTGATTGCTGACCAGCGTGCCGTAGCCCAGGGGGTTGGCCATCATGTGGTGCCAGGGGCGGACCGTATTCCAGGGGACGGAAAGTTCGCGCCCGTCGGCGGCATAGCGGAACCGAGGGGGGAAATCACGGTTTTCTTCGCTGACCGGGGCAGGCGGTGGCGATTTTTGCGCCGCTGCCGATCCCGTAATTGCGCCGAGGATGCGCAGGGCTTCGGCCTCGCTGCCGGCATAGCCGTTGATGAAGAGGATTTCCGTCGCCGCGAGGGGGGCCAGTTCCACCCGCAGGCGGAGGCTGGCGATGGGGTCGAAACTGTAGTCGAAAATTCCTTCCTTGGGGGCTTTCCCGGCCTGGTGGAGGGCGGCTGGATGGAGGAGGGTGCCGGAACCGATGAAACGCGGGCGGGAATCCTCGTAACCGGTCACGGTGATCCCCCGGTCCTTGGCGGCGCGGACGGCGTGGAAGGCCGTTTCCCCGGAGATCCGCCGCCGGGAAGGATCCGCGTCGGCGCTTTTGTTGAGCCTGTTTTGGGCCAAAACCGCATTGACCGAAGGCAGGAAGCGGGTGCCGACATGGAGGTGGTTGTAGAAAGGGTGGCGGCGGTAGGCGTCGGTGCTGTTCATGGCCCACTCCTGATAGCTGATCAGTTCCAGAACGCGGGGTCGTTCCTCGAGGTTGACCAGGCGCAGGCGCCAACTCTCCAGGGGCTCGTCGGGGTCGACGCAGAGGCGGGTTTCGACGCGGAGGCCGTCGTCACGGCTGTGGACGAATTCCAGGGTGAGGGGATTGATGGGATTGATCTGCCATGTTCCTTCATCAGGGCCGGGGGGAACACCGGTGGCCGACCACCAGGCGCGGGGGCCTGGCGAACCGTTTTCAACTTCCGCCAGGTAGAAGAATTTCCCCCGCATCTGCAGTGGATCGTCGGGGCGGCGGGTGATGTCGATCTCGAATCCCTTGTTGATGGCGCTGTAGACCCGGCTGTAGCCCCGTCCGCCGGAGGAGATTTCAACGGCGTAGCGGCCGTTGGCGAGCAGCCAGTTCCTTTCCGGTGTTGCTTTTGCTGTTGCCGGGCCGGGGTTGGCCATGGCGCCGGGCATGGGAAAACCCCTGAGGTGGCGTCGCGCGAGGAAAAAAGCGCTGATGGCCATGAGCGCCGCGAAACCGCCGATCAGGTAGTAGAGAGGAGGCCAGACGGTAGCGGCGAGTTCGGCGGCGCGGGACGCGGAGGTGTCCCAGACGTAATCCCAATCGGCGCCGCGGGGGAGATAGAAGGGGATCAGCAGCGGCGCCCAGGTGGCGAAACGCCGCAAGCCTTCGGGGATGCAGCGGGTGCGGGCCGAATGGCCGATGGCGCGGGCCGCTTTTTCATCGAGGATATCAGCGCCCACAAAGGAGAGGTTGACCAGAGTGGCGACGCGCAGGCCCATGTGATCGACCCAGATGGTGATGCGCAGCCAGTCGTGGACCAGCATGTTGAGAAAGACGTCGAGGCTCCAGCCGCGGAAGGCGGCCGGCTCCAGAGCCCAGCTCTGGAAGGTGGCTATCAGGGTGCGGAAGGCGCCGTCCTGGTTGTACCAGGCGGGATCGGGAGACATGCGCAGGAAGGAATAGATGACCGGAGCCATCCACAGCCCCCAGCGCAGCACCCGCAGCGCCTGTTCCACCAGGGCGACCATCCCGCGGCGGCTGAACAGTTCCCGCAGGGGCGCCAGGCTCCGCTGCAGCAGGGCATTGAGGAGGAAAAAGTTGATGCTGAACAGGGGGGCCGCCAGTGACCAGTTGATGACCCCGGAAAGGGCCTCGTTATAGAACAGCCTTGCCGCCCCCGGCGTGGGGCCGAGGTTCATCGCCCCCCATTTGCTGAAGAGAGGGTAGATGACGTAGTCCTCCACCGGCATCCCCGACCGGGGATAGTGGAGGACGGCGTATTTGAAGAATTTCCCGGTCAGCACCTGAAGTTGGGGCAGATCGACATACCAGGCCAGGCCGCCGCCGGCAACGCCGCCCAGGGCCGCGGCCAGGGCGTAGAGGCGCCATGACTGGAGCCGCCGGCGGCGCCCGTGGGCCATCAGGAAGAGGTCGCGGAGCAGGTCGACCCCGGCGTAGGCGGACATCCCAGCGATTAGACCGAAAAGAAAACGATCCGGTCCCGAGGTCTTGGGCAATCCGCCGACAAAGGCGGCGGCGACGAACAGTCCCACCGCCGCGCCGCGCAGAGGCCCGACCCAGTCCCGGTAGTTGCGCCGCACGCGGAGGAAGAAAGGCTCGCTGCCGTCGAAGCTTTCGATGATGGTCTGGAAGAAGGGAAAAAGGACGGCGCCGATGACGGCGGCGCTGAGCAGAGGCCTGGCGGCTATGCAGGAAGAGACTTCCGGAGTGCCCAGGAGCAGGGCCGTCATCTGGATCAGGGCCAGGAAGAGGAAGCTGTAGATGGCTCCTTTGCCGAGGCCGGAGCGGAAATGGCTGCCGGCCCAGTACCAGGTCGGTTTTTTCCGGTGCAGGGCATCCATCATCAGGCCCGTGATCAGAAACGTCTGCGCCCACAGACCGGCCTGGGCAAGCATGGCGGCGCCGAGGGCCGCCGCCAGCGCCGCCGGGCGGGGAAGGGAGGCGATGAGGGGGCCCGAACCCCAGGCGGCCCATTCCGGGGTTGCCGAAGCCAGCAAGGCAGCTCCCAGAAGGAGCAGGTGCAGGCGGACATCCCGCACGCGGCGGCCGACGACCAGCAGGCTTAAAAGGTTGGCGATGACTTCGTTGACCAGGGCGAGCAACAGGGTGCGGCCGAAAATGACCGCCGCCGTGGCGCCGAAGAGGGCGGCCGGCTTGCCGAGGGTAGCCATCAGGTCGGGTCTTCCCAGGATCAACAGGCCGTTGAAAAGGAACGGGATCAGGCCCAGGGCCAGGGCGGCCAGGGGCCGCGGCGGACCTTTTTCCACGGCCAGACTGCGCAGGGTGGTGACCAGGTGCAGGAGGATGAAAAATCCCCCGGCCAGTCCGGTCAGACGGAAGATTTCCGCAAAGGTTCCGGGGGTCTGCCAGATGGCGACAGCGGGATCGACGGCCAGGGCCAGGAGAAACGGCGCCAGCAAGTGGTGGAGGGCTTCTTTCGGTCCGGGAAGGCGGCGGGTGAACTGGTAGCGGAAGCAGGTCCCGGCCAACAGACCGAGAAGGCCGGCGGCAAGGGCGCCCGGCAAACCCCGGCCCTGGCCGGCGATGAAGGCGCCGGCCAGGGCAACGGCGGCGCCGGCGCCAAACAAGAGACCGTCGGCCGCCATACGGCGGGCGCGGGGGATGTCCGCATGGGAAGTGTCGTTCATGGGGTGGCTTTCAAAAGGATGAATTTTTCAAAGGGCGCCAAGGAGCGATTACTTTTCAATGGGTAAGCGGAAAACAAAACGATAGTGGCTGGGCATAAAGAGAGTTTTTTCGTTATGGTAAAACGCTGCGGAATTCACTCCAACGGCAACCGGCAAGAAGAAGTGGACCCTTCTTCTTGCCGGTTTATCTCATAGTGGTTTTGCGTTTGCCGCGGTCAGGGCTGATGGACGTAACTCCAGGTTTCGGTCAGCACATCCGCGCCGTTTTTCAGAAAAGCGCGGAGTTCCACGGGGTTTTTCCTGTCCTGGGGAGGGATCGTGCCGCGGTCGATCTCAAAAACCAGGCGCCACTGGTTGTTGTGGCGGTTTTTATGAAGCTGGTGTTCGACGAGGCGGGCGTTGGCGCCGACATCGATGATTGCCTGCAGGGGTTCGTTTTCCGCCAGGGCGGCCAGTTCCGCGCCGGTGAAGTCGATGACGAATTTTTTGCGGTCGGCGCCTTTGCCGGCCGCGGTGCGGGTGGCGACGGCCCAGCCGCCGGGAGGGCGCCGGCCGTCGGCGAAGTAATGCCAGCTCATCCGGTAGTCGAAGCCGATCGGTTGACCGATGGCGGGCGGGGTTGCGGGAACCCACATGGCGACGATGTTGTCATGGATCTCCTCGTCGCTGGGAATCATGAACAGAGCCACCCGTCCCGCACCCCAGGACCCGTTCGGTTGGACCCACAGGCTGGGGCGGTTTTCGTAGTTGCTTTCCATGTCGAGGTAGTGGTCGTAGTCCTGGTCCCGCTTGATGAGACCGAAGCCCTCGGGATTGACGGTGGAAAAGGAGGTCACCAGCAGGCTGCGCGGGTTGACGAGCGGACGCCAGATCCATTCGCCGTGGCCGGTTTCCATCATCAGGCCGTCGGAATCGTGGATCTCCGGCCGGAAATCGTCCACCGGGCGGATCGAGGTGTTCTCGCCGTAGTAGAACATGCTGGTCATGGGCGCGATGCCGAGCTGCTTGATTTCGGTGCGCGGGAACAGGGTGCTGCGCACGTCCATGACCGTTTCCTTGCCCGGATGGATGACAAACTCGTAGGCGCCGCTCAGGCTCGGCCCGTCGACGAGGGCGTAGAGGGTGATCTGTTTGGCGTCCGCGGCCGGTTTGCGGATCCAGAACTTGCGGAAGTAGGGGAACTCCTCGCCGCTGGGCAACCAGGTATCGATGGCGACGCCGCGGGCCGAAAGGCCGTAGTTCATGTGTTTGGCGACGGCGCGGAAGTAGCTCGCGCCGACGAAGACGGCCACCTCGTCCTGGTATTCCAAAGTGTTGATGGGATGGTGGATGCGAAAGCCGGCGAACCCCAGATCCCGGGGCACCATGGCCTTGACCTTGTCGCTTTTGTAGTCGAACTGATCCCGTGAAAAGGGAACCTTGTGCACCTTCCCCTTGGCGTCTATGAAGTTGATGGCTACCGTCCGGTCGTAGTAAAGCCCGGGATGGAAAAACTGCAGAGTGAAGGGGAGCTTTTCATCTTTCCACAGGGCCTTGGCGGGGATAAAGCGGATATCCCGCCACTGGTCGTAACTGATCTTCATGAGCCGCTCGGGGATCTCGCCGACGGGACTTTTGAAGGGATGCCGGGAAAGGTCGCGGGCTTCGGCGACGGCGTCCCGGTAGGTGAAGGGAGGCGCCGAAGCCAACCCCGATGATGCGGCCGCAAGCAGGATGGCCAACACCGTGATCAGTCCCCACAACCCTTTCTCCGCAAACCTCAGCCGGCGGGCAGGGGGCGAGTCCTTTTGCTCCGGTGAAAGATCAATGGACGATGGCATGGGGCGACGCATGGCTTGTTAGTTCCTCTCCTGAAAAATTGTTGATATTGGAAAAGCCGATACATGATGATCCACATCGTGGGCAAAAAACAAGAGGAAGCTTTATCGGCCCGGCAGGCCGTTCAACGCCCTTGCAGGGCCTTGTCGATATCCTCTGTCTTGCCGAGAAAGATGAGCAGGTCGCTGTCCTTGATGAGGTAGGCGGGGGAAGGAGCCAGGGAAAAGTTCCCGGTCAGGACATCCTTGATGCCGATGACGGTGACATGGTGTTTCTTGCGCAGATCGAGGTCGGCAAGGGTTTTGCCCAGATAATGTTGCGGCGCGCTCGCCTCGGTGATGGTGTACTCCTCGGTGAGGGGGATGAATTCGAGGATGTTGGGAATGGAAAGGCTGCGGGCGATTTTGACGGCGATGTCCTTTTCCGGAAAGATGACATCGTTGGCTCCCACTTTTTTCAGGATGCGGCCGTGATCTTCGTTGATTGCCTTGACCAGGATGCGGGGAACATCCATCTCCTTGAGGTAGAGGGTGATCAGGGTGGCCATATGGGAACGCTCGCCGGTGGAAACGACCACTGCCGTCATCTCCTCGATCCCCTGGCCGGCAAGGAACTCCTTGTTGCCGGCGTCGCCGAGAACGGCGTAAGTGCAGTAATCGACGATACGCTGCACCTTTTCCTGATCGATGTCGATGGCGACGACCTCGCTTCCCGCCTCGTAAAGAGCCCGGGCGACGTGAAAACCGAAATTTCCCAGCCCGATGACGGCAAAACGGCTCTGTTTTTTCATCCTTTGACTCCTTGGCGCCTTGCGGCGCCGATTGGCGGTGGTAATTCAACCGATCATGATATTTTCTCGGCCGTAGCGGATGCCGTCCTGGCGGGTTTTCCTGGCGATGGAGAAGGCCACGGTGAGCAGGCCGACGCGGCCGACGAACATCAACAGAATGACGAGAACCTTGGCCGCCGGCAGCAACTGGCTCGTGGCGCCCAATGAGAGACCGACGGTGGCGAAGGCGGAAACCGCCTCGAAGCTGTAGACCATATAGCCGGCCAGAGTGTCCGCCGTCGCCGGACCGGGAAGCTGAATGGCAAGGAGGGCGAATATGGCGCCGGCGATAAGCAGAAGGGCGAGCATCACCAGGGAAAGGGTTTTGGTGATGGCCTCGTCGGGAATGGTCCGGCGGTAGATGTTGGTGTGAGGATTTCCCTTCAAGCGGCTGCGGAGGATGGCGATAAACAGGGCCAGGGTGGTGGTTTTGATGCCGCCGCCGGCGGAGCCGGGAGAGGCGCCGATGAACATCAGGAAGGTCAGCAGGAAGAGTGTTGACGGCCGCAGCAGAC
>Ga0123328_1002942_pt1 | contig 14915 bp, 8 predicted proteins | sample BioC12SIPDNA_2_FD_89702 | JGI IMG/M metagenome (GOLD analysis project Ga0123328, IMG submission 89702) | Anaerobic biogas reactor microbial communites from Washington, USA - Biogas_R1_A C12 SIP DNA | ecosystem: Engineered > Bioreactor > Anaerobic > Unclassified | place: Washington, USA...
AGCAGCGGGGCGAGACCGACGAGGCCCTGCGTATTCGGCGCGAGGAACAATTGCCGGTCTACGAGCGGCTGGGCGACGTGCGCGAGCGGGCGGTCACCATGGGCAAGATCGCCGACATTCTCGAGCAGCGGGGCGAGACCGACGAGGCCCTGCGCATCCATATTGAGGAGCGGTTGCCGGTGGCGGAGAGAATGGGAGACGTGGAGAGCATTGCCCATATCCGCTTTTGTTGCGCGCAGATCCGTCTCCAACGCGGCGGGCTGGAGAAAGGCGAGAGGCAGACGGTTGTTAATGAGTTGGCGGAGAGTTTTGCTTTGCTCAAGAGGCTCCAGCGGGCCAACGGAGTCGCGGCTGTGGGCCCGCTACTCGGGCAGTGTCTGGCGGCTGTCGGCGAGGTGGACGAGGCCCTCGCGGTTCTGGACGAGTCGGCGGACGCGTTCGAGAGGCTCAAGCTGTTGGACCAGGCAGGCCAGGTGCGCGAATTGCAGAAGGTCATCAGGGAGAGAGCCGGATAACCCTCCGCACAACGGGCGGGAAGAAGCGCTAGGCGAACGGGGACGAACGCCAGGCTAAGAAAATGGTGTCAGGATGATTTTTGGCGGGGCTAGGGGGCAGTTATGGTGGCCCCCATAGCGTTTCCCGAACCACCGTAGCGGTCGCCCCCTGTGGCGACCGGCGTATTCTCTGCAAATTCGCCGGCCGCCACAGGGGGCAGCCGCTACGCCATGACGCGGACTGCTCTAGCCCCGCCGAAAAATCATCCTGACACCATTTTCCCATGTTAAACCCGCTCGAAAGGCTCAAACAGGCGTTTGTACTCGTCCTGGGCGAAGCGGTCGGTCATGCCCGCGATGTAGTCGCAGATGACGCGGTGGGCGCCTTGGTCGGCGATGCGCGCGGCGAAACGCGGAGGCAGCAGACGCGGCTCGCCCAGGTAGGCCTCGAACAGGCGGCGGATGAACCGGGCGGCCTTGGTGTCCATGCGGATCAGGCGACCATGTCGATAGACCCGTTCGTGCAGGAATGCTTCCAGCTCGGCGACGCGCGAGGCCATGGGCTCAGCGAAGGCGAGCAGTTCCCGCCGGCAGGCACGCACGTCGTCGATGGTCTGAACCTTGGCCGAGGCGATGCGGCGGCGCGACTCGTGCACAATGTCGTTGAGCATCACAGTCTCAAGATGATCGAGGATCGGTCGGCGAATCGCGGCCAGCGGCAACTTGGGATAGGTGCGTCGGGGTTCCTCGGCAGCCTCATGCCAGAGGGCGATGTTGGCAAGGTCCGCTTCAGTGATCAGTTGGGCCCCGATGGCGTCCTCGAGATCGTGGCAGTCATACGCCAGCCGATCCGCCAGGTTGGCAATCTGGCCCTCGATCGGGGCGTGCGAGCCGTCGGCCAGGGGGTGGCCGCCCGGCCGATCGTACAGCGTGCAATGCTTGGCCAGCGACTCGCGGACTTCGTATGTAGCGTTGAGTCCCCGGAAGGCCGGGTAGGGGTGCTCGAGATACTCGATGACCCGCAGCGACTGGGCGTTGTGCTCGAATCCGCCGTGGTCCTGCATCAGCTCGGCCAGGGTCTTCTCCCCGGCATGGCCGAACGGCGGATGCCCCACGTCATGTGTCAGGGCGATCAGCTCGCCAACGGCCACGTTGACGCGCAGGGCGGTGCAAAGGCGGCGGGCGATGCTGGCTACTTCCAGCGTATGAGTCAGCCGGGTGCGAAAATGGTCGTGTTCGCCGACGACGAACACCTGCGTCTTGTATTCGAGACGGCGAAAGGCGGCCGAGTGCAGTACGCGTTGGCGGTCGATCGCGAACGGGTCTACGTTGCGCGGAAAGGTCTCCGCATGCTCGCGGCCGCGGCTGTTAGTGCCGCTGGCGGCGTAGGGTTTCAGCGTCTGGTTACTCTCGGCCATGACAGGCGAAAACACTCATCGCACCGTCCCACGCGGGTGAGGCGAGGACGGACTCGGCCGCTGGTTCAGGTTGATCCTATGGCGTGTCACACCCCACGGGCGATGCGGAGGACGCGAGTTTTCACGCACCCTGCGCTCACAGAGCAGTGCCACACGTCGCATTGCCACACACCCAACGGAAGCACCCATCTCCCCGCCACTCAGTACTCATCACTCACGCACTCCCTCGCACCGGCGCTAGGCCCAGTTCGGCTGCCGCGGTGCGCATCTGCTCGCAGAGGGCTTCGATGCTTTGCGAGATGACCCGGGCATTGCCCATGACGGCCATGAAATTGGTGTCGCCTTCCCAGCGGGGCACGATGTGCAGATGCAGATGGCCAGGCAGGCCGGCCCCGGCGCAGCGGCCGAAGTTCAGCCCGACGTTGAAGCCCTGCGGTGAGATGGTTTTGCGCAGCAGACGCTGGGCGTCCCTGGTCTGGCGCATCAACTCCGTCAGCGTCTCGTCGTCGAGTTCCTCAAGGTCGGCATGGTGACCAAGCGGGGCGATGAGCAGGTGCCCGTTGTTGTAGGGGAAGGCGTTGAACACTGTGAGGGTATGGGCGGTTCGCCAGATCACGCGGTTTGCGTGGTCCTGGTCGGGATTGGCGGCATAGCGGCACAGAAAGCAGCCGCCCTCGCGATCAACGTTGAGGGAATGGATGTACTCCATGCGCCACGGTGCCCACAGGTTCTGGTTGGTCTCGGCCATAGCTTGGGGGTGAGTCTACCGGCGGCAGGCGCACGGGGCAAGCGGTTGCATCCGGTCCGGGATGTGCTAGACTTCCACACCATGATGATCTTGAAGAAGCTCCATGCACAACCGGTTGCGTCGCGGAGTCGCTCGACGGTGCGGGGTGGGCTGGTTACGCGCCTGGCCTGTCTCGCTTTAGTTGCCCTGCTGGTGCCCGCCTGTCGGGATAAGGTCTCGGTTCCACCTGTAGAGGTCAAAGTTGTCGAGGCCTACGGTGTGCGGCTCGATGAGTCGGCCACCCCCGAGCAGGTGACATACGTCCTCCTGCGGTCGCTGCGGGATGACTTCGAAGCGGCCCAAGCCCACGATCACGATCGTCAGCGGCAGGCCTTCGAGCTGACGTTCTCCCTGGCCGCCTTTAGCACCATTGAAAAGCAGATTCGCGGAGCGGGCAGCAGCGGCGCCGGATCACGAAGTGGCGGCCCGGACGAGACCGACGCTCAGAAGCTGTACAACGTGATCTATCACTGGGCGCCGATCGTCAGCCATTACGTCCGCAGCTTCGACGAAGATGCGGCAGCGATGATGGCCCGCATGAAAGTGTTTCCCGTGGCGGGCGAGCCGGAGCAGATGCGCATTTATCTGGATGTGGCTCATGATCCCGCGAACGCGGACCCTGACGCACGCGGCCCTGCGGTAGTGGACATCCGCGTGGCAAAGGAGAAGAGCTCGGCCGGCTCGGAGACGTATTGGCGCGTCGCCAGAGTGGCTTTCGTTGGGCCCAAGACTGCAGAGGCGGCGAGACAAAAGAGCGGCGAGTCAGGCAAGGCACAAGAGTAGAACGAGGTGAAAGGGAGGATCTTCACCCAATAGCTACGGACGGGCTTGTCTTCTTGCCATGGAATCCGATCTGAACATTGCCCAGAAGTCCGCGTTGCTGCCCATCGGGGAGATTGCCGGCCGGCTTGGTCTGCGCGAAGACGAGCTGGAATCCTACGGCAGGTACAAGGCCAAAGTCCGTCTCGATGCCATCAAGCGCCTTGGCGACGAGCGTTTCGGCAAGTACGTCGTCGTGACCGGCATCACGCCGACACCCTTGGGTGAGGGCAAGACGGTCACGACCGTAGGCTTGGCCCAGGGCTTGGCCAAGCTGGGTAAGCGGGCGGCCTGCTGCATCCGTCAACCCTCCATGGGCCCGGTATTCGGCATCAAGGGCGGTGCGGCCGGCGGCGGCTATGCCCAAGTCCTCCCCATGGCGGATCTCAACCTCCACCTGACCGGCGACATGCACGCCGTCGGGAGTGCCCACGCACTGCTGAGTGCCTTGATTGATACGCTGATGGTCAAGGGCAATCCCGGTCGGCTGGACCCGATGAAGGTCGTCTGGCGCCGGTGCGTCGATATGAACGACGCCGCCCTGCGCGACATTGTCATCGGATTGGGCGGGCATGGGTTCCCCCGCGAGACAGGCTTCGATCTCACCTCCGCCAGCGAGGTCATGGCCGTCCTGGCCCTGGCTACTTCGCTCAAAGACCTTCGCCAGCGGCTGGGACGCATCGTGATCGGGTACACGCACCAGGATATCCCGGTGTTTGCGGAAGCGATCCACGCGGCCGGGGCGATGACCGCTCTGTTGCGGGATGCGCTGATGCCGAACCTGTTGCAGACCATCGAGCATGTGCCCGCCTTCGTGCACGCGGGACCGTTCGCCAACATCGCCCACGGCAACAGCTCCGTCCTGGCCGATGAGGTCGCCCTGCGTTGTGCCGATTACGTGGTGACCGAGGCGGGCTTCGGCGCCGACATGGGCTTCGAGAAGTTCTGCCATATCAAGTGCCGCACCTCCGGCCGCCAGCCGAGCGTGGCGGTTCTGGTCGTAACGGTGCGGGCGATCAAGGCGCATAGCGGCCGGTTCCGCGTAATACCGGGTCGCCCCATGGATTCGCGGATCAACGAGCCCGATGTCGAGGCGGTTCGCCAGGGCTTGCCCAACATGGTCAAGCATCTGGAGAACATCGCCCGATTCAATCTGCCCTGTGTCGTGGCAATCAACCGATTCCCGACGGATACGGACGAGGAGCTGGCGGCTGTGGCGGACGCGGCCCGTGAAGCGGGGGCATTCGAGGTGGCTCTGAGTGAAGTCCACACCCGGGGCGGCGATGGCGGTCAAGCCCTGGCCGAGGCGGTCGTGAGGGCCGCTGAAACGCCGGCGGCCAAGCCCTTCCGCCTGCTCTACGAGCTCAAAACGCCAATTAAAGCCAAAATTGAAACCATCGCTCGCGAGATCTACGGGGCGGACGGTGTGACCTATGAGGCGGCGGCCAACGCCGCGGCGGAAACCCTGACCCGGCTGGGTTTTGACAAACTGCCTATCTGCATGGCCAAGACCCAGTACTCCCTGTCCCACGACCCTGCTAGGAAAGGCCGGCCAACGGGCTTCGTCCTTCCAGTCCGCGATATCCGCTTGGCGGGCGGAGCGGGCTTCCTGACCCCGCTGGTGGGCACGATCCAGACCATGCCGGCGTTCGGCCGTCATCCGGCAGCTCTGGATATGGATATCGACGATGAGGGCCGGGTTATCGGCCTGTTCTGACGTACTGACCGAGAACGCGGACGGCCGGCGAGGTTCCTTTTCGGGAATCCGGCAGTCACGGCGTATGTTATTCGCCTCCGGGTTGCCATGTCAGCTCCTGATGCGCGGCTTTTGCCAGACTGTGGGTATAATGAAGAATCAGGAGAATACTGATACCGAGTTCAGCAAGGGCGGTTCTTCCGCCTTTGCCTTGCTTGGCCTTTGCGGAAGAGGGCGTCCCATGCGAACGACGATACTGGCAAGCTTAACGGTAGTCATAGGCTCCATGTTGATGGGTTGCCCGGGGTTTAATGTACCCGATGATTCGGCCGGCCCCGGGGGTATCAATCCGAACGAGCCGGCCGGCGAGACTGTGCCAGAGATCGGCGAGCCCGTCAGTCTGGCGGTCATCAGCGAGAGCGGCGTTGATGCCGGCGTTCTTGTTCGCTTCTTCGTCAACCAAGTCGAGGTCAGGCGGACGGTGTTGGCCGTACCGGCCGGCCAACGCATGGATACGATTGGTCCGGACGTCGCCACTTCCGTAGCTGTCAACGGTGCTTACGTGAGCGGCGCTCCTACCCCTTCGGCAAGCTATGTGGTCGGCCGGGAGTTCACTTCGGGCGATCTGATCGAGTACGTGATTCCGGATCCGGCAGACGAGTGCCCCAACGATCCGAACAAAATGTCGCGAGGGCAATGTGGCTGTGGTGTGCCGGATACCGATACCGACGGCGACGGTGTCGCGGATTGTATTGACGGCTGTCCGAATGATCGTGCGAAGACCGAGCCGGGTATCTGCGACTGCGGCGTGTCCGACGTGGATACGGACGGCGACGGTGTCGCGGATTGTATTGACGGTTGCCCGAATGATCGCGCTAAGACCGAGCCGGGTATCTGCGACTGCGGCGTGTCCGACGTGGATACGGACGGCGACGGTGTCGCGGACTGTATTGACGGCTGTCCGAACGATCGTGCGAAGACCGAGCCGGGTATCTGCGACTGTGGCGTGTCCGACGTGGATACGGACGGCGACGGTGTCGCGGACTGTATTGACGGCTGCCCGAACGATCGTGCGAAGACCGAGCCGGGTATTTGCGACTGTGGCGTATCCGACATGGATACGGACGGCGACGAGGTGGCGGACTGTATTGACGGTTGCCCGGACGACCCGAACAAGACCGCTCCCGGAGTCTGTGGCTGCAATGTCTCGGACGTCGACTCCGACGGCGACGATGTGCCGAACTGCATTGATGGTTGCCCGAACGATCCTCTCAAGACCTCGGCGGGCGAGTGCGGTTGCGGCCGACCGGAGATCCCCGGATGTGGTTTGCCCTCGGACCTGTGCCCTGATGATCCTAACAAGACCGAGCCTGGGATTTGTGGCTGCGGCGTGCCGGATGACGACACCGACGGCGACGATGTTCCGGACTGCATCGACGGTTGCCGGAAGGATCCTAAGAAGACGGCGCCCGGGGTCTGCGGGTGTGGTATCCCCGATACGGATGTTGATAGCGATGACGTCACCGACTGTAACGATGAATGCCCGAACAGTATTCCAGACCTGGAGGTTGACGAGGTCGGCTGCCCGGCCCGCCCGGTGAAGGTGGACTATGACCGGGATGGGGACGTGGACTTGGATGACTTCGCGTTGTTCCAGTTGTGTCAGACGGGCCAGGATTCTCCGCAGTTGGATCCCGAGTGCGGCAAGATGCTGCTTGACGGGGACGATGACGTCGACGGAGTGGATCTGGCTTTGTTCTTCCGGTGTTTCAATGGGGCTAATGTTCCGGCGGACCCCGCATGCCGGGACTGCGACGGCAACGGCATCGATGACCGTGACGACCTGGTGAACTGCGACGACGCCCCGGCGTGTGGCGACTGCAACGGCAACGGGTTCCTCGATAGCTGCGACATTGCCAGCGGTCGTAGTTACGACGAGGACGAGAACGGCACACCCGACGAGTGTGAGTTTTCGACCGTCGCATGCTGCCTGCTTCATGGGATTTGCGAAGATGTACTTGAAGTCGAGTGCGGGAGCCTAGGCGGTACGTCCCAAGGAGATGGCTCCAGCTGCCAGGCGACGCAGTGCGAGTTCCTCTGCAGCGACCCTTGTGATGACCCGGCCTGTCCCGGCTGGAATGAGTGCGATTGTGTGTACGATGGCGACGCATGCGCTCCAGCCTGCGGGGGTGATCCTTCCTGCGATCCGACTTGCGGCGGCGACCGCTGTGCCCCGGGTTGCCCCGATGCCTGTATTGTGCAGATCTGCGACGGGATGGACTGCAACGGCAACGGGGTTGCCGACTCCTGCGAGTTCGAGACGGGCGTGGTGTATGTAGACGCCACTCGGTCTCAGGCCAATCAGGATGGGGCGACATGGGAGACGGCCTACGGTTCGCTGCGCGAGGCACTCGCTTTCGCCCAATGTGCGAAACCGTTGGTCAACCAGGTCTGGGTGGCCCGGGGCATTTACAGGCCAGATGAGGATGGCGAGCGCACCGCAACCTTCAACTTGCTCGACGGCGTGGCCATCTACGGGGGGTTCGCCGGTGCAGGTTCCGGCGTGTATCCCGGTGGCGAGACCGAACTGGGGCAGCGGAACTTGATGCTGAATCGCACGTTCCTGAGCGGAGAGCTCGGACAACCGGGCGTCTCTTCGGACGACTGCTACCACGTGGTGACGGCGCAGTCGGTGACGGAGACGGCTGTTCTTGATGGTTTCATCATCAGCAGGGGCCAGGCCGACGGAATCGAAGAGGACGGCTTGGGTGGAGGCATGCTCGTCCTTGGAGGCGGCCCCACGATCAGGAACTGCCTGTTTGCGCTGAACGGGGCGACTTATGGCGCTGGGCTGTATGTCGGGGGCGGCAGTCCCGCTCTCGTGAATTGCATTTTTGTAGGCAATACCGCCCATGGCGACTACTCCAGCGGCGGCGCGGTCTACAGCTACTACGGCAGGCCGACGCTGACCAACTGCACCATCGCGGGTAACTTCGCCTCCAACGCGGCGGGGGGCGTTCATTTCGCTTCGAGCCTTGGGGGAGCGATGGCCAACTGCATCCTCTGGGGGAACACGGCAGCGACAGAGCAAACCGAGGCCATGCAGATCCTCGTCGAGCAGGGGGCGGTCCCGATCTCGTACTCCAACATTCAAGGCTGGACGGGCGAGCTCGGCGGCGAGGGCAACATCGGGAACAATCTGGAAGACCACGCCCCTCGGTTCGCACGGGACCCCGCGCCGGGCAACGGAGACCTTGGGGATCTCCGCTTGCAGGCGCAATCGCCCTGTCTGGACGCCGGCAGCAACCTGGTGGATACCAATGCGGTTGTCGCGGGCGTGCAGTCTCTACCCCCCACGGATTTTGGCTCCCGGCCGCGGCTGGTGGACGATCCGTACCCGGATACGGGGGCGGGCGAGCCGCCGCTCGTCGACGTGGGCGCGTTTGAGCGTCAGGAAGACGAAGACTGAATGCTGCCGGGATGGCGGGTGCTTGGCTAATTCACCGAAAAACAAGGTAGCTGTTCAATACCCGGTCTGCTTCGTCGCCCCGCGTTCATTCCGGCGCAAACAGGGATTGCTCGCGAAACTGGATGGCTTCCTGCCGCAGGGCCTCTGAGTCGATCGGTTGGGCTGGTTCGAGTGCGAAGGTCGCCTCGTGCTGGTCGTGCAGGTTGCACGGCAGGACAACCTCCGCGAAGAAGTCGATGACCGGCCATTGATACCAGGGCGGCTCGACGCGATGGTGTGTTTTGAGCGTCTCGTAACCATCCTTGCGCAAGATCACGTCGTAAGTGCCATACCAGGTGAAGTCCACGCTGACGGGACTGGTGCCGACTTCATCATCATTGAGAAACACGCGGGCTCCCTGAGGATCAGAGTTCAGGGTGAGTGTTCGGCGGACACACCCCGTTTGCAGGCAGGTCAAGGCGATCAAGGCAATCAGACCTCCGCGTGCGGCGGTCAATCGTGCGGTCATGGCTTCACCTCGATGATCTCCGCCGAGGGACCGGCGGTGTCCAAAATAGCCACGGTGCAGCGGCCGGTGACCCAGCCGCAGCATTCACCCGAATTGAGGAAGAGCCGGCCGTCGCGAACCGCGTTCACCACCTCATGGGTGTGCCCGGTGACGATGATGTCAGCTTTGGCGATCACTTCCGGCGAGCACCAATCGACGAAGTGATGCAGCAGGACGCGACGTCCGCCGGCCTCGAAAAGCAGCGGGCCGTCCTCGATGTGCGGCAGGACGTTCTTGAGGCCTCGGCGTTCGCCGTCGTTGTTGCCGTAGGTAATGCGCATGGGGCCGGTCCAGGCAAGCAGCCGCTTGGCGGCGAAGGGGGCGACCACGTCGCCCGGATGCAGTATCAGCTCGACGCCACGCTGCCTGAAGAGCGCCAAGGCACTGTCTATGACGGACAGGCGATCGTGGGTATCGGAAAGCACGCCAATTCTCATATTATTCCCGCGCGAGCCCGACGGCCGTCCGACACTTGGGCTTTGCTGGCCGGCGCGGCCTGCCGGCCAGGATCGATGACTTTTATAGCGTTCTTGTCGGTTCCCGACAAGCGGTTGCGGACCCGGCCATTTCGGATGCGTTGAACAGAACCCCGCTTGGCCCATACAATCTGCCTGCACCGGTTCGCGGTTGTCGCGATCCGGGCACGCCAGGTGCCGCCGGATCGGCCGCAGGAATGATGCCATGACGCCAGCCGCTTCAGCCTCGGATCTTGTGCCGCAGCGGCGGAAGATCCTTCGATGGTTGACGCACTTGGCGGGGGGGCTGCTGGTCCTCGTGGCGGCGGGCTACGCCGCTCTGCCCTGGTGGTTGCCCAAGGACTGGCTGGCCGGCCAGTTGACCGAGCAGCTCAGCTCCGATCTCAATCGCCCGGTATCCATCGACCGAATCCACGTCGGTTGGATCGACGGCGTCGTGCTTGAGGGTTTCCGAATCGGAGGAACACCCTCTTCGCCCGAGACGCCGCTGGCCAGGGTCGAACGCATCCACTGTGCCTTCACCCCGATGACCACCATGCTGACCGGCCGCGTGAACCAGATCGAGATCGAGAATCCGGAGTTGTTCCTCACTTTGGATGGGGGCGGAGAATCCAGGCTGGACAACCTGGGTACCCGAGACGGTCGCCGCCTGCCTTCGCTGCATTTCGTGATCCGTGATCTGGTCTGCCACATCCAGACGGCACGCGCGAACGAGACGCTGGTGATGGATCAGCTTGAGTGCCGGCTCGAGCAGCAGACCGGGATTGTCCGCTTTCTGGGTGAAGTGCGGGCCGGCCGGAAGGAAGACTCACTTGGGGCATCCCGGCTGCGACGGCTGAGCATTCAGGCCCACGTGACGGTGCCCCGGCTCAAGAGCGGCGTCAAGCTCGGAGGTGAGATCGAGTTCGAGTGGCATGGCCTGACGCTCACCGATCTGCCGTTGACGCTCATTCCAAAACTACCTATCGAGCAGGTCAGCGGGACGACCTCGGGCGGTATCACCTTCACGGTGCAGCCTGACCTAGGCCTGGATTACGAGGTGGCGATCAGCCTGGACGGGGTGCACATTCGGCGGCCGGGAGTGGAGCATGTGGCTCACGTGCCCGACGCTCAGTTACGCGGCTCCGGCTTCCTGGACCCCAACACCGATGTGATTCTGATTCACGCCCTTTCCTGCGTAACGCCTGGCGTGCGGTTTGAAGGCACCGGTGATGGTGCACGGCCGTCTCTACGTTTTGACCTGGACGACAGCGACCCTTCTGAGTTGCACATCGCCGGCACGATCACGGATTGGCCTTGGCTGGCCCGCGAGTGGCCGGAACTCGGGCGTTGGGCGAACGAGGCCGGTTTGGTGATTGCGGGCCCTGCGAATCTCCAATTGGACATCAACCGCCAACTCGATGAGGACCATGTGAGCCTGATGGTGCAGGCCGACGGGGCATCGTTCCAGTTGACTGGTGCTGATGGGATTCACCTGGACGCGGCGGCCGGCCTGGGCAAGTCGGCGATGTGGGATGTGAAAGTCTCGCGCAGGGAGGCCCCCCGCGTTTACTCGACGCTGAATCTGGTTGTGGGAGGTTGCACGGTTGCGGGATCGCTCGATTTGCCCTGGATTCCGCCAAGCGAGATGGCGAGTCTCGGCGGCAGCCCGACGGCAGACAATCCGAGGGGTTCCTTGCCTGCACGATTGCGGTCCATGCTGCCGGAAGTGCGAGGGCATCTTGACCTGAGTTGCAGGGATCTCGCGGAGATGGTGCGTGTGCTGCCGGAGTTGGGATCTTGGGCTGGCTCCACAGAGTGGCAGGGGTCGGCACAGGCAGCCCTGTCCTGCGAACCGGGTTTCACGACGAGTCGGGTGACCCTGGCCGTCACGTTGCCAGGCGACGCTGAGGTGATTGTTCCGGGCTGCCTGGTCAAACCGCGAGGAGAGCCTCTTGAAGCCTCGCTGGGACTGACTGTGAGACACGGCCAGGTAGGGCGGATCGATGCGCCAGAGTGTGTGGTGTCGTACGGCGCCGGCCAGTTTCGGCTGGGCGGGGCGGATGCCTGGTGTGAGTACGCGGTTGACTTCGCGGATGCGTCATGGGCTGAAGGCGCCAGATCGCTCTCCGCGGATGTGTCATGGTGGCTGCCGCTGCGGGTGGAGCAGCCGCAGCGCCTGGGGGAGCCGTGGCCGGAATGGACTACTTGGCTCGGTTCGCAGGGTATCCGTGATCTGGCGGGCTCGGCGAGCGTTGTGTTGCAGGGTTGTGTCTCGGCTTGGCCGGGCGATCTCGTCGCTCGCTGGCAGGCCGAGGTGGAGGCGGACGATCTGAGTGTCCGCTGGGACGATCTGATTGACAAGCCTTCAGGCCGGCCACTCAGTGTTGTCTTGAATCATCGTTACGAGTCGCTTCCGGGTCAAAACGAGCACACGCTTGGATTCGTGCTAAACCAAGCCGGTGGGCGGGCGAGTGCTCACGTGCGTCTCGGCAAGGAGGATGCTCGGGATTCAGCATCGCTTTGTCATCAAGCGGACGTGGCGATCTCCGTGCCGGACGTGAACGATTGGTTGCGGCTTGTACCGCGGGCGGCGCTCGCGTTGGAGAGCTATCGGCCGACGGGGTCTTTGGATGCGGAACTAACCTGCGTGCTGTCGCCGGAGGGGCATGATCTGGGGTTGGTGATAGACGCGACGGGCATGGGTTTTGAGATCGAGGGTGATCCGGCGGCGAAGAAGGTGGCCGGCGTGCCAGCGACGTTCCGAATGCATTGGAGGTCGGCGCCGGACGACAGCGAACCCAATGCGGAGTTGTGGACGCTGACCGGTGGGTACCTGCGGTGGGGGGGATCTTCTCTGGGTCCGCTGTCGGGGAGTGTCGCTGTCGGATGGCCGGCGGGCGGGAACGCGGCGTTGATGCCGGCCCGGGCTTTCCTGGAGGATTTCTGGGGGAGGCCGTCTTCCGGGGTTGAGGACACTGACCGGGCGCCGGCGGGTCTGCCGAGGGTTCTTGCCGCCGAGGTGCAAGCGGGCGGCACGGTGGTTCTTGATGAAGCGGTGCTCGAGTTCCACCCGCGTGTTCGTGGATGGTGCGAGCAATTCAAGCTGGTCGGTGGGGTGATCGCCGACCTGCGACTGAAGGCCCGTCCGGACCAGGTTGAACTGATTGGGGTACTGGATGCCCAGACGCTGACGTTTGCCTTGCCCTTCGAGAGTTCGCTGGCTCCGCGAATACGTAAGCCGCCTGGGGCGGCAGCGCGGATCACGTTCGATCTGACGGTCGATGATTGGCTTGCGGGGCGTTCCTGCGGGGTGGGTGTTCGTGACCTTTCCGTTTTCTTCGATGACAACGAGGTGCGTACACACGGCGAGGTGCGTTTGGCGGGCGACTCGGTGCTTGAACTGAGGTGGGATCGTTTGGATCTTCAGACCCACGTGCGGCTGCTGAGGCCGGAGTCCATTGCGGAGGCACTGCCGGGAAGCCTGCTGGATATCGTCGGTGGGCGAGCGGAGCTTGAATGGAATCTGGCCGGCGATCGGCGACGGCTGGCTCTCGGAGCAAGTCGTGCCGAGTTCGAAGATTTCCTGATCGGCATGGGCGGGGAAGTGATCGAGTTGGACGGCAGGGTGTCGTTCGATGGGCAGGGCGTCGAGGTTGACCGCATCGAGGGTGCCTGGGGCAAGTCACGATTGGCGGTTGCCGGTTTTCTGCCATTGCTGGATGTTTCGCGGCCGGGCAGGTTGACAGTGGTGTGCGACGAGTTGAGCTTGCCGGACCTTTATCGGCAATGGAGTCTCGTGCGTGAGCGGTTGCCAAAGGCCTCGGCGTCCGAGGAGGTTTCCGAGGAAGCGGATGGGGGGGATGTGCTTGCGGGTGCCGTCCTCGAATGGCTACAACGAACGGAGCTGGACGTTGATCTTCATATCGACACGCTTGCGGTGACTCTGCCGCCAGAGCAGTTATTGACCGCGGATGTGGCCTGGGCCGGGCTGAATGTGCGGAGAGGGCCGGTCACGGTAGGGTTTCGGGGCTTGGTGGACGGCGGGTTGGTTACCGGCGAGGTGGTCTCGCATACTCAGATTGCGGAGCCCACCTACCGCCTCACCTACACGGCAGATGAGATTCAGCCGGGGCCGTTGGTCGAGGGTTATCTCAAGCGCATGTTCCCGGGCATGACCGCGACGGGTCCGCTGACGCTCATCGACGAGACGAATCAGAAGCTGTTGCCGTTGCCGGGTGATCCGAACTTCGAGGTTGGCGAAGGGGAGTTGATTATCCATGGCGGCAGCATCGAAGGCCGGGCCGCCCCCTTGTGGATGACGCGCATCTTCCCGGGGCTCAATCTGGCGAAGTTCGAGTTTGACTACCTGCATTCGTGGTTCAGCAAGATGCCCAGCGGGCGGATCGCTCATCAGATGATTTTTCAAGGGCGTCATTATAACGTCTACATGATCGGGTACTCCGACGCGGACCGGCGATTCGAGTACGAGGTGGGCATTGACTTCCTGGCGAACTACAATAGCCGCTACTGGGCGGATAGCGGGCAGGGGCGTATCCCCCTCTTCGTGAAAACGGGCTGGACGGACGCCGACGGCAAGCTCCAGGACGAGCGGGTCAACTTCACTCCTCCTCGCCGCTTGATGGAGACCTTGTTCGTTCAGAACAACTTGGTGGTGACCGCGTACCACGCTGTGCGCAAGCGGGTGCTGGGGGAGAAGTAGGTGAGGCCTGATGCCCTTTGCGGATCTGCAGTCATTCGTGGCGGAATTGGAGAAGCGGGGTCAACTTCAGCGGATTACCGCCGAGGTCGATCCTGTTCTGGAACTCACGGAGATCGCGGACCGGGTGATGAAATCGCCCTGCCCGGAGGGCTTAGCGGGCGCGCCGGCGACCGATCCGGTGCACGGGGGCTTGGGGGGCCGTGCGTTGCTATTCGAGAACGTGCGCGGCTCAAAGATCCCGCTGCTGATCAACGCCTTCGGCAGCTATGAGCGGGTCAAACTGGCTCTCGGTTGCATTGATCTGGAAGAGTTGGCGGGCCGTGTTCAGCAGATGGTCAAGCCCGAGTTGCCCACAACGCTGCTCGAGAAAATGAAGAAGCTGCCGGACTTGGTGAAGATGGCGGGTATGGGGCCGCGGGTCGTCCGCTCAGGGGTCTGCCAGGAGGTGGTGCACACGGACGACGCGGATTTCCTGTCGTTGCCGATCATCCAGTGCTGGCCGGCCGA
>Ga0123328_1002943_pt1 | contig 14914 bp, 11 predicted proteins | sample BioC12SIPDNA_2_FD_89702 | JGI IMG/M metagenome (GOLD analysis project Ga0123328, IMG submission 89702) | Anaerobic biogas reactor microbial communites from Washington, USA - Biogas_R1_A C12 SIP DNA | ecosystem: Engineered > Bioreactor > Anaerobic > Unclassified | place: Washington, USA...
GCCTTCGGCCGCGGCCCCGACGGCGGCATCTGGAAAGTCGAGCGCCAGCTTCCGGAACTGCTCGATCTTTGCCGCCAGGCCCTGACGGATACCCCCCGCCTCCTGATTCTGACCACCTACAACATCGAAGCCTCCGCCCTCATGCTCCGCAATCTGCTTTCCGACCTCATGGACCCCTTCGGCGGTCACATCGAAGCCGGCGAACTGGCCCTGTCCCATACCGCCGCCCCCACCCGCCTCCTTCCCCTCTCCATCTATGCCAAGTGGACAAAATAGGCTCAACAAATCCAACCCCCCACGGGCTTGTCCCGTGGGTGAATCAGGTCTGCCTAAAAGACCCCCACGGGCTTGTCCCGTGGGTGAATCAGGTCTGCCTAAAAGACCCCCACGGGCTTGTCCCGTGGGTGAATCAGTTCCGATGAAAACCCTCCGCGACATCGGCGAAAACAACCTCCTCCGCAGCCTGCTGCCGCGGCTGCCCCAGCGCGCCGACACGCCCGTCGGCCCCGGCGACGACTGCGCCGTCGTCCGGCTGCCCGGCGCCGCCGACGACTGGCTTCTCACCACCGACCCCGTCATTGAACACCGACATTTTCTCCCCGACACCCCCGCGCGCCGGATCGGACGCAAGGCCATCGCCCGCGCCATTTCCGACATCGCCGCCATGGGCGGCCAGCCCCGATGGATTCTGATCAACCTCGTCGCGCCCGCCGGCACCCCCCTCGCCCGCATCCGAGGGCTCTACGCCGGCATGATCGCCGCCGCCCGCCGGTGGCGCCTCGGCATCCTCGGCGGCGATACCGCCGAGGGCGCCGCGCTCGAACTGCACATCACCGCCATCGGCTGCGTCCCCCGCGGCACCGCCGTGCTCCGCTCCGGCGCCCGCGCCGGCGATCTGCTCTACGTCACCGGCGCCCTCGGCGGCGCCTGGCTCCCCGGCTCCCGCCACCATCTCCTCTTCGAACCCCGTCTCGACGCCGGACGCTTCCTCGCCGAACGCCGGTTCGCCACCGCCCTGATGGACCTCTCCGACGGCCTCGCCGCCGATCTGCCCCGCCTGCTCGACGCGTCCAAACGCGGCGTCCGCCTCGACGCCGCCGCCATCCCGATCTCCCGCGCCGCGAGCAACACCGACGCCCCCCTGCGTCATGCCCTCGAGGACGGAGAAGACTTCGAACTGCTTTTCACGGTGCCCCCCCGCAAACGCGCCGCGTTCGAGGCCGCCTGGAAACGCCGGTTCCCGAAACTCCCCGCCACCCGCATCGGCGCCATCCTCGCCAACCCCCGCCAGCGGGACATCCTCCGCCCCGACGGCTCCGCCTCCCCCCTCGCCCCCGGCGGCTACCAGCACTTCCTCTCCCGGAAATCCCCATGACCCCCATCTCCCTCATTCCCGATCCGCCCCCGAACCCCCCACCCGTTTTTTCCACGCCATGGAAAAATTTTCGGCCGGTTTTCCACGCTATGGAAAACTTTTTTCCACACCGTGGAAAACTCTCCCCATCCCTTGTCCACCCAGCCCCTGACCGCCAACCGCTGACCTCGTAATCCCACCCTCTGACCCCGGCCCCAACATATGCCTCCCATCACCTATCCCGCCGAACTCGAATCCCACTGGCTGCATCTCGCCCAGGCCGAGACCCATGCCAGCTCCGACCGCGACGCGCTTCGGCGCCTCCTGCCCGAGATCCGCCGCCTGGCCGACCGGTTCACCACCCAACGCCCCGATGCCGCCGCCGCGCCTTATCTCAAAGACACCCGCGCCTGCGCCGCCTATTCGCTTTTCTTCGCCCCCCAGACCCACGCCCGCCTCGCCCATATTCTCACGGAACTCCCCCCCTTCCCCGACACGGAAAAACCCCTGCGCATCCTCGATCTCGGCGCCGGCACCGGCGCCGCCTCCTGGGCCCTGCTCGACCATCTCGGCGACCGCCCCCTCGCGCTGAACGCCTGGGACCACTCCCGCCCCGCTCTCCGCTGCCTCCACGATCTTTTCACCGCCCTGCGGCCCGCCCGCTGGCCCCAGGCCATCCTCCGCACCACCGCGGCGCCGCTGGACGACTTCGCCGCCCATGCCGAAACCTACGATGTCATCCTGATGCACTACGTGCTCAACGAACTCGACCCCGCGGCACGCCGCACCCTGCTGGCCCGCGCCGCCCGCGCCCTCTCCCCCGGCGGACGCCTCCTGATCTGCGAACCCCTCCTGCGCGAGGCCGGCGACTATATGCGCGACCTGCGCGCCCAGGCCCTGGACGAACTCGGTCTGCATCTGCTCGCCCCCTGCCCCCACGAAGCCCCCTGTCCCCTCGGCGAGCCCTGCCACGATGTCCGCACCTGGCAACTCCCCCGCAGCCTTCAGATCCTCAATACCACCCTCCACCGCGACCTGCGTCATCTCGCGTTCGCCCTGCTGGTCCTGACCCCCGAACCCGCGCCCGCTCCATCCCATCCGCTGCGCGTACGAGTGGTGGGCTCGCCTTCCCACGCCAAAGGCCAGTCCCTGTGCCTCGCCTGCTGCCCCGATGGACAGATCCATCGGCTCCAGATTCTCCATCGCGATTGGGACGCCCGCGGGCGCAAGGCCCTGCGGCACTGGGAGCGCGGTCAGATGCTCGCTTTCCACTCCATCACCCCCCTCGGCGATCCCTCCCTTTTCCGCGCCACCCCCGCCCAAACCTGATCCCCCGGCCCGCCATTCCCCGACATCTCGTCACCTTGCTTCTCCCTGTACGGTGTTTATAAACACCGATATGAAATATTGCATATACAGCTGAATTTCTATGTAACTATCTAATGAAGAATGAATATCATATAGTACGGTGTTTATAAACACCGATACCTTCATTTCATCTGCCGGGCGAAAACGGAATTGAATCCCGACCTTGTGTTTCAGCCTGATCGTGCTATGGTTGGGTCCATGGAACCCGGGAGACTGCCCTGATGAAAATTGCTGCCTTCGCTGTTGTTCTTTTGTTGCTGGGGGCCGTCGCCGGGATGGCCGCGGACATGGAAATGCAGTCCGTGAAATCGTCGCTGATTGACAAAATCGGCTATGACGCCGACGCCAAAACGCTGGCCGTGCAAATGCACAACAGCCTGGATGTCTATCTGTACGAGGAAGTCCCCGCCTCCGTGTTCGAGCAGTTCCAGAAGGCGGATTCCAAGGGCCGATTCTTCGTGGAACACATCAAGGGGCAATACAAGTCCAAGCTGGACTGAGTACCGGACCTGCCGGGGGTCGGGGGAATCGAGCGGTCCTGCTCCCGCCTTTGGGGGAGAACCGGGACTGGTGTGCCTGGCGGGGGTCGAACCCACAACCTTTAGCTCCGGAGGCTAACGCTCTGTCCAATTGAGCTACAGGCACGGCCGGATATCGTCTCCGCAGACACTACGGCCCGCCCCCCCTCCCGGCAAGAGAAAAAGCGCGCCCGCCCCGCCGTTCACCGGTTTTTATGCATCAGCGCAAACCCGATGGCCTGGCAGCCGAGCACGGGGATCCACGGAATCAGGTCCGGCCGCCACTGGGGAAAATCCACCAGGGCGTCGGACAGGATAATGAACAGATAAAAGAGAAAAAACAGCACCAGGGCCATGCCGATGCCGATGGACGACTCCTTGCGGTGGGAGCGGATGCCCAGCGGAATGGCCATCAGGGCGAACGAAAAGCAGGACAGGGCCAGCGCGAGGCGCTGGCTGGCCTCGACCGCCATCTTGGCGCGCATGCGCGGCACGTTTTGCTCCCGGATGTCCGGAAACACCCGGCGGATGTGCTGGATGGCATGCACCAGCTCGGTAAACACCATGTCGGAGGGTTTCTTGCTGATCTTCGACTTGGTCAGCATTTCCCGCAGATCGAGGGTGATCGGATAGCTGTCGGCGCTGAGCATCCGGGCCTTGGCCAGGTCGGTGGGATCGTCCTTGTCGTACTCCGTCAGCCGGACCTGCTCCAGCGAGATGTTCATCACGCGGGTTTCGGGGTGGTACGCCACCTGTCCGGCCCGGGCGCGCACCTCGGCGCGCGTGGCGTCCTTGTCGAACTGGATCAGGATGATATCCTCGATGCGGGAGCCGGAGCGCTTGCCGATATAGACCTTCACGCCCGGGAAGTCGCTGATGAAGCGGCCCTCGTCGAGCAGGGCCAGGGGATCCTCCTCGCCGAGTTCGCGCAGCATCTGGCGGCGGGCGAAATGGCTGCGGGGCGACAGGTTCGCATTCAGGTACAGACAGATCCCGGACAGCAGAACGGATCCCAGCAGGATGGGCGCCGCCATCTGCCAGAGACTGACGCCGCAGGATTTCATGGCCGTGATCTCGCCGTCGGCCGACAGCCGTCCGAAGTGCAGCAGCACCGTCGTCAGCAGGCTCATCGGAATCACGAACGACAGCGTGAAGGGAATGTTGAGCGCAAAGATTTTCAGGATCAGCGGCCCTGAAATGCCCCGGGCCATGTAGTCGATGGCCTTCACCACGGCCCCGACATACATCACGAAGGTCAGCACCGCCAGCGTCAGCAGGAAATGCTTGAGAAAATCCCAGAGCATGTAGCGGTTGAGGACGCGGATCATGCGGGGGCGGTCCTCCTCCGGCGGGCCGCTTCAACGGTGTTGCGCAGCAGCATGGCAATGGTCATGGGTCCGACGCCGCCGGGCACGGGGGTGATCGCGCCCGCCACGTCCCGGAGCCCGTCGAAATCGGCATCGCCCGCCAGCCGGTACCCCGAGGCTTTGGAAGCGTCCGGCACGCGGTTCACGCCGACATCCACCACCACGGCGCCCGGCCGGATCATGTCCGCCGTCAGCGTGCCCGGCCGGCCGGCGGCCACCACGACCACATCCGCCCCGCGGGTATGCCGGGCCAGGTCTTTCGTGCGCGTATGGCACAGGGTGACGGTGGCATCCACGCCCTTCTGCGAGAGCAGAACGGACAGGGGCCGGCCGACAATCTGGCTGCGGCCGATCACCGTGACGGCGGCGCCGGACAGCGGGATTTCCGCGCGGCGCAGAATTTCGATCACGCCGGCCGGCGTGCAGGGCACGAAGGCGGGAAGTCCCAGCACCATCCGGCCGATGTTCACCGGGTGGAAGCCGTCCACGTCCTTGGCGGGGTCCATGGCCTCGATCACTTCGCGCTCGATCGAGGAATCCGGCAGCGGCAGCTGCACCAGAATGCCGTCCACCTCATCGTCTTCGTTCAAGGCCCGGACCGCCGACAGGATGTCCGCGCGGCCGGCTGAAGCAGGCAGGGTGATTTCACGCGAGCGGATGCCCGCCGCCGCGCAGGCCTTCTCCTTGGCAGTGACATAGGACCGGGAGGCCGGATCCTCCCCCGCCAGCACCACGGCCAGCCCCGGCGCGCGCCCGGTTTCGGCGTGCAGCGCCGCCGCCTCGGCGGCGATTTCCGCGCGCAGTTCGGCAGCCAGGCTTTTCCCATCCAGGATGCGGGCGGTCACACCGGCCTCCTTCTCAAAAGCGATACCGGGCCGTCACGTGAAGCGTTGTGCTGTCAAACCAGTCCGCGCGGGCGCCGAATGACACATTCTCGAGCAGCCACAGCTCCGCGCCGGCCACCGCGCCCAGACTTTCCGACTCTTCGAAATCGCGCCGGGTATCCCCGGCCTCCCAGGTGCCATCGATATCGGAGAAGGCCGGTCCCGCATACAGGCGCAGGCTGTGGAATTCCGACATGTAGAAGTTGCGGGAATTGTGGGCAAATGTCAGGTGGTAATCCAGCGGCAGCATCACCAGGATTTCCGTCCATCGAATCTCGCCGGCGCCTTTGTCATCCGTGGTGCGATGAGCGATCTGGGCGTCCAGCGGAATGGTAAAACGCCAGGACTTCTCCGGGTGGTCCCCGTGGAACTGCCACAGGTTCCATTTGGCCCCGAGCAGTCCTCCGGCGCCGGCGCCCGGACGCGGATTCAGGAGGTCATCCACCCGGGCCCTGGACACGCCGGTCTGGCCGTAGAGCTGCAGCCATGGAGCGACTGAAAACCCCAGGAACACGTCCGCCACATCTCCCTGCAACCGGGATTCACGGACATCCATCTCCACGGTGCGGGACACATGCGCGTAGGCCAGTCCCGCCTGCCAGCGGGACGCGTCCGACAGTGTCACCATCGCGACGGGTGCGGAGGCATCCTCGCGTTTTTCCCACTGCCCCTGTGCCGCCGGCAGCAGCGCCGCCAGCACCAGTCCGCCCGCCATCAGCCTCTTCATGCATCCGTCCCTTCCGCCGGCGGCTCCGGCGCGGTCCCCTCGCCGGGGGCCGGTTCTTCCTCTTCCATCGGCTCCACCGGCGTGGCGCTCATCACCACGTCGTCCTCGGCCAGGTTGATCAGCTTGACGCCCTGGGCGGAGCGGCCCGTGATCCGCACGCCGTCCACGGGCACCCGGATCATCGTGCCGTTGCGGGTCACGATCATCATGGCGTCGTCCCCGTGCACGCCGAAGGCCGTGACCAGGTTGCCGGTTTTCTCGGTCAGCACATTGGCGATCAGCCCCTTGCCGCCGCGTTTCTGCACGCGGTATTCGCTGAAAAGCGTGCGCTTGCCGAACCCGTTCTCGGTCACCGTCAGCAGCATGGCGTCCGGATGAATCACCTCGACGCCCTCGACCGCATCGCCCTCGCCGAGGGCGATGCCGCGCACGCCGCCGGTGGCGCGACCCATCGGCCGCACATCGGATTCGCGGAAGCGGATGCCCATGCCGAGGCGCGTCACCAGCAGGATGTCGTCGGCGCCCGTGGTCAGCTCCACCCCGATCAGGCGGTCGCCCTCCTCGATGTTGATGGCGATGATGCCCGCCGCGCGCACGTTCTGGTAGGCGTCGAGATCCGTCTTCTTCACCGTGCCCTGTTCGGTGGCAAAGAACAGGTGCTTGTCCGGATCGAATCCGCGCACCGGGATGATGGCGGCGATCTTCTCGGCCCCGCTGATGTTCAGCACGTTCACCAGGGCTTTTCCGCGCGAGGTGCGCGGGCCCTCCGGGATCTCGTAGGCTTTTTTGAAGTACATCCGTCCCTGCTCGGTGAAGAACAGCATCCAGTCGTGGGCCGAGCAGTTGAAGACATGTTCGACATAGTCGTCGTCCTTCGTGTTCATCCCGGCGATGCCCTTGCCGCCGCGCTTCTGCTCGCGGTACACGCTGGTGGGCGTGCGCTTGATGTAGCCGCCGTGCGACAGGGTGATCACGCTGTCCTCGTCCGCCACGAGGTCTTCCATGTTGATTTCGCCCTCGTCGGCGACGATATCGGTCAGCCGGGCGTCGGCGTAGGCGGCGCGCATCTCGGCCAGGTCGGCTTTCATCACGCCGAAGAGCTTGGCGTCGTCGGCCAGCAGTTCCTTCAGGTAGGCGATGCGGTCCTGGAGGGCCTTGTATTCCGCCTCGATCTTGCCGCGTTCGAGCCCGGTCAGCTGGTAGAGGCGCATGTCGAGGATGGCGTTCGCCTGCAGCTCGCTCAGGCCGAAGCGGCCGATCAGCTGCACCCGCGCCTCGTCGCGATGGCTCGACGCCCGGATGATGCGGACGACCTCGTCGAGGTTGTCCAGCGCGATCAGCAGGCCTTCGAGAATGTGCGCGCGGGCCTCGGCCTCGCGCAGCTCGAATCGCGTCCGGCGCGTCAGCACCTCGAACCGGTGCTCGATGTAGCACGTCATCAGATCCTTGAGGTTCATCACCTTCGGCCGGCCGTGATCGATCGCCAGCAGGATCGCCCCGAAGGTCGTCGCCAGCTGCGTCTGCTTGTACAGGTTGTTCAGCACCACCTGGCCGATCGCGCCGCGCTTGAGCTCCACCACCACCCGGATGCCGTCCTTGTCGGACTCGTCGCGCAGGTCGCTGATCCCGTCGATCTTCTTCTCGTGCACCAGGTCGGCGATTTTCTCGATCAGCGCCGCCTTGTTCACCGCGTAGGGGATTTCGGTGATGAGGATCCGCTCGCGGTCGTTCTTCCACTCCTCCACCTCCGCCTTGCCGCGCAGCTTGAGGTGGCCCCGGCCCGTTTCGTACATGGAGCGGATCGGCGACAGCCCGCACAGCGTGCCGCCGGTCGGGAAGTCGGGCCCCTTCACATGCTGCATCAGGTCGGCAACGGTCGCCTCGGGATGGTCGATCAGATGGATCACGCCGTCAATGATTTCGCCGGCGTTGTGCGGGGGAATGTTGGTGGCCATGCCGACGGCGATGCCCGTCGAGCCGTTGATCAGCAGGTTGGGCAGCCGCGCCGGCAGCACTTTCGGTTCCTGCAGCTTTTCGTCGTAGTTCGGCTGCATCTCGACGGTGTCTTTGTCAATGTCCGCCAGCAGATCCTCGGCCGCCTTCTTCAGCCGGCACTCCGTGTAGCGGTAGGCCGCCGCCGGGTCGCCGTCGATGCTGCCGAAGTTGCCCTGCCCGTCAATCAGCAGGCAGCGCGTCGAGAACGCCTGGGCCATGCGCACCAGGGTGTCGTACACCGCCGAGTCGCCGTGCGGATGGTACTTGCCGATGACGTCGCCCACCACGCGCGCGCACTTGATGTAGGGCCGGCTGTGAATATAGCCCCCCTCGCGCATCGCAAACAGAATGCGCCGGTTGCCGGGCTTGAGCCCGTCTCGCGCGTCCGGCAGCGCCCGGCCCACGATCACCGACATCGAATAGTCAATGTAGGCCCGCTGCATCTCCTCTTCGATATTGACCGGCTCGATGCGGTCCGTCAGGTTCTGCGGCGCCGCCGCCGCGGAAAGGGGCTCGCCGGCCGTCTCGCCGCCGGGCTCGTTGGTCACTTCATCGCTCATTGCTCTGTCTTTCGTTCAACGTATCTTCCTTCACCAGAGAAAACTCTGCCGGCACAGGATCGTAACGGGTTTCCACTGTCCGTTTGCCCATGAATAGCGTTTCATATAAAAAGATGTTGCCGGTTGAATTCATGGGCGAGTGTCCGGACCACCGTCCTCAGATATCCAGGTTGCGCACGTTGAGGGCGTTTTCCTCGATGAAGGCGCGGCGGGGCTCGACCTCGTCGCCCATCAGGATGGTGAAGATTTCGTCGGCGCGGACGGCATCCTCCAGGTTCACCTGCAGCAGCTTGCGCTTGGCGGGCTCCAGGGTGGTTTCCCAGAGCTGCGCGGGATTCATTTCGCCCAGCCCCTTGTAGCGCTGGATGCCCAGCCCGCGGCGGCCGGTCTCGCGCACCAGACCGAGCAGGTCGCCCAGGGCATGCAGGGCCACCTTCCGGTCGTCCACTTCGGCCTCGAAGACCGGCGTGTCACTGCGCAGCAGCGTCTCGATGCCGAACCCATGGGCCTGCAGCTGCGCCACCTGCTTCACCAGGCCCGGCGCCAGATGCAGCTCGTCCCAGGTGAACTGCGCGGGATCCAGCGGCCCCATCCGGGACTCCGCCTCTTCGCGGATCCGCCGCATTTCCTCGTCGGTGAAGGCCAGGTGCACCTCCGCGTCCACGGGATCGGCGCCCGGCGGCAGCACCCGCACCCGGTAGAGCGGCAGACGGTTGTTCACGGCGTCGTAGCGCCGCATGTAGGTGTCGAAATCAATGCCCTTGCGCGCCATCGCGCCCGCCACATACTCGACTTCCTCCAGGATCTTGAGCACTTCGGCCATTTCGCCGTTCTCCAGCAGCACCGTCCCGTCCGGCTTCAGCAGGCGGACATCCTCGACGCCCATCTCAATCAGCACCTGCGTCAGGTGCCGGTCGTTGTCAATGTAGCGCTCCTGCTTCTTGCGCCGGATCTTGTAGAGCGGCGGCTGGGCGATGTACACGAAGCCCCTTTCGATCAGCTGGGGCATCTGGCGGTAGAAAAACGTCAGCAGCAGCGTCCGGATGTGCGACCCGTCCACGTCCGCATCGGTCATGATGATGATCTTGTGGTAGCGCGCCTTATCCACGTCGAATTCGTCGCGGCCGATGCCTGCGCCGATGGCCGTGATCATGGTGCGGATTTCCTGGTTGCCGAGCATCCGGTCCAGCCGCGCCTTCTCGACGTTCAGAATCTTGCCCCGCAGGGGCAGGATGGCCTGGAAGCGCCGGTCGCGGCCCTGCTTGGCCGAGCCGCCGGCCGAATCGCCCTCCACCAGAAACAGCTCGCACAGCGCCGGATCCCGCTCGGAACAGTCCGCCAGCTTGCCCGGCAGCGAACCGGAATCCAGCGCGCCCTTGCGGCGGGTCAGGTCGCGCGCCTTGCGCGCCGCCTCGCGGGCCCGCGCCGCCAGCACCCCCTTCTCGACCACCTTGCGCGCCACCGCCGGGTTTTCCTCGAAGAATGTCGCCAGCAGTTCGTTGACGATGGACGACACAATGCCCTCGACCTCGCTGTTGCCCAGCTTCGTCTTGGTCTGGCCTTCGAACTGGGGATCGGGCACCTTCACGCTGACGACGGCCACGAGGCCCTCGCGGATGTCGTCGCCCGACATCGAGTCCTCCTCCTTCAGCAGCTTGTTCGCCCGTCCGTAGGCGTTGACCACGCGCGTCAGCGCGCTGCGGAACCCGCTGAGATGCGTGCCCCCCTCGATCGTGTTGATGTTGTTGGCGTAGGTCAGGACCGATTCGGCGTAGGTGTCGTTGTACTGCATCGCGATCTCCGCCGAGACCCCGTCCTGCTCCTTCTCGAAATAAATCACCTCCGGATGCAGCGACAGCTTGTTCTTGTTCAGGTGCTGGACAAACTCCCGGATGCCTCCGTCATAGCGGAACAGTTCCTCGCGCACCGCGCCGTCGCGCTGCTCCTGGCGAAAGACAATCTCGATGCCCTTGTTCAGGAACGCCAGTTCGCGCAGCCGCGCCGCCAGGATATCCCAGGAATATTCCGTCGTGGTGAAAATCCCGTCGTCCGGGTACCAGGTGACCTTGGTGCCCCGGTCCGTGCACGAGCCGATCACCTCCAGCGGCGACGTCGTGATCCCCCGCTCGAAGCGCATGCGGTAGATCTTCCCCTCGCGCCGCACCTCGACTTCCATCCATTCGCTCAGCGCGTTCACGCAGCTCACGCCCACCCCGTGCAGGCCGCCCGACACCTTGTAGCTGCCGTGGTCGAACTTGCCGCCCGCGTGCAGCATGGTCAGCGCCACCTCCACCGCCGGCTTTTTCAGCTTCGGATGCAGGTCCACCGGAATCCCGCGGCCGTTGTCGGACACCGACACCGATCCGTCCGCCTCCAGCTTCACTTCGATCCGCGAACAATGCCCCGCCAGCGCCTCGTCAATCGAGTTGTCCACCACTTCGTACACGCAATGGTGCAGTCCGCGCTGAAACGTGTCGCCGATGTACATCGCCGGACGCTTGCGCACCGCCTCCAGCCCTTCCAACACCTGTATCTTGGACCCGTCGTAGGCCTCCACCGGAATCCCGGGCGCCGCGTCGGTCATATCGCTCTTCTTGTCTTCTGCCATGGGTTGCCAATCTCTCTATTCAAATAATAGGGAATCTATCGAAAACCCCCTCTCATAGCAATCAAATACCTCCAGTATCCCGGAAAAGTAAAACGTTTCTTGTCCCCGGGCCGTCCCTGGCACGCTCAACCGGCCGAAAATACGGCTATCCACCTTATGGATAAGGGATTAAACGACTTGAAAACCCGCCCCGTCAGGTCGCGGCCGGTTCGAGTTCCTGAATGACATCGGACTTGCGCGGCTCGGCATCCGCGAATTCCACCCGAACAGACGCCGCGCCGAAGCTCTTCGCCAGCATCTCCATCGTCTGCCGCGCGGAGGTCTGCACCTCCGAGCGCAGGCGCCGGGCCAGGTTCTGCGCCAGCTTTTCAGCCTGGGTCTTGGCTTCTTCCATCAGCTTGTTGCGGTCCACCTCGTTGAAACCCCCGCCCAGAATTTTATTGATGACGTCCGGCAGGATGATCGGCAGCAGCTTGCCGCCCTGCTCGTCATAGAACGTCACGTTGCGCACGTGCACCACGTAGTCGCAGCGCGGCATCCGCAGCCGGTACCGGCCGGGTTCCTCCTCCTGCACGTCAAACGACGGGTCCCTCAGGTCATACTGGAAATCAATGTCGAATTCGAAGATCATCGCCATCTTCTTCGACGTGATCAGCCATTCCAGATACCGGCGGCCCAGATCCCCCAGCGAATGGTCGCGCGCCGTCACGATCTCCTTCGTCACCGCCTTGAACGCCGACAGCACCCCGATGGCCCGCAGTTCCTCGATCGCCGACGCGGCCCGGATCTCCATGCCCTTGCGCCCCGCCCCGCCCCGCCGGGTCCGGAACCACAGCACGATCAGCCCCGCCACCACCAGCCCCCACACGATATTCGTCAGCATCTGCGACATGGCCCACCTCGCTCTTTCTCTCTTGCCGCCGCCACGGTACCACAGCCGCCCCCCCCACGGCCAACCCCGATTCCGCCACATCCCGCGTTCCCCTGACACCCGGCCCCGGCCGGCCAGTCTGCCTGCTGACAACCGGCTTGAACTAGAATACCCACTCGGCCTGCACCACCAGGTTGCGGCCGGGCTCATTCACGCCCGATCCGTGAATCCGGTAGTCCTCGTCTGTCACATTTTCCAGCGCCAGCGTCAGGTTCAGCCCGTCGAACAGCGCCACCCCGCCGCGCAGCGTCAGCACCCCGTAGCCCGGCGTGCCGCCTTCCGGAATCCGCTGCGTGTCGCGCTCGTCGCTGTCCGACAGGCGGGACGCCTTTTCCGCCGCATCCACCGCCGCTTCCAGCCAGTAGGGTTTTCCCTCAGGCTGCCAGCGCACCGCCGCCTGCACGGTGAACGGCATCAGCCGGCTCAGATAATCGCGCTCCTTGACCGCGTCGGATGTCGGATAATCGTCCACTTTGCCCGTCATCCACGATCCCGCCGCCCGCAGTTGCCAATCTTCCGACAGCTGGTAGCGCAGCGCCAGTTCCACCCCCTGCACGTACCCCCGCCCGGAATTGCGCTTCGTCACCTCCCGCGAGCCGTCCACCGTCTCGCCCGTCGGCGTCCGCACGATCAAATCCTCGATCCAGGTGTGATACACCGCCAGTTCCCCCGACAGGCGTTCGCCCGACAGCCGCACGCCGGCCTCGACCGATACAAACCGCTCGGGATCCAGGTCCTCCACCGGCGTCTCGATCTCCCCGCTGCGCGCCGTGTCCAGCCGGGTCATGTCCGACAGATTCGGCGCCCGGAACCCCTGCGAAACCCCGGCGAACACCGCCGTCCGCCGCTCCGCCCCCAGCGGCGCCAGCGCGCGCAGCGATCCCGCCACACTCCTCCAGTCGTCCTCGACCGCCGTGACCTCGCCGCGCACCGGATCCAGCACCTTGTCCGCGTCCAAGGCCGCCCAGGTCGCCCGGGCCCCCGGCGTCAATTCCAGCGCCCCGTTCCATAGCGGCACGGTGTTCTGCACAAACACCCCCAGCAGGTCGTAGGTCGCGTCATCCGCCACCGGCCCCTGCGCCTCCACCTTGTCCAGCGACCCGTCCGCCTTGTATTTGCGGGAATACGACTCCACCACGTCTCGCGAATAGTCCGCCCCGTACACCCAGCGGCCCGCCTTGGTCTCGCTCTCCAGCACCAGCGACGCCCCCCACGTCGTCACCTCGAATCCCGTCTCGTCGCGGCGCCCGTCCGCCCGCAGCCGGTACCGATCTTCCTCCTGGGCATGCCGCGACAGCGTCAGACTGCCCGCCGTGATCCAGCCCGGACGGTCCGTCACCGCCAGGCGCAGATAGGTCAGGGCCCGGTCCTGGTCATAGGCATGCACCCGGTCATCCCCCCTCTCCAGGCCTTGCCAATCAATTCCGTAAGGTGTCCGATGCGTCCGCCAGGCGTCATTCTGATCCACCTGCTGATGCGCCAGCGTCAGTACCGCCCCCTCCGCCAGCCCGTAGTCCCCGCGCAGATCGAAATCCCACTCGTCGTAGCCGGTATGCCGCTGCCGACCCACGTCGCGGCCCCCGCGCAGATCCCCGAATTCCTTCCAGGTCACGCCCCCGGCAAAACCCATCCGTTCCGTCGCCCGGCCACGCACCGCCGCGCGCACCTGATGCGATTCATCCGCCGTGGCCCCCCGATAGCCCAGCCGCCGTTCCCAGGCCGCCTGCCCCGACCACTCCGGCGGGGCCGTCCCGATCGCATTCACCGCCCCGCCGACCGCATCACTGCCGTACAGCACCGATGCCGGCCCCATCACCACCTCGTAGCGGTCCACCACCCACGGATCCACGGTGTTCCAATACTGGTTCGGTCCGTCGCGAAACACCGAGTTGTTCAGCCGGATCCCGTCCACCAGCATCAGGGTCCGAAACCCGGTGAACCCCCGCATGTACGGAGATCCCTGCCCGTAGGAGGTTTTCTGCACCATGACCGACGGCAGCCCGGCCAGCGCATCCGGCGTCGTGCGGGGGGCTGTTTCCTGTTGCGCGGCGCTTCCGACCACATACCCCATGTACGGCACATCGGCCAGCGCCGTCTCCGTGCGCATCGCCGTCACCACCACCTCCGGCAGCACCGCCACGGGTGCCTCCTCCGCCCACGCCATTCCCCCCATTGCCATGCTTCCCGCCGCCATGCATTCGGCCATCCACTTCATTCTCATGCTTCCTCTCCTGCGCGGCAACCATGGGCCGCATTGCGTTCCGATGGACTGAAACGCATCTGCGCCCGAAAAGGTTCACCCCCAAACCTCTTGCAACACTCCTGGCGGAGTTGTTTCAAGAAAGTATTCAGGAGTCAGCAGTCAGAGGGCGCATCTGCGATTCGGTGCATGCTGTGCAAAAAGACCTTGTCGTCCTGTATGGCTGTCATCCCGAGCGGACTTGTCCGCCGAAGCCTTGCGCGAAGGCGGAGTCGAGGGATCTCGGCTTGGTCCCGAAGGCTGGTCATCGGGATTGTGCTCAGATATTTCGACGCCGGCGCTACGCGCCTGCGGTCAAGTTGACCCCAAGGGGGCCCCGAATCGCAGATGCGCCCGCAGTCA
>Ga0123328_1002947_pt1 | contig 14894 bp, 9 predicted proteins | sample BioC12SIPDNA_2_FD_89702 | JGI IMG/M metagenome (GOLD analysis project Ga0123328, IMG submission 89702) | Anaerobic biogas reactor microbial communites from Washington, USA - Biogas_R1_A C12 SIP DNA | ecosystem: Engineered > Bioreactor > Anaerobic > Unclassified | place: Washington, USA...
CCCTGGATGGTGACAAGCTGGGCTATCCCCTGAAAATACGGAAATGGAAACCCGGGGACAAATTTATGCCCCTGGGGATGAACTGTTTAAAAAAAATCAGTGATTTCCTAACCGATTTGAAAATCCCCCTGTACCAGAAACAGCATGTTCATCTGTTGTGTTCAGGGCAGGACATTGTATGGGTCATCGGATACCGGATAGACAACCGTTACAGGGTAACGCCTGATACTACCACGATAATGCTTGTTCATCAAAAGGCAAACGGGCCTGAATCCCCCGTTCGCCAAGAAGATCCCGAATTTGATTTTGAATGATTGTTTGCGGGTCTGCCATTACTTTTCGTCCGGACATATTGATCAAATCCATGATTCTGAAGGGTTTCGGGAAAACGACCAACCGATAGTCCGTAATACCTGCTTCCAAAGCGGCATTCCTGATAGCATCGGCAAGACCTCCTTTTTGATCCGCCAGACCGTTGGCAATTGCATCCGTTCCTGACCAGATCCTTCCGTCTGCCAAACCTGCTACCGTCTGTCTGTCCATAGCCCTGTTGAGGGAAACGACATCCAGAAAGCGGTTGTATGTGGTTTCCACCTGTTTCCCTATTATTTCCAGTTCCCGTTCGCTTTTACTGTGGTAATAGGAATCAAAGTGACTGAAAGGATGTGTGTCTACCGTTTCGTTCCGGATATTCAATAATTCGTTCATGGTCTTTTCACCGTTGAAAGAAATGCTATACACTCCAATAGAACCGGTCAATGTTGAGGGATTGACATAGATCTCGTCTGCTGCACTGGCTATCCAGTACCCCCCCGAAGCTCCCATGTCTCCTATGGATACGACAACCGGCTTAATTTCTCTTGTCAATTGAAGTTCCCTTGCGATGATAGCAGATGCCAGGGGGTCTCCACCCGGACTTTCAACACGTACAACAACGGCTTTAACGGTAGAATCATTGCGGTATTTTCTCAACTGATCCGCAAAAGTTTCCGCGAAAACCTGTCCTGATCCTTTCCCCAGGGCAATATCTCCCGTAGCGTAGACAAGCGCTATCTTTTCTCTTGGGAATTTATTCGTACTAAGCTGCAAGTGTTGTATATAATCCTGAAGACCGACTTTCGGAATCCTGTTTTCAGGCAGGCCATCGTAAACAGAACTTAAATAGGATATCAGCTCATCCCGCAACCATAGCTCATCTGCCAGTCCTGTTTCCACGGCTTGTGTGGCCTCGGTCAAAAAAGACAAATTACAAATACGATCAATAGTGCCGTCTTCCAGATGACGTGCGCGGTCCATCTCAGATGCCCAGTGTCCCCATGCAGATTGCAGGTATTCTTTCAATTGCGTTCTTTCGGGATCGCTCATCCGCGATGCGACAAAAGGTTCGCCTCCGCTTTTGAAATTTCCGTGTCTTATTACCTGGGCCTCCAACCCCAGCCGGTCGAACAGGTCTTTGTAATAATTGACATTGACACTAAACCCTTGCAATGTTATTCCGCCTTCGGGATTTAAAACGATCTTATCGGCTGCAGTAGCCAGGTAATATGCTTGCTGTGAATAAAAATCCGCGTAGCTGATAACCGGTTTTCCGCTTTGACGGAAGGTTAACAATGCATTCCGGATCTCTTCAATATGAGACATTTGGGCATTCAGGTATTGCGGTTCCAGACAGATCATCCTGATGGCCGGGTCCTGTGCTGCCGTTTCTATGGCGTGGACGATATCCAAAAAGCCCGTTCCTCCCTGTACGGCATTCCATTGAAAAGGCAAAAACCCGAATGAAGGAAGTTCGGAATCCTGCGTTGCAATTCCTTTGTCAAAATTGACAACCAACACCGACTTGTCCGGAACACGCGCCGTCGTACCGCCCAGTCCGGCTTGCAGCAAACTGGTGACGGATCCCAAAATCAGGAAGAACCCGCATATCAGAACAAGAGCCGTTCCCAATACTACTGCCGCAAAAATCTTAAAAAAATCTTTCATACCTGTATGATTATTTATTATACAAAAGTAACGATTATCTTTGCATGCGGTTATGTTAAAAACGGTACATACTTTTTTCTGTATCTTTATGATAGGTACGTTCCTTACCGGATCTGCCGGTTTGTCCGTACATCGTTGTCTGCATGACGGTTCTGTCAATCTCCTTCTGTTTTCCGGAGCGTCGTCCTGCAGGGATATCCACGGAAACGAAAAAGAATGCCATACAGGATGCAGCGAAAAACATGATGAAAATTGTTGCAGTACAAGGGTTTTCATGGTGGATGATCCTGTCATGTCTGTTCAGGACCTCTTAAGTGAGGGATTTCCTGACATTCCGGTACAGGAATTGTTTATTATTGAAGGCATGACCGCTGATTTGCTGGCATTAAGTTCTTTATTACCTGTAGTTTCTTTACTCAAACCGCCTTTGGATAATTCTGTGTTTCCGGGGGCGCTCCTTGTTCCATTGCGTTTATAATGATTTGTTTTACAGCACGTAAAACAATTTTAATCATTATTATAAACGCAATTAACAATGAAATACATATACCTACTTTTAATTTTCACGTTACCTGTGTGTCTTCACGCACAAACCTACCGTGGGAAAGTAATTATTGCCGGTGAGAACGGGCGCGCGGAAGCTGCCGCCGGAGCGGCTGTATACTGGATCCCGTCTGTTCAGGGAGACCCGGTGGAAAGCCTGGTTTATACCAATGAGGAAGGCCGTTTCAGCATCCCTGTACAAAAAGGTTCTTCCGGAATGATCGCTGCTTCCTTTATGGGATACATTCCCGATACGCTACAGGTGGGGATGGGAGACCGTGATCTGGAATTTATTTTGGCCGAGTCTTCCGGTACGCTGGACGAAGTGCAGGTGACCGGTCGGCGCCGGGGCAATTATATTTCCAACCTTTCTTCCGTGAAAACCGAGGTAATCACCGCCGCAGGCCTGTGCAAAATGGCGTGTTGCAATCTTGCCGAGAGTTTTGAAAACTCGGCGAGTGTCTCCGTGGGGTATTCAGATGCGGTCATCGGAGCGCGGCAAATACGCCTGTTGGGACTTAGCGGGAATTACACCCAGATGCTGGAAGAAAACCGTCCTGCCATGAGAGGGATCCAGGTCCCTTTCGGCCTTGCCTTTGTGCCCGGCCAGTGGCTGGAAAGCATCCAGATAGCCAAGGGAACGGGGTCTGTGGTTAACGGCTATGAAGCCATAACAGGCCAGATCAATATGGAATACCGCAAACCCACTGCACAAATGCCGCTGTTTGTCAACCTGTTTTTAAACAGCGCGTTGAGGACCGAGGCCAATGTTGTGTCATCGCTTCAGTTGAACGATCAATGGAGTACGGTCATCCTGGCACACGGTTCGGCTGATCTGATGCAACACGATGCTAACGAAGACGGGTTTCTGGATGAACCGCTGACCAGTCGTTATTCGCTGGCTAACAGATGGTTGTATGCCCCTGCGTCCGGGGTGCAGCTCCGTTTTGGATTCCGTGGGGTGTATGAAGACAGAAAAGGAGGACAGAAAGACAACCAGTGGGTGCTTCCCGGGGAAAGCCGGGAGAATATCCTGTGGGGATCGCGTATCCTGAACAAGGGGATCAATGCTTATGCAAAGTTGGGGATTCCATTGATGAAACACGACCATGAGCACGAACATGCTCATGAACATGTGAACGAGTCTGCACATGAGGAAGAACATCATGAAAATCATGCCATGGAAGGTATGCATCAGGATGAGCATGATCATGAAGCTGAAGCTGCAACGGAAGATGATAATCACGTGGACCCGAATATTGCACTGGTGCTGGATTACAACCTGCACGGCCAGGACGCCTACTTTGGGTTGAAAGACTTCAATGCGTTGCAACAAGACGTTTTTGCCAATGCCGTTTTTATGTCCAGCCTGGGGGAATCTCATAAAATCACGATGGGTGTGAGTGCCCTGTGGGAACGTCTTGACCAGGTTCTTGTGGACAGATGGCCGGCAGGCGGGGAGGAATCATTTGATCTGGGCCGCAATGAAGACATTTATGGCGTTTATGGCGAATACACGTTGCATTGGGAAGACAAACTGGTTTTAATAGCCGGTGCCCGGGCCGATTACAATACCCTTTACGGATGGTTGTTTACTCCGGGTGTCAATCTACGTTATAATTTTATGGAAGAACTGGTATTCAGAGCTACTGCCGGCAGGGGGTTCCGTACGCCAAACAGCATAACGGACAATATTGGTGTCTTGTCAACAGGACGCAGGATCCTGTTTGAGGGAACTCCCGGACCGGAAGAAGCCTGGACATACGGGTTGAATCTGACCCTGGGTTTGCCGTTCGGTCGGGAAGGATCTTCTACCCTGAGCTTGGAATATTTCCGCACCGATTTTGTCAACCAGTTGATAGCAGACCAGGAATTCCTTTCTTACGCCCCGGTCCCGTCCATCCTGTTTTACAACCTGGAAGGCCGGTCTTTCACCAATACGTGGCAGGCGGATTTTACTACCGAACCGTTCGACGGTTTTTCTGTGCTGGCTACTTTCCGCTACAACGATTCCAAAGTAAATATGAAAGGTCAGGGACTGAGGGACCGTCCCCTGACCAGCAAGTTCAAGGGAGTGCTAAACCTGCAATATACGACGCCTGCGGATTCCTGGGTGTTTGATGTTACGGCACAATTGAACGGCCCGGCAAGAATTCCCGCATTTGCAGCCGGAGGGGAAGATCATTATTCACCGGTATTTCCCATGTTCTTCGCACAGATCACCAGGAAATTCAACAAAGTGGAACTGTATGCCGGAGGGGAAAATCTTTTGAATTACCGACAGCCCGATCCCATCATATCGGCCGATGATCCCTTTTCCGGAAATTTCAATGCCTCAATTATCTGGGGTCCCCTGATGGGTATAAGGATCTATGCCGGAATGCGTCTTACGTTGTTCAGGTAAGTACTATTATGGATATATTTGTATCCGGTACTAACTAAATAAGGATTATGTTACGTTCATTTATTATCATGTTGGTTTGCCTTTTCAATATGCAAACCCTGACAGCCCAGGAATCCGGTGTGTGGATACGCATCAATCAACTGGGGTATTTACCCGGGGATATCAAGGTTGCTGTAATGATTTCAAAGGAAGAAACAAACCCGGGATCTTTCAGGGTGTTGGACGTCAAAACAGGCGAATGTGTTTTTTCCGGGTCCGTGAAAGACGGATCTCTTGTGAAGGTTCCTGCACAAAAATGGGCTATGGCATCGGCCTTTCGTTTGAATTTTTCAGCCCTGGAAGATGAGGGCGGATACAGGATCGTTATGGACATTCCTGGAAAGGGCACCGTGGAATCTCCTGATTTTCGCATAGGTACGGAAGTCTATGACAGGTCGGCCGATTTTTTATTGAACTATATGAGGCAACAGCGGTGCGGATACAACCCTTTTCTGGACGCTCACTGTCATCAGAATGACGGGTACATAGTCTTACATCCCGAACGTTCCGGAGAAAAAATAGATGTAACCGGAGGCTGGCACGATGCCACCGATTACCTGCAATACCTTACCACCAGTGCCAATGCCACTTTCCAAATGATGTTCGCTTACACACAGGCGGAAGACAAAACCGTATTCGGAGACCGGTATGATGACAGAGGGCGGCCGGGAGCCAACGGGATTCCCGATATCCTGGACGAGATACGCTGGGGCCTGGAATGGCTCTTGAAAATGAACCCGGAAGACAAGGTGATGTTCAACCAGATAGCCGATGACCGGGATCATGTTGGGTTCAGGCTTCCGGTGAACGATAAGGCTGATTACGGCTGGGGTCCCGACGGGGGCCGTCCGGTGTATTTTATTACCGGGGAAAGGCAGGGTCTGGCAGAACACATCAACAGGACAACCGGCGTAGCCTCCTCGGCAGGAAAATTTGCCTCGGCTTTTGCTCTCGGGGCGGAATTGTTCAAGGACCCGGATCCCGCCTTTGCTTCCAAAATGAAGGCAAAAGCGTTGCCGGCCTATGTATTTGCGGAAGAGAAACCCGGGAATACCCAGACGTGTTGCGTGGTTTCTCCGTATTTTTACGAAGAAGACAATTATGTGGATGACGTTCAATTGGCGGCGGCTGTTTTCCATCACCTGGGAGAAGGGGAGGAATGGCTGGAAAAAGCCGATTACTGGGGACAACTGGAAGAAGTGACTCCGTGGATGGAACTGGGAAGGGCCCGGCATTATCAGTTCTATCCTTTTGTAAATCTGGGCCATTATTATTTGGCTTCTTCGGACACGCCTATAGCGGATAAATATACGGAATACATGCGGTGGGGACTGGAGCATATCAGGCAAAGAAGTACTGACTGTGCTTTTATGAACGGGATCCCGTATATGTGGTGTTCCAACAACCTGCTGGCAGCCGCTATAACTCAGGCAGACCTTTATTACAAAATTACCGGAGACACCACATACCGTGAAATGGAAGCTTCACTGCGTGACTGGCTATTTGGATGCAATCCATGGGGCACTTCCATGATCGTGGATTATCCCAAAGGCTCGGATTACCCGGAACGGCCTCACTCTTCCTATTTGGTAACTATAGGGAAAAGCACTCCGGGAGGGCTGGTTGACGGACCGTTATTGAGAGAACGGCATACGGCACACGGTGAATACCTTTCCATGGCAGACGGGAAGGATCCTTATGCTCCTTTTAATCAGGGTGTTGCTTTGTATCATGACGAGATATGGGATTACGCGACCAACGAACCCACCATGGACGGAACGGCTTCGCTGAGCTATTACTTGTCCCAAAGAGAGATCAGGGGCCGGAAAGAAGCAGCCCTGCTGCATACGGAAAAAAACAAACCGATATTGGAGCGTGACGAAAGGGGAGGAATCATCAGGATCAATCCCGGGTCCCGGACAATTTACCTGACCTTTACGGCAGACGAGCGTTTTGAAGGAGGACAGACTGTCCTGGAGACATTGCAGAAGCACGGGATAAAAGCATCTTTCTTTTTGACAGGAAACTGTTTACGCGATCCGCAATGGAAAGATCTGGTCCGTGACATAATACGTCGGGGACATTACGTGGGACCTCACGGAGACAGGCATCTGCTGTATGCTCCCTGGGAAGGGGATATTGAAAAATCACTGGTTTCGGTGGACAGTCTGCGCAGGGACATAGCCGACAATATGAAAGAACTTTCTGATGCGGGTGTGGATTTGCCTGAGGTCAGTTGGTTTATGCCGTCTTATGAGCATTTCAATACGGAAACGGTGCGTGTGGCAGCTTCCATGGGACTGGAATTGCTCCACCTGACTCCAGGCATTCTGACACGTGCTGACTATACCACACCGGATATGCCTTCTTACAGAAGTTCCCGTGACTTGTTGAAGCAGCTTTATGAATTTGAAAAGAAAAACGGGTTGTATGGAGCCGTATTGCTGATACATCCCGGAACGGAACCTGCCAGAACGGATAAGCTGTACGACAATCTGGACGGCATGATAAGGCGCCTGGAGAGGAAGGGATACGTTTTTGAACGCTTGCCCTGACACTGCCAAACGGGCTTTTTTATTTATCTTTGCCGCGTCAAAAAAATAAGATCCGGTTTATGTACAAAATTTTAAAAAAACGCATCCTGGCACCTGATATCTGCCTGATGGAAGTGTCGGCTCCCCGTGTGGCATCCAGTGCCCAACCGGGACAATTCATAATAGTCCGTGTTGGCGAAAAAGGGGAAAGGGTTCCTTTGACCATTTGTGATTACGATCCCCAGGCAGGGTCGGTAACCATTGTAACCCAGCGCGTGGGAGCATCTTCACGTAAAATATATGCCCTGGAAGAAGGAGATTCTTTTTCCGATTTTGTAGGGCCTTTGGGGTTGCCTTCCGAATTTATTCATGAAAAAGAGGAGAGTTTGCGGAGCAAAAAATATTTATTTGTGGCCGGAGGGCTTGGAACAGCTCCCGTTTATCCGCAGGTGAAATACCTGCACCAAAAAGGAGTGCACGTGGAAGTGATCATCGGAGCCAAGACACGCGATCTGGTCATTATGGAAGAAGAGATGAAACAGGTAGCGGAAAAGGTGTATATCTGTACGGATGACGGTTCCTACGGTTTCAAGGGACTGGTGACTGCAAAACTTAAAGAATTGATGGACAGCGGCAGTACGTACGATCAGGCAGTGGCCATAGGGCCCATGATCATGATGAAATTCGTGACTTTGACGGCAAAAGAATACAACCTTCCGCTGATAGTCAGTCTGAATACATTGATGGTTGACGGAACGGGAATGTGCGGGGCCTGTCGCGTTACAGTGGGCGGAAAAACAAAATTTGCCTGTGTGGACGGACCTGAATTCGATGCCTACCAGGTAGATTTTGACGAGGCCATGAGAAGACAGACCATGTATAAACCCCAGGAAGCGGAAGCGGATCACAAATGCAAAATCGGATTGAAGAATGGATAAAAAGACAAGAGTACCGGTACGCGAGCAGGATCCCGCAATCAGAAGCAGGAATTTTGACGAAGTAAGTTTCGGATACGACCACAAGGAAGCTTTATTGGAAGCGGATCGTTGCGTTCAGTGCAAGAATCCCCGATGTGTGGCTGCCTGTCCGGTCAATATTCAGATACCGCAATTCATAAAAGCCGTTCTTGACGGAGATATGCCCGGGGCGACGTCCATTATTGGGAAAGATTCTTCCCTGCCGGCCGTTTGCGGACGCGTCTGCCCGCAGGAGTCTCAATGTGAAGGAGCCTGTATCATGGGCATCAAGCACGAACCGGTTGCCATAGGAAAATTGGAAAGATACGTGGCCGACTGGGCACGCAAGAACAAATACACACCGATTGAAGATATAAAACCCAACGGGAAGAAAGTGGCCGTAATCGGGTCCGGGCCGGCCGGACTGGCTTGTGCCACCGATTTGGCGAAAGCCGGTTGTGACGTAACTGTTTTTGAGGCGTTGCACAAGCCGGGAGGCGTTTTGGTATACGGGATCCCGGAATTCCGTTTGCCTAAGGAAGAAGTGGTAGACTATGAAATTGAGCAGGTTCGAAAACTCGGTGTCAAGATTGAATGCAACGTAGTTGTGGGACGTACCGTTACCATCGACCGACTGATGGACAACGAAGGGTTTCATGCCGTTTTCGTGGGATCGGGCGCCGGACTTCCCAAATTTATGGGCATTCCGGGCGAAAATTTGAACGGGGTCGTCTCGGCAAATGAATTCCTTACGCGAAGCAATTTGATGGGTGCCTATGCTCCCGATTCAGACACGCCCATCTACGTGGGCAGGAGTGTTGCGGTTGTCGGAGGCGGAAATGTGGCCATGGATGCCGCACGTACGGCTTTGCGACTGGGGGCGGAAGTGACGATCGTTTACAGGAGGACCGAGAAGGAAATGCCCGCACGTGTGGAAGAGGTCCATCATGCCCGGGAAGAAGGGGTAGCCTTTCAAATGCTGACCAATCCCGTGGCGGTGCTGGGCAATGAAAAAGGATGGGTGACCGGGCTCAAATGCATCCGCATGGAACTGGGCGAACCCGACGATAGCGGGCGTCGCAGGCCTGTGGAAATACCCGGGTCCGAGTTTGATATTCCGTGCGATGTGGCCATCATTGCGCTGGGAACATCGTCCAATCCCCTGATCGCCCGAACCACACCCGGGCTGGAGATCAACCGTCACAACGGGATCGTTGCCGATGAAAAAGGTGTAACCTCCCGTCCGGGAGTATTTGCCGGGGGAGACGTCGTTACCGGGGCCGCTACGGTCATTTTGGCAATGGGAGCCGGAAGGGAAGCGGCAAAATCAATTTTGGAATACCTGGGAGTCTGACCTCTTGTCGGATATCCCTTGAAGAAGATCCTATGCGGAAGGTATATTCTCCGGAATCTACCATCCATCCTATGTCGGGATTAAAGGAAGCCAAACTTTCCAGCGGTATGGCAATATGTATTTCCTGTGACTCTCCCGGTTCCAACTGCGAAGTGGCAAAAAAGCCTTTTAACTCCTGCACGGGTTTATCCAACCAACCCTCAGGGGCCGATACGTATACCTGAACCACTTCCCGACCGGCTCTTTTCCCGCTGTTTGTAACTTGACAGCTGACCACGACTTTTCCGTTTTCCAGATGAGCCAGGGCATTTGAATAACGGAAATCCGTATAGGAGAGCCCGTATCCGAATGGGTAGGCAACGTTTTTCCCGTTTTTGTCAAAATCCCTGTATCCCACGTATATTCCTTCCCGGTATTGGGTGAAATCTATATTGGGCCTGTCCGTTTCCGGTTGTGTTTGTTTTTTTCCTATGAAAGACAACCAGTTCACCGGAAAATCTATCAGGGGAAAATCCCGATCGGAAGCAAGGTCTTCCAGGTGCACCGGGATGGTAACGGGCAACTTCCCGGAAGGATTCACTTTTCCCGAAAGGATATCGGCCAGAGCCCTTCCGCCTTCCTGCCCCGGCATCCACGCCAGAATAATGGCATCCGGCTTCTCTGTCCAGGAGGCCGTTTCCACAATGCCTCCCACGTTCAGAACTACTATGACAGGTTTGCCCGCATCCCGGAAGGCCTTTGAAACATGATCAATCAGTTCCTTTTCGGTCGTTGTCAACAGGTAATCCCCTTCCATTTTCCGGTCCGAGAATTCACCCGTTCTGCGGCCCAGTGTGATCAGGGCGGCCTGGTTTTGTGCTACAGCCATGGCTATTGCTTCATTCCCCGGATGCATTTCTGCAGGCAATCCCTGACCCAGTATCCGTTGGGTAATGGATTTCCATTTTCTTTTGTATGCGCGGTTCACACTGTCTGTGTAGCTTTCGTAGCGTTTCATGATTTCCCGGTCAGGCACGTAGCCGGCTTCCTCCAGCCCTTGGGCAGGGGAAACGGTGTAAGCGGCATAGACTTCTCCGGATCCCACACCTCCGGCTACCAGTTTATAGGAGGAAACTCCAAACAGGGCGATCTTTTGTATGGAGTCTTTAAAAGGAAGGGCATCGCGGTTCTCCAGAAGAACCATCCCCCGAGCGGCAGCCTTGCGGGCTATGGCCGCGTTCTCTGTTTCTGTTAAGGACTGGTCTTGAGCCTGTTTTGTAAATGAAGGAGCATCCGACACCAATTCGAGGATGCGTCTGACAGACGTATTGAGTACCCATTCCGGCAAGGTTCCGTTTTTTACGGCTTTAATAATGGCGCGGCGTTGCCGGCGTTTACCCGGTTCCAGCAAATCGTTCCCGGCGCTTATCTGGGCCACGGCATCCTGTCCGCCAAACCAGTCGGTCATGACTACTCCGTCAAATTTCCATTCATAACGCAGGATATCCGTCAGCAGGTTCTTGTCTTCTGATGTGTAAATGCCGTTGATCCGGTTGTAGGAAGTCATGATGGTCTTGGGTGAAGACTCCTTTACCGCGATCTCAAAACCCCTGTAATATATTTCCCGCAACGTTCTCTCGTCTGCAATCACGTTGTTGTTGTTCCGGTTGGTTTCCTGGTTGTTGGCGGCAAAATGTTTCAGGCAAGCAGCGGTTCCGGTTTCCTGTATCCCCAGGACCATTGCCGAGGCCATTTTCCCGCTCAGCAGGGGGTCTTCCGAGTAGTATTCGAAATTTCTGCCGCAAAGCGGATGCCGGTGGATGTTCATGGCAGGTCCCAGGATCACATCGGCCCCGTGGCCCAACGCCTCGGTGCCCATAGCCTTTCCCACTTCCCTGACCAGTGATGTGTCCCAGGTGGAGGCCAGCAGGGAGGCTGAAGGAAACCAGGTGGTTGCCGTTGATCTCAGACGCAACCCGGCCGGTCCGTCAGAAAGTTCCAGGGCAGGTATTCCCAGGCGGGGGAGGGCCCGGATGATTCCGGCGGCTCCTATGGAAGATCCGGTCATGCCGCCTCCCACAACAAGAGATGCTTTCTCCTGAAGGGTCATGGCTTCAATAACCTGTTCCAAATTGTCTTGCTGTAGTTTTACGGTTTCGTATTGACCGCTGGCCTTTGGGGAGCATCCTCCCAGGAAAAGGCCGGTAAGGATAAGTATGGCTATCTGTTTCATAACCATAAATATCGGTCATTTTTTTTTATTGTACACAGTTTTCATGTATTTTTGCAGATACCAATCAATAGCAATATGGCACAAAAACCATCCATACCAAAAGGGACGCGTGATTTTAACCCGGAAGAAGCTTCCCGCCGGAATTACATATTTGATACCATACGCCGTGTGTTCAGGGAGTTCGGCTATGCTCCCATTGAAACCCCTGCAATGGAAAACCTGTCCACTTTGTTGGGAAAATACGGGGAGGAAGGGGATCGTTTGTTATTTAAAATCCTCAATTCCGGGGACAGTTTTGTCCCTTTGGCAGGAAAAGTTCCTGCAGATGCGTCCGACGTAGACTCCAATGCCTTATCGCTTAAGGTTTGTGAGAAAGGACTGCGTTACGATCTGACGGTTCCTTTTGCCCGTTTTGTGGTGCAGCATCAGAATGAACTGACATTTCCTTTCAAAAGGTATCAGATCCAGCCTGTGTGGCGGGCCGACAGACCCCAGAAAGGTCGGTACAGGGAATTTTTTCAGTGCGATGCCGATGTGATCGGATCGGATTCCCAATACAACGAATTCGAAATGGTCCAGTTGGTGGATTCCGTCTTCAGCCGTTTTGACATACGTGTGCTGTTGAAGATCAACAACCGCAAGGTGCTGGCCGGAATCGCAGAGGTGATGGGATACCCGGACAGGCTGATTGATATTACAGTAGCCATTGATAAATTTGAAAAGACCGGGTTGGAAGGAGTAAAAGAAGAACTTCTTGCAAAAGGTATCTCTGCCCGGGGTTTGTCTCAATTGGAGCCTCTGCTTTTGTTCAAAGGAATAAATACTTCCAAGATCGCATTTCTGAACCGGCTGTTCGAGGATGCCGGATCAGAGATCGGGTTGAAAGGCGTGGAAGAGCTGAAATGGCTGTTTTCCATGATAGAAAGTGTAGGTGTTGGATTGTCCGTGGAACTGGACCTGAGTCTGGCTCGAGGTCTGAATTATTATACGGGAGCCATTTTTGAGGTTAAAGCCATGGATTATTCCATTGGCAGCATATGCGGGGGCGGGAGGTATGATGATCTGACCGGTATATTCGGATTGAACAACATGTCCGGTGTGGGGATATCATTCGGCGCCGACAGGATATACGACGTGTTGCTGGGCCTGGACAAATTTCCTGAAACTGTAATGGATGCTCCCGGTATAGTCTTTTTCAATATGGGTAAGGAAGAAGCCGTTCAGGCGTTGCGTTATATTAACCATTTGCGTGCTGCAGGCATCTCCTGTGAATTGTATCCGGATGAAGTGAAGCTTAAGAAACAATTTGATTACGCCACCCGTCGCGGGGTTCATCATATTGCCATTATCGGGAGCCAGGAATTGCAAGACAATCGTGTAACCGTAAAAGACATTATTTCGGGAGAGCAGCAAACTCTTGAAGGTAAGGAGTTTATGAAAATGTTTGGAGTTTCGGTATAAAACCCTTATCTTTGTATTTCTATACCGCGGAGTGGAGCAGTTGGTAGCTCGTTGGGCTCATAACCCAAAGGTCGGAGGTTCGAGTCCTCCCTCCGCTACAAAGGTAACAAAGCCAGTCATTTGACTGGCTTTGTTTGTTGGTCAAATATTTGTCGCTTTAGGCGATGCTATGGGAGCCACCCTTAGGTATGGCATTGAGGACAAGTCGCAACATTCTTCATCAACATTGTCGGATCATTCATATTAGGATTTTTCACAACTGCTTCAAGAAGGTCGATATGGTGCCGCTGCCATTTATATTCCTGGAACAGTATTCGTTTGTATTCTCTTTGCGTGGTTAGGATTTGATGCGGGAAACAAGTTGGGGTAATCTGAATAATCAAAACTATCGCCTGAACGAGATATTTGGAAGTTGTATTGCAAGTGGTTATATTTGCAATATATAATAATGCGTTTGATATTACTATGAATACATCAGCAATTACTTCAAACAAGACGACAACATCTTTCAGGCTTGATTCTCAATTGCTTGAAAGATTGAGAATGTTGGCAAAGAAAAGCAATAGAAGTCTTAACAATTACGTTGAGACAGTTCTTTTTGATGTTGTGTACCACGAGCCAAATGATGAAACCATTGAGGCGATTAAGGAAGTTCAGAGTGGCAGGAAACTTGACGCTTTTGACAGGGACGAGTTGGAGAAGATGATTTCATCGTTGTAGAGTTATGTACATCATTGAATAGAGCAGTAAGTTCAAAAAGGATCTGAAGAGGTACGCATACGACAAAGAGAAGCTGATTGCTCTCAATGAAGTCATCAAGTACCTGGAGAAAGACGGAGTTGTTCCGGCTGAATTCTATCCTCATCCGCTGAAAGGGGAGTATTCCGGCACAATGGAATGTCACATTCAGAATGACTTTCTTCTGATTTGGATTGATAAAGATACCAAAACCATTAAGCTGGTACGTCTGGGTTCTCATTCCGAACTCTTTAAATAAGTGCTTACATCGTAGCTTTGTGTCCCGGCCGATCAGTTCCCAAGGTACTTTAGTGCAAAATATCCGCTTCCGGCTCCGTCTTCTTTGAACTGGACTTTTTCTCCAACCCGGATCGCACCGGAGGGCATAGTCCCGACCCAATCTTTGCCATACATGTTGTGTATTCGGATAACATTGCCGGAATCGGTGTATTGAAACGTCTCTGTATCTGTACTTGAATAAAGGTATTCTTTAGAAAGCACAAAAGTACCGTCGCTGTAAAAATCTGCATACTGCCAGATCTGTAGGCCGATAGGCACTGATGAGGGTTGCTCCAATATAAGCTCCCAGCTAAAGGAATCGGAACCCTCTGGTTTGTCAGGAAGTACATCGCAAGATGGTACAGTCAGGAAAATAATTGTCAATGTGACG